>JAESGX010000040.1_pt1 | contig 332170 bp, 296 predicted proteins | sample 9269801 | NCBI WGS metagenome assembly JAESGX01 (sample SAMN16773122, study PRJNA677054) | algae metagenome | isolation source: Pleurocapsa minor GSE-CHR-MK-17-07R and co-occurring heterotrophs from wet... | place: USA: Lower Calf Creek Falls, Grand Staircase Escalante National Monument, UT ... | reverse complement strand
TTGAAGGCGACGGTTTCCTCGGCGGTGCGGACACTCTCGAGATGGATTTCGTAGCGTTCAGCGAAGGCTGCAATAACTTCCTCGACCAAAACTTCCGGTGCGGAGGCGCCCGCCGTCAGGCCGAGGCGGGCGATCGGGCCGATCGCCTCCCAGTCGATCTCGGCCGCCCGCTGCACCAGGAACGCCCGTGGGCAGCCGGCACGCTCGGCGACCTCGCGCAGGCGCTGTGAGTTCGACGAGTTGGGGGCGCCGACGACGACCATCGCGTCAACGCGGCCGGCCACCGCCTTGACCGCCTCCTGACGATTGGTGGTGGCGTAGCAGATGTCGTCCTTGTGGGGGGGTACGATCGCCGGGAAACGTTGCTCGAGGCTTGCGACGATCTCGCGGGTGTCGTCGACCGACAGCGTCGTCTGGGTGATCCAGGCGAGGGCAGACGCATCGCGCGGCACGAACACCTCGGCATCGGCTACCGTCTCCACCAGCGACACCGCGCCGGGCGGTAGCTGGCCCATCGTACCGACGACTTCCGGGTGGCCGGCATGGCCGATCAGCACGACCTCGCGGCCCTTGCGGTGCTGGATCTCGGCCTCGCGGTGGACCTTGGAGACGAGCGGGCAGGTGGCGTCGAGATAGAGGAGGCGACGGTCACGCGCTGCCGCCGGCACCGATTTCGGCACGCCGTGGGCGGAGAAGATGACGGGCTGGTCGGTCTCGGGGATTTCGTCGAGCTCCTCGACGAAGACGGCGCCCTTCGCCTTCAGCGCGTCGACGACGAATCGGTTGTGGACGATCTCATGGCGGACGTAGACAGGGGCGCCGTAGCGCGCCAGCGCCAGTTCGACGATCTGCACGGCGCGGTCGACGCCTGCGCAGAAGCCGCGCGGCGCGCACAACAGGACGTCGAGGCGCGGAAGTGGCTGGTTTTGATCGGTTCGCATGGGCTCGTTCGCGGCCGGCCTTGGTGCCGCCCCGCTTTCCGCAATAGAAGTAGCGGGTCGCCGGGTGTCAAGCGCGCGAAGGCGCGACGAAACGAGGCCCGCGACGGTGACGGGCGACGAGGAGAGGTCGAGTTGACGGCGCACGCTTTGGCTCAATTCACACGTCGGATCGCCCCGGCGGCGGTGCTCGGCGTCCTCGGGGTAGGGCTCGCCGGCTGCTTCGGCAACACCGAGCCGGGCACGGCCCCGGCATCGACGCCGCTCGGCCAGTTCCTGCGTGGCTCGGTGGCCGAGCCGCAGGAGGTCGATCCGGAGCTCTACAAGACCATCGTCCGCTGCCCGCCGGTGACGATTCGCCAGGGCACCGAGACCCACGTCATTTTCAAGGGCGGCAAGCCGGGCGACCCGAACGCCGTCGGCTTCCAGGCGACACTGACGGAATCGGCGCGCGAGTGCGCGCTCGAGGGCGACAACATCCGCATCCGCGTCGGTGTCGGCGGGCGGGTACTGGCCGGCCGCAAGGGCGGCGGCGGAGACATGGCGCTGCCGGTGCGCATCGCCGTGGTGAAGGACGGCGAGACGCCGGTCTACTCGAAGCTTCACACCGTCACGGCGACGCTGACGCCGCCGGAAGCCGCTGTCAGCTGGGCCTTCGTCGATCGCGATGTCGTGGTGCCGAATGTCGGCGTGCTGCGCATCTTCGTCGGCTTCGACGACGGCGGGAAGGGCGGCCGGCCGCAGGACGGCGTCGTCACCGTCGACGTGCAGTAGGCAGGGAACGTCCTGCGGAGGCGTCCCGCGGCCGTGAACTGGTCGGCGAGCGGATCGCCGGTCAGGTGGGCGATCGCCGCCTCGATCGCGCTGCATGCGGTCTTCGCGCTGCTGCTGTGGTCGCTGCCCCGCGACGTGCGGCCCGACGCACCGCGCGACCGTGGCATCGAGGTGGAGTTCGTCGCGCTTCGGCGCGCCCCGCCGCCGCAGCCCGACGAGGGTCGCCAGGCGGCTTCCCCGAACGGGCTGGCGCCCGCACCGACCGTCGACCCTGCTCCTGCCGAACCCGCAAGCACCGGCCCTGCGGCGGATGACGGCGGCCCGGGCGACCTGGTTCGCGCAGACCACCTGATGTCGTCGGATGTCCTCGCCGATCCGCGCAGCCGGGCGGCGCGGGTGGCGCTCGCCGGCTTCGGCACCGCCGACCAGATGGTGCAGCTTTGCGGCATCGAGGCGATGGAGCAGGTGCACGCCTGGGACACACGCTTCCAGCCGGACAGCGTCGTCGCCTATGCGATGGCGGAGACGAAGATCACCGCCCATGACGTCGTGGCAGAAGGCGGTGCGATCAGGAGCGGCAAGCGCTGGTTCAACATCGCCTATCGCTGCGAGCTCGCGCCTGACCTGACCCGGGTGGTGGCATTCGCGTTTCGGCTCGGCAAACCGATCCCGCGCAGCGGATGGGAGGAGCACAATCTTCCCGACGGGGACGAGCCGCTTGATGAGTAGAGCGCCCCGGCAAGGTGACCTCCCGGGGGACGTCGCCCGCCAGGTAGCGGCTGCTGAGGCCGCTTTCAGATGCTGCAGGTGTCGCAGGTGCGCCGCCCTTCGTTGCAATTGACACCCTCGATCGGCCGATCCATGGTCCCGATCGGACGGGCGCTCGTTACCGCCTGTCTGGGACTTGCCGTCCCGTCCGCCGCAAGGCGGCAGTGACGCGCGCGGGAGAGTTCGGCGGAGCGCAAGCCCCGCCGGCGCCGAAGGAGCAACCGCCCCGGAAACTCTCAGGCGAATGGACCGCGCGCCGAACGTGACGCTCTGGAAAGCAGCCGGCGGGCCGATGCCCGGCGGCTCACCGACGGAGTAACCGTCTCTCCCCGCGGCCCCTCCCTGGCCGCGACCGAGCCGGGAAATCTCTCAGGTTCCTGCGACAGAGGGGGCTGATTCGACCGAACGCTCCGGCATTCGCCGGGGTTCGGGTGGGATCGCCCTCGAGCCGCAGGACCGAGCATGACCAATCCTTCCGTCAACACGGACGTCACCAAGGCGTCGGCCGCCGACGCGCCGCTGCAGTCGACGCCGCTCGTCGACGCGCACCGGGCTCTGGGCGCCCGCATGGTGCCGTTCGCCGGCTACCTGATGCCGGTGCAGTATCCCGACGGCATCCTCGCCGAGCACGTCTGGACGCGCACACACGCAGGCCTGTTCGACGTCTCGCATATGGGCCAGGCGATCGTCGCCGGTCCCGACCACGCGACGACCGCCGCCGCCCTCGAGCGGCTGGTGCCGGGCGACATCGCCGGCCTCGCGCCCGGCCGCATCCGCTACACCCAGCTTCTGACGCCCGAGGGCGGCATCGTCGACGACATGATGGTGACCCGTCCGGCCGATCCCGCCGAGGACGGGCGGCTGTTCCTCGTCGTCAACGCCTCGCGGAAAGAAGGCGACTTCGCGCTGATCGCCGAGGGCCTGCCGGCGGGGGTCACGCTGACACCGCTATCCGAGAAGGCGCTGCTCGCCCTGCAGGGGCCGGAAGCGGCGGCGGTGATGCGGCGGCTGTCGCCGACCGCCGACGACCTCGCCTTCATGGCCGGCGGGCCGGCGACGGTGGCGGGCTTCGACTGCCACGTCTCGCGCTCCGGCTACACCGGCGAGGATGGCTTCGAGATATCCGTGGCCGCCGCCGACGCGGTGGCGCTGTGGCAGGCGCTGCTGGCCGATCCGGCAGTGAAGCCGGTCGGGCTCGGCGCCCGCGATTCCCTGCGCCTCGAGGCCGGCCTCTGCCTCTACGGCCACGACATCGACGAGACGACGAGCCCGGTCGAGGCGGCGCTGGTCTGGTCGATCGGCAAGCGGCGGCGGGAGGAGGGCGGCTTTCCCGGTGACGCCCGCATCCGCCGCGAACTCGCCGAGGGACCGTCCCGCAAGCGCGTCGGCCTGAAGCCGGAGGGGCGGGCGCCGGCGCGGGAGGGCACCGAGGTTCAGGTCGACGGCCGCACGATCGGCGTCGTCACCTCCGGCGGCTTCGGGCCGACCGTCGGCGGCCCGGTGGCGATGGGCTTCGTCGAAACCGCCTTCGCCGCCCCCGGCACCGAGGTCACGCTGGTCGTGCGCGACAAGCCGCTGCCGGCGCGCGTCGTCACGCTGCCGTTCGTCCCCGCCCGCTACAAGCGCTGAGAGGACCGGCGCCCGCGCGCCCGGCCATTCCGTCGAGACTTCGAACCGCAGGAAACCTCGCAATGAGCACGCACTACACCAAAGACCACGAGTGGATCCGCGTCGACGGCGACGTCGCTACCATCGGCATCACCGCCTACGCCCAGGAGCAGTTGGGCGACGTGGTGTTCGTCGAGTTGCCCGACGTCGGCAAGGTCGTCGCGGCCGGGGCCGAGGCGGCGGTGGTCGAATCGGTGAAGGCGGCGAGCGACGTGTTCGCCCCGGTCGCCGGCACCGTCGTCGAGGTCAATGCGGCGCTGCCGGATGCCCCGGAGACGGTCAATGCCGACCCGGAAGGTGCCGGCTGGTTCATGAAGATCAAGCTCGACGCGACGCCTGCGGACCTGATGGACCGGGCCGCCTACGACGCCTATCTCGCGACCCTTTGAGGACGACGATCATGGCACACGAGTATTTCGCGACGGTCGCCTGGGACCGCAACGGCCAGACCTTCCCCGGCAACGCCTATTCGCGGGCTCACGTCTGGCGCTTCGATGGCGGCGTCGAGGTGCCGGCCTCGGCCTCGCCACTCGTGCTGCCGCCGCCGCTGTCGAAGCTCGACGCGGTCGATCCGGAGGAGGCGCTGACGGCCGCCACCTCCAGCTGCCACATGCTGTTCTTCCTCGCGATGGCCTCCAAGAAGGGCTTCATCGTCGACAGTTACGAGGACGAGGCGGTGGCGACGATGGGCAAGGCGCCGAACGGGCGCACCGGCGTCGTGGCGATCAAGCTCCGGCCGCGCATCGTCTTCTCCGGTGCCAAGCGCCCGACCGACGAGGACATCCTGGCGCTGCATCACGCGGCCCACGAGGCCTGCTACATCGCCAATTCGCTGACCGCCGAGATCACCGTCGAGGATCGCGCCTGATGCCGGCGCGCGGCCCTCGCTGCCGCGCGCCGCACCGCGACCCGTTCAACCAGGACAGACGCTTCCCATGCGCTACCATCCCCTGACCGACCACGACCGCGCCCACATGCGCGCGACGATCGGCGTCGGCGCCGTCGACGAGCTGTTTGCCGACGTGCCGCGCGACAAGCTGCTCGCCGGCCTCCTCGACCTGCCGACGACGAAGAGCGAGATGGAGGTCGAGCGGCTGATGGGGCGGATGGCGGCAAAGAACGTCGCCGCCGGCTCGGTGCCGTTCTTCGTCGGCGCAGGCGCCTACCGCCACCATGTGCCGGCGAGTGTCGATCACCTGATCCAGCGCTCGGAGTTCCTCACCTCCTACACGCCCTACCAGCCCGAGATCGCCCAGGGCACGCTGCAGGTGCTGTTCGAGTTCCAGAGCCAGGTCGGGCGCCTCACCGGCATGGAGGTCGCGAACGCCGGCATGTATGACGGCTCGACCGGCTGCGGCGAGGCGGTGCTGATGGCGCACCGGCTGACCCGCCGCAACAAGGCGGTGCTGTCGGGCTCGCTGCACCCGCAATACCGCGCCGTTGTCGAGACGCTCGGGCGGATGGCGGGCGACACCGTCGAGGCGCTGCCGCCGGACCCGGAGGCGACGGAGGACATCCTTTCCCGCATCGACGGGGAGACGGCCTGCGTCGTCGTGCAGTCGCCGTCGGTCTACGGCCACCTGATCGACCTCGCGCCGATCGCGGCGAAGGCACACGCCGTCGGCGCGCTGCTGGTCGCCGTGTTCACCGAGGTGGTGGCGCTCGGCGCCATCGAGCCGCCGGGCGCCCAGGGCGCCGACATCGTCGTCGGCGAGGGCCAGTCGTTCGGAAATCCTCTAGGCTTCGGAGGGCCTTACGTCGGACTGTTCGCAACCCGTGAGAAGTTCATCCGCCAACTGCCGGGGCGGCTCTGCGGCGAGACGGTGGACGCCGACGGCAAGCGCGGCTTCGTGCTGACCCTGTCGACCCGCGAGCAGCACATCCGCCGCGACAAGGCGACGTCGAACATCTGCACGAGTTCGGGCCTGTGCGCGCTCGCCTTCTCGATCCACGCCACACTGCTGGGTGAAGCCGGGCTGACGCGGCTCGCCGCGCTCAACCACGCGAGTGCGGCGGCCACCGCCGACGCGCTTGCGGCGGTGCCGGGGGTGACGGTGCTGAACGACACCTTCTTCAACGAGTTCACGGTGCGCCTGCCGGGCGATGCCGCGGCGATCGTCGAGAGACTCGCCGCGAAGGGAATCATCGCCGGCGTGCCGGTTTCTCGCCTCGAGCCGACCCGTCCCGAACTCGCCGATCTCCTGCTCGTCGCCGCGACCGAGACCACGACCGACGACGACCGTGCCGCCTTCGCCGCGGCGCTTGCCGAGGTGCTGTGATGATGAACACCCAGGGACGCCAGACACGCCCGGCCGAGGCCGAGGCCGCCACCCCGGTCGCGACCTTCACCGGCAACCGCGGCCTGCAGATCGAGGAGGCTCTGATCTTCGAGATCGGCCGGCCCGACGTCACCGGCGTCGACCTGCCGGCGGCGCCGAAGGTGGCGAGCCGGCTCGGCAAGCACGCCCGCCGGGCGCCGCTCGGCCTGCCCGGGCTAACCGAGCCCGAGGCGGTGCGCCACTATGTGCGGCTGTCGCGCCAGAACTACGCGATCGACCTCGGCCTCTATCCGCTCGGCTCGTGCACGATGAAGCACAATCCGCGGCTGAACGAGGCGATGGTGCGGCTTGCGGGCTTTGCCGACATCCATCCGCTGCAGCCGCTGTCGACGGTGAAGGGCGCCGTCCAGCTGATGCAGGAGCTGTCGCACTGGCTCCTGGAGATGACCGGCATGGCCGCCGTGGCGCTGTCGCCGAAGGCGGGCGCGCACGGCGAGCTCTGCGGCATGATGGCGATCAAGGCGGCGCTGGCGGCGCGCGGCGAGAGCCGTTCGATCGTGCTGGTGCCGGAATCGGCGCACGGCACCAACCCGGCGACCGCCGCCCAGCTCGGCTACAAGGTCGTGCCGGTGCCGGCGCGGGAGGACGGGGCGGTCGATCCGGCCTCGGTGAAGGCGCTGCTGTCTCCGGACGTGGCAGCGATCATGCTGACCAACCCGAACACCTGCGGCCTGTTCGAGCGCGACATCGTCGAGATCGCCGAGGCGGTGCATGCGGCAGGCGCGTACTTCTATGGCGACGGGGCGAACTTCAACGCCATCGTCGGCAAGGTGCGGCCGGGCGACCTCGGCGTCGACGCCATGCACATCAACCTGCACAAGACCTTCTCGACGCCGCACGGCGGCGGCGGTCCGGGCTCGGGACCGGTGGTGCTGTCGAAGGCACTGGCTCCATTCGCGCCGCTGCCGTTCATCCGGCTGGAAGACGGCGAGCCGGTGCTGGTCGAGACAGAGGCGGGGCTCGTCGACGGCGAGACGCCGTTCGGCCGGCTGACCGCGTTCCACGGCCAGATGGGCATGTACGTCCGCGCGCTGGCCTACATGCTGGCGCACGGTGCCGACGGGCTCCGGCAGGCGTCGGAAGACGCGGTACTGTCGGCGAACTACGTCAAGGCGCGGCTGTCCGACCTGTTCAATGCCCCCTATGGGGCAAGGTCGTGCATGCACGAGGTGCTGTTCGACGATTCGTCGCTGGAGGGAACGGGGGTGTCCACCCTCGACTTCGCGAAGGCGATGATCGACGAGGGCTACCACCCGATGACGATGTATTTCCCGCTCGTCGTGCACGGGGCGATGCTGATCGAGCCGACGGAGTCGGAATCGCTCGCGAGCCTCGACCTGTTCATCGCCACCCTGCGCGACCTCGCGATGGCGGCAAAGGCGGGCGACACCGAGCGCTTCCGCCAGGCGCCGCGGCTCGCCCCGCGCCGCCGCCTCGACGAGACGCGCGCGGCGCGGTCGCCGCGGCTGTCGTGGAAGGACCCGGTGCCGGCGGCGGAGGCGGCGGAGTAGCAAGCCTCGCCGCCACCGCCGGGCAAGCCCGGGAAGGAGCCGGCCGCACCCCGCGGGGGATCAGCGGCCGGCTAGCTTGTCGCGCATCGCGGCCTCCTGGGCGGCGAGCTCGGGCGTGAAGGTCTCGCCGAAGTCGGACGCCTCATAGAAGGGGCGGATCTCGATCTCGCTCGGGCCGGGCATCGGGTTGGGACAGCGCTTCACCCACGCGACCGCCTCGTCCATGTCGGCGACGTTCCAGATCCAGAAGCCGGCGACGAGCTCCTTCGTCTCCGCGAAGGGGCCGTCGATGACGGTGCGGCTCGGGCCATCGAAGGCGATGCGCTTGCCGTTGGACGAGGGCTTCAGGCCGTCGCCGCTGACCATGATGCCGGCCTCGATCAGCTGTTCATTGAAGGCGTGCATCGCCTCGAACATCTCGGTCTCGGGCATCAGGCCGGCTTCGCTGTCGGCTGTCGCCTTCACCATCACCATCACACGCATATCTTTTCCTCCTGACTGGGCACGGGCATCGCGGCCATACCCCTCTTAGACGAAGAACCAAGCGGCGTTCCGACATCAGGCGGATGCGTTCGCGGTGGGGGTGGGGCGTTTCCCCCGCGATGCCGAGTCGGTCTATGGTGCCGCGGCGGCGGAAGGTTGCGAGGCGAACGATCGTGGGCGGCGCGGACGGCGAACTGGGCAGCCTGATCTACGAGAAGATCCTCGCCGACATGCGCGACGGCGTCGCGACGATCGACCTCCAAGGCCGCATCATCACCTTCAACGCCGCCGCGGGCCGCATCCTCGGGCTCGATCCGCAGGCGACCGTCGGCCAGTCGTTCGGCGAGGTCTTCCTCATGGAGGAGAGCTTCGACGACTTCAACGAGGTGGTGCTGAAAGCCGTCTACGAGAACGAGGCGACGCACAGCCGCGAGGTCTCGGTGACGGTCGGCGGCCGCCGGGTCGACCTGCACGTCACCTCGACGTTCCTGATGCTGGAGCGCGACGGCGAGGTCGAGCGCCAGGGCGTCATCGTCGTGTTTTCCGACATCACCGAGCAGCGCAAGCGGCGCAAGCTGAAGCGGCTGTTCGGCGAGTATGTCGACCCGCGCATCGTCGAGCGCATCCTCGATCGCGGCGGCGTCGAGGACCTGAAGGGCGCCCGGCAGGTGATGACGGTGTCGTTCGCCGACCTGCGCGACTTCACCGGCTGGTCGGAGCGGCTCGATCCCGAAAGCCTCGTCTCGGTGCTGAACCGCTTCCTGACGGCGATGACCATCCCGATAGGCGCCGCCGGCGGCATCACGGACAAGTTCATCGGCGACGCCGTGATGGCCTGCTGGGGGCCGCCGTTCACGGACGCCGGCGAACAGGCGATCGACGCCTGCAATGCGGCGCTCGGCCAGATCGAGAGCCTGCCGGCCTTGCGCCTCGAACTCGCCGAGAGCGGTGTGGCGCGGGCGGAGGCGATCGACGTCGCGATCGGCATCGGCACCGGCGAGGTGATCGTCGGCGACATCGGCGCCGAGCAGAGCCGCAACTTCACGGTGATCGGCAACGCCGTCAACGTCGCGGCACGGCTGCAGGAGGCGGCCAAGCGCTACGGCCAGCGGGTGCTGGTGGCGCATCACACCCGAACTGCTGCCGGCGACGGCTTCGTCTTCCGCATGGTCGATCACGTGACGCTGCGCGGCCGCAGCGCCATCGAGCCGATCCACGCCCTCGTCGGGCGGGCCGGTGGCGTCGCCGACGGGGACCTGCGGCTGATCGAGATGCACGAGCGCGGCGTCACTGCGCTGGCGCACGGGCTGCCGGACACGGCGGCCGAGCGCTTCCGGGCCTGCCTGGAGATGGTGCCGGGCGACCGACCGGCCGCGGTGCTGCTCGAGCGCTGCCTCGCCTACGAGGCCGAGGGTGCGGAAGGCGGCGGCAGCGGCGTCGCCGCGGTGCCCGGAGCTGCCGCGGCGCCGAAGTAGCGCAGGCCGACGCTGGTGATGTCGTCGGCCTGGTTCGCGCCGCGCTCGAAGCGATGGACGCCCTCGACGATGAAGTTCGCTACATCGGCGGCGCTGGCGCCGGCCGGCAGCTCCTTCAGGAGCGTGATCAGCCGGGCCTCGCCGAACTCGGTGCCGTCGATGTCGAAGGCCTCGGTGACGCCGTCGGTATAAAGGAAGACGAGGTCGCCGGCGACGAGATCGATAGTCATCTCGCGGTAGGGCGCCTCCTCGAAGACGGCGATGGCGATGTCGCCGGAGCGCGGCAAGGGCGTCACCGATCCGTCGGGGCGGCAGAGAAAAGGCGGGTTGTGGCCGGCGTTGACGTAGGTGAGCCGGCCGGTCGACAGGTCGAGCACGCCGTAGAACAGCGTCACGAACATCATCTGGTCGTTCTCGGCGGCGAGCACGGCGTTGAGGCGCTCGATGCTGGCGGACGGCGAGATCGAGAACAGCGTCGTCGCCTTGAGGAGCGTGCGCGTCATCGCCATGAACATCGCCGCCGGCACGCCCTTGCCGGAGACGTCGGCGACGACGATGCCGAGCGTGCGCTGGTCGAGGAAGAAATAGTCGAAGAAGTCGCCGCCGACCTCCTTCGCCGGCACCATCAGCCCGTGCAGGGCGACGTCGCTGCGCGGCGGCAGCGGCTTCGGCAGGATCGACAGCTGCAGCTGGCGGGCGATCTCGAGCTCCTGCTGCAGGCCGGCGAGCTTGGCGCGCGTGATGATCGCCTCGCGCAACTCGGCGACGAGCTCGGTGAGGCGGGCGTGCTGGTCGGAGATGCGCGCCGACATCTGCTGCAGCACGGCGGCGAGGAGACCGAGCTGTTCGTCTCCGGCGCGCTTGATGGTCTGGATCGCAACCGGCGCAGCCTTCTGGCGGCCGAAGATGCTCTGGATGTCCTGTAGCACCTGCTCGCGACCGTCCGCCTCGAGGGTGCGGGCGAGCGCCTCCATCTGGCGGCGGATCAGCCGCTCCTGGCGGCGGCGCTGGCGCTCGACCTGGCGCTGGTTTTCGGCCACCGCGATGGCGTTGCGGCGGAACACCGCCACCGTTTCGGCGATGCGGCGGATTTCGCCTTCGCCGGCGTCCTCGATGCGGACGTTGGTGTCGCCGGCCGACAGCGCCTGCAGCACCGAGATCGCCGATTCGAGCGGCCGGAACGCCTGCCGCAGATAGACGTAGAGGCCGGCCAGGATGAGGGCGACGAACAGCGCCACGCCGGCGAGGGTGGCACGCTGGAAGTCGCGCGCTTCGCCGAGCGATTCGCTCGAATCGCGGAAGGTGACGAGCGTGCCGGCGGCACCGCCGATGAGGTCCTGGACGGGGACGCTGGTGGCGAGGAAGAGGCGGTCATCGTCCTCGTAGACGGAGACGTTGGCGGAACGCGGCGGGATCTGCGGCATCAGCGCCTGCCACAGGTCGGGCCGGGTGCCGACGACCATGCGGCCGCGCAGCGAGACGAGGAATGACGGCACTCCGAACGCGTCGGCAAAACGCGTCAGCACGCCGTCGGCGCCGCGCGCGAGCGTCACGACGGCGAACGGCCGGCCCGACGCGAACACCGGTACCCCGGCGGCGATGACGTAGCGGTCGGGCGTGTCCTGGCGCAGCCCACCGAGCACGACGCCGGTGGAGAGCACGCGGTCCAGGGCGGAGGCGTCGAGGATCGGCCGCTGACCGATCGACGGCCGGTTCGTGTAGATGATGGTGCCGGAGGCGTCGACGACCTGCACCTCCTCGACGCCGCGCAGGAGATCGGCGGCGCCGGGGATGACGCTGGCGGCGACCTGGCGCAGGCGCGGCACATCGACCGGGCGGGCACGGGCGATCTGGGCGACGAGGTCGTCGCCGATGACGGTGACGGTCCGCAATTCGTCGGCGACGAGGCTCTGCCAGAGCGAGCGCTGGCCGTCGATCGCAACTTCGGCGAAGCGCTCGTCGGCGATCTCCTCGCGGCGCATTCCGGCGAGGATCAGACCGCCTGCCACCAGGACGAAGGCGATCGACAGGAACAACGTGATGCGGGTGCGCAGCAGCATCGCATCACGCTCCCGGTCGCGCCGGCGCGGCGCCGGAGACGGAGGTGACCGGTGCGGGCTGGCGGGCCATCAGCACCGCGGTGAGCGCGGCGCCGACGAGGCCGGCGGCCACCGCCGCCCATGCCGGTTCGAGGTCGAGCCATGCGGCGCCGGCGGCTGCCGCCGCCCCGACGACGCCGCCGAGTACCGCCGCCAACGCGCCCTCCGGTGCCCACACGCGCTCACCGACGGACGAAAGCGCCATCGCACTGCCGAGACCGACGAGAAGGCTCGCCAGAACCGAAAGCTCCGGCGCGAGGGCGCCCAGCGCTGGACCGGCGGCGGCGAGCAGCAGCGCCGGCGCAACGGCAAGGCGACGCCGTGAGGCGAACATGGCAGCGGCCGCCACCGCGGTGAGACAGAAGTGCAGGCCGAGTTCGGCGTAGTTGTAGCGAATGTCGCCGGTGCCGAGCGCGAGCTCGAGCCAGGTCATGGCGACGGCGAAGGCGGTGCCGACGGCGACGAGCTCGCCCGGCCGGAGCGACAGCCGCAGGCGCGGCAGGGCGCGCGGGCGCTCGACCAAGGCGAGCACCGCCAACCCCAGAACGACAAGGCCGAGCCCCGCCACGGCGAAGGCGTCACGCCGTCCGAGAGCCTCGGCGACGAGGCCGCCGAGACCGGAGCCGACGAAGCCGGCAAGCACCATCAGGCTCCAGAACCACGGGCGGCGCTGCCGGAAGCCAGGCTGCAGCAACACCACCCACAGCGCCGCCCACAGACCAAGGCCAGCGCAGAAGCGCAGGGCGAGGAACAGCGTCGGATCCCGGATTAGTGCAGTGGCGGCGGTGGTCGCACCGGCGAGGAGCGTGCCGAATCCGACAGTAGCGGCCGGCGAGCTTCCGGCGAGTTTCAGAGCCGCGAGCAGGCCGAGCGCGCAGCCGAGAAACTGCGCGGCGACGGCGGCCGAGACCTCGAGCGACTGCAGGAGACCCGGGTCGAGACGGTCGAAGGCGAAGCTCGGCACGAGCGGGTGCACGGACGTGCCGACCAACAGCAGCGGCACCGCCCACCAGCCCTTCCAGGTGCGGCGCCGACCGGGTGGGTGGGTGGCATCGAATCGGACCTTGCCTTCGATGGGCGCGAGCGCCTCGTCGACGCGTGGCCCGAGGCTCGCATCGAAGTCGACGGCGCGGATTTCGTCAGCGAGTGCCAGCGCCTGCCGGGCCTCGCGGCGCACCGGCGCCAGCCGGCGGGCGAACGCGGCGCCGAGCGGATGTAACGGGCTATCGGTGCCCACTGGCGAATAATCGCCAAAGCCGCCGCGGGCCAGCGATCGCAGCGAGGCCACGAGGCGCCCTTGGCGCAAGTCGATGCGTTCGGCGGCGAAGGCGCGCGCGAGAATGCCGGCGAGCAGCGCCCCGAACAGGCTGGCGCTGAGCACGGTCACGGCGAGCGTGCGGGCCACCACGTCGAGGATGCGTTGCGACGGCGTGACCACGATCAGGCCGACGGCCGCGGTGCCCACTGGGATCTGGACGGAAACCGGCGCGCCGCCGGAGGCCTCTTGCGGCACGGAGAACAGCGTCTGGCCGCTATCGTCGGTGATGGCGATGGCGGCGACCTCTGGATTGCGACGAATGATGCCCTCCAGGTAGTCCTCGACACCATAGAGATCACGCAAGGGAATCCCGAAGCCGACCGCTCGCCCCACGGTGTCGGCGACGGCGCTGCCGATCGAGCGCGTGACGCGCTCGGTCGTCAACGCCAGGTCGGCGTGGTGGGTGCGTTCGATGAGAAAGAGTGTCGCCGCCGAGGCGAGCGCGATGGCGATGCCGACGACGAGGCCGACGACGACGGCAAAGCGGTCGCCTCGAGCCGGATGTGTGGCCCGGCGCACGTCAGATCTCCGCATCGATCGCCTGCAGGATGCGGTCGGCGCGGCCGACCGAGTCGCCAGTGGCCGCAATACGGGCCACGGCCGCGGCCGCCGCGGCAGCGAGAACGCCGCCATCGGCCGTGACGGCTCGGCCGGCCGCGACTTCGCTCGCGATCGTTTCGGACTGCCGCGCGAATGGTCGTGCCGCCGCCAGAACGGTACCGAAGACGATGACCGCGGCCGCGAGCGCGGGCCCGAGTGTCAGCAGGAGGACGAAGCCGGCGTCGACCGGCGAGCGCTCGAGCAGATCGAGGGGCACGACGATGGCGACGTCGCCGGCGACGGCGCCGAAGTCGGTGAGGATCGGCGCCCCGATGGTGAGCCCGCCGCGGTCGACGGCCCGCCAGATCGGGTCGGAGCGGTTGTCGCGAATGGCGGTCACCCAGGCGTGCGGGATCGGCTCGTTGGCAGCGCCACGATCGGTACCGAAGCGGGAGACGCCGGTGGCGTCGAAGACCTCGATCGCCTCGATGCCGGGCTCCGCCGACAAGGTGCGCTCCAACAGGTCCTCGATCTCGCGCAACTCGCCAAGCGGTAAGCCGAGATCGAGGCTCGCCTCGATCGTACCGTCGAGGGTCGTCAGCACGAACTCGAGGCGCGAATCGATGAGGTCGCGATGCGCCCGCTCGATGACCCCAACGCCGACGGTCGCGACGAGGGCGGTCACCATGGCGGCCACGGCGGCGACCATCAGGGCGAGCCGGTGCTGGAATGTCAGGCGGATTTGCAAGCAGGCTCCTCGCAGGAGGGCGGCGGACTATGTTAGCGGTATGCTAGCCAATGCAATGGGCCGTCGCCACCGTTCGCCACGGCGGGGCGGGCTCGAAGCATTTCGCCGCGACGGCGGACTCGATCGTAAGCGGCTCCAGGAGCTTGCCGAAGCGGCCGATTCTCCCTTCGAATGGAAACCTTGAGGGGACGGGCTGGGGTGAGGCATGAGGCGACTGGCGATCATCTTGCTGTTGACGATTGCCCCGGTCGCGGTGGGCGCGATCGCGCTTGGTGCCTATCTGAATTTCGGTAGCATCCGCATCATCTATATCAGTCTCGTCCACTCGCGGTTCGACCAGCTCGCCAATCGAATCGGTTCCGACATCGAGGTGGCGCTGAGTTTCGGGCTGCCGCTCGCCGGCCAGGACACGCTGACGCCGCTGCTGTCGCGGGAGCAGTCGAATGACCCGCTGCTCGAATCGATTGACGTCGCCGCCGACGACGGCGCAGTGCTGTTCTCGAGCGATCCAGCGCGCATTGGTTCGGCCATCGCCGCCCTCGACGGCACCGTCGATGTGCGGTCTCGGATCGTCGCCAACGACTTCGGCGTGGTCGTGGGCACAGTTGTCGTCCGCGGCTCGATGGTCCGCATCCAGCGACAACTCGACGGTGTCGCGGAAGCGGTGGAGCGGACGGCGGCGATCACCGGCCTTCTGGCGGTGCTGATTTCCACCATCGTCATCCTCGTCCCTCTGCGCGCCTTCTATGCGCAGGCGCTCGGGGCGGCGCGGCTCGCTGACGACGCCCCCGAAAGTGCCGATGATCCGTTCGGGTGGGCGATCGCGGAAGTCGAAACGGCGCACGCCGTCATCGCCGCGCGGCTGGCCGACCGGCGCGGGGAGTAAAGATGCGCCGCTTCGACGTCATTGTTCTCACTTGCATCACTGTCGTCCTCGTCACGGCGCTGGTGGCGATCTCGTGGCGGACGCTTGTCACCGCCGAGAGCATCTTGCTGCCGGCTCTCGATCGGAAGGCGGAGGTCGTCGGGCGGTCGCTGTCGCAACTCGTCGCCCAGGCCGACCGATACGGCATGGATATGGAAGACCTCGTCGGCGTCGACGCGGTGTTCCAGACGGCGCTTTCCGAGAGCGCCGAGTTCGGCGCGCTGGCGCTGCTCGATCCCGGTGGCCGCGTCATCGCGCTGGCAATCCGCAACACCGTTGCTGGCGAGCCTTTGCGCGGCCTTGATGGGTTGCCGGTCGGGATGCGCTACGTGGCGCTGCCCATCTCGTCGGCGACCGGCGAGAACCTCGGCCGGGTCGCGATCGGCATTCCCGACACCGTGACGGAAGCGTTCGTGCTCGACCTTTGGCTCGACATTGCCGTGGTGCTGTTGGTGTCAGTGCTGGTGACGCTCGAGCTCATCGCGTTCGCCTTTGCGATGGGGGCCGGCTCGTCGCTGCGCGCCATTGGCCAGCGGCTCGATTCGCTGCGCCGCGGCGACCTCGCGCGCCACCATCATCCTCCGCCCGGCGGCGGGCGGCTCGGCGAGATCGTCATCGGCATCGACCGCCGCATCACCGCGCTCCGTTTGCGGCAGAAGGAACTGCGCGAAGCAGCCTTCGAGCGACGCGATGCCGAGGCGATGGTCGAGCTCGACGCCATCGACCGCAAGTTCCGGCTGACGCGCGAGCGCATCGAGCCGCCATTGAGGGTGTTCGCGGTCCGCGCACCGCTGTTTTTGTTCTTCTTCGCCGAAGAGATGACGCGACCGTTCCTGCCGACGTTCATCGGCGGGGTGGCGAGCACCGTGCCCGGCCTGTCGCGGGAGATGGTGATCAGCCTGCCGATCGTGCTGTTCATGCTGATCGTCGCGCTGCTGCAGCCCTGGCTGAACGGCATCACCGAACGAATCGGGCGCGGGCGGGCGCTCCGCCTCGGCGCGACGGCTGCCGTCGTTGGCTTCGTCGGCACCGCGCTGGCGGCCGATCTCTGGCAGATCCTCGCTTTCCGCTCGCTGACCGCCGTCGGCTACGCCGCCGTGTTCGTCTCGGCCCAGGGCTACATCATCGATCACACCGGCGGGCTCAACCGGGCCCGCGGCCTGGCGCTGCTCGTCACCTCGATCATGGTCGCAGCCCTCTGTGGCCCGCTGATCGGCGGCATCTTCGCCGACCGGATCGGCATCCGGCTGACGTTCATGGTCTCGGCCGCCCTCAGCCTCGCCGCCGTGATGACGGCCCGGCTGGCTTTGTCGGATGACGCCGGTAAGACGACCGAGCGTCTGGTCAGCGTCTCCATCCGCGATGTCATGCGGGTGGTGCTGCGGCCGACGATGGGGCTTCTCCTGATCGGTTGTGCGCTGCCGGCGAAGCTCATGCTTGCTGGCCTGGTGTTCTTCATGGTGCCGCTGGTGCTGTCCGACGAGGGGTTCGACCCATCGGCGATCGGGCGAGTTCTGATGCTCTACGCACTGGCGATGCTCCTCCTTGTGCCGTTCGTATCGCGCATCAGCCAGGTTCAGAACCGCCGGCCGATGCTCGTCATCCTCGGCGGGCTACTCGCCGCCACGGCAGTCGCCCATCCCTTCCTGTGGCCGGAGCCATGGGGTGCTGCGGCGGCGGTGCTCCAGCTTGGCGTCGCCCAGGCGCTTTCGATCACGCCCCAGTCGGCGCTGGTGGGCGACATCGGTCGGCGCATCGCACCGGAAATCCCGGAAGGCACCCTCTATGGCGTCTTCCGCTTCATCGAGCGGATCGGCAATGCCATCGGGCCACTGCTGGCAGCATGGCTGCTGGGGGTGTATGGGCAGGAAATGACGCTGTCCGTGCTCGGAGCGGTGGTGGCGGTCGGCGCCGTTCTCTTCGCGTTTGCGGTCTTCGCCGACGCCCGCGGACCTTCCCCGGTGGTCATCCAGCGGGGGTGAACAGCATCTACCGGATGACGAGAATTTAATCCGCCCCGCGTGGTCGGTCCGGGCTTTTTGGGGTAGGGAAGGGAAGGACCGGCTGGCCGCCCCGAGCGGCCTCAATCCGGCTTCAGCAAGGGTGGGGCGACATGAGACGCATCGACCGGCGGGAGGCGCTTGGTCTGATCGCTGCCGGTGCCGCCGTCGGCACCGCTGCAGCGGGAGGGCCGCTGTTCGCGCAGACCGCACGCGAACGGCCCTACACGATCTACATGATCACCTTTCGTGGCGACACCGAGGTCGAGGCCGGCTTCCGGGACTATCTCGCGCAGCGCGAGATCCCGGTCGAATACATCAATCGCGACGTCGACCGCGATCCGACCAAGGTTGCGGGCTTCATCGACGAAATCCGCGCCCTGCAGCCGGACCTCGTCTACACTTGGGGCACACCCGTCACATTGGCGACCGTCGGCCCCTTCGACGCGCCCGATCCGGCGAAATTCATCGCCGACCGCCCGGTGATCTTCACCATGGTGGCGGCGCCGGTGCGCGCCAAGGTGGTGCCGAGCCTGGAGTCCTCCGGCAGAAACGTTACCGGCGCCTTCCACGTCGTGCCGCTCGATGCGCAGCTGCGCGCCATGCAATCCTATCGTCCGTTCGATTCCCTCGGCGTTCTCTATACGGCGACGGAGCAGAACTCCGTCGCGCTTGTCGAGGAACTGCGCCAGCTCTCGCCGACCGTCGGGTTCCGTCTGGTCGAGCGGCAATTCAAGGCCGATACCACCGGCAAGCCGGTCGCCGACGGCCTCGATGGCATGCTTCGCGAGATCAAGGACGAGGGGGCGGATTGGCTCTATCTCGTGCCCGACACGTTTCTCGGCTCGATTCTCAATCAGGTGACGCCGATCTGCGAGCAGGTGCAGCTGCCGACCTTCGGCGCGACTGAGCTTGCCATCCGCTCGGGCGGAGCGGTCACCGGGCTCGTGTGCCGCTACTATTCCGTCGGCCAGCTCGCCGCCTCCAAGGCGGAGCAGATCCTCGTCGGCGGGCGCAACCCGTCGATGATCCCGGTGGAGACGCTCAAGCGCTTCTCGCTCATCGTCAACATGCCGCTCGCCAAGAGCTTCAACCTCTATCCGCCGCTCGCGATGCTGAACTATGCGGAGGTGATCGTTGAATGACGAGGCCGGCGACGGCGACCAGCAGCGGGTCAGCTTCGTCTGGCTCGACGATAGCGCCGTCAGTGCGGTCGAGCGTCTGCACCGGCACTCGGTCGAGGGTCTCGATTCGCGGCTGGTGAAGCCGGAACGGCGCGACTTCTTCGAGAGCGTCTTGGCCGGGCGCGGTGAGATCATCGGCGCGGTGGTGCCGGGTGCCGATGCGGACACGGGTGTCGCCGGCGGACGGCTCGTCGGTTACGGCGTGCTCCTGACGGTGCTTGCGGAGGGCGAAGACGCCGGCGAGCGCATCGGTCTCGGTGGCAACCAGGGCCTCGCGAAGATCGCCGGCACCGGCGTCAATCCGGGCTTCCGCGGCTTCGGGCTGCAACGGGCGCTGGTGCGCCGGCGGATCGCGCGGGCCGGCGACCACGGCTTCCGGCACGTCTTCGCCACCGCTGCACCCGGTAACACGGTGAGCTGGCGCAACCTGATGGCGGAGGGCTTCGCGATCGTCGATGTCGTGCTCGCCTATGGCAGTCTCGAACGCTATTTGCTGCACCGTCCGGTCGGTGGCGCGGTGCGCCCCGGTCCGGCGCGCACATGGTGCCGGGCGGACCGCTCCGATGACGTGCGCGCGGCACTCTCAGCGGGGCTGGTCGGGCCGCTGTGGCGGGCCCATCCAGCGCCGTCGAGGCCCGAACTCTTCGACATCGGCTTCGTGTCACCGCCGGAGGCCCGGCCATGAGCGCAGGCGCGAAGGTGCGGGCGATGATGCCCCCCGTGGCGCCGCTGCCGGTCTCCGGCGAGGGCGATCCGGCGGGGGCGCGCGTGCTCGTCGATCTCGACGCCATCGCCCGCAACTATCGGCGCATGGACGGCTACCGTCGCAGTGGCCGCTTCGGCGTTGTGCTGAAGGAGGATGCCTACGGGCTCGGGCTCGAACCTGTGGCGCGGCGGCTGCGGCGCGAGGGCTGCGGCGTCTTCTGGGTGGCCGATTTTCCCGAAGGCGTGAGGCTGCGCGCGCTGTTGCCGGACGTCGAGATCTACGTGCTGAGCGGGCTCACCGGGCATCCGGCGAGCGAGCACGCCGCGCACGGCCTCGTGCCGGTCCTCGCCTCGATGGCCGAGCTCGAGACGACAGTGGCGGCGGGTGCGCGGGAGCGCGTCGGCGTGATGATCGACGGCGGGCTGGTGCGGCTCGGCCTCACCGACGACGAGGCATCGTCGCTCGCCGGCCGCCCGGATGTGTGGGCGCGCCTCGATGTCGCCTGCTGGGTGACGCAGCTCTCCTGGTTCGAACGGCCCGACGACGAGCGTAACCTCGCACAGCTGCAACGGCTGAAGGCGGCCATCACGTTGCTGCCGGAGGCGCCCATCTCGATCGCCTGCTCGGCAGCACTGTTCATGGACCCATCTTTGCACGGCGACCTGTTGCGCGTCGGCAGCGCGCTTTTCGGCGTGCAGGGCACGCCGGGCTATCCGCAGCCGGTCGAACAGGTGATCGAGGCGACCGCACCGGTGATCCGCATCATCGCGGTCGGCGAGGGGACGCCTGTCGGCTACGGCGGCGGCCACGTGACGCGGCGGCCGTCGCGGATCGCCACCATCGGCATCGGCTACGCGACCGGGCTGCCGGTGGCGATGGCGGACCGGGGCGCTGTCGCCATCAAGGGCCGGCGGGCGCCGCTGGTGGGCAGGCTGTCGATGAACCTCGCCACTATCGACGTCACTGATTTCGACGACGACGAGGTGCAGCCGGGGGACTTCGTCGAGATCACCGGGCGGACGATCTCGCTCGCCGAAATGGCAGCGAGCGCCGCTACGGTTTCCAACGAGGTGCTGGTGCGGCTCGGTCGGACGTTACCGCGGCTCTATCGCGGGGCGTGAGGACGGAGCCGGCGCTTCAGCCGATCGGCAAGCGGAAGCTGACGACGTTGTGGCCGCCGTCGCGCCGGTAGCTGAAGTCCTCGGACATCGTGCGCACGAGATGCACGCCTAGACCGCCGATATGGCGGGCTTCCATCTCGGCCGCCACGTCCGGCGTCTTCATCGCCGTCGGATCGAAGGGCGCCCCGGCGTCGATGAGGGTGCCGACGACGCGACCCTGGTCGATGTGCACGGTGAACTTCAGGGGGCCGGCATCGGCGCCTGCATAGCCGTACTTGACGATGTTGGTGACGAGCTCCTCGACGATCAGGGCGAGGGTATAGCCCGTGCGCGGCGGTAGCTCGTGACGCTCCGCGAAGGCTTCCAGGGCCGCCTCGACGACCGGGAGGGCCGCAGCATCGGCCGTCAGCGTGATATCGATGCCGTCGGCCATACGCTCAACATTCCTCGTCCGGGGCAAAGGCTGCCCGGTGCGCCGAGACGACTCCATCCCCCAGCGACGGTTTCGTCAACCCTGGGACGCCGCACAGTGTGAACCGCGCATGCCTGCCCGGGGGGTGCGCACAAGCACGTCCATCCTTGCTCAGACACCGCCCGCAATCGTCAGGAAGCGCCGGCGGTCGTCCTCGAGCACCACCGCGGTGAGGCGGCCGGTGTATACCGCTCCGGTGTCGACATTGATGCGGTTCGGCAGCGATTCGGGAGCATCGGTGGGTGTGTGGCCGTGCACGACGACGCGGCCGTGGAACTCGGCCGAGCCGAGGAAGGGCTCGCGGATCCAGATCAGGTCGCGCGCCGATTGCCGGTCGAGGGGCACGCCGGGGCGGACGCCGGCGTGGCAGAAGAAGTAGCCGCCGATCTCGAAGCTGAGGGGCAGGGTCTCGAGAAAGTGGCGGTGCCGCGACGGCAGGTGCGCATCGAAGGCCGCCACGAGGTGATCGGGATGGCCGAGCAGCGCCGGGCTCGCGGGGTCGACGCCGTAGGAGGCCATCGTCTCAACGCCGCCATAGCGCAGGAACACCTCCGCGTCGTCGCCGCCGGAGATGAACTGCAGGAGGCAGTCCTCATGGTTGCCCTTCAGGCAGACGATTTCGTCGGCCCCGAGACGGGGCGACAGCAGCCGCTCGATGACGTCGTGGGTGCGCGGGCCGCGGTCGACATAGTCGCCGAGGTGGATGATCACGGAATGCCGCGGCGGCCGCGCCGAGAGGTCGGCGGCAATGGCGTCATGCATCGCCTCGAGAAGGTCGAAGCGACCATGCACGTCGCCGATGGCGTAGACGCGCGTCCCGGCGTCGAGCAGCGGCACGTGCCCGCAGCCGTCAGCGCTTGGCGCGGAGCGCGAACCCGAACGATATCCAGGCGATACCCTGGAAGATCAGGTCGATGCCGAGGACCATGCCGATCAGCCAGATCGAGTTGATCGGCCAGCCGACGCCGATGAGGATACCGAACAGGACAGTGAAGACGCCGGCGGCGACCATCCAGCCCCAGCCCTCGGCAGGCTTGGCGTCAAAGCCGGCGATGACACGCAGGACGCCGACGGCGAACAGCACCGCCGCCAGCATCAGCGTGAACCCGGCCGCGGCCAGCGCCGGATCGACGAGGGCAATCACGCCCGCAGCGGCGTAAAGGAGGCCGCTGAGCAGCCAGTAGATCGTCTTGCCCCAGGTCTTGGCGCCGAAGGCCTGCACGATCTCGACGACACCGGCGACGATCAGCATGACGCCGGTGACCAGCATGACCGCTACGGTGGCCGCGAACAGGTTGCCGAGCGCGATCACGCCGAAGACGGTCATGGCAACACCGGCGGCGACGAACCAGCCCCACTTCTTGCGGATCTCGACGAGCTTGGCGCCCAGCGGCGCGCCGGACGGCATCGGAGTGGCCATCGGGATGTCCTGTTCTTCGGTTGGTGTCCGGGCCGCCGGACGACTCGCGGGCTCGCGTTGCGCGCTTGCAGACTAGCGCGCCGGGCGAGCGGCGGGAAACAGGATTGCGGCTGTGGCGCGGCAGCGCTGATGTGGCACGTCGCCCGCCGCAGTTGCCTCGCTTTGGTGGGAGCCGTAAAGCTCACCCGCCGGACGGGCGGCGTTGGACGAACCGATGGTGGGCGGAGGCGGGGCTATCGACGTGAGCAACGAAACGGAAGAGTTCATTCCCGCCCGCCGGATCAAGGGGCGGGTCGTCGCCCTCTTCGCCACCACCGATCCGCAGCACTTCGAGACAGCCGCCGTGGAGCGGCTGGCGCTCGGGCTCGACGGCATCGCCGGCGACCGCCACGGCGGCTTCGAGCGCCACTCCAGCGCCCGCGAGCCCTGGTATCCGCGCGGCACGGCGATCCGCAACGGCCGGCATCTGTCGATCCTGTCGGTCGAGGACCTCGCCGAGATCGCCCGCCGCCTCGGGGTTGCGGATGTCGACGCCGCCAGCATCGGGGCCAATCTGGTGGTCGAAGGCATCCCGCGGCTGTCGATGCTGCCGCGCGCAACGCGGCTCGCGATCGGAGAGGCGGCGTCGCTGCATGTCGACGATCAGAACGCCCCTTGTCGCATCGCAGGGCGCAGCCTCGCGCGCCACCTCGATCGGCCCGACGTCGAACTCGCTTTTGCACGCGAGGCGAAGCGGCTGCGCGGCGTCGTCGCGGCGGTGGACCGCGCCGGGGAGATCGCGGTCGGCGATGCGATCGTCGCGTACCTTCCCGAACAGTGGCTCTACCGGCCCTGAACCCGGCAGAGCTCGCTCAGTCGAAGGCCGCGTCGGCGATGGCGTCGACGCTCGGCACGTAGGGCTTGACGTCGAGCAGCGGCGTGCAGTCGAGGCAGTCGAGCATGCCGATCTCGAGGCGTCCGGCGTCAATGTCGAGCGAGACGAGCGGAACCACGCCCATCGCAACCGGGTTCGGGCGCGCCGGCGAGCGCAGCGAGAAGACGCCGCGCGGACCTCCCGCATGGCGGGGGATCTGCACGATGACGTCGCGGCGGGATCGGTCCATCCAGTAGAGCACGACGAGGTGGCTGACGCCTTCGAGGCCGGCGAGGCCGGGGCGGTAAGCCGCCTCGATCTCGAGGCTCGCGGTGGCGCCGGCCTCCCGCGCGGTGCGCACGTTCTTCGGACAGTCCGCCAGCGTCCGCCACGGCGTGCGGATACGGCCGATGAAGACGACACGGGCGTCGCCGGGGAGGTCGCCCGGATCGGGCGTAATCGTCACTTCGCCGGGCCGGACGCCGCCGCGCTCCATCGTTTCGCCTCGCCTCGTCTGCCGGTGGATGTGTGGCGTGTGGGTAACAACTCTTTCATGGTGATCGCCGATTGTCACGAACGGTCGCCCCGGGGCCTTTGCGGTGAGGCGGACGTGTTCTAGGTCTGCTAGAGGTTCGCTTGGCGCGCCCATGTCGGCCGCCACGCTTGTACATGTGTGAGGTCGGAATGGCGGTTCGGTCTGGCTGGCGAGGAGGAGCAGGGCTGCTGCTCGCGGCGGCGATCTCGGTCCCGGCGGTTGCCCAGGAAACGACGCCGGTTCAGACGGAAACACCGGTTCAGCCGAACTACGGGTCGCCCGACGCGCCGATGATGTCGCCGGAGTCCAGCTCGACCTGGATCATCACCGTGAAGGCGACCGGCAATGTCTCGCCTGACTTCCTCGGCGCCAAGACCTATACCGCGATCGGCTACCCGCTGTTCTCGTTCCGCAAGGCCGACACACCGGAGGGCTTCTCCGCTGCCGACGACGGCATCGATTTCTCGCTCTACGGCAACGAATACTTCAACCTCGGCCCAGTCGCCCGCTACCGGTCCGGTCGCTACAACGGGTCCGACCGTAAGCTTCGCGGCCTCAAGTCCATCCCATGGACGGTCGAGGTCGGCGGCTATGTCGAGGTGTGGCCGACGGAGTGGCTGCGCGGGCGTGTGGAGGTCCGGCATGGCCTGAACGGCTCGAGCGGCATCATCTCCGACTTCGCCGTCGACGGCGTCTACAAGGTCGACAAGTGGACGCTCGCCGCCGGTCCGCGGCTGACGCTCGCGACGCAGGACTTCATGGAGATGTACTTCGGCGTGACGCCCCGCGAGGCAGCGAGGAGCACGCGCGTCGGCCGCTACAAGCCGTCCGGCGGCATCGTCTCTGCCGGCGTGCTCGCCGGTGCCGGCTACCAGTGGGACGAAAACTGGACGGTGTCCCTCTACGGCCAGTACGATCGACTCGTCGACCAGGCCGCCAACAGCCCGATCGTCAAGAACATCGGTTCGGCCAACCAGTTCGGTGTCGGCGCAACCATCGGCTACTCGTTCCCCGTCAAGTTCTGACGAACCGGCTCGAATTGCCGCCGCCGGTGCGGACTGGAGGCTCAATGGCGCTCGCGCACGGCGGGGCCATGGCGGCCGCCGCTGTTTGACCCATCGGGACCCGGTGCTAGCTTGCCCGGCGCCGCGCCCGCCCGCCGCGGTGCATCCACGGGGTCTCAGCTTGCCAAAGACGGTGTTGTTCGTTCGCAACTTCAGTTCGTTTCGGGGCGGGCACCTGAAGATCGTGGAGTGCCTCGAGCACGCGCGGTCGTCGCCGGCCTATGAGGCCCGCCTCTACGTCACACCGGAAAGCCGGGAGGATCATCCCTGGCGTGACCACCCATGCCTGGTCGAGACGCTCGATCTCGAGGCCGCCGACGTGCTGGTGCTGGGCGGCAGCGCCTGGCGGTTCGTTCCGGACGACATCGAGGAGACGATCCCGGTCGTCAACCTCGTACAGGGCATGCGGCATGCCGACAGCGGCCACCGCAAGCACGACTACCTGAAGCGGCGTGCCCTCCGGCTGTGTGTGAGCGACGAGGTGAGGGCCGAGATCGAGGCGACCGGTCTCATCAACGGGCTAGTTCGCACGATGGCGACGGCGCTCGATGCGAGCGCGTTTCCGACGCCGGCCGCGCCGAACGGCAAGGTCTTCATCGCCGGCCAGAAGGCGCGCCAGATCGCGGCCGACGTCGCAGAGCGCCTGCGCGCCGTCGGTGTCGAGGTCGATTGCGCCATCGAACGCTGCCCGCGCGAGGAGTTCCTGGCGCGCATGGCGGCGGCCGAGATCGCCGTCGTGCTGCCGCTGCGCCGCGAGGGCTTCTTCCTTCCGGCGCTGGAAGCGATGCTGTTGCAGCGGGCGGTCGTCTGCCCCGACTGCGTCGGTAACCGAGGCTTCTGCTTCGATGGCGAGACCTGCGTCGTTCCGGACTACAACGCCGAGGCGGTGGCAGCCGCCGTGCTGCGCCTGCGCGGCGACGCCAAGCTTCGGGACACAGTCCGGGAGGGTGGGCATCGCGCGGCGCTCGCCCGCTCCGTCGAGCAGGAGCGGCTCGACTTCCTGTCGGCTCTGAACAGCCTCGGCCCGCGCAACGTCATCATCACCGGACTGCCGCGCTCCGGCACGACGCTCAGCTGCCATCTCCTGAACAAGCTCCAGAACGTCGTCGCCCTGCACGAGCCGATGCCGATCCGTCGCCTGAAGGGGCTCGACGAAGTGCGCTTCGTCGAGGACACGGTGGCCTTCTTCGAGCGCCAGCGCCGTATGATCCGCGAGGAGGGCGTCGCGTCGAGCAAGACGCAGGACGGCAAGGTGCCGATGAACCCGCTCGCCGACAAGGACGCGGAGGGCGTCCGCCAGCGCCAGCTGAACGGCAAGACGTTGGAGATCGCCAACGTCACGTCGGACGACTTCGACCTCTGCATCAAGCATCCGACGCTGTTCACGGCGCGCCTGCACCAGCTGCGGCCGCACTTCGACTGCTATGCGCTGGTGCGCAACCCGCTGTCTGTGCTGCTGTCGTGGCGCGACAGCGGCATGCCGATCGCCAGCGGCAAGAGCGGCGCGATCGAGACGCTGCATCCCGCCCTCGCCGACAGGCTGGCGGCGATGACCGACGTGGTCGACCGGCAGATCGCGCTGATCGACTTCTTCTTCTCCCAGTACCGCGACCACACCCCCGGGAACGTCATCAAGTATGAGGACGTGATCGCGACGGGGGGACGCGAGCTGGCGCGCATCGCCGCCGCGGCGGCAACGCTCGACGAGCCGCTGAGCTCGCGCAACCGGCGGGCGATCGGCGAGGATCCGGAGGCGATACGGATCGCCGAGACGCTCTTAAAGAGCGACAACGCCTGCTGGGACTTCTACCGGCGCGAGGACGTCGAGCAGCTGCTGGCGTGAGGTCACCGGCGGCGCTTCGCCACGCCGACCAAGGCGCCCGGGGGTCCGGGCATCTACGGGCTGGCGTCGGGGCCGCCGATCCCGTTTCATCGACGCTTGGCGCGCCCCGACCGAGGCACTGTGGCGGGGACGGCTGGCCGAACGGCCGGGTTGCAAGGGAAGGCGTGAGATGAGTGGCGATCCCTACGAACGGCTCGGCGTCAAGAAGGACGCGACACAGGAGGAGATCCAGGCGGCCTACCGGCGTCTCGCCAAGAAGCTCCACCCCGACCTGAACCCCGGCAACGCCAAGGCGGAGGCGGAGTTCAAGGAGGTCGCCGCCGCCAACGACATCATCGGGGACCCCGAGAAGCGCGCCCGCTTCGACCGTGGCGAGATCGACGCCAGCGGCGCCGAGAAGCCGCCGCGCCAGTACTATCGCGATTATGCGGGGGCCGAGGGTCAGTATGGCACCGGCGCCGGCTTCGCCGACTTCTCCGACAACGACGATTTCCTGTCCGAGCTGTTCGGCCGGCGCGCGCGCGGCGACGGTGTGCGACGCGGGCGCGACGTCGCCTATGCGCTCGATGTCGACTTCCTCGATGCGATGAACGGCGCGACGCGGCGTCTCGGTCTGCCGGGGGCCGGCGACCTCGACGTGGCGATCCCGCCCGGCACCCGCGACGGCCAGACGCTGCGCCTGCGCGGCAAGGGCGAGCCGGGCGTCAACGGCGGGCCGGCGGGCGACGCGCTGATCGAGGTGCACGTGCGGCCGCACAAGCTGTTCGTACTGGACGGCGACGATGTCCGCTTCGACGTGTCGATCACCTTGGCGGAAGCCGTTCTGGGCGGGCGCATCGAGGTGCCGACGCCGGGGGGCCGCGTGGCGGCGACGCTGCCGAAGAACACCAGCAGCGGCAAGGTGCTACGCCTCAAGGGCAAGGGCGTGCCGCGCCGCGACGGCAGCCGCGGCGATGCCTACATGACGCTGAAGGTGGTGCTGCCCGAGGCACCGGACGCCGACCTCGAGCGTTTCGTCGCCGAGTGGACAGGCGCCCACGCCTTCGACCCACGCAAGACGATGGAGGGCTGAATGCACGATGCATCAAGCTTCTGCGCGCGCGCCGGGCTCCACCCGGACGAGCTCGAGGTCTGGGTAGCGGCGGGATGGCTGCGGCCGTCGACGGGAGAAGGGACGCCCGTCTTCACGGAGGCGGACGTCGCCCGCGCGCTGCTCGTCCACGACCTGCGTCTCCAGATCGGCGTGAACGACCCGGGGGTCGACGTCATCCTCGATCTCCTCGACCAGTTGCACGGGCTTCGCTCGGCCCTGCACGACGTGTCCGCGACGGTGTCGATGCAGTCGGAGACGGTGCGGATGCGGCTCGTCTATGACGCGCGCACGCTGCCGGAAAGCCGGCCGCGTCGGCGCTGACGGAGGCGGAGCGGTAAACGCAGGTCGGCGGCCGGGAACGACGCCCATGCGGCGGGGCCGATGCGGCTGCCTGCGCCAGTTGATCGCGGCGGCAAGACGACCCGCACGCGCGCCTTTGACGGCGGTTTGACAAACACCAAGGTCAGAGGCAAGTCAGGCGCATCGGCGTTCGACGGGATGCGCGCGCTGGCGAGGAGGTTCCTCGTCCGGTCGATCGAGACGCGCCCTGCGACGGCGGGGTGCACGCAGGAGACGCGGTCCCTTCCCTTGCAGAGGGGGTAAGCGTCCGTGTTCGTCGCGCCGGAGGCGGGCCCAGGTCGGGTCCAGGCGGTGGCAGTTGGTGCCGACGGTTATTCGGGGGCGAGCGGTGATGGTCAGCGGACGTATGGCGACGTGGATTACGCGGGCGGCTTTAGCAACGTGCCTGCTTTTCGGTGTCGCGGGTCTCGATGGTGTCGCTGCCGAGACGAAACATGAACCGGCCGCCGCGGCCGCCCCTGCGGCGCCTAAGGAGGCGCTCGACCAGCGGGTCGAAGAGGAGGCCCGCGTCATTGAAGCCGATATCGGCCAGACGCTCATCGAGCTTCGCCAAGGCCTGCGGGCAGCGGTTGGCAGTGCTGCGCAGGTACCCGGCGAGATCGGCGCGGCGCTCGCCCGTGACAATGCCGAAGATGGCCGCGGTTGGCTCCCTGAGGCGCTGTTGTCGGGGCTCGCGGCGATCATCGCCGGCCTGATTGTCGCGGTCGCCTTCGAGCGGCTGACGATGGGACGGTTGCCGAGGCCGGCACCGGAAGCGGACGCCGAGGCGCGGACGGCCGATCTGCTCGTGCGGACGCTGCTGCGTATCGTTGGGACGGCGATCCTCGTCGTCGTCGGCTTCGCCGTCATCGAGGTGGTCGACACCGGCATCGATGTACGGCATCGGACCGCTCTGATCCTGCTCGTCGTCTTCGCCTGCGCACGCGGCGCGCTGTTGATCTCGCGCGCCGTGCTGTCTCCGGAGACGCCCCCAGGCGCAGCGACCGCTGCCGAGACGGCGGGTCTGCGCGGCTGGGTGACAGGGTTCCTCATCCTCTACGCGATCGTAGCGGCCATCGATTGGTGGTTTGTGGCGCTTGGCCTGAGTGACGAGGCCCGTGATCTCTCGGCGATCATCCTCAGCCTGATCCTGGTGGTGGTGCTGTCGGCGTTTTGCCTCGCCAATCTCCGCGCCGTGCCGGCTGCCTTCGGCCGACCTGTGCACCAGGGTCGATCGTTCGGTAGCCTCACCGGTCGGTACTGGTGGGCAATCGCCATCGCCTACTTCGTCGTCGCCTGGTTCGCCCGCGGCGTTCATGTGCTGCTCGACCTACCCGGCTCGGACGGCCTCGTGACGGCGCCGGTGGCGCTGCTGTTCGTCGGTCTGATCCTCTACGGCATCCTTTCTTTGCTGGTTGAGCGCATCGTGGCGCGCGGACCGGTGATGTGGATCGGCGGCCCAGACGGCGTGCGGCTGCGTGACTATCGTGACCTCGCTCATGACAGCGTGGCCTTGATCGTGCTGCTGATCGCATTCGGCGCGCTCGCCCATGTCTGGGGTGCGGCGCTGGTCGGATCGAGCGCCGGGGCGACCCTCGTCAAGGTGGCCGCGATCTGCGTCGTCGGCTGGATCGTCTACGACATGGTGCGCATCGCCATCGACCGGAAGCATGCGCGCGAAGGCGGCATTCCGAACATCGTCGCCGAGGACGAGGAGTTCGCGCCGCTGCCACTCGGCAAGTCGCGCCTCGCGACGCTGCTGCCGCTGGCGCGCATCTTCGTGCTGAGCGCCATCGTCGTCATCATCGTGATGATGGTACTGTCCGAACTCGGTGTGAACGTTGTGCCGCTCTTTGCGGGCGCGAGCATCTTCGGCCTCGCCATCGGCTTCGGCTCGCAGACGCTGGTGCGGGATGTCATGTCGGGGGCGTTCTTCCTCGTCGACGACGCCTTCCGCGTCGGTGAGTATGTCGACCTCGGGGGCGGCTCGAAGGGCACGGTCGAGAAAATCTCGATCCGCTCCTTCCAGTTGCGGCACCAGAACGGCCCGCTGCACACGATCCCGTTCGGCGACATCAAGCAGATCACCAACCTGTCGCGCGATTGGGCGATCACCAAGCTACCGTTTACCTTCCCGCACGGCACCGACGTCGAAAAGGTGCGCAAGGTGATCAAGAAGGCGGGCGAGACGCTGGCCGCCGATCCGGTGCTCGGTCCACACTTCCTGCAGCCGCTGAAGTCGCAGGGCGTCGTCGAGATGGACTCGAACGCGATGACCTTCGCGGTGAAGTTCATGACGCTGCCGGCCGATGCCTCGCTGGTGAAACGGGCCGTCTATGCGCGGCTGTCGCAGGCCTTTATCGACGCCGGGCTGTCGTTCGCCAGCTCGTCGGTGACGGTGCGCATCGCCAACGATGGCGAGGCACCGCTGACCGAGGAGCAAAAGCGGATGGCGGCGACCGGGGCCGTGCAGGCGCTAGAGGCACCAGCGCCCTGAGTCGCTACGCCACAGTCGGTCCGTCCCACTGTCCTGCAGCGTGACGGACTGGGCTGCGAACAAGACCGGCTCCCGTGATTGGACGGGGTCCGGACCGAAGTCGGAGACACCGCAATGAAAATGACCAAGACCGCCCGTGGTGCGATCCGCGCTCCGCTGCTCGCTCTGTGCGTCGCGCTCGCGGCCGCACCGGCCGCCGAGGCATGCACCCGCGCCGTCTACCTCGGCACCGACGGCATCGTCGTCACCGGCCGGTCGATGGACTGGGCCGAGGACATGCACTCCAACCTGTGGGTCTATCCGCGGGGCATCAAGCGCGACGGCGCGGCCGGGCCGACGTCTCCGACCTGGGTTTCAAAGTACGGCAGCCTCACCGTCGCTGGCTATGACGTCGGCACCGCCGACGGCATGAACGAGGCAGGGCTGGTGGCGAACCTGCTCTACCTCGCCGAATCCGACTACGAGACCGGCGACAGCAGCAAGCCGCCGATGTCGATCAGCCTGTGGGCGCAGTATGCGCTCGACAACTTCGCCTCTGTCGCAGAGGCGGTGACGGCGCTGCGGGCGGAGCCGTTCCGCATCATCGCCCCGGTGCTGCCAAACGGTAAGCCGGCGCAGCTTCACCTGGCGCTGTCGGATGCGAGCGGCGATTCCGCCATCTTCGAGTACATCGGTGGCAAGCTCGTCATCCACCATGGCCGCCAGTACCAGGTGATGACCAACTCGCCGAGCTTTGACCAGCAGCTCGCGCTGAACGAGTACTGGAAGGGCATCGGCGGGCTTACGTTCCTGCCGGGCACCAATCGCGCCGCCGACCGCTTCGCCCGCGCCTCGTTCCTGATCAACGCCATCCCGACCACCACCGACCCGAACTACATCAAGGCGGTGCCGGACCAGAGCTACGTCAATCAGGCCGTCGCCAGCACCCTCAGCGTCATCCGCAGTGTCAGCGTGCCGCTCGGCATCACCACGCCGGGCGAGCCGAACATCTCCTCGACGCTCTGGCGCACGGTCGCCGACCACAAGAACCGCGTCTACTTCTTCGATTCGGCGACCAGCCCGAACGCCTTCTGGGTGCCGCTCGCCGCTCTCGACCTTGCGGAAGGCGCACCGGTCAAGAAGCTAACGGTCGCCGGCGGCCGCGTCTATTCCGGCAACGCCGCGGCTGAGTTCGAAGCAGCGACGCCGTTCACCTTCCTGCCGGCAGACGCGAAGTAGCCGGCACCGTCCGCCTGGGGTAGCGGGACGGCCTCCCGCGGCCGCAGCCGACGAAGGCCAGGTGCGCCCGCGCTTGCGGTGGATCAAGGGCGCCGCCCCGGCGCTCCACTAACGTCTACACGACAAGAGAAAGCGCGGCGGCTCATGAAAGTGCCGCCGGTCGCACGCGAGGCGGCGGTGATGCGGGCGATGCAACTGCAGCGGATCGGCGTGCCCCTGGTGGCCGTCGAGCGCGCCGATCCGGTGCCGGGGCTAGGCGAGGTGGCGATCCGCGTCACGGCCTGCGGTGTCTGCCGCACGGACCTGCACGTCATCGACGGCGATCTGCCAGATCCGGTGCTGCCGATCGTGCCCGGCCACGAGATCGTCGGACGGATCACGGCGTTCGGTGCTGGCACCGAGGGGTGGCAGATCGGCGAGCGCGTCGGAGTCGGCTGGCTCGGCGCCACCTGCAGTCATTGCGCGTTCTGCCGCGAGGGCCGCGAGAATCTCTGCGACGCGCCGGTCTTAACCGGCTTCACCCGCGACGGCGGCTTCGCCACCGACACGATCGCCGATGCCCGCTTCGTCTATCCGCTCGGCGAGGACGGCGACGACACGGCGGTGGCGCCGCTCCTCTGCGCCGGGTTGATCGGCTGGCGGTCGCTGGTGATGGCGGGGGAGGGCGAGCGGCTCGGGCTCTACGGCTTCGGCGCTGCCGGCCACATCATCCTGCAGGTCGCCCGCTGGCAGGGACGGCGCGTCTTCGTTTTCACCAAGCCGGGCGACGCGGCCGCTCAGGATCTCGCCCGCAGTCTCGGCGCCGACTGGGTCGGCAGTTCCGACGAGTTGCCGCCGCAGCCGCTGCACGCGGCCATCCTGTTCGCACCCGTCGGCCCGCTGGTGCCGGCGGCCTTGCAGGCCGTCCGCAAGGGCGGCCGCGTCGTCTGCGCCGGCATCCACATGACCGACATTCCGGGCTTTCCCTATCGCTGGCTGTGGGGCGAACGGCAGCTGCTGTCGGTCGCCAACCTGACGCGCGCCGACGCCGACACCTTCCTGCGGATCGCGCCGCAGGCCGGCATCCACACCCACGTCACCCGCTACCCCCTCGGCGAGGCGAATGCCGCGCTTGACGACCTGCGAACGGGCCGCCTTACCGGCGCCGCGGTGTTGGTGCCGGGTTGAACCGGGCCGCTACGCGGCCCAAAGAGTAGGAGACCACCATGAAGCTTCGGATTCCGCACGACGCCGCCGTCATCGTCTGCGATGGCCAGAAGGCGCTGTTCCTGCGCAACGAGGGCGACGAGGAGTACCCGAACCTGAAGGTCGAACGGGTCGCGGAGGCCGAGGAGACGGGCCGCACCAGCGAGCTCGGCACCGACCGTCCCGGCCGGACCCAGAATGCCGCCGGGCCGACGAGCGCGATGGAGCCGACCGACTGGCACGCCCGCGCCGAGCGGCACTTCGCCGAGGAGACGGCGCGTGCCGTCGCGGCGATCCACGACAAGGACCACAAGCGCAAGATCGTGCTGGTGGCGCCGCCGAAGACGCTGGCGGCGCTGCGCGAGACGCTCGGCACCAAGCTGCAGCCGAGCGTGCTTGCCGAGATCGACAAGGACCTCACCCACCATCCCGTCCACGAGATCGAGCGCCTGCTGACCGCCGCCTGAGGCGCGCGTCGGGCAGCACCCCAGGCGCTGAATGCGATGCCGAGCCTCCGGCGCCCAAGATGCCCAGCGCGGCCGCACCTCCAGCCGGCAGTGAGATGCTCCCTGCGGCGGCGCCTCAGGCGCCGCCGTGCAGTCGGGTGCTGACGCGGCCGACGCCGGCGATCTCGAAGGCGACCTCGGTATCGGCCGGCGCGAGGAAGATCGGCGGCACGACCGAGCCGAGGATGACGATGTCGCCCTTGCGCAGGTGCTCGCCGCCCGCGGCGAGCGTGTCGGCGCAGGCGCGCAGGATCGCCTCGAACCGGCCGGTGTTGGCCTCGACGTCGTCGACGCTGGCGTGCGCCTCGCCGTTGCGCAGGACCGAACCACGCAGGCCCGACCAGTCGAAGCCCGCCCCGGCGGGCCGGAACGGGCCGTGCAGAACGGCGCGATGGAAGATGTTGTGGGCGAGGATCTTCTCGGCGTCCTCGGGCGGGAAGAACAGGTCGGCGAGTTCAATCGCCGGCGCGAAAGCCTCGATGGCGGCGGCAGTGAATGCCGCACCGTCGGCGACATCGGCGCCGAAACGGACCGCGATCTCCGGCTCGGCGACCGGCTTCACCCAGCCGGACAGGTCGGCCTCGGCGCCGGAGGCGATGAGGCTCTTCTCCATCATGTAGCCGACCAGCGGGGCGGAGAGGGAGAACTTGGCAAGCGCTGCCGGCGTGCCGAAGCCGAGCTTCCAGCCGATCGGCCGCTCACCGGCGGTGATGCGGGCGCGGCGCTCGGCGGCCTGGACCGCCATGCCGGCGGCGACGGGAGCACTCTGGTAGCTGGACATCGGATCGCCTCGCCGGATTCGGGACAGTCGGGCCAGAGCGACCTGGGACAGGTCGATCGGCGGGGCAAACGATTGCCACACCGGCTCGGTGGATGGCAACTGCGCGGCGATGACAGGAGCGTCTCGCACGCCGGCGCGGCGGTCAGGCGGCGGGGGTGCGGACGCGGGCGGTGGAGCCGCGGACGACGAGATCGACCGGCAGCATAGCGCTGCGGTCGAGCCCGGGCTTTCCCTCGATGAGATCGACGATCATGTCGGCGGCGAGGGCGCCCATCTGGTGCTTGGGGACGCGCACGGTGGTGAGCGGCGGTGTCAACCGGTCGACCATGATCATGTCGTTGAAGCCGGTGACGGCGACGTCGTCCGGGCAGGCGAGACCGCGCCGGCGCAGCGCCGCGATGGCGCCGACGGCGAGGCGGTCGTTGGCGCAGACGAGGGCGGTGAACGGCGGGGCGGTGGCGAGCAGCGTCTCGGTACAGCGCTCGCCCTCTTCCTCGCGATAGCCGCGCGCCACCGCCACCGGCGGCGTGCCTCCGATGCCGAGCGCCGCGCACGCAGAGAGGAAGCCGCGCTGGCGCAGCACGCCCGTCGACAGGTGCTGCGGGCCGGCGATTGCGGCGATGTGGCGGTGTCCGAGGGCGACCAAGTGGGTGACGATCGCGTCCATGCCGGCCGCCTCGTCGGCGATCACCGACGGCACGTCGGAGCCGAAGACCTGGCGGTTGACGGTGACGACGGGCGTCGTCTCGCGCCATTCCTCCCGCGACGGGTCATCGGTGATCTCGACGCTCGCGAGCAGCAGCCCGTCGACGCCGCGGTCGCGCAGCATCGTCACCATCTCGCGCTCACGCCGGGCGTCGCCGTCGGTGTTGGCGACGATGGCGACATAGCCGCGACGGGCCAGCGCGTCCTCGATGCCGCGGATGATTGGCGGGAAGGCGGGGTCGGTGATGTCGGGGATGATGACGCCGATGGTGCGCGTCGTGTTGGTCTTCAGCGTGTAGCCGGCACTGCTCTTGCGATAGCCGAGCGCCCGGCTCGCCCGCTCGATGCGCTCGGCGAGTTCACCTGAGACGCGGTGCGGCGATGACGGGTCGAGGGCGCGCGACACCGTCGACAGGTGCACGCCGACGGCGTCCGCCACGTCCTTCAGGGTTACGCGCCTCTTCATGCCGTCATCGAGGGTGGGACCGGGGTCGGGAGCCAAGGGCCATGGTGCCGAACGCTAACGGACTTCGCTCTTTGCGTCGATGCAAAGCGCGTCACCCGAGACGGGATAGACAGCACAGAGGATGTATGGCAATCGTTTGCATGGAATTTGCCGGCCAGTCTTCCGCCTCGGGTGGACGGCGACGCGGCGGAACAGGCTCGGAGGGGACGTCGTGCGGGTAGGGTTCATCGGTTTGGGCGCCATGGGGCAGGAGATCGTCCCCCGGCTGTTGGCGGGCGGCCATCAGGTCGTCGGCTGGAACCGCTCGCGCGACAAGGCGGAGCCGCTGATCGCTCTCGGCATGGGCTGGGCCGACAGCCCGAAGGCGCTCGCCGAGGCGTCCGAGGTGGTGCTGTCGATCGTCACCGACGCCAAGGCCGTCGAAGCGGTCGCGCTCGGCGACGACGGCGTTCTCGCCGGGCTGGCGCCGGATGCGATCTACGCCGACATGAGCACGATCGCCCCGGACGCGAGCCGCCGCATCAGCGATGCCTTCCGCGCCGCCGGCAAGATCATGCTCGACGCGCCGCTCTCCGGCAGCCCGGTGACGCTGCGTCAGGGCCTCGCCTCGATCATGGTCGGCGGCGACAAGGCGGCGATGGAGAAGGCGGCCCCCGTCTTCCTGTCGATCGGCCCGAAGCTGACGCACATCGGCGACAGCGGCCTCGCCGTGCAGATGAAGATCGCGATCAACCTCTGCCTGATGGTGGAAGTGATCGTCTTCGGCGAGGCGATCGCGCTCGCCGAAAAGGGTGGCGTCAAGCGCGAGGTCGCCGTCGACGCGATGCTGAAGAGCGTCGCCGCCTCGCCGGTGCTCGGCTACCGCGGGCCGTTCATCCTCGAGGGCAACATGCCTGACGTGCCGCTGGCGGACGTGACGCTGCAGCAGAAGGACATGATCCTGGCGCTCGACCTCGCCCGCAAGCAGGGCAGCGTCGTGCCGCTCGCCGCCGCGGCCAACGAGATGATGAATGCCTGCCGCGGCCTCGGCATCGACCATCGCGATTTCGTCACGGCGTTCGACGTCTATCGGCGCCTGGGAGGAGACAACACGTGACCCCGAAGCCCTACCGCACCCGCATCGAGGACGTGCCGCTCGTCAAGGGCCTCAAGGAGGAGGACGGCTGGTACGACATGCAGGTCCGCTTCTGCGTGAACAAGGCGACCGTCGGCACCGACAACGTGCTCGGCTGGACCGTGCTGCCGCCGGGCGCCAAGCACGACAAGCATCGCCACTTCCATTGCGACGAGTTCCTCTTCGTCATCTCCGGCAGCGGCTACATCTACACCGACGAGGGCACCGAGCCCTCGAAGGCCGGCGACGTGGTGTTCACGCCGCGCGGCCACTGGCACGGCTTCAACAACACCGGCGACGTCGACGCGGTGCTGGCCTGGGGCTGGATCGGCGCCGGCTCGCTGGAAGACGCGGGCTACGAGGTGCCGTCCGAGGCGTGATCCTCCGGGTCCTCAGACCCAACGATTCTGACGCGATTGCAGCGACGGCGGGCTTGCCCGCCGTCGTTTGCGTTTGGGGCACGGAGCGGGGAGGAGGGCGCTCGGCACCGAGCGGGGGCCTGGGCTTGCGTCGATGTTCCTTGAAGGCATACCCCCGGCAGTATATGGGGGTACTGCCATGGGTACCCCGAGGCCGCGCCCCGGAGAGGCAATGCCGCATTCGCCCGACGACAAGAAGCGCGCGCTCGCCCGCCTGCACCGCATCAAGGGGCAGGCCGAGGGGCTGGAGCGCGCCATCGAGGCGGGGGCGGAATGTGGGCTGCTGCTGCAGCAGATTGCTGCTCTCCGCGGGGCGGCTGGGGGTCTGATGGCCGAAGTTCTGGAAAGCCACCTGCGCGAGACGCTCGGGGAGGCCCCGGAGAACGGCCGGCCCGCGCTCGCCGCCGACGACCTCGCCGACATCACCAAGATGCTGCGGACCTACCTGAAATAACTGACACACTGCGATCTGAGGAATATCCGATGCAAACGCGCGCCGCCGTCGCCTGGGAAGCCAAGAAGCCGCTCACCATCGAGACCATCGAGATCGGCGGGCCGAAGCCCGGCGAAGTGCTCGTCGAGGTGATGGCGACCGGCGTCTGCCATACCGACGCCTACACGCTCGACGGCTTCGATTCGGAGGGCAAGTTCCCGGCGATCCTCGGCCACGAGGGCGCCGGCATCGTCCGCGAGGTGGGTGCCGGCGTGACGTCGCTGAAGGTCGGCGACCACGTCATTCCGCTCTACACGCCGGAATGCCGGCAATGCAAAACCTGCCTGTCGCAGCGCTCGAACCTCTGCACGGCGATCCGCGCCACCCAGGGCCAGGGCCTGATGCCCGACCGCACCAGCCGCTTCTCCTGCAACGGCGGCGAGGTGTTCCACTATATGGGCTGCTCGACGTTCGCGAACTTCACGGTGCTGCCGGAGATCGCGCTCGCCAAGGTCCGCGAGGACGCCCCCTTCGACAAGATCTGCTACATCGGCTGCGGCGTGACGACCGGCATCGGCGCCGTCGTCTACACGGCGAAGGTCTGGCCGGGCGCGAACGTCGTGGTGTTCGGCCTCGGCGGCATCGGCCTCAACGTCATCCAGGGCGCCCGGATGGTCGGCGCCGACAAGATCATCGGCGTCGACATCAACCCGACCAAGGTCGAGATGGCCCGGAAGTTCGGCATGACCGACTTCATCAACCCGACGGAGGTCGGCACCGACAAGGTCGTGTCGGCGATCCAGGATCTGACGGACGGCGGCGCCGACTTCACCTTCGACTGCACCGGCAACGTGAATGTGATGCGCCAGGCGCTGGAAGCCTGCCACCGCGGCTGGGGCACCTCGATCGTCATCGGCGTGGCGCCGGCGGGGGCCGAGATCGCCACCCGGCCGTTCCAGCTCGTCACCGGCCGCAACTGGCGCGGCTCGGCCTTCGGCGGCGCGCGCGGCCGCACCGACGTACCGAAGATCGTCGACTGGTACATGGACGGCAAGATCAACATCGATGACCTGATCACCCACACCATGCCGCTCGACGAGATCAACACTGCCTTCGACCTGATGCACGAGGGCAAGTCGATCCGCTCCGTCGTGATCTACTGAGGGCGCAGGTATGGAAACGATCTCGAAGGCGAAGGCCCACGGCGGCGTCCAGGGTGTCTACCGGCACGAGTCGACCGCCACGAAGACGCCAATGACGTTCGCGGTGTTCGTGCCGCCGCAGGCCGCGCACGGAAGGGTGCCGGTGCTCTGGTACCTCTCCGGCCTCACCTGCACCCATGCGAACGTCATGGAGAAGGGCGAGTACCGGGCGGCGGCGGCAAAGCACGGCGTCATCCTGGTGGCTCCGGACACGAGCCCGCGCGGGCCCGGCGTGCCGGACGAGCCGGACAACTGGCAGTTCGGCTCGGGCGCCGGCTTCTATGTCGACGCCACCGAGGCGCCCTATGCCGCGAACTACCGGATGGCCTCCTACATCCTCGACGAGCTGCCGGCGCTGATCGCGGCCGAATTCCCCGCCGACATGAGCCGGCAGGGCATCTGCGGTCACTCGATGGGCGGCCACGGCGCGCTGACGATGGCGCTGAAGCACCCCGAGCGCTTCCGCTCGTGCTCGGCCTTCGCTCCGATCGTGCAGCCGTCGACGGCGGAGTGGTCGCGGCCGGCGCTGACGAAGTATCTCGGCGCCGACGAGGCGGCGTGGCGGGCCTATGACGCCGTGGCGCTGATCGAGGACGGCAAGCGCTTCCCGGAGTTCCTCGTCGACCAGGGCACGGCCGATTCGTTCCTGACGACGGGCCTTCGGCCGGAACTGCTGGACGCGGCCTGCCGGACGGCGGGCATCCCGCTGACGCTCAACATGAGGGAGGGCTACGACCACTCCTACTACTTCATCTCGACCTTCATGGCCGACCACATCGCGTGGCATGCCGAGCGGCTAGCGGGGTAGGGCGGGCGATTTGGCGGTGGCCGGCCCCTCAGTGGGCCGGCGCCGATGCCCCGCCTTCGAGGCAAAGCCGCAACTGCTCAGTGATCACCCTTCCGGGCTGTGCGGCCGAACGAGATTGTCGGCGAAGGCCGGCCGGATATGGGGCAGGGCGAGTTCCGGCTCGCGGCCGAGCAGCAGCGCGAGGACTCGGGGCGGGGTCAGCGGCAGTTCCTGCACGCGCCGACCCGTGGCGTTGGCCACCGCACAGGCGACTGTCGCGCCGACGTTGAGGATTGGCACCTCGCCGGCGCCCTTGATGCCGAGCGGCCCGAGCGAGGGTGCGCCCTCGTAGAGATCGACCTCGACCGGCACCACGTCGCCGGCGAGCGGGACGCGGTAGGTCTCGAAGCCGCACTGGCGGATGCGGCCGAGGGCGTCGATGGACACCTCCTCGTGCAGCGCATAGCCGAGCCCTTGCACCACGCCACCCTGGATCTGACCGCCGATGGCGCTGCGGTTGAGAGCCCGACCCACGTCCTGCACCACCCGATAGCTCAGCACCTCGATGTGGCCGGTATCGCGATCGACGGCGACCTCGCAGTCGTGGACGGCGAAGACGGGGATATCGATCGCGTCGATGAAGTGACCGGCGACGCAGCCCGGCATGGACGGGACGCCGGTGCGCGTGGCGGCGCCGGTGCCGCCGATCGGGCCGCGCGCGGCCTGGGCCCGCGCCGCCACCTCGGCGATCGCGAAGCCCTTGCCGTTCGGACCGGCGATCTCGATCCGCCCATTCTGCATCACGAGGTCGTCGGGGGTGGCCTCCAACATCTCGGCCGCGAACGCCAGCAGCTTTGCGCGCACGTCCTGCGCCGCCGCGAGGCTGGCGGCGCCGAGCGAGGTGGTCTGCCGCCCGCCACCGACGCCGACGTCGTAGCCGGCGGCATCGGTGTCGGCCTGGCGGACGATAACGTCCTCGGGGCGGATGCCGAGGGTTGCGGCGACGATCTGCGGCAGGCCCTGCATCATCGAGCCGGAGCCGATCTCGACGCCGGAGGTGACGAGGGTGGCACTGCCGTCGGCATTCATGTTCACCGTCGCAGCCGACGGCCCCGTGAACACGAACCAGGTGCCGACCGTCGTGGCACGGCCGTAGAAGCGGCCGTCGTCGAACCTCTGCGGCATCGCCTTGGCGCGCAGCGTTTCCATGCGCGCGAGCATCGAGCCGAGCACGTCGCCCTCGAACACCTGACCGGTGGCGCCGAGATCGCCGTCGCCCAGCACATTGCGGCGACGGAACGCGAGCGCGTCCATGCCGATCGCGGCTGCGATCTCGTCGGTGTGCCGCTCGAGAGCGAAGGTGTTGTAGACGCCGTTGCAGGCCCGGAACGCGCCGTTAGGCGGGGTGTTGGTGTAGACGGCGCGCGTGGCGAGGCGGACGGCGCCGAGCTTGTAGTTTCCGCCCAGCGTGTGGGCGGTCATGGTGGTGAGGAAGATCTGCTCGCCGCCGTGGGCGCCGCAGTCCATCAGTACCACCGCCTCGCGGCCCGCGATCTCGCCGTCGCGGGTGACCGCGGAGCGGATCAGGATCTCCGCATTCTCGCGGAACAGGCAGGTGAGCATCTCCTCCTCGCGGGAGTTCACGAGGCGCACCGCCCGGCCGCTCATCTTCGCCAAAAGCGCCGCGAAGGGTTCGATGGCGATGTCGAACTTGAGGCCGAAGGCGCCGCCGACCGGCGGCACGGTCACGCGCACCTGCGAGGCGGGCACGCCGAGGAAGCGTGCCGTGGCGTTGCGGATCGTCCACGGGACCTGGGTGGAGGTCTCGATGTGGAACCGATCCTCCTCGTAGCGCGCCACCACTGCCCTTGGCTCGAACGCCATGTGGTTCTGCCGGCCGACGCGAAAAGTGCTCTCGACAACGGTGACGTCCGGGCGGGCGAAGGAGGCGTCGACGTCGCCGCGCACGACGGTCGCCTCCCAGGCGACATTGCCGGCGCGGGCGCCGCCGACCGGCAGCACCTCGTAGTCCTGCCAGTCCGGGTGCACGAAGGGCGCGCCCGGGGCCAGTGCTTCCGCCATGGTGACGACGGCCGGCAGCGGGTCGATCACCACCTCGATCGCAGCGAGCGCCGCCTGCGCCTGCTCCGGCGTGTCGGCGGCCACGGCGGCGAGCGGCTCGCCGACATAGCGCACTTGGCCCTCGGCGAAGAGCGAATGATCGGAGACGCCGATGCCGAAGCGCCCCGGCGCATCGGCGGCGGTGGCAACGGCGCGCACGCCCGGCAGCGCGGCGGCCTTCGACGTGTCGACCGTGACGAGGCGCCCCGACGCGACTTCGGCGCGCAGCACTGCGGCGTGCAGCATGCCGGGGGCGGTGCGGTCGATCGTATAGCGGGTGCGCCCCGTCAGCTTGTCGCGGGCGTCGCGGCGGCGGAACTCCATCACGGCATCGACGGTCATCGGCCCACCTCCGCGCGGGCGCCGGCGACGGCCAGCGCCGCCTCGACGATGCGCTCGTAGCCGGTGCACCGGCAGATGTTGCCCGTCAGCGCCGCCCGGACGTCGTCCCGGCTCGGCTGCGGCGTGTGCGCGAGGAAGTGGCTGAGCGTCATCACCATGCCGGGAAAGCACATGCCACATTGTACGGCGTCGTTCTGCTCGAGTTGGGCCTGGAGATCGGTAAGGCCGCCGCCGGACGAGATCCCCTCAATGGTGACGACATCGCAGCCGCCGGCCATCGCGACGGGGGTGAGGCAGGACACCGTCGGTTCGCCGTCCACAAGGACGGTGCACGCACCGCAGAACCCTTCGCGGCACACCGGCTTCGCACCGGTGAGGTGGAACTCGTCCCGGATCACGTCGATGAGCGGGGTCAGCGGGTCGCGGGCGGACCGTCTCGCCTCGCCGTTCACTGTCATGTCGGTCGGCATGAGGACCTCCTGTCCTGTTCAGACGAGCGCCGCGATGGCGCGCCGCGCCAGGGCCGGCAGGACGGCGACGCGGTACCAGCCCGGCGCATCGACGCCCTCGCGTCCGTCGAACTCCCCGGCGAGATCGGTTGCAGCTCGTTCGGCCGACGCGGCATCGAGCGGGGCGCCGGTGAGCGCGGCCTCGAGCGCAGGCCAACGGCGGGCGACCGGCTCGACCGATCCGACGGCGACGCGCGCCCGCACCACGCGGCCTGCGTCGTCACACGTCACCGCCATGCTCAGGATCGCGACCGGATAATCCCCGGCCTTGCGCAACGGCAGACGCGCGTGGGCGCTGCGGGACGGCGAGCGCGGCACCCGCACACCCGTCAGCAGCCGCCCCGGTTCCAGCGTGTCGCGCGCCGCGAGAAACGCCTCGAGGCTCAGGCGCTGCACGCCCGCCAGCGCGGCGATCTCGACCTCCGCCTCCAGGCACAGGAGCGCCGGGACCAGATCGGCGGCGGCGAAATCGGCGGTGCAGAGGTTGCCGCCTACCGTGGCGGCCCGGCGCACCGCCGGGTTGGCCGATCGACCGGCCGCGGCCGCGAGCCCCTCCAGTTCCGGGGCGTCGCGGAGGGCCTCGGCGAGGCGCACATGGGTGACTCCGGCGCCGATGACGACGTGATCGGCGTCGATCTCTATCCGGCCGAGTTCCGTCACGCGACCAAGACCGACATAGGCGGGCCTGATGTCCTCGTGGCGAAGCGGGGCGCGCATGATCCAGGTGCCGCCCGCGAACGGGGCCCCTTCGGCGCCGCGCTCGGCAAGGGCCTCGAGGGCGTGCGCGAGGGAGGGAGCGACGTAGAGCGAGGGATGGGAGGACGGCGTCATCCGGATACCTCTGTCGGTCACCACCGGGAGCGGTGAGTGTCGTGCCGGGAATAGCACACGTCCCCGTCTGCATTCTGCCGGGTCGCGGATCCGGCCCAGGCGGCCGGCCGCGAAGTCGGCGTCTCAAGGGATTAAAGCCCGCTCCGCCGCAATCGCTCTTGGCGGAGAGCGCAGCGAGTTTTGTGCCAGAGAGCGAAGGGAGACAATTCTCGGGATTGGAAAGGGGCGCAGCGGCCTTTGGTCTACGGACACGTCATCGGTTAGAGGCCGCATCGGGATAGGCGGTCGCCGGGCGTCCCGCGCCGAGCTCCGAGTTCCGGCAGCGTTTGAGTGAGCCGCGCTCGCCGAGCGGCCGATTCACTTGCTGACATTACTGTCGGGGGAGGTTGGCGCGCCCTAGGGGAGTCGAACCCCTCTCTCCACCGTGAAAGGGTGGCGTCCTAACCGATAGACGAAGGGCGCGGCCGGCCAGCGGGCTCTGCGAGGAACCTGCCGGCGCGGTCTTATAGAAGCGTCGGCGCGCGTCGGCAAGGCGGTGCCGGCGAACCGGCACGATCAGCCGAGGCACTTGGCGGCCGGTCACGGCCATCTCCGGTGGGTTGCGCGGCGGATCGCCCCGTTCCTCACCAGTGGCCGGTGTTGGGCATCGAGAGCCACGGCTCGGCCGGGGCCTTCGCATCACCCTTCTGCAGCAGCTCGATGGAGTGCTTGTCGGGCGAGCGGACGAAGGCCAAGCGGCCCTCACGCGGCGGGCGGTTGATCGTCACGCCCTTCGCCTGCAGCCGCGCGCAGGTCTCATAGATGTCATCGACTTCAAAGGCGAGGTGGCCGAAGAAGCGCGCCTCGCCATAGTCCTCCACGCTGCCCCAGTTGTAGGTGAGCTCGACGAGCGGCGCTCGCTCGGCGACCGCGCCGCGCGCCGCATCGTCCGGGGCGGCAAGGAAGACGAGCGTGAACTTTCCCGCTTCGGAGGAGTTGCGGCGCACCTCCACGAGGCCGAGCTTGTCGCAGTAGAAGTCGAGTGCGGCGTCGAGGTCGCGCACGCGCAGCATGGTGTGCAGATATTTCATGGCTCCGCCTCCGGTTTCGGCCCGCCGGGGCCGGTCTGTCGGCGCGGACGTCAGCACGGAACCGTCGCGGCCGGCAAGTCGCAGCCGGCAAGTCGCGGCGATGCCGGCGGGTACTCTCGACGGCCGCTTCGGCGTCAGCCACCGGACCGCCGGCGGGCGAGGGCGACACCGTAGCAGGCGGCAAAGGTGATGGCGGCCGAGGCGAGGCCGACGCAGATCAGGCCGACCGGCGTGATGCGCGCCGTCGCCTGCAGCCGGATGCGGTCGCCGATCCTGAAATCGACCGTCGCCTGCATGTCCTCGGGACGGGTCGGCACGTTCGACACGAGATCGTTCGCCACGGCACTCTCCTCATGTTCCCGAAGGGGTCGGACGCCGAGCGTGGTCGGTCGCGTGCTGCAGTCTGGCGAAAGCGGGGAGGGCGCGCGAGTCCCCCGGGGGTACGCGCCGCGGGGCGCGGCGCGGCGCCGGCTTGCCGCCGGCGCGGATGTCGGGAACGATGCAGACCGTCGGGACGAGGGAGAGCAGGGCGATGCGGGTGTACGAGGATGTCGATGCGGCGCGTGCGCGGCTCGGCGAGCTGATCGCCGAGGCGAGCCGCATCGTCGTTTTCACCGGGGCGGGCATCTCGACGGAGTCCGGCATTCCCGACTTCCGCAGCCCGGGTGGCATCTGGTCTAAGATCAAGCCGATCCTGTTCGACGAGTTCGTCGCCTCCGAGGAAACCCGGCTCGAGGACTGGCGGCGGCGCTTCAGGATGGCGCGCGAGTTCGCCGAGGCGTCGCCGAACGCCGGCCACCGCGCCGTCGCCGCCCTGCTCGGGTCCGGGCGGACAGGGGCGGTGATCACCCAGAACATCGACCGGCTGCACCAGCGGGCGGGCGCCCACGACGGGGCGGTCGTCGAACTGCACGGCAACGCCTTCGGTGCCGCCTGCCTGGATTGCGGGCTGGAGACGACACTCGCCGCCGCCGAGCAGACCATCGCCGAGACCGGCCGCGCCCCCCGCTGCACGGCGTGCGGAGGCCTCGTCAAGTCGACGATCATCTCGTTCGGCCAGCCGATGCCCGCCGACGCCATGCGGCGCGCGCAGGCGGAGGCGCGCGACTGCGACCTCCTCCTGGTGATCGGCTCTTCGCTCGTCGTCTATCCGGCGGCGGGCATTCCCCTGATCGCCAAGCAGGCCGGTGCCCGCTTCGCCATCCTCAATCGAGAGGCGACCGAGCTCGATCCACTCGCCGACGTGGTGCTGCGGGGCGGCATCGGTGAGGTCCTCGGACCGTTTGCGCTCGGATGAGGACGTCAGGGAAGGTCGATGCCATCGTGCTCGGCGCCGGCATCGTCGGCGTCTGTGCGGCCCTGCACCTGCAGGCGCGCGGGCGCTCCGTCGTGCTCGTCGACCGACGGGGGCCGGGGGAGGAGACGAGCTTCGGCAATGCCGGGCTGATCGAGCGCGCCAGCATCGTGCCCTATGCGTTCCCACGCAGTTTCTGGGACATCCTGCGCTATGCCACCAACCGCTCGTCGCAGGTGCGCTACGACCCGGCCTTCCTGCCGCGCATCGCCCCCTGGCTGTTCGCCTATTGGCGCCACTCGGCGCCGGCGCGGCTCGCGGAAGCGGCCCGCACGATGCTGCCCCTGATCGAGCGCTGCCTCGACGAGCACGACGCCTTCATCGCGGCGTCGGGTTCAGAGGACCTGATCGGACGCTCCGGCTGGATCGAAGCGTTCCGGACGCCGGCCGCCTTCGATCGGGCCGCCGCGACAACGGCGGCGGCGGCCGCGCACGGGCTCCGCTTCGAGCTCCTCGACGGGGCGGCCCTGCGGGCCCGCGAGCCCGGCCTCTCCAGGGTATTGACCGGGGCCGTGCATTGGCTGGACCCGGTCGCGGTGCGTGATCCTCATGCTTTGACAATGCGTTATGTCGGCCTCTTCGCGTCGCGTGGTGGCCGCTTCCAACACGCCGACGCCCGCACGCTCGTGACCACCGGCGAGGGCTGGTCGGTCGTCAGCGACGCCGGCCCCATCGTGGCTCGCGATGTGGTGGTGGCGCTCGGCGCGTGGTCTGGCGAGGTGGCGCGACGCCACGGCTACCGCATCCCGCTGGCGGTGAAGCGCGGCTATCACATGCACTATGCCACCTTGCCCGGCGCCGACCTATTGCGGCCGGTGCTCGACGACGGGGCGGGCTTCGTGCTCGCGCCGATGGCACGCGGCATCCGCCTGACCACCGGCATCGAGATGGCCGCCGCGACCGCGCCTCCCTCGCCGGTGGCGCTCGACCGTTGCGAGCCGCTGGCCCGGCAGATCCTGCCACTCGGCGCGCGTCTCGACGCGGCGTCCTGGCTCGGGCTGCGGCCGGCGCTGCCGGACATGCGGCCAGTGATCGGGCCGGCACCGCGACATCCCGGCCTCTGGTTCAGCTTCGGCCACGCCCACCACGGGCTGACGCTCGCGGCGGTGAGCGGGCGGCTCATCGCCGAGCTCATCGTCGGGCAGGAGCCGGTCGCAGACCCTACACCCTTTGGGCTCACGCGCTTCCGCTGAACGAGCAAACCAGCCTGGCCGCTCGCCAGCCGTTAACGTCTTTGACGCCGCCTCAAGATTTTCTGTGGCCTCAAACCGGACGAATGCTATCTTAGGCCGCAAAGAAAACCCGGCGGGGGCTAGCAGTCGATGGGTGGATGCGTTCGACAGGCGGGGTTCGGGCGGTGAGCATGGAGGCGAAGTCCTCGGGTGCCACACACACCGAGGCGGCTGGTCCGGATCCGATGCGGTCCGAAACGCTGGCACCGGCCGCAAAAAGCGGCCGCGCCGACTATGATGGTCTATCGCGGGACTTGCGCGGCGATCCTGACGCGGATTTGTCGCTCGATGGTCTCGGCGATGACGCCGTTCAGGTCAACGAGATCGCCGGCGCAATCAAATGGTTCGACGTCGCCAAGGGCTACGGGTTCATCGTCCCCGACGACGGGCGCCAGGATGTCCTGCTGCACGTGACTTGCTTGCGCCGCGGCGGCTTTCAGACCGCCTATGAAGGGGCGAGGGTCGTCTGCGAGGTGCTGGACCGGCCGAAGGGCCTGCAGGCGCTGCGCATCCTTTCCATGGACGAGTCCACCGCGCCCCATCCGGCCCAACTTCCGCCGCAGCGGACGAATGTACAGGTGACGCCGACGAGCGGTGTCGAACGGGTGCGCGTCAAGTGGTTCAACCGAGTGAAGGGTTACGGGTTCCTGACCCGTGGCGAGGGCACGGAGGACATCTTCGTGCACATGGAGACGCTGCGCCGCTTCGGGATCACCGAGTTGCGGCCGGGGCAGATCGTCCAGGTTCGCTTCGGCAATGGGCCGAAGGGGCTGATGGCAGCGGAGATCCGCCCCGAGAGCGGCGGGCACATCCCGGCCTCCCACTGAGCCGTCAGGAGCGGGCGCGACTGGGCGCCGCCGGCTTCGGCAGCGTGACGACGCGGTCTTTTGCCATCGCCCTATCCGTCTCGCTGGGACTGTCGCTCTCGCTTGCCTTGCCGGGTGCGACGGCTCTGGCGGGAACCGCGTCGACGTTCGTTGCGACGGCGGTGGCCGATGCGCACCGAACTCCGATCGTCCGCCTGGTGCAAGCCGATGCGGCGGACGAGGCGATCGCCATCATCGCGTCATCGGGTGGCGAACACCGTTTCTCCATCGAGGTTGCCGATACCCCGGACGAGCGGGCGCAGGGGCTGATGTTCCGTGAGACGATGGCGGCCGACGTCGGCATGTTGTTCGACTATGGCACTGACCAGACCGGGGTCGCCTTCTGGATGAAGAACACGCCGCTGCCGCTCGATATGATCTTCATTCGCGCGGACGGCACGATCACCCAGATCGCCGTCGACACGACGCCGTATTCGCTGGAGCCGATCGCCTCGCGCGAGCCGGTACGCTTCGTGCTCGAGGTCAACGCCGGCATCACTGCCAAGCTCGGCATCACCCCGGGAGACCGCCTGCGGCATCCTCGCGTGACCGGGCCCTGAAGCTTCCGGCAGTGGGGCGGCGCCGGTGCCGAGCCTTCGATCAGGCGAGCGATCGTGTGCACGGCCTCACGCCGGGTCGGATCGTCGATGCAGGAACGCGCACGGGCCGCGGCGCCGCTTGATCGGCGAGGGCGGAGCGGCTACGGAAGCGGACGACCAATCGGGGCATAGCTCAGCCTGGTAGAGCACGCGCTTTGGGAGCGCGGGGTCGCAAGTTCGAATCTTGCTGCCCCGACCAGACCACTGAGGTCTGGTCGGTTGTCCGCCCGGGGCCGCCAATGCGGATCGTGCGGGGAGATGTGGTCGGTTGAGCGTCGATTGTCGCCTTTGGGCATTGGGGACGGCCGCAATCGCACGGATGAGGGAACGACGATGGTGACCAAGCCTGTAGTGGCCCGCATCTTCAGGCCAGCGAAGACGGCCATGCAGTCTGGCCGTGGCAAGACGCATCGCTGGGTGTTCGAGTATGCGCCGGCCGTCGCGCGGGCCGTCGAGCCGCTGATGGGCTGGACGTCATCCAGCGACATGGCTAGCCAGGTGAAGCTGTTGTTCGAGACGCGCGAAGAGGCGATCGCCTACGCCGAGCGCAACGCCATTCCCTTCGAGGTGTTCGAGCCGCACGACAGCACCCCGAAGCGGATCTCCTATTCGGACAATTTCCGCACCGATCGCCTGGTGCCCTGGACGCACTGACGGTCGACGCCTTGTGGAATTGAGGGCCGGGGCCGGCTTCCCCGCCCCAACATCTCGACCCGTCAAAGGGTGAGGCAGCGGCCCCGTAGCTCAGGTGGATAGAGCAGCAGCCTTCTAAGCTGTTGGTCGCTGGTTCGAATCCAGCCGGGGTCACCAACGATTACAACAGCTTAGGAGAATGCCGGCTAACGGTGTTTCACCTTCTGTTTCACCACCTGTTTCTCAGTCCGTTCTTTTCGCCCGATGGTCCCGCCGCAGCGACGCCACGGTCGAAGTCTGTTCCACCGACCCGCGGTTGTATCGGCCGGTCACCTTCGGGTCGGAATGCGTCGCCATCTGGCGGACGTGCTCCAGCTCGGCGCCGGCGTCGAAGGCCTCGGTGATCGCACCCGCGCGAGTGTCGCGCGACCAGATCGCGTCCGGGATGCCGGCCTTTCTGGCGACGCGGCGCCAGAGGGCGGCGAACCAGCGGTGCCGATAGGGGCGGCCGGTCTGCTCGTCGACCACCATCGGGCCGATGCGGCGTTCCTCTGGAACACGGGCGATCTCGGCCGCCACCAGCGGGAAGTCGGCGACGGTGAAGTTGGCCTTGGCCCCCGTCTTCGTCGTTTTCTTCGACAGGCGCCCGCCGGTGATGTCCTGCCACAGCACGCCACCGCTCCAGCGTCGGCCGGCGTGGACATGGCCCCCGGTCGCCTTGGCGTCTGGCGCCGGTTCCCATTTTCCGATGACGTCCGTCTGCCGCAGCGAGGTGTCGAACATCAGCGCCGCCGCCATCGCCAGCGAGGGGCGCCCGGCCTCGTGCGCCGCGGCAATGAACGCGAGCACCTGACTATAGGAGGGGGCCTGTTCGCGCGGCGCCGGCATGGTGAAGCGCATCTCGGCGAGGATCTCGCGAAGGTCCCGGCAGCCGGGAAGGCGCATCACCAAGCCCCACGACACGATCCGCCGCAGCGTTTTCATCGCGCCCTGTGCCCGCCGGATCCTCGGCGCCCCGTCTGGCGTCGCCGGCTTGGCGAAGTTCGTGTGCCAGCGCCGCAGATCGGCGCCGGTGATGCGGTCGATCCGGCGATCGCCCACCGCATCCACCAGCACCTTCGCCTCGACGTCGTAGACCCGCCCCGTGGCGAACGAAACGGTGCGCCGTGGGCTGTCGGGGTGCGTCTCATAGATCCGATTGAGCGACCGGATGGTGCCGTCGAAGCGCAGTAGCCGAGCGTCGCCGAGGGCCTCCGATTCGCACCAGCTCATCAACTCGGCCGTCAGCTCGCGGCACTTGGCGGCGCGCTCGGCCTCGTCGTCCTGCCGCAGCCGCAGCATGCGGGGGCGGAAGGTCTTGGCCTCCGGCCGCTTGCTGGCACGGGCGGCCGACCACCACCATTCGGCGCCGCGGACCTTCATCAGGCCTGGCGCCTCACCTCTAGTTCGCATCGTCGTCTCCCCAGTTTTCCGGCCCGTCGGGAGCGAGGGGCAGGGGAGCCGAGTGGACGCCCAAGCCGGCGCGGCGGTCAAGGAATGCCCGTACGGCCGGGAAGTAGCGGCGTCCGAAGATCGGGTCGCGGGCGGGGAAGCCGTCGCGCTCGAGGGTGCGGAAGATGGTGCGGGCCTTGTCCTCGCCGATGCCGAGGACGGCCGCGAGCTGCGCGTCGCTCACGAAGAGCGTCGCTGCCTTGGCCTCGGTCCTGGGGCTCGTGTCGGCCATCGTCGTCATCACCTGCAAAATCTGTCCCGGCGTCGACACGCTTGAACCGTCAAACAGACGCCCGCGGTGCGTCGGCAGCGTGCCTTTCGGATCGACCCGCCGGGTGGCCGACTGAGGAACACGCACCGCGGTAGCTTCGTCAGGCCTCGAGGGCGTCCAGGCGGGCGTCGTGGGCGGTGATGTCGGCCGCCGAGGCGCCACCGAACACGCCGTTGAGGCGCACCCGCCCCGTCGTTGCGGCGGACTCCGCCGGTTCGGTCGCCGCCCCCACCAGCACGCCGTCGGCGGCGACGGTGGTGAGGCGGCCGGGCGTCGTGTCCCAGAACAGCGGCGCGCCGAGGGTGAAGGCGGTGCCCGTCACCTTGGGCAGGTCGTAGACGCCCGTGGTGGCGAGCTCGACAGGCTGGCCCTCGGCCTGCGTGGTGGCGGCGACACCGAACAGGGCGCCGACGAGCACCCCGGCGCCGCTGACGACGCCACCGGACGGAGCGGGAATGGTCACCATGTGACCAGGCTGCACGAAGTTTTTCATGGCTCAGAAGCCTTTCGAGGTGGTGACGCGCACCGTGTGGACACGGCGGCCCTCGGCGCCGGCGATCTGGCGCTCGAGGTCCGCGATGGCGGCGGCGAGGTCGGCGCCGCTCTGATAGGCGAGCCGCTCCTCGCCGTTTTGGACCTCGCGCACGCCACCGGCGCGCGTGGCCCTGAGTGTTTCGAGCTGCGCCTGCAGCTCTGCGAGCGTCGCCATCGTCAGGTGCCCGCGTTCCGGAACCAGCTACGCCAGTCGACGAAGCCGGCACCGAAGTCGAGCCGGACGCGCACCTGCACGCCGTCCACTTCGAAGCCGGCCTTCGTCTCGATCTGCGGCCCCTCGGCACCCTCGAGGTACGCCCATTCGAGGCCATCCACCTCCGCCGGATCGGCGGCGATGAACCAGGCGTCGTCATCGGCGAGGCGCGGCTCGACGACGAGGACGAGGTTCGAGAACGGATTGACGTCCTCGGCCCGCGTCGGGGTGAAGGCGGCGAGCGCCTTCTCGGCGGCCGTCTCGCCGGCGCTGGGAACGACGAGGTAGCGCGGCGTCACGGCGATCAGCTCGCCCGACAGACCCACCTGCTTGCGCATCGCCAGCCGGCCGGCGGCGATGAGCCCCTCGAAGGCCGGCGGCGTCTCGCCCTTCCACGGCGTGCCGAGCACGGTGGCGATGTTCTTGTGGGTGGTGTGGAACAGCGGCTGCCCGTCGCTCATCGTCGGCCCGGCGCCGCTGTTCAGGTCGAACAGGCCGGCGAGAACCTTCGCCTCCGTCGCCGCAGCGGTCTGGCCGAGGCGGCGGGAGAGGTCGGTGAAGGCACCGAGGTCGTCGTTGATGAGCGCCTGGCGGCTGATCGGGATGATCCGGCCGAAGGTGGCGACGGCGTAGGACTCCTTCGCCTCGACGAGCGTGCCGCTCTTGAACTCGCCCGCCTCGTTCACCTTCTCGAGGCTCGGCCCCTCCGAAAGCTGCAGCCGGTGCTTGGCGCGGAAGTCCCGCGCGTTGGACTGCCGCGACACCCGCTTCAGGGCGGAGGGCACCGCCTGATAGGAGGCGCGCAGCGTCCGGTTGACGAGGTCGCCGAGGATGAGCGGGAAGTCGCTGGTGGTGTGCAACGCCCGTTCGATCGTCGCCGTCGGCGAAAGGCCGGTGGTGGCGATGCTGCGAACGCGAAGGCAGTCGCGGGCGATATCGAGCGTCGTCATCCCCGCATAGGGCCGAGCCGCCTCGGAAGGCGTGGCGCCCGGGGTGTGGCGCACGTAGAGCGCCTCGCCGATGGTCCGCGCCCGGAAGGCCGGGTGGGTGAAGTCCGCGCCGACTTCGGCGACGGTGTTGCGGATGGTCGGGGTGGTGCGGGTCCGCATCGCCTCGAAGGCTGCGGCGCGGGCGGCGTCGGCGCTGTCGCCGGCGTCGATGCGGGCGTCGACCCACGCCTGATCCATCCCCGCCACGCTGGCGATGCTGCGGATCTCGGCGTTGACGGCGGCGCGGTCGGTGGTCTGCACGGTGTTGGCGGCCGGGGCGGAGGGCGCCGGCGGCGTGGTGCTGCTCGGCTCGGAGGCCGAGGCTGGGGGATCCGTCATCTCGGAACTCCTGATTCCGGTCCGACGGTCGGCGGGCACGATGACGAGGGACGCCTCCACCAGGTCGATCCGCGTCGCGATCTTCTCGCGCCGCTTGGTCCTGGGATTCGTCCGCTCCGAATGCTCGAGCGCGATGTAGCCGATGCTCACTCCGAACGTCTGACCGTCGGAGAGCTCGGCGGCGATCCGCTGCGCTTGCGGGTTGTGGCGGGAGAGCGTCGCCCGGCCTCGGAGTTGCCCGCCGACCGTCACGAGACTGTCGACCCTGCCGAGGCGCCGGTCGACGCTCTCCCTTTGATGGCTGTCCAGCAGCGGCACGGTGGCCGGCCAGGGCTGCGACAGCTCGATGATCTCGTCGAACTCGCCGGCGAAATCGAACCGGCGCACGGCGGCGCCGCTCGACAAGACGGCTTCGAAGGTTCGCGTCTCCGGGTTCCACGAACTTGGCCCGGCGGCGAACCGCGTCAGGATCTCCGCCGGGTCGTCGCGCGTCAGCAGCGCGCGGCCGCCGATCGACGGCACCGAGGTCGGGGCAGGCCCCGCCTGTTCGATGGCGCGCGTCATCTCTGCGAGAAACCACACCGGCACGCCGAGGGCGTCCGCCATCTCGGTGGGCGCGATCGTCTCGTCGGCCGCCAGCCGCTCCGCCACCGCATCGCGGCGGGCGAGGAACTCCGGCGAGCCGAGATAGGCCGTCATCTCGGCGAGCTCGGCCGGCGTCAGCGCTGGCGCGGGCGAGCCATCGCCAATCACGCCGATGCACAAGGCGGCGACGAGCGCCGTCTCCGGCACGTCGAGCACCGCGGCCATCTCGGTGAGGTTCGAAAGCTCGGCGCGATCGGCGAGGCTCGCCAGGCGCCGGGCGAAGGCGTCCGACGCCACATAGTCGGCGAGTTGCTCCGGCGTGCGGACGGTGGCGTTCACTGCACGATCCCCCTCGTTTCGGCCTCGGCCGCCTTCACCATCGGCGCGATCTCCCGCACCCCTTCGGCGATGAGATCGGCGAGCCACGTCAACGGAACGCCCGCCTCGGCGGCGATCGATGCCAGGCTCATCCGCTCGCCACCGGCGAGCCGCTCGCGCAGCGCGGCGGCGCGAAGGCGCCGCTCCTCGAGGGCCTCCCTCACAATCGCGGCCTCGGCCGGCGGCATGGCGGTGACGGCCGCATGCTCCGGCCGTTCGGCCGAAAGGCTGTCCAGCACCCACAGCACCATCCGCGGGCCGAGCCAGTCGGCGACGTCGGGGTCGATCTCGGGGTGTCGCAGCAGCGGCGCGTTCGTCACGGCGTTCCCTCCGTCGGCAAGGGCGCAAGGCCGAGGCGGGCCTCCCGCGCGCGGTCGGCGGCGATCTCGCGGTCGAGGGCCTCGACGTCGAAGCCGCGGGCGGCAACCGCCTGGCGGCGGCTCATCAGGTTCGCGCCGATGGCCGCGATTTCGGCCTCGACGTCCTTCTTCGGGTCCACCCATTCCGACCGCGGCGGGGTGAAGGTGGCGGCGAGCCACGGCGCCGGGTTGCGGGTGAAGTCGTTGGTGCCGAGCCGGCCCGACAGCGCCTCGAGCGTGACCCATCGCCGCCAGACCGGGCGAAGCAGCTGGAAGGCGAGCATGCCGTGCTGCAGCGCCTCGGTGCGCCGGCGGAACTCGAGTTTGCCTTCGCGAAGGCTCGAATAGTTCGCCTCGGTAAGGTCCGCGTCGAAGAGATGCGTCGGCAGTCCGAAGCCGGCTGCGATCTCGGTGCGGGTGATCCGGAGAAACTCCATCGCCTCGGCGCCGATGTTCGCCGGGTCGGAGAACCGAACGTCATAGCCGGGCGGCAAGATCTTCATCTCGCCGGGTTCCATCGCGACGTCCACCAGGCCGGGGGCGACGGTGGTGCCGTTCATCGGGTCCGCCACACCCTCGGGATTGGTGACGAAGCCTGCCAGCAAGCCGGCGATCTTCTGCCGCACGAGGTGGGCGTCCGCCGCCGCGTCATAGTCGGCGAGCCGGGTCATCACCGGCGCCCCCCATGACACGCCGCGCACCTGGCCGGCGGTGTCGCGGCGGAACACGTGGAGAACGTCGGCGGCGGGCACGCGCACGGTCGAGAGGTCGGAGACGAAGGGCAGTCCCGGGTTCGCCTTGCGGAAATGGTAGGCCACCACCCGGCCGGAGGCATCGAACTCGACGCCCTGAATGACGACACGCCCGCCGCCGAGGTCCTGCGTCGCGTTGGCGTCGACCATCTCGTGATCATGCACCCGCAGCCGAAGGCGGCCGTCGGGTGTCGTCTCGAAGGTGACGAAGGCTTCGCCGTCGCGGACCACGAGCGTCACGACGAGGGACTGAGCGCCATACCAGTCCGTCCGGGCGTCGGCGTCGGCTTCGTCCGTCCAGGCCTCGAAGGCGGCGGCGAGCGCCTCGCGCACGGCCGGGTCGGGATGCTGCGGCGAGGTCCGGATGCCGGAGCCGGCGAGGCCGGACGTCCAGGCATCCACGGCCGAGCGAAACAGGGCGGTGTTGTTGTAGAGCGAGCGGGACCGCGCCGCGATGATCGCCCGGCCGGCGAGCTGCGCGGCGACGTTCGATCGCGTCTCGACGAAGCCCGCCCACCGGCGCCCGCCGGCGGCGGCTTCCATGGAGCGCGTCGTGGCCGGGCGGCCCGTCATGCGATCGGCGAGGCTGGCGACGGTGCGGCGGATACGGCGGGCGAGGTTCAAGAGAGGCTTCCCCTGTTGGCCGCGAAGCCGATGTCGGCGAACAAGCCGGCATTGACGCGGGTGAACCGGCTGAAGCTGCGCGGAGCCGATTCGGTGCGGGGGTCGCCATAGGCGCCATAGGCGAGGATCAGGTCGGCGATCTTGCGATCCGGGTCGAAGCCGGTGAGGAGCGGCGCCTCGACGTCAAGAATGATCTCCCCGACGAAGGCGCCTCGCTGGAACTCGACATAGGTGCAAAAGAATTGCCGACCCGGCTCTTCCAAGAACTCGAGTGGACTCTCGATCGCGCATTTGACGAGAGTTTCCAGCGCGTCGAGGAATGAGTGTCCCTCGCGCTGGAACTCGGCGAGGTGGCCGGGCAGAACGTCGTAGTGGCGCGCGTGCTTCAATGAGCCGCTGTCGATCGTCATCTCTTCAGCCCGCTCGATGGTGGCTTTGGCGTAGCCGGCCGGCTCGTCCGACATCATCATGAAGAGCAGATGCGCGATGTCGCGCGGAGAAGGCCGCGGTGATGCCGGTGAGCGCGTCTCCTTGACGAATAGCTTCGCCTCGCGCAGGCGCCGCGCCTTCAAGGTCACTTCGTAGTGGTCGAGACCGGTTTGCGCGGCGAGCATGGCGACCAGGTTCTGTGTCCGTAGCATCGATGCTCCTGCACCAGATGCATGCAATCAGTGCACGACTGAGCGTGCCTGTTGCTGCTCCGGCTGTCAAGGGAAGTTGCAACGGATGCACCTTTATCGCCATCACGTTTCCCCGTCACTGGCCGAAGGGGCTGCCTAGCCTCAAAAAAGCCGCTCCTCCCAGTCGCCGCGCTTCCACGACATGATGTGGCGCAAGGCCGGCCGCTCATTGTACATCAAGTAACCCGACATGAGCAGTTTACCAGTGTCTTTATTGCCGATCCGGTAAACAGTACCTCCATCGATATCATGAAAAATGATACTCACGTCACTAACTGATATCTCATCGATATCGATAGATGTGATAATTGATGTTTTGTCATTTATGATGTCTCCAACCCGCAAAGCTCTTGCGTGGTGGCGAAGACGTTGCAGGCGTGGAATGATGGCCCTGAGCGCAACTAATCGATTGGCACTGCGCGCCAGCGTCTTGGGGTGCACGAAGTCGACGACGCTCATTTAACTGTCCTTTTTCAGGTCGGGACGGCTGGGCTGGCGTTCTACTCGATAGCTGCGCCTAAATCTGTCTCGGAAAACCAGGCGCCGCGCCAGTTGGCGCCGACCCTGAATCCGAGAAACCACTTGCGTTCAGCGCCGAAAACCTCACTGACACCCCGCACGATCGCGATTTCGACCGCGGCATCTCCTGGCGAACGGATCGTGATGGCGGCACCGAGCCGGAACCGGGCGGAGATGCTCTCTTCGGCCAACTGCACGCCACGAGCACGAACTTCGTCGGCGGTGAGCATTCCCGCTGGCTCGCACTCGATCGCTTTGCCGGGCGGCTTCGTGCCGAGGCGGTAGAGGTCGCCGCCGGCGCCGAAGGCGGCGCGCTGGACGACCACGGTGCCGTCCGCCGCCGGGGCGCCGAGTGGTGCGGCGAAGGAGATGGTGCCGCTCATGGCGGCATCCGCGCGTGGCCCGCTTCGATGACGGCGAGGGCGTGCTCGAGCACGAAGCGCACGGCCTCGCGCTGATTGATGTCGAGCGGCCCGCCGTCTTCGCGAAGGGCGAGCTCGGCGACCCGCAGGAACCGCTCGACGTCGGAGAGAGTGAACTCGAAATTGTCGCAAGCCCGCCGCCAGAATTCGGCCGTCCCCCGCTCGGCCTCTGTCGGCGGGTCACGCGGGATGCACCGGCGTTCCGGCGGCGTGTTGCGCGGGCTGAAGCCGCCTTCCGGTGGCGGCGCGGTGGTGGTATGTAGTATGGGCATCTTCCATCCCCCCAAGGGTGTTGACGCATTGGCCCGGCCGAGGTGGCACCCTCGCGCCGGGCCGCTTCGTTCTCAGGCTCGGCGCTTCTCTTCCAGGCTGATCCAGTGCTCGAGGTCGTCGAGGTCGGCGTCGTAGTCGCCCCCCGCGACAACAGTGTTGCTGTCGTTGATCAGCTGGAAGAGCCCCTTGTTGTTGGAGTGCAGCGTCCGCTGTCTGGACTTCTCGATTCGCCAGTCGAGTTTCTTGGCGCGTCGGCGAAGGGCGGATTCACTGGCCATGAAGTTGTCTCCGGGTGCTTTAGGCAGGTGACGGGTCTCAGACCATCCGGCTCCAAGCGATAGCCTCGGCATCGCCGGCGGCGGCAGCGCGGGCGCAGACGTCGCGGAAGGGCTCTTCGGGCTTCGTCGCGTCGCCGTACCTCTCGAAGATGCGCTCGACGCTCGCCATGCTCGTGGAAACCTCGTCATCCGCTTTGCCGACGCGAAAGAATGCGTCGAGCAGCTCTCCCATCTTGGCGTCGCTGTATCGCGCGTGCACCAAAACAGCGGCGTCATGGATGATCTTCTTCGCGTTGATGGACTCCGCGATGACTGTCTTCATCGCCTGCCGAACGCACGCGTCCATGAACGCTTCCCGTGCCATGTCCTTCATTCTCATCTCTCCGGTTTGCTTCGGCTCACCCCGCCGATGGGGAAGTCTCGGCGCTGTGGCGCCGAAGATGATCCTCGAGCTTGCGCTCCTTCACCTCGGCCGCCCGCTCGCGGCGGCGCGCCTCGGCCTGGGCGGCGAGGGCGGCGGAGGACAGCTCGGCGCGCTGCTTCATCTCGCGGACGGCGCGGACGATGACGCTGTTCTGTGAGCAGCCGTCGAGGGCGGACTGCTCCTCGACGAAGTCCTTCACCTCGGGAGGGAAGCGGACTTCGATCTTGCGGCGCGAGGTCATTAACTCCCCCGTAACTCGATCATGGCGTAATGCCAGTAGATGGCACTGTGCCATGATCGACGGCGCCGGTCAATGGCACTATGCCATGCTACGTTAGGAGCACCACATGACCGACGCACGCCCGAAGGTTGAGCACGATAAGTTCATAGTCCGGCTGCCATACGGCATGAGGGACAGAATTGCGGACGAGGCGAAAGCTAATAATCGATCCATGAACGCTGAGATCGTATCAAGGCTGGAGCGCACATTTGTTGAAGGCAATAGAATTAAAATGGTCGCAGAAGGTTCTGAGACCTTGGATAATCTTTTGGATGTGCTGCGCGACGATGTGATGAAAAATCTTGAGCAAGCAATAACTGACGCCATGGAACGATACGTGGCCGAGAGAGACTTCCGGAGGACGCGCCCCGAAAAGTAGCCCCCGCCTCTTCGTCCGCTCAAAGTCGCGGACAAATTGTCCGTGACATCTCCCCTCCCGAGCACCTCCCTACGGCACCCCCAACTCTGACATGCTCTGCCCGCGGTCGGCGTGCACCGGCGCGGGGGAACGCGACCCACCCGACACCGGCGACACCTTTGGCGTCACCGTGAAGGTCGAGGCCTTCGACAGCCGCGCCGCACCGGCGGCGGCGGCGCTCTCGGCGGCGGCGAAGGCGTTGCGCACGGCCGTCGCGATGCCTGTGGTGAGCGTCGATTCGAACGCCGTCGCGAAGGCCGTGCCGCCCTGCTGACCGGCTGCGGCGAGGTCCGCCGGCCGCATCGCCTCCGGCAGCTGCCGCAGCTTGTCCGCCGCCGCGTCGGCGGCGTCCCCCATCGCCTCGATCTCGCGGGCGCCCTGCAAGCCACCGGCGCCGCCGCGCGCCTCGATCTCGCCGTCGCTGCGGAAGCCGCCGCTGCTGCCGAGCGTCGCGTCGCCGCGCGGCCTGGCGTAGCCGCCCACGTCCGTCACCGGCTCGCGGCCGTTCAGAACCTCGAGCAGCTGCTCGTCCGTCAGCTCGCCGAGCTGCGGTCCCGCCTTGGGCGGCGCCGCCGGCCTGTCGCCCGCGAGCGCCGTGCGGAAGTTGCGCGCCTCGGCAGCGAGGTCGCCGAACGTCGTCACCAGGTCGGACGCCACCGCCGGAAGTCCGCGGAGATCCGGCGAGGGCCGATCTGCCACGAAGGCGCCGGTCGCCGGCCCGCCGAAGCGCGGGGCGAAGCCGCCGTCGCCATAGAGCGTCACATCGCCGAGCGGCATCCCGGCCGGCGGGAACACTGGATCGGCCGGGTCGGCCGCGGGTTGGCCGCCGTCCCCCCTGCGCCGCGGCATCCCAATGCCGCCCCCGGTGCCGTCCGCGGCGCCCGCGCCGCGCGGCCGCGGCAGCGCGGGCACGAAGTCGCCGGCGGCGCCGGTCGCGGCCCCGGGCCGCGCCGGTGCTGCGAGCGGCAGCGGCGCCGGCAGACTGCCGAGGAAGAACTCCTTCAGGCCGTCGTACACGTCCATGACGAAGATGTTCGCCGGGTCGCCGAAGTCGCCCGGCTTGCCGCGCTGATCTTTCCAGAACCGCTGATCATCGTCGCCGCCGCCGCCGAACCAGTCGAAGATGCCGCCGCGCCGGGTACTGTTCTGTTCGATTTCGTCGGACACCGCGTCGAGGAAGCCCGCGAGGTCGCCGAAGGCCGAACTGGCACCCATCACGTCCGCCAGGCGGCCCGTGCTCTGCACGAGGCTGGTGGTGGCGTTCGATAGCCGCTGGATGCTCGCCTCGGCGTTGGACACGACCCGCTCGACGTCGGCATCGACCGTCCCGGCCGCGTTCCGAAGCTCGGCCTCGAAACGAGCCGTCTCGCCGTTCAGCTGGATAAGAGCCGTGAGGGCGCGCCGCGCCTCCTTGTCGCCGATGAGCAGCGGCAGCTGCGAAAGATCACCGCCCACGGCCTTCTCGGCCAGCTCGACGAAGGTCTTGATGAGGTCTCCGCCGGTTCGGCGAACGTCATTCAGCTCACGGCGAACGTTGATGCCGAACTTCATGAATCGCTTTTGCGTGTCGTCCACTTCCATTTTGCCGACGAGATCGCTCAGAGACTGGGCCGCGGTGCTCGCCTCTCCGGTCTGGATGCGCACGGTCTGAAGCATGGCGACAAGCTTCGTCAGGCCTTCTTCGCCCTTGTAGCCGAGCGTCGCAAACTGCGGCGCCAGCGACGGCAGGTACTGCGCCATGTCGGGCAGCTCGAACTTGCCCAACTTGCCGCCCATGGCGAGGATGTCGAAGGCATTCTCCATCTCACCGGCCGAGATCTTGAAAGAGTCGCCGATCGCCGCCGCAGACGAGGCGATGTCGCTCAGCGCCGAATCGGACGCCTGCGCCGTACGGGCGACGGCCGGCAGCATCGCCATCGCCTCGTCCAGGCTCTTGCCGGCGGCGACGAGGGTCTCGAGTCCTTCGCGCACACTGTCGAGCGGCAGCGCCGCATCGTGCGCGATCTGCCGCATCGTCTTGCCGGCGGCGGCGACGGCGCGATCGGAGGCGTTCGCCGTGATGGCGATGCGGGTGAGCGCCCGCTCGGCGCTGGCGTACTTCTTCACGGCGGCGACGCCACCGAGCGCCAGCGCCGCCGGGGCGACGACGCGGCCCATCGCCAGCATCGACATGCCGAGCCGGTCGGAGGCGATGGCCGTCCGGTTCATCACCGTCGAGGCGCGGTTGACGGCCGCCGCCTGGCCCGTGATGCCGGCCAGACCGCGCCGCACCGAGGCGAAGACGTTCTTGGTGCGGTCGATGGCGGAGAGTTTCAGGCGGGCTTCGATTTCGGTGGTCATCGTGTTGCCTCCCGGCTCAGACGCGGATGGTGGACATGGCGCGGGCGATCTCGTGCATGATGCGCGGGACCACGACGCGGCGCTGGACGTCGGCGAGGATCGCCTCGTATTCGGCGGGGTGGTTGTTGACGAACGAGGCGGGGTTTGGCCCCCACAGCTCGCGGATCGGCAGGCGGCTACCGGACGTGCGGATGAAGACGCCCTTGTGTCCCGAGCGCATGCCGGCGATGAAGGCGCCGCGGTGGTGGCCCCAGCTGCGCACGATCACGCCCGTCGACCGCGGTTGCCGGACACGCTCCTTGATCTGCTTCTTCGTCAGCTTGGGCGGCTTCGTCTCGTGAGCGCCGCCGAGCTTGTAGAGCGGCCACCAGCCCGACCGCATGACGATCTCCGACGACGATCCTCCGGCGTTCAACACGATGGTGCGGCGGCGCACCTCTCCGAATGGCATGTCGGATTGCTCCGACGCGCGCCGCACCACTTGCGTCCGCGCCATCTGTGCGGCCCGCCGCAGCGCGCGGGCGACGACTTTCGCCTGCACGGTGCCGTCGAGGCCCGCCAGTGCGCGCTGCAGCTGCTCCATCTCCAGTGCATCGATATGCAGGTCGATCATCGTCTCGCTCGCTGTTGGGCCTGTTGCCGGGCCTGGGTCCGCCGCCGCTCGACGCCGCGGCGGGCCCAGCCGATGATTTGAGAGAAGCTCAGCCCGCCGAGCTCGGAGAGGCGCCAGCCGAAATCGAAGAGGAGGCACTCGCGGGCGGCTTCGGCGAGGCCTCGCGCCTGAAAAAACCGTGCAGCGCCTCGCGCAGCGCCCGCGCGTCGGCGAGGCCGAGCAGGCCGAGGTTCGCCGGGTCGATGCCGTCGATGCACCGCTCGAGATAGGCCTTCAGGGCGGGCAGGTTCTCGACGACGATGCGCTCGCCGCCCGGCCCGGTCTGCACTTCCACGGGCTCGCCGAGCTCCACATAGTCGTCGAGGGTCGGCTCCTTCAGCCGCAGCTCGGAAAGGGCGGTGCCGTGCAGGGCGTAGACCCGCGACAGCTTGATCGTCTTCATCGGTCGTTCCATCGGTCGTCCTCCATTGCGGCGCTCAGCGCGCCATCCATTTGCTCTTCGTCGTCACGAGGGTGGGCGCCGCTGCGACGGGCGCCTCGAGCTTGTGGCCGAGGGCGTAGAGCCCATGCAGCGCCGCGGTGGCGTAGACCCGGCAGTCCAGCGGCTCATTGCGCACGCCGCGGTCGACGAGCCAGTCGATGCGGGCGACGCCCTTGTGATACCGGCGGATCGGTCGCTCGGCGGTGAGGCCGCGGAACCAGTCGAGATCCCGGTCGCGGGGCGCGTGGACGAAGCCGGGCCCGGCGGTGTCGAGCCGCAGCCGCGCGTAGAGCGCCGACTTCAGGCCGTCGACACCGACGATGAACGGCTGCGGATGCGCTCCGGCGGCCCGTGGCGGGCGTTTCGGCCACGGGGGCACGCCTTCGCCGCCGCGGCCCTTGATCGGCCACACAAGGCGCCCGGCGCGCGCCTGGCAGTACCGCATCACCTCCGGCGTGCGGCTGCCGCCGCTGTCGATCGCCGTCGCCGCCACCCGCATCGGCAGCCCGCCGCGGGCCGAGGGGAAGCGCCGGTCGAGCAACTGGTCTAGCTGCCCCCACACCTCCGTCGAGGCCGGGTCGCCCCACAGCACGGCGTAATCGAGGCTCCACGATTCCTCGCCGAGGCCCCAGCCGACGAGCTCGGCCTCGAGGCGGTCGCCTTGCACGTCCACCCCGGCCGTGATGGTCACGATGTCGGCCGGCAGCGGCTCGGCCCAGTCTTCGGCGCGGGCGGCGAGGATCTCGGCGACGACGGGCGCCGCCGCCTCATCCTCGAAGGCCTCGCCCAACTCCATGTTCGTCCAGGCCTTCAGCCGCTCCGGCTGGCGGTGGGAATCCCGGAAGGCGGTGGCGATCTCGGCCCACGTCCGGAAGGGCGAGCAGAGGGCCGAGACGTGGAAGCCGGCGGTGCGGCCGTCGCCTGGCGCCGTCGCCCGCCACTCGCCGCCGGCGAGCAGCCGCGGCTTGTCGCGCTCCTCGATCACACCGCCGCAGTGCGGGCAGGCGACGAAGGCCTTGTGGTGCTCGCCCTTCGGCCACTGGACGTGTCGCCAGGCGAGCACGAAGGCGTCGCCGCAGTGCGGGCAGGGCACGAAGAACCGGCGCTGGTCCGATTCGAGATAGGCGGCTTCGATGCGGCTCGCGCCCTTCACCGTCGGCGTGGAGCAGAGGAACACCTTGCGCCGGGCACCGAAGGTGGCAGTGCGCTGCACGGCCAGCGCGATCGGGTCGCCCTCGCCGTCGGCATCGGCCGGGAAGGCGTCCACCTCGTCGGCGAAGATGAAGCGGCAGGGGGTGGACCGCAGGCCGGTCGGGGCGTTCGCGCCCGTCATGACGATCTGCCCGCCGGGAAACTCCTTCGCCATGACGGTGTTGCCGGGCTCGCGGCTCTTCGCCTCCGGCACCAGCGCCCGCAGCGCCGGCGTACTGTCGATCATCGGGTCGATGCGGGTGCGGGTGTTGCGCCGGAGCATGTCCAGCGTGGGCATCACGAGCAGCGTGTTCGCCGGCGCGTGATTGATGATGTAGCCGAGCCAGTTCAGGCCGGCCTCGGTGCCGCCGATCTGCGCCGCCTTCATGAAAACCACCCGCTCGACGGCCGACGAGGTGGACAGCGCATCCATGATCGCCCGCAGGTAAGGGGTGCGATCGGTGCGCCAGCGGCCGGGCTCGGCCGAGCTCGAGGGCAGGCGGCGGTGACGGTCGGCCCAGTCCGACACCAGCATCTGCGGGTCGAGTGCGAGGCCGCGCCGCCAGGCGGCATCGACGATCGCCCGGGCGTCGGTGGTGACGAGGTGGGCGACGCTCATCGGTCGAGATCCTCGATCGCGGTGGCGGAGAGACTGGCGAGGTGGGCGCGCACCAGGCGGTCAAGGGCGGCGTAGGCGGCGGCCGGGTCGGCGCCGAGGTCGGCGGCGAGCGTTCCGGAGGCCGGGCCGATCCAACCGATCCACGCATCCCGCTCGGCGCGGGCGCGGGTGTAGGTCTCCCGCTCGACGGCTTCGCGGTCGACGAGCTGCCCGCGGTCCTGGGCGAGCTTCAGCGTCTCCCGCTCGGCGCGCACCCGGTTCAGCTCGGCCGTGGCGCCGCGGGGCGCGTCGGTGGCGATCGGCGTCTGCACGGTCGCCTTCCGGCGGGCGGGGTCGGTGTTGTCGAGGTACCAGGCGTGCGCCTCGTTCCAGTCGACGCGGCCGTTCGGCAGCACCGGCAGGCCGCGCTTGACGAAGTGCGACACCCGGCCGGCCGTCATGCCGAGCCGCTCGGCAAGCTCACTCTTCGTGATGGACGCGCCGTCGCGCGCCGCCGGCGCCTCGCCGAACAGCCCGCCCGAAAAATTATTCCCCGCCGCGGCTTCCACTTGACCCCTAAGCCCTTGTTATCTTATGATAAAAGTTTGTTTTGACTACCAAAATCCCGGGCTGTCGCATGCCCGCACCCAAGGCGGGGGGAGGGACCCGTGCGGGGGTAGGGGCGCCCGTCACCAGCCCGCCCCGCCTTCCGGCGCCGCGATGGCGAGCCGCAGCGTCAGGCTCGCCCGCGTCTGCGACTGCGGCGCCACCACCGAGAACACCTCGCCCGTCTCCGGCCGCTCCACGCGGTCGCCGATGCGCGGGTGGTAGGGGAGGCCGGCGAGGGGCATCTTCACCGTGATCTCCGCCCCCACCGACCGCAGCCGCTCTAGCGCCCGCGGGTCGTAGGGACTGCGAGCCGTCACCTCTTCGACCTGGCGGCGGAAGACGGCCCGCGGCAGCTCGATCACGGCGCGGCCCTCATCGGCCTCGGCCAGTCCGTTGGGGCTGGCGCCGGTCGTCATCGGCCGGATGATGGCCGGTTCGCCGAACGTCTCCGCCACGACGGCAGAGGCTCGCTCGGCTGCGGGTTCGAACACGCTCGTCACGCCATCGTCTCCACATCTCGCGCGCCCTCTCCCCTCCCTGCGAGGGGGGTAGGCTCTTTGGGCCTACCCCCCTCCGTAGGAGGGGGACACACCCCCCACTTTTCAAACCCCAATGATTTCAAGCACTTCCCGAACACCCCCCGGCTCATTTTGGACACCCCCCGTTCTAATGATTTCAATGGCTTCCAGAACACCCCCCGGTTAGCCGGCTTACACATCAGGGCTCCTCCCCGCGCTTCTTCGGCTCGTTCGTTTCGGGGTCCCGCTCGTCAGGCAGGGGTGGTAGATCGGCCGGGGCGAGCACTCGGCGACGGTTGTTGCCGGTGCCGAGGATCGCCTCGCGAAGGTCGCGGTTGGCGATCATCCGGTGCATGGTGTCTTCCAGCTGCTTCCGGTTATACTGCCGAACCTCTGGATATTTCCTCATGATGGTCGGCGCATATTGCTGCGAATTTTTCGACGGGCTCGGATACACACCGTTTCGGATCGCGGCCCGCAGAGCAGCGAGGAAATTCACCTCAATCTGCAAGTTGTCCCACAGCCCGCCCGTCTCGGCGGGCGGGTGATCAGCAAGGAAAACGCCGCTGACATAGCGAAGCCGGATCTCGACGTCGGTGGCCGCGAAGTTGCTCTTGGCGCGCTCCAGGATGCGCACCCGCTTCACATCCTCGTCGCCGGGTGCCTCGTCCTTCTCGGCCCGCCGCAGATAGAGCGCGGACCGCACGGCGTTCACCCAGGCGTTGGAGCCCGAAGCCGGACGCCCGTCCTTCATGCCAGACACACTCGGGTGCCCGATGAGCAACACCGCGCCATCCATCTCGACGGCGAGCTTCTGGTGCTGGCGGATGAACCGCGTCACCTGCTGGCGGTCGATCTCGAGGCCACCGAAGGTGTCGGCGATCGTGTCGACGATGAGAAGCTGCCCGCCGAACACCTTCAGGACGAAGGCGTGCAGGTGCTTGGAGAGCTTCGTCTGTTGCGGGTGGCCGGCCTTGTCGAAGGTGAGGAGGAAGGTGTCTTCCCCGGCCACGCTCACCCACGCGAGCCGATCGAACAGGTCGGCGAAGTCGATCTCGAGGGCGCGGTTGATGGCGTCCTGTCGGCGCCAGGCCTCCTCAAGGTCATCTTCAGCGAAGAGGTAGACGACCTTCCGGGGCGCCATGTCGAGCCCCATGAAAGGCAGCCCGACGGCCGCGCACGTCGCGAGCGTCATCGCGAGGATGCTCTTGCCGGTGCCGCCGTCGCCACTCAGCAGCGTCACGGCCTTGTCGGGAATCCAGTCGGGCACACACCAGCGGCGCGACGGGATTGGCTTGCCCTGCAGGTCCGACGGGTAGAAGACCGGGAAGCTTTCCGGCACCTCGGTGGTGAAGGGTTTCGCCGCCTTCACGGCGCGGGCGATCGGGTTGTCGCGGTCCGTCATCCCGCCCGCTCCATGCGGCGGGCCATGCGCATCAGCGACGAGGCGATGTCGTCCTTCTCGGCGTAGATCTTCTCAGGCGAGGCGCGCATGGGGTCGGGGAGGCGACGCACGCGGTGTGCGAGGTCGCGCAACTCCCCGGCCGCGGTTGCACGGGTGGTTGTACTCACAGCGGACGTCACCACCCGAACTCCTTTCGGCATTCGGTGGCGAAAGGAAGCGAAACACCTTCACGCTAACCGCGACACGCCCTTTTGTTCTCAGGGGCTTGTCGGAGCCTTCTAAGCTGTTGGTCGCAGGTTCGAGTCCTGCCGGGGTCACCAACGCGACAAATCATAGCGCCCGGCTCTGTGCCCGCAATTCTCAGGCGGACGCCGCACCCGATCGTGCACCAGCCGGGTGTCCGGTCGGCACGTCCGGTCGGCCGTCATGTGGCGAACTTTCCGCCTGACCGTGGGCTGGCGCGATGTCCGCCCGCCGGCGGACGCGCGCTTCGCGGAACGAGACGAGGCGGCGCTCGTCTTCGTCCCACAATGTCAGGCGCACGCAGGCGAGGCTCTGCCACAAGGTGAGACGACCGACACGGGCGAGCTCCGGAAAGTCGCGCAACACCTCCGGCAGCCTGTAGCAGGGGATCCGGCTCGCCAGATGATGCACCTGATGGATGCCGATGTTCGCGGTAAGCCAGGCGAGCGGGGCCGGCAGATCATAGTACGAACTGCCATTGAGCGCCGCCGCGTGCACGTTCCAGGTCTCCGCGCCGTCCCACAGCGTGCCTTCGAACTGGTGCTGGACATAGAACAGCCACACCCCGATCGCGGCGCCGATCAAAAGGATCGGCAGATGCACGAGGAGGAACGGACCGACACCGACGGCCCACATCAGCAGGGCCGCCATCGCGACGATGGCGGCATTCGTCGTCATCGTGCTGATCCACGGCGCCCAGCCCTTGCGCATGAAGCCGAGCGGCAGTCGGTGCTGCAGCAGGAAGAGGTAGGGCGGGCCGAGGCCGAACATCACGGCGGGGTGACGGTAGAGCCGATATCGCAGCCTCGCGAAGCGGGACAAGGCCGCGTACTCGCGCACCGTCAGGGTATCGACGTCGCCGATGCCGCGCCGGTCGAGGTTGCCGGAGCCGGCGTGGTGAACCGCATGGCTGCGCCGCCACAGGTCGTAGGGCGTCAGGGTCAGCACGCCGAGCACCCGACCCGTCCAGTCGTTCGCCCACCGCGCGGGGAAGAACGATCCGTGCCCGCAGTCGTGAGCGATCATGAAGAGCCGCACCAGCAGTCCCGCCGCCGGGAGGGCCAGAATGGCCGTCAGCCACCAGAGCCCGAGGTCGAGCAGCACCAGCATGGCGGCCCACAGCAGCGCGAACGGCACCACCGTGATGGCGAGTTCGAACACGCTGCGGCCTGCCCGCGGCTCGCGGTAGTCGCGCAGGACCCGCGTCCAGTCGCGGGCGGTGGCAATCTTCATACTCTGATCTTGATCCGACATTGACATCACGCTCCACCGCTGGCGGTACCAGACACACCTTCGGGTGGATCGCGACGCTCCATCGGCTCATATGAAGAGATATTGCTAATTGCCGAACGCAATTACGGCAGAACGCGCAGTTTCATTTTCGATTCCGTTGCTCAATCGCTCTTTATCACGAAAAGTTTCACATGAACGGCGCTATTTTTTTCGCACCTCAACACCGGCCGGGCTGCGGCGAAATAGCCGCAGTGTTTGCCGCGCCGGTCCTGCGGACCCGGGCTCGCGTCCATCGGCCGCCCAGAACTCAGCGTGGCGCGAGCCTGAGGATCTGGGCGGGGTTCTCGTCGGTGCCGAGATAGACGAAGCCGTCGGGTCCGACGGTCACGGCACGGATGCGCTGGCCGCGTTCGGTCAGGAAGCGCTGCTCGCGGACAACCCGGCCGTCTTCCATGTCGAGACGGACGAGAGCCGTCGTCGCGAGGCCGCCGATCAGGATGTCGCCGCGCCATTTCCGGAATGCGCGGCGATCGTAGAAGGCCATGCCGCCGGGAGCGATCACGGGTGTCCAGTGGCGGATGGAATTCACCATGCCCGGCGCCCGGTGCTTGCCGGTGCCGACGGGCGTGCCGTCGTAGTTCACCCCCCAGGAGACGACGGGCCAGCCATAGTTGCGGCCCTTGCGGATGACGTTGAGTTCGTCGCCACCAAGCGGACCGTGCTCGATTGCATAGAGCTTGCCGGATCCCGGCTCGAAGGCCATGCCCTGGGTGTTGCGGTGACCATAGCTCCAGATCGCCGGGTCGATGCCGGGCTGGCCGACGAACGGGTTGTCTTCCGGCACCGAGCCATCGCCCTGCAGGCGGACGATCTTGCCGAGGGTGTTGTCACGGCGCTGGGCGATGTCGTCGGACGGATACTGCTGGCGGTCGCCGGTGCTGACATAGACGTAGCCGCGCTGGTCGAAGGCGATGCGCGAGCCGAAATGGCCAGGCCCGTCGAAGCGAGGGCCGGACGTCCACAGCACCCGGACCCGGCGCAGCGCCGTCATGTCCTGCGAAAGCTCGCCGCGGGCGAGCGCAGTGGCACTGCCACCCACGCCGGGACGTGAATAGGTGAAATAGACCAAGCGGTTGCCAGCGAAGTCTGGATGCACGGCGACGTCGAGCAGACCGCCCTGATTCTCGTAGACGACGCGTGGCATTCCGAGGATCGGTGCGGAGACGGCGCCGTCGGTGGTGACGCGGCGCAACCGCCCCGGCTTCTCGGTCACCAGCATTGAGCCATCCGGCAGGAAGGCGATCCCCCAGACGTATTCGAGCTCGCCGGCCACCGTCTCGACCTTGAACGGCGCCGCGGCGGCGGGAACGATCTCGTATCGCTCGGCTGACACCGCCGGCGCGGCCGCGAGAGTGGCGATAAACGCGAGGACTGCAACGAATTTCATGGTTCGATCCCGCAAAAGTGGTGTGTCGACCCTACCCCGTCCAGCGCGACGAAACAGCGACGGTCTGCCCGGCCAGGGGTCCAGCAGCCTGCGACGCCGGCAAGGGCTCGGCAAGTAAGGGATCGGCCGGCACGGATCGCAAGACAGACGGATCACGGAGGCAGCGCTGGTGACGGGAGCCACCGACATCGCTGCTGTTCCTACTTCGTGAAAATCGCGTAGAGCTTGCTCATCATCTCGCCGATGTGGTCGTCAGACGGCTGGCTGTTGAGGAAGACGGTTACGACGACGTCATCCTTCGGTTAGTAGGCGAAGATGGCCCGATAGCCGAGTGTCTCCAGCAGCACCGCCCCCTCGCGGCGGTAGAGGACGAGGCGGGCGATGCCGGCCGTCTTGGTCGCGCGCATTGCCTCGCGGATGACGGCGAACGCCTCTTCGCCGACACGGCCGCCCGGCAGCATGACGTACTCGTGGTCGTCGCGCGGATAGCCCTTCACCTCATCGTCCTCGTCCACCGCCGCACCGGTGACGGCGTCGACATAACGGCTCTGAACGCGGTTGCCGGTTTCACTGTTGAGGGTGTGGAAGTGGAAGTGGAAGTGGAAGTGGAAGCGCTCGCTCTCGGTCGTCGCCGGCATCATCGAGACGGGGCAGGTGACCAGGGAGAGCTTCAGGTAGCCCTCCCAGAAGGGAGGTGGCGCCATGGGTCGTCTCCATCCCCTCGCGAGAGGCCACGCGGCAACGCTCGGAGACGCTCGCGGTTCCCTTCAGGCGAGGACCATCGAGGTCCCTGTCTCATTTTCGCAACAATGTTGTAATCCGGTGACGGCCCTCCTGGGTGGCAAGCGGGAATCGGATGGCCGTGACGAACGAGGCTCTGCCTCGCGTGAGTACGAACAGCACCGTCGCGCCGGCCGGCAGGGATCGTCTGCGGCTGCTGCGGCGTGTCGGCCTCGTGGCGACGATCCTCGCGCTCATCTCGGTGACCGTGACGTTCCTTGTGCTCACCGGCCTGACGCCGGTGGCGCCGACGACCGACATCATCACGGCTGCGCTGGCGATCAACGGCGTGCTCGTTGCGGTCCTGGTGGCCTCCGTCGCGGTGGAGGTCCGGCTCCTCTGGGTCGCCCGCCGCAGAGGTCGGGCTGGCGCCGACCTCCATGTCCGCATCGTCGCGCTGTTCAGTGTCATTGCAGCGTTGCCGGCCGTGCTGGTGGCCATCCTCGCGACGATCACCCTCGACCGTGGGCTCGACCGCTGGTTCGAACAGCGCACGCGCGGCATCGTCGACAATGCGGTGGCGGTCGCCAGCGCCTATGTCGAGGAGCACGGCCGGGTGCTGCGCGGCGACCTGATCGCGCTCGGCGCGGAGATCGACCGCGCCCGTACGATGTACGACTACGAGCCGGTGCAGTTCGACCTGTTCCTCAGCACCCAGGCATCGCTCCGCCAGGTGCCGGCCGCCTTCCTGATGAAGGGCGACGGCACCGTCGTCACCCGCACCATCCTCGACCTCAACCAGACGTTCGAACTGCCGCCCCCGCAGGCGTTTGCACGGGCGGCGGAAAAGGGGCCGATCCTGATCGCCCCGGGCGATACCAACCAGGTCGGAGGCGTCGCCAAGCTCGCCGCCTATGACGACATGTACCTCTACGTGACGCGGTCGATGGACGCGCGCGTCGTCGACTATATGCGGCTGGCCCAGGAGGGGGCGCTCGAGTTCCGCGATCTCGAGGCCTCGCGCACCGGCGTTCAGATCGCCTTCGCGCTCGTCTATGTCGGCCTCGCGCTGGTGCTGCTCGTGGCCGCGATCTGGCTGGGATTTGGTTTCGCCAACCGGCTGGTGACGCCGATCCGCCGCCTGATCACCGCCGCCGACCAGGTCGCGCACGGCAATCTCGACGCCAAAGTGCCGATCGAGAAGTCGGACGGCGACCTCGCCCACCTCGGCGAGACCTTCAACGCCATGACGGACCAGTTGCACTCGCAGCGCGAGGAGATCATCTCGGCGAGCGAGCAGATCGACCGGCGCCGGCGCTTCACGGAAGCGGTTCTGGCCGGCGCCACCGCCGGCGTTATCGGCATCGACGAGAGCGGACTGATCTCGCTGGCGAACCGCTCGGCACAGCTGTTGCTCGCCGCCGACGAGGGCGACCTCGTCGGCCAGCACCTCACCGACGTCGTGCCGGAGATTGCCCCCGCCCTGCAACCGGCAGGACGGGAAACCGCCGACCGTCCGCGACAACTGCAGATCCGCCTCTTGCGCAATGGCCAGGAACGCATCGTCAATGTGCGGGTGACGACGGACCGGCGCGCCGACGGCAGCGGCCAGGACCGCGTCGTGACCCTCGACGACATCACCGATCTGGTGACGGCACAGCGCACCTCCGCCTGGGCGGATGTCGCCCGCCGCATCGCCCACGAGATCAAGAACCCGCTGACGCCGATCCAACTTTCGGCAGAGCGTATCCGCCGGCGCTACGGCAAGCGCATCGAGGACGACCGGGCTGTCTTCGACCAGTGCGTCGACACGATCATCCGGCAGGTCGGCGACATCGGCCGCATGGTCGACGAATTCTCCTCGTTCGCCCGCATGCCGAAGCCGGTCTTCGAGCCGGGTGATCTCGGCGAGGCGGTGCGCGAGGCGCTGTTCCTGCAGAGCGTCAGCCATCCCGACGTCCAGTTCGTCTCGCGCCTGCCGAGCGATGCCGTGATCGGCCGCTTCGACCGCCGCCTGATCGGCCAAGCCGTCGCCAACGTCGTCAAGAACGCGGTCGAGGCGGTGCTGGCGGTGCCGGCCGACGTGCGCGGGCCGGGCCGGGTCGAAGTATCCGTGCACCGCACCGGCGATGACCTCGTCATCGACGTCGTCGACAACGGCATCGGCCTGCCGAAGGATGGCCGCGAGCGCCTCCTCGAGCCCTACATGACGACCCGCGAGAAGGGCACTGGCCTCGGCCTCGCCATCGTCGGCAAGATCGTCGAGGAGCACGGCGGCCGCATCGAGCTGCTCGATTCGCCCGCCGTCGCCACCGGTGGCCGCGGCGCCTGCGTCCGCCTCGTCATCCGCGCCGACGGCAACGGTCCGGTCCTTCCGAGCGCGACGCCGGAAGCGACCTCGGGTCCACCGATCGTTGCGGCGCGGGCCGACGTCAGACCGCTCGAAGTCCTCGGCAGCGCCGCTGCCACCCCGTCCTCCGCCCCGTCCTCCGAAAGCATTCGAAGCACCCATGGCGACTGACATCCTGATCATCGACGACGAGGCTGACATCCGCGACCTGATCGCGGGCATCCTCGAGGACGAGGGCAATGGCACGCGCACCGCCGGTGACAGCGACCAGGCGCTGGCCGCCATCCGCGACCGCCGGCCTTCGCTCGTGATCCTCGACATCTGGCTGCAGGGCAGCCGGCTGGACGGGCTGGCGCTGCTCGACGCGATCCGTGAGCAGCACCCCGATCTTCCAGTCGTCATCATCTCCGGCCACGGCAACATCGAGACGGCGGTGTCGGCGATCAAGCGCGGCGCCTACGACTACATCGAGAAGCCGTTCAAGGCCGACAGGCTGGTGTTGGCGACCGAGCGGGCGCTGGAGGCCTCGTCGCTGAAGCGCGAGATTCGCTCGCTGAAGGAGCGGATGACCGAGGCGACCGACCTCGTCGGCGGGTCATCGACGATGAACCAGCTTCGCCAGACGATCGAACGGGTGGCGCCGACCAACAGCCGCATCCTGATCTCCGGGCCGTCCGGCAGCGGCAAGGAGTTGGTGGCGCGCTCGATCCACGCCCTTTCGCACCGCGCCACCGGGCCGTTCGTCATCGTCAATGCAGCGGCCATCACGCCGGACCGCATGGAAGAGGAACTCTTCGGCATCGAGGGCTCCGACGGACGCTCCCGCAAGGTTGGGGCGCTCGAGGAGGCGCACGGCGGCACCCTCTACCTCGACGAGGTGGCCGACATGCCGCGCGAGACGCAGGGCAAGATCCTGCGCGTGCTCGTCGAGCAGACGTTCCTGCGCGTCGGCGGCGCCACCAGGGTCAAGGTGGACGTGCGTATCCTGTCGTCGAGCGCGCGCGATCTCGAGCTGGAGATTGCCGAGGGCACGCTGCGGGAGGACCTCTTCCACCGCCTCAGCGTCGTGCCGATCCGCGTGCCGGCCCTCGCCGAGCGGCGCGAGGACATTCCCGGGCTCGTCGGCTTCTTCATGGACCAGATCGCCCGCACCGCCGGACTGCCGATCCGCCGCATCGGCGACGATGCGATGGCGGTCCTGCAGGCGCACGATTGGCCCGGCAACATCCGCCAGCTGCGCAACAACGTCGAACGCCTGATGATCCTCACGCGCGGCGATGCGGACGCCGTGATCACGGCCGACCTGTTGCCGACGGAGATCGGCGCCATGGTGCCGGCGCTGCCGACGGGGGCGGGGGGCGAGCACCTGATGGCGTTGCCGCTCCGCGATGCCCGCGAAGTGTTCGAGCGCGACTATCTGAAGGCACAGATCAACCGCTTCGGCGGCAACATCTCCCGCACGGCCGAGTTCGTCGGCATGGAGCGATCCGCCCTGCACCGCAAGCTGAAGTCGCTCGGCGTCGCCTAAACCGCGCAACAGGCGCTTTCGCACTGCGGCAGATGCGCTAGAACACGCGACAAGGGCCAGCGCGCCGGCGCGAACGGGAGCACTCATGCGCATCGTCATCTGTGGTGCAGGCCAGGTCGGCTACGGCATCGCCGAGCGGCTGGCCGCCGAACAGAACGACGTCTCGGTCGTCGACGCGCAGGCGCGCCTCGTCAACCTCGTGCGAGACACCCTCGACGTCCGCGGCGTCGTCGGCCACGGGTCGCATCCGGAAGTGCTGGCCGAGGCCGGAATCGACCAGGCCGACATGCTGATCGCCGTGACGCTGTCGGACGAGGTGAACATGGTCGCCTGCCAGGTGGCCCACTCCCTGTTCAACGTGCCGACGAAGATCGCGCGCATCCGCGCCCAGAGCTATCTGGCCCCGCACTGGCAGGACCTGTTCCGGCGCGACAACATGCCGATCGACGTCATCATCTCGCCGGAGATCGAGGTGGGCGAGACGGTCCTCCGGCGCCTTGCGCTTCCCGGAGCGGTGGAGACCGTCACCTTCGCCGATGACGAGGTGGTCGTTCTCGGCATCGACTGCACGGCGGACTGCCCGATCGTCGACACGCCATTGCGCCAGCTGACGGAGCTCTTTCCCGATCTCGGCGCCGTCGTCGTCGGCATTCTGCGCCGAGCCCGCCTGTTCGTGCCGCGCAGCGAGGACGCGATCCTTTTGGGCGACCTCGCCTACGTCGTCGCCAAGCGTGACCAGGTGAAGCGGACGCTGGCGATCTTCGGACACGAGGAGCCAGAGGCCACCCGCATCGTCATCGCCGGCGGCGGCAATATCGGCTTCTTCGTCGCGCAGTCGCTCGAGGCGCGCTTCGCCAGCGCCCGCGTCAAGCTGATCGAGGAGAACCAGGACCGCGCCATGGTCGTCGCCGAGGCGCTGCATCGCACTGTCATCCTCAACGGCAGTGCTCTCGACCAGGTGATGCTGCGGGAAGCCGACGTGCAGGACGCCGACAGCCTCGTGGCGCTGACCAACGACGACGAGACCAACATCCTGTCGGCGGTGATGGCGAAGAACCTCGGCTGCAAACGCAATCTCTGCCTGATCAACTCGACGAGCTACCCGGCCTTCACCCATGCGCTCGGAATCGACGCCTACGTCAACCCACGGGCGGTCACCGTCTCGCGCATCCTGCGCCATGTTCGGCGCGGGCGCATTCGCAGCGTGCATTCCCTCCAGAACGGCGCGGCGGAAGTCATCGAGGCGGAGGCGCTGCAGACGTCGCCGTTGGTCGGCCGGCCGCTGCGCGACCTCGACCTTCCCGACGGTGTGCGGATCGGCGCCGTCTACCGCAAGCGCGCGGTCATCGTGCCGACCGGCGACACCCAGATCCAGGCGGGCGACCGCGTCGTCATCTTCGCCGTCGCCGAGCGCGTCCGACTGGTCGAGCAGATGTTCCGCGTCAGTCTCGAGTTCTTCTGACAAATCAAGCCTCTATCTGCTTTCTTTTGAGCATTATCGGAGCTGTGATGAGCCGCATCGCGTATGTGAATGGCCGTTATGTCCCGCACGCCGACGCGGCAGTGCACATCGAGGACCGTGGCTATCAGTTCGGGGACGGCGTCTACGAGGTGTGCGAGATCTTTCGGGGGAGCCTCGTCGACGTCACTCGCCATCTCGCCCGATTGGCGCGCTCGCTCTCGGAGCTGTCGATCCGCGCACCGATGAGCGACGCAGCGCTGCGGCAGATCATGCGCGAGGTGGTGCGCCGCAACCGCGTCCACGACGGTATGATCTACATTCAGGTGACGCGCGGCGTGGCGCGACGCGACCATGTGTTCCCGAGCGAAGACGTCGCCCCGGCCATCGTCATGACGGCGCGCACGGCCGATTTCGCCAAGGCCGACCGCCAGGCCGGCGAGGGCGTCGCCGTCATCACGGTGCCGGAAAACCGTTGGGACCGCGTCGACATCAAGACGGTCGGGCTGCTGCCGAATGTGCTCGCGAAACAGCAGGCGAAGGAGGCGGGCGCCCGCGAGGCGTGGTTCGTCACACCGGACGGAATGGTCACCGAAGGCGGCTCGACCAACGCCTGGATCGTCACCGCCGAAGGCCGCCTTGTCACCCGGCCGGCGACACGCGGCATCTTGCGCGGCATCACGCGCGAGGTCGTGTGCGAAGAGGCGGCACGCCAGGGAATCGCGCTGGAAGAACGCTCGTTCTCCGTCGCAGAGGCCTTGGCGGCGCGTGAGGCCTTCATCACGGCGGCGACGACGCTGGTGATGCCAGTGGTGCGCATCGATGGAAGCATGGTGGGAGACGGGCGACCTGGGCCGGTGACGCGCGCCCTCCGGGGCCACTTTCACGAGGCGGCCGAACTCGTGGCCGTTTGACGCACAGCGGAGAGAATTCCGCTCCCTTTCTTCGCAGGTGCGGTATAACTTGAGCCGACGATGGGAATGCTCGACTGCGAAACGTGGATGGATAACTCCTCACTCGCTTCCCTTTCACCGGCTGTGCCTCGGCCGAATGAAGGATTTGCTGCGGACGCATCGTCGGCTCGTAAGAATAGGAAAAACATACCATGGCGGACCGCGCACAAAATCTACAGGACACCTTCCTAAACTACGTCCGCAAGCACAAGACTCCACTGACTATCTTCCTCGTCAACGGCGTCAAGCTTCAAGGTGTTGTGACCTGGTTTGACAACTTCTGCGTCCTTTTGCGGCGGGATGGGCATTCTCAACTCGTCTACAAGCACGCAATCTCGACCGTCATGCCGAACCAGCCGATCCAGCTGTTCGAGCCCACGGAAGAGGCCTGACCCCCGTAGCGATCATTTGACAGCTACGTTTTGCGAATCTCCGCGCTCGTCCCGGCGGGCGCGGAGTTCGTCGATTCGATCGGCCTATGCGGTCGCGGACGGAACCGCTCGCCGCCGGCGTCGATTTCATGGCATGAAGGACGCGTCAGAGCGCTTCGCGCGGCCGTTGCCCATTGCGCCGTCACAGGAACAGAACCGGTCTCCGATTTGAGCGATCGCACGCAGGACGACGACGAGGCCGGCGAAGAAGACCGGCGTGACAGGCGGGAAGGATTTTCGCGTCTGGCGAAACGGACGCGGGCGATCGTCATTTCCCCCGTGCGCACCGATCGGCGAAAGTCCGAAGCCGGGGAGGGCGCCAACATGCGCACTCCCGAGGCGCGGCTCGCCGAGGCGGTGGGCCTCGCCGGTGCGATCGACCTTGATGTCATCGGCGCCTACGTGGTGCGGCTTTCCGCGACGCGGCCGGCAACCCTGTTCGGCACCGGCAAGGTCGAGGAGCTGAAGCTCGCCGTCGCCACCGAAGAGGCTGACCTCGTTATTGTCGACCATCCGCTGACGCCGGTGCAGCAGCGCAACCTCGAGAAGGCGTGGAGCGCCAAGGTGCTCGATCGCACGGCACTCATCCTCGAGATCTTCGGTGCCCGCGCCCGCACCCGCGAAGGCACGCTGCAGGTCGAGCTCGCCCACCTCAACTGGCAGAAGAGCCGGCTGGTGCGGACCTGGACCCATCTGGAACGCCAGCGCGGCGGCTTCGGCTTCCTCGGCGGCCCGGGTGAGACGCAAATCGAGGCGGACCGCCGGCTGATCCAGGAGCGCATCATCAAGATCGAGCGCGAGCTGGAGGACGTGAAGCGCACCCGCGGGCTACATCGGGCAAACCGCAAGAAGGTGCCGCATCCAGTGATCGCGCTCGTCGGCTACACCAATGCCGGCAAGTCGACGCTGTTCAACCGGCTGACCGACGCCGGCGTGCTGTCGAAGGACCTGCTGTTCGCCACCCTCGATCCGACGCTGCGACAGATCCGGTTGCCGCACGGTGGCTCGGCGATCCTGTCCGACACCGTCGGCTTCATCTCCGACCTGCCGACCCACCTCGTCGCCGCCTTCCGGGCAACACTTGAGGAGGTGGTCGAGGCCGACGTCATCCTGCACGTGCGCGACGTCTCCCATGCCGATTCGGATGCGCAGGCGCGCGATGTCGTCGAAACGCTGGTGCTGCTCGACATCGACGCTCATGACCGCGACCGCCTGATCGAGGTGCTGAACAAGATCGACCTCGTCGATGCAGAGCGGCGCGCGCGCCTGCTGGCCGCGGCGGACGGCGAAGGCCCCGTGGCGATCTCGGCCGTGACGGGCGAGGGGGTCGAGCACCTGCTTTCGCGCATCGAGGCGCGGCTTTCGGAAGACAAGTGGGAGGTCCGCATCACCGTGCCGGTGACGGAGGGCGAACTTCTCGCCTGGCTGCATCGCTCCACCGAAGTGATGGAGCGTCACGACGGCGAGGACGGCGTCCAGCTCGTGCTGCGCGTGCCACCGCGCCAGAAGGTGCCGTTCAAGCAGCGCGCCGGCCGCTACATCCAGTCGGCGGCACGCGGATCCCGTCGCGCTGGCGCGGCCTGAGCCAGGCGACGCGCAACCGTACCGAACGGCGGACCGCGTTCCGTGGGATCTTTCGGCGTGGTAAAAAAACTCTCTCCGACAGACTGGCCGTTTTGCAGGGCAGATGCGAAAAATCCCCCGGGGTTGCGACGGATACCGGGGGACCAAGACGTGACGAATGATGGACTGACCCGCAGGGCGACTCTGCAGACGATCGCCGTGGCCGCGGGGATTGCCGGGGCCGCCGTGGTTGCCGTTACGCCGGTGGACGCCGCTACCGAGGCGACGGCGCGGGATACCGACTATCTGCCCGAGGGGGCCGACCGACTGCGATCCTTCACGCGCGCACTCGCCGACATCAAGCGGCGCCGCGGCGCGAGCAAGGTGCCGATGATCCTGACGAAGCCCGGCCAGTGGGACAGCGAGGCGATCGACCTGATTCTCGCCTATGGCGGCCGGCAGAAGCACGTCTTCGACACCACCGACATCGCCGGCACCTGGCTCACGCAGATCCGCAACACCATGAATGCCGAGGCCTTCGCTCTCGGCCACCCGAATTTCCTGATGGTGGCGGCCCCTCACGGCCCGGCCCAGTACAGCCTCTATGGCAAGGCGGCCTGGGAAAAGTACGATCTCGCGAGCCTCACCGACGGCGCCTTCAAACGCAACACGATGATCCGCGACCCGAAGGTGACGAAGGCGCAGGTCAAGGATATAGAGGACCCGACCGGGCTCTACTCCGACACGCTGGGCAACTACATCCCGGTGCTGATGAAGCGCGGCGTGGTGTTTTGTGCCTGCCACAATGCGGTATGGGAACTCGCCGGCGCGCTGATCGCCAAGGGCGTCAACCCGGACAAGCGAAACCAGGGCCAGCTCACGGCCGACCTGACCAACACGCTGATCGACGGCGTCGTGCTGACGCCCGGCAACGAGGCGATCGTCGGTCTCCTGGAACGCGCCGGGTTCTCGTACTCGTTCGCGGCCTGAGCACAGCAGCGCATGCGGAAACAGGCGAAGGCGCTTCGTCAGCCCCTTGTCCTGATGACAGAATCCGGCGCCGCGCGCTCTAACCGGGCTCTGTCCGCTCTGCCCGCTTCGCCTCCTGCCAGAGCGCCTCCATCTCGTCGAGGCTCGCCTCGTGCGGGCCTCGACCCTGGCCGGCGAGCCCGGCTTCGATATGGGCAAAGCGGCGGGTGAACTTGCCGTTGGTGCCGGCGAGCGCCGTCTCCGGGTCGACCCCCGCGTGGCGCGCGAGGTTCGCGACGGCGAAAAGGAGATCGCCGACCTCGTCGGCGAGCCGCGTCGGGTCGCCGGCATCGAACTCGGCGCGCAGTTCCTCGATCTCCTCGGCGATCTTGTCGAGGACCTGGCGCGCGTCGGGCCAGTCGAAGCCGACCCGTGCCGCACGCTCCTGCAACTTGACGGCACGGCCAAGCGCGGGCAGGGCGGCCGGAACCCCATCCAAGGCCCCTGCCGGCGGCTCTGGCGCCAGCCCCTGCGCCACGCGCCGCGCCACGCGCGCCTTCTTCTCTTCGGCCTTGATCGTGGCCCACAGGCGCTTCACCGCCTGCGGATCGGCGCCGGCGAGATCGCCGAAGACGTGCGGGTGGCGGCGCACGAGCTTCTCGTTGATGGCCAGCACGACGTCGCCGAAGCCGAAGGCACCGGCTTCCTCGGCCATGCGGGCGTGGAAGACGACCTGCAGCAGCAGGTCGCCCAGCTCATCGCGCAGGTCATCGAGATCGCCGCGCTCGATGGCGTCGGCAACCTCGTAGGCTTCCTCGATCGTATACGGCACGATCGTCGCGAACGTCTGCTGCACGTCCCATGGACAGCCGCGTTCGGGGTCGCGCAGCCGCGCCATGATCGCGACGAGCCGCTCGATGTCGCGCGTCGGCGTCATGACGGGAGCCTCCGGACCGTCGATGAGCGGGGGAGCCGCCGAGCGTCGGCCCAGCCGACAGACACGAGAAGTTTGAAGCTGCCGTGGGTTAGCATATCGGAATGTCGCATAACATGGATTATGGAACCAAAACTACCAGGTGTTCTCGTGTCGGATTGCACGACCGGTCGCCAGCCGCGCGCACCGAGTCGGTGTCGCCACCGCATCCTACGATCAAAACTTCGGGCAAGCGCCACGATGCGGCTCGGGCCACCGGTGCCGCCCGCGCGCCTTCGGCGCTCCCACGAAAAGCTGGGCGCGCGTTGGCGGCAACGTCGACCCGTCCGTCAAGGCGAGGTGCGGGTGCCTCGACGCCCCAGCGCCCGCTGCCGGAGCCGCAAATTGCACAGACGCGCGGACATCCTGGGGACGGTCCGATGCGGCTCATCGGCGACCGGCGAGAATCATCTAGTAGTTTGACGAGGACCGAGCGCCGACGCCCGGGCCGAAAGCCGGCGCACGCAGATGCGCGGTCGCAGACACTGGGGAGACGGTGATGGTGCGAGCAGCAGCGACCAGCGCTTCGGTAGCCCTCGTTGTGCTCTCACTCCTGCCGCTCGTCGCCCAGGCCGCCGAGCCGTCCGTCCAGACGTCGCCCGCCGAGACCTCCGCCGCGCCTGAGCCCTGGCTGTTCGGCGACTGGGCCGGCGAGCGTCTGCGGCTGCGCGACAAGGGCTTCGACTTCCAGTTCGGCTATGTCAGCGAGGTGGCCTACAACGCGACTGGCGGCGACCGGCAGATGGTACGATATGCCGACCAGTGGACGGCCGGCGTCACCCTCGACCTCGACAAGCTCGTCGGCGTGCCGGACGCCCGCTTCCAGGTGACGTTCACGCAGCGCGACGGCCGCAACCTCAGCACCGATGCGAGGCTCGGCACGCTGCAACAGGTGCAGGAAGTGTTCGGCCGCGGCCAGACGGCCCGGCTGACGCAGTTCTGGTACCAGCAGACCTTCGCGGGCGACCTCCTCGACTGGAAGATCGGCCGCATGACGTTCGGCGAGGATTTCGCGGCGTTCTCCTGCGATTTCCAGAACCTGACCTTCTGCGGCGCCAATCCGGGCAACCTCGACGGAGACTACATCTACAACTGGCCGATCAGCCAGTGGGGCACGCGCCTGAAGGTCAACATCCAGGACTTCGGCTATGTCCAGGCCGGCGTCTACGACATGAACCCGAGATATCTCGGCACCGCCGATGCGCTGCTGCCGGTATGGTTCGAGAACTCCACCGGGGCGCTGCTGCCTGCGGAAGTCGCCTGGACGCCGACCTTCGGCGACGGCACCCTGCCCGGCAGCTACAAGGTCGGCGGCTGGTACGCCACAGCGAGCGCCGACAGCGTCGCCTATGACAAGAACGGCGACTTCTTCGCAGTGAGCGGCCTGCGACCGGCCCAGGAGCGCGGTCGCTGGGGCGCCTACATCAACTTCCAGCAGCAGCTGTCGGAGCGCGTCAACGTGTTCCTCAACGCCGTCTGGTCCGACGAGCGGACCTCTTTCACCGACCGCCAGGGCGCGATCGGCCTCGTCTACACTGGGCCGTTTGCCTCCCGTCCCCAGGACGACATCGCCTTTGCGGCGGGTGCGACCCACGTCAACAACAAGGTGGCGAAGTCGCAGCGGGCGCAGAACCGCGCCGGGCGCGGACCAGTTGCGGTGCAGGACACCGAGTACGCTTTCGAGGTCTACTATACGGTCCGCCCGGTCGCCGGGCTGCTCTTCCGCCCGAACGTCCAGTACGTCCACCGCCCTGGCGGCACGGACAAGAACAAGGACGTGCTGGTGCTCGGCCTGAAGACGTCGGCGAACTTCTAGAGCGATTGCAGTCGGTCGGGATCATCCGATCAATCGGAAATCGCTGCAGGGTCAGAAGCTAAACCGGCAGCGCTGCCGGCGCCGGCAACGTCACGACGAGGCCGTCGTGCGCCGGCACGACGTGCGACGGCAGCCGCGCTGCGAGCGTCGCATAGTCGAGGTCGATGTTGAGGTCGGTCAGCACAGCACGTCGCGGCTTCAGCCGTTCGATCCAGCCGAGCGCATCGCCGACGGTGAAGTGGCTGCCGTGGGCGCGGTCGCGCAGCGCGTCGACGATCCACACCTCGAGGCTGGCGAGGTGCTGAAGGCTCTCTGGTGGCAGGTCGTGCAGGTCACTCGAATAGGCGAGCCCGTCAAAGCGGAAACCGAGCGAATCGATGTCACCGTGGTGCTGCAGGAACGGCAGCACAGGCACGGGTCCGCCCGCGCCGTCGATGGCGAATGCCTCGCCGGGACGGATGCGGTGCTCGGCAAGGATGGGCGGATAAGAAGAGCCGGGTGGCGTGCGGAAGCAGTAGCCGAAGGCGACGTGGGCACGCTCGGATGTCGGCTCGTCGAGGTAGACGTCGATCAGGCGGCGGTTGCGCAGCGCCAGCCCCCGCAAATCGTCGATGCCGTGCAGATGGTCCGCGTGCGGATGGGTATAGAGCACGCCGTCAAGCGCGGTGACGCCGACCGACAGCAGTTGCTCGCGCACATCCGGGCCGGTGTCGACGAGCACCGTCGTGGTGCCGCCGGCGCCGATGCGGCGCACCAGCAGAGAACAGCGACGGCGGCGGTTGCGCGGGTTGCCCGGATCGCAGGTGCCCCAGTCGCCGTCGAGGCGCGGCACGCCGGTGGACGAGCCGCAGCCGAGGATGGTGAACTCGAGCACGTTTGACCTCATGCGCCGGCCGGCCGGACCGACCGCGAGAACAGGCGGTAGAAATTGTCGGTCGTCGCCGCCGTGATCGCCTCCGGCGTGACGCCCTTCACGGCCGCCAGCGTCGCCGCCGTGTGGACGACGTGGGACGGCTCGTTGCGTTTGCCGCGCAACGGCATCGGCGACAGGAACGGCGCGTCGGTCTCCACCAGCAGCCGGTCGAGCGGCACCTCGGCGGCGATGGCGCGCAGTTCGTCTGAGGCCTTGAAGGTGAGGATGCCGGAGAACGACACATACAGGCCGAGCGCCAGACCGCGCCGCGCCAGTTCGGCGCCGGAGGAGAAGCAATGCAGGACGGCGGTGAAGGCCCCCTTCCCCATCTCGTCCTCGAGCGTGCGCGCCACGTCCTCGTCGGCGGAGCGGGCGTGGATGACCAGCGGCAGGCCGGTGATGCGCGCCGCCTCGATGTGGCGGCGGAAGCCGGCCATCTGATCGTCGCGCGGCGCGGTATCGTAATGGTAGTCGAGCCCGGCCTCGCCGATCGCCACCACGCGCGGATGCTCGGCGAGGCGCAGGATGTCGTCGAGCGGAACATCCTTCTCCTCACCGGCCTGGTGCGGATGGGTGCCGACCGAGCACCAGATGCGATCGTCCGCCTCGACGATCTCGCGGAGCTTGTCGAAGCGGCGCACGCGCGTCGAGATCGTCACCATGGCGCCGACGCCGGCCGCGGCCGCGCGCTCGACGAGCGCAGTACGGTCGGCCTCGAAGTCCGGGAAGTCGAGGTGGCAGTGGCTGTCGACCAGCATCACTCGGCCTCGGCCTCCACATAGCGCGGAAACACGCCCACCGGCGCCGGCAGCGGCGTATCGGCGACGAGCCGGCCGGCCGGGCCGAGGCTCGCGAAGTCGCGCTTGTCCGGTGCGACGGCGAGCTGGTCGAGGATCTTCGCCGCCGCCGTGGGCATCACCGGCTGGGCCAGCACGGCGACCTGGCGGATGACCTCAGCGGTGACGGCGAGCACGGTCGCCATACGCGCCGGGTCGGTCTTGCGCAGCTTCCACGGCTCTTCGCCGGCAAAGTATCGGTTCGCCTCCGCGACGACTGCCCAGATGGCGCCAAGCGCAGCGTGGATCTCCTGCCGGTCCATCGCGGCCCGGCAGAGCGGCAGCAGCGCGTCGGCGCGGGCGAGGATCGCCTCGTCAGCGGCGGTGAGGGCGCCGGTGTCGGGCACCCTGCCCTCGCAGTTCTTGGCGATCATCGACAGCGAGCGCTGCGCCAGGTTGCCGAGATCGTTCGCCAGATCGGCGTTGATGCGCTGGACGATCGCCTCGTGACTGTAGTTTCCGTCCTGGCCGAACGGCACCTCGCGCAGGAAGAAATAGCGCACCGGATCGACGCCATAGTGATCGACGAGGCTGAACGGGTCGATGACGTTGCCGACCGACTTCGACATCTTCTCGCCGCGGTTGAACAGAAATCCGTGGCCATAGACGCGCTTCGGCAGCGGCAGGCCTGCCGACATCAGGAACGCCGGCCAGTAGACGGCGTGGAAGCGGACGATGTCCTTGCCGATGACGTGCAGATCAGCTGGCCACCAACGACGGAAGCTCTCCCCCTCGACGTCGGGAAAGCCGGCGCCGGTGATGTAGTTGGTGAGCGCGTCGACCCAGACGTACATGACATGGCGCGGGTCGCCTGGTACCGGCACGCCCCAGTCGAACGTCGTGCGCGAGATCGACAGGTCACGCAGACCGCCTTTGACGAAGCTCACCACCTCGTTGCGGCGTTCATCCGGCCCGATGTAGTCGGGATGGGCATCATAGTGGGCGAGCAGCTTCTCCTGGTAGGCGGAGAGGCGGAAAAAGTAGCTCTCCTCCTCGACCCACTCGACCGGCGTCCCCTGCGGCCCGCGGCGGACGCCGTCGTCGCCGACGGTGGTCTCGCCCTCGCCGTAGAACGCCTCGTCGCGCACCGAGTACCAGCCGGCATAGGCGTCGAGATAGATGTCGCCATTCGCCTGCATGCGCTCCCAGATCGCCCGGCTCGCGGCATAGTGGCGGGGCTCGGTGGTGCGGATGAAGTCGTCGTTGGAGCAGCCGAACGCCGCGACCATCTTCTGGAACAGCGGCACGTTGCGGTCGGCGAGTTCGCGCGGCGTGATGCCCTCACGGGCCGCCGTCTGCACCATCTTGTTACCGTGCTCGTCGGTGCCGGTGAGGAAGTAGACGTCGAAGCCGTCGAGCCGCTCAAAGCGGGCGATGGCGTCGGTGGCGATCGCCTCGTAGGCGTGGCCGATGTGCGGGGCGCCGTTCGGGTACGAGATCGCCGTCGTCACGTAGAACTTGCGCGCGTCGCTCATCTGTCGGGTCCACCGGGCGGAATCGGCCGCCACGAAGGGAGCCGACGGGACGCCGCGCCCGTCGTCAGCCGCGTTTCGCCGTCTCGGCGAGATCGCGGAAGACCCCGAGCACGACCTGTCTGCGGTCGAGATTGAGCGCCTCGGCACGGCCGACGGCGCGGTCGACCTTTTCCCATACCTCGGCCCAAGCGGCAAGCACGGCCGGCGGAGCAGCGGCGGCCGCCTCCGCCCGGACGCGGCGGGCGACGAAGTCGCGCACCAGTTCGCCGGTCGCAGCGAAGGCGGCCTCCCCTTCCCGGCCGCCGACGGCGTCGGCGAGCTTGCCGAGGGCACGCCGGTCGAGCGCCGGCAGACGGTCGAGCAGCCCCGTGGCGAGGACCGAGAGATCGCGGTCGCCGCCGGCTGCGAGCAGGATCGCCGCCCGGAGCGAGCCTTCGGCGCGGGACGCTGCGGCTTCGGCGACATCCCCGAGCCCGATCGCCGACAGCCCGGTAACGACCTCGCCATCGCTCAACGGCGCCATGCGCACGAGACGGCAGCGCGAGCGGATGGTCGCGAGCAGACGTCCGGGCGCGTGCGAGACGAGCAGGAACAGCGAGTGCGGCGGCGGTTCCTCGAGTGTCTTCAGGAGGGCGTTGGCCGCGTTGATGTTGAGGTCGTCGGCGGCATCGACGATGGCGATCCGCCAGCCGCCGAGTGCCGGCGTCGAGCCGAAGAACGGCACCAGGCGGCGCACGTCGTCGACCAGGATGTCGGCGCGGAAGCGGCCGGTCGCCTCGTTGAAGCTGCGCGACAGCACCAGCATGTCGGGATGGGCGCCGGCGTTCACCAGCCGCACGGCGGGGGCCGCCGGGTCGACGGCGAGCGATCCGGAGCGTGGGTCGCCGCCGGCGAGCAGGAAGCGGGCGAGGCGGAAGGCGAAGGTCGCCTTGCCGATGCCGCGGGCGCCGCCGAACAGCAGCGCATGGTGCAGCGAGCCGGCTGCTAGCGCGCTCAGCACCATTTCCTCCATCGCCGCATGGCCGACTAATCGCAGGTGCTCCCGGGGAGCATCGATGCCGGCGATGGCGTCGGCCTCAGTCGACGGCGGGGCGTCGCGAACGGTTGCTGCGCGCGCCATGGGCCTACGCTCACGAGCCGGCGGCGGCAGTTGCAGCCACCGGCAAGCGCTCGCGGACGGCCCTCCAGATCGCATCGGCGACGGTGTCCGCGTCTACGGTTGCGTCGATCACCGCGCAGCGCGCAGGCTCAGTGCGGGCAAGGGCAAGAAAGGCCCGTCGCCGGGCCTCATGTTCCGCGATCGGGTCGCCCTCGAAGCGATCCGGAACGCCACCGGCACGCGCTGCGACACGTGCGAGACCGACATCCGCGGGCACGTCGAGAATGAGCGTGAGGTCCGGGATGAGACCCGCGAGCGCGACCTGCTCCAGCGCCGTCAACAGCTGCGGCGCGACGCCGGCGGTGCCCTGGTAAACGCGTGTCGAATCGGTGAAGCGGTCGCACAACACCCAGGCGCCGCCGGCGAGCGCGGGCGCGATCAGCCGATCGACGTGGTCGGCGCGCGCGGCGGCGAACAGCAGCGCCTCGGCTGCGGAACCGAACCGGCGGGCGCCGCCAGACAACAGCACATGGCGGATCGCCTCCGCGCCGGGCGTGCCGCCGGGCTCACGTGTCCGGACGACGCGCACCCCCTGCCCTTCGAGGCGATCGGCGAGGCGGGCGATCTGGGTGGATTTGCCGGCCCCCTCGCCGCCTTCGAAGGTGATGAACAACCCGCGGCGGGCGCGGGACGGCGACAGGGGCGCCGTCACCGGGTCAGCGGCGCTCCGCCGCCCGGCACGCCGGCGCGGGTCGGGGCGACGAAGCGACCGATCGCCAGCCCGCTCGCGTCCGCGGTGCCGGCCGGCGCAAAGGACGCCGACGGCGTAGTAGACGGTGCGGCCGGCGGCGGTGCCGCCAGAAGATCGTCGATCGAGGCCGGCGGCGGCGCATTCGGATTGCGGACGGGCAGCCGGGGCGTCAGGCCGAGGGTGGCGGCGGCCACTTCGGCGGCGCCATAAGGCGGCAAGTTGGTCTCGGCCCCCACGGCCGTCGTCTCGGCGCCCAACGCCAATGGCGCAGCAGCAGCGACGGCCGGCTGAGCCGTCGCCAAAGCGGGCTGAACCGGAATCGGAGACGGAACGAGTGAAGGATCGAGAGAGGCGACGGCGATCGTGGCCGCAATGCCACCGTCCTGGGGCTTTGCACGTGGCGTCGTCACCAGCATGCCCGCGATCTCGATCGTGCGGATATCCTCGACCGGCGTTGCCTCAGGCGCGACAGCGGGCGCAATGGCGGACGGTGCGGCCGGCGCCGGCGGCGCAACCACCGGGTGGGCGACGGCCGGCGCGGCTCTCACGGCACCGCGCTCGCTCGAACGCAGCAGCGGCGCCGCGGCCCGGTTGGCGGACGGCGTGATGCGAGCGCTCGTCGACATTGAACCGGCGGCCGGCGGCGTCTTCGAGGCGATCATCAGCGTCCGTGGCTCCGTGGCCGGCGTCACTGGTGCGCCCGGCGCCGGCGCCGGGCCGGAGGCGCCGTCGCGGAAGGTCGCCACTAGCTTCTTCGCGTCGCTCCCCTCAATCGCAGCGAGGCCGACATATTGCACCCGCACTCGCCCCATGCCGCGAGCCTTGAAATCCAGCATCTCGGCAACGCGGCGGGAAACGTCGATGACGCGGCGGCCGTGATAGGGGCCGCGATCATTGATGCGGACGATGACGGAGCTGCCATTGGCGAGATTGGTAACCCGCACATAGGACGGCAACGGCAGCGTCGGATGGGCCCCCGACAGCGAGTGCTGGTCGAACACTTCGCCATTGGCGGTGCGTCGGCCGTGGAAACCGGGGCCATACCAGGAGGCGACGCCGGTCGCCTCGAAATTGACCGGGTTCTCGAGTGGTTTGTACCACTTGCCGGCGATCCGGTAGGGCTTGCCGACGTGGTAGCGGCCGCCGCCCTGGGGCACCGGCTCGCCCGAGGCGACCACCTGTGGGCTCGGCGAGACACCGTAGCGCGGGTCGATCGACGCCTTCTTGGACGATGTCGACGTGCAGCCGGCGACCACGACGCATCCGAGGGTGACGAAGAGACCGGCCGCCGCCAGCGGCCCGCGGCCTCGCGGCGTCCCGACCGTCGCCCTGATGTTGCCGTTACCGGTTGATCGCATCCGTACCCGCCTCGCGTCGACTTGGATGGCGACCGATCGCCAGTCCCGATCGCCCTCGCGAGGGCGGTGAAAGCGCGGCCGCATTCGGCTGTGCCGGGCGGATACCGCGTCAAACGTCGCACGGAGGACAGAAGCCTGCAAGGCCCGGCCGCCGCGATGACCCCCTCGTCCGTTCCTGGAAGTGGAACGAACGTCGGGATCCCCGTCCCCAATCGGGATCGAATGAGGCGCGAATGTGACCCTGGCAGGGAGGCCGTTAAGGATTGGTGGTGGCAAATGTCGCAATTCGAAGTGATCGCGACGTGGGTGCCTATGATCCTCCGGGGCGGCCATTCCTCGCGGTGTCGCCGCGGAGCCATCTCCTCCGGCGAGGTTTGGTCCACGCGCGGCGCCGCAGGCAGTGCCTTGTTCCGACGAGCCGTCGGACGCCGCCGAACCAGGAGGTGGCCGCCGCCGCGCTACTCGATGCGGGCCGTGCCGGCCAGGCCGTCGTCACGAAGCCAACGCAGCGACTTCGCGCCCGTGCGGGTGAGCGTGAAGCAGAAGGTACGGCCGTCATACCATTCCTGCCATTGCTGGCAGAGACGATTGCCATCGATCCACCAGCGGCCGCTGTCGGTCGGCGCCATCATCTTGCCGAGCCCGAGCGCCTCGCCGTCGCCGTCGACGACGCCACCGGTTCGATAGTTGAGCGGAAACTCGCCACCGAAGGGGGTGGAAAGATAGATGCGCTTGCCACCGACCGTCGACTGGATGCCTGCCGCGTCGAGCGGTCCCGACGTGGCGAAGGCCGATTCCGCACCGACGACGACCGTCGCCGCCGCGACTGCGAGCGAGAGAGCAGCACCAATTGGGCGCGATTTTCGACCAAACACCATCAAGTCCTCCCTGCACGCCCCCGACAGCCTGCATTGTCGGTCCATACGCCGACCGCCCGCCGCTGGATTTGCGCCGTCGGATCGACCGTCGAGCCCCCGGACGCATGCCGGAGTGGACGGCCGCGGCGGCGGTCGTCACCGGTCTTCGCTCTGGTTTTCTGCTGCGACGCTGAACCTGGAGCAGGAGACGACGACGACCGATGACAGACCGGCCGGCCACGACAGGACCCCCGGAGAGCACCACCCGGCCAACGGACCTCGCAGCCGAAGGACGGCACATCGAACGGGCGCCGCGGCCGAGGGGCGTCGCAGCAGACGGGGCGCCGCAGCCGAGGGAAGTGGCGCATACTGCAAGCGACCCGGAACGCCCCCTTGACAGCGGCACCCGCCTCGACGGATTGCATCAGGACGGATGGGTGGCCGAGCGGTTGAAGGCAGCGGTCTTGAAAACCGCCAGGGGTGCAAGCCCCTCGTGGGTTCGAATCCCACCCCATCCGCCATGATTGGTTGACTTTATTTGATATTTTTCCGCCAAGCGCGGATTTCCCCAACTTGTGCGACGCGATTTGGCGAATGTCGGCGGCGACTCGCTGGTAGAGGAGCGCGTCTCGCGACGGTGATGCGCTCCGGTTTCCCACTGCCGCTCGATCTTCCGGCGGTGTGGCAAATCAACTAACGCCCCTTGCGACGGCTCGACCCTTCGCAGGGAGACCAATGTCGACGACCGCCCTGCCCTTTCGCGCCCTCGTGCTCCGGCACCGCGGCTGCGACGCTGCCGCCATCGCCGCAGCGTGCGGCATCACCCTCGCCCAGGCCAAGGCAATCCCGGTCGGCGCGAAGCCGATCGGCACCCGCTCTGCCGGCGACAAGGCGACGAGGGTCTTTCGACCGGATGCTCGTGACGCTGCGGCGCCTGCGGCGCGACTATGTCATGGCGCCGGTGTCGCTGCCGATCGAGCGCGGCGATTGGCCGACGTAGGCGACAGAACTAACGCGAGTGCGCCCGGTTATCTGGCCTGCCAAGCCCCACGCAATCACAAAAGTTGCGCTGAGGCAGCCTCGCATCTCTACGTCCTCCCTCGATTGCCGACAACAGATTGGCATTCATGAGTATCGCCTCCTTGCGTCAGGATCAGGCTTTCACACGGTCCGATTTCGGGTCGTACATCGGGGTAAGGCTTGCCTCGGCGTCATGGCGGCGGCCTGCAATCTCGATCTGGTAACGTGCGGCCAACATCTCTGCGGGCTTTTCGCCGGGTTCAGTGCAGGGGACGTAGCCAAGACCGATTGCCCCGCCCAGTGCATGGCCATAGCCACCCGAGGTGAGGAACCCGACGATCTTGCCATCCCGCAAGAGCGGTTCGTTGTGGTGCAAATGGGCTGCGGGGTCCTTCAGCCGGAATTGCATCAGCCGACGCGCCAGCCCGGTTTCCTTTTTGCGCAGCACCGCGTCGCGCCCGATGAAATCGCCCTTGTCCGCCTTCACCGCAAACCCGAGGCCCGCTTCCAGCACGTGATCCTCATCGGTGATGTCATGGCCAAAATGGCGGAAAGCCTTTTCAAGGCGGCAACTGTCCATTGCGTGCAAGCCGCACAGCTTGAGGCCATGGGGCGCTCCCGCCTCAACCAGCGTTTCCCAGACATGCGCTGCCTGTTCAGCGGAAACGTAGATTTCCCACCCCAGTTCGCCGACATAGGTCACGCGATGGGCCCGGGCGAGGCCCATGCCGATCTCGATCTCGCGCGCCATGCCGAAGGGGTGATGGTCGTTCGAGAAATTGTTCGGCGAAGAGGCGGCCAGCACCTGACGCGCCTTGGGGCCCATCAGGGGCAACACCGCCTCGGCAGCACTGACATCGATGATCACCACCACATGATCGCCGACATGGCGCCGCAACCAGGCAAGATCGCGTTGCAGCGTGGCACCCGGCACGACAAGGAAATAGGCCGTCTCGGACAGGCGGGTGACGGTCAGGTCGCATTCGATCCCGCCGCGGGGGTTCAGCATCTGGGTGTAGACGATCCGCCCCTCGGCCACGTTCATCTCTGCGCCGCACATCTTCTGCATGAAGGTGCAGGCATCGGGGCCTTCGACACGGATCTTGCCGAAGGAGGACATGTCAAGCAGCCCCACGCCCTGTCGCATCGCCATATGCTCGGCGCGCTGGTTTTCGAACCAGTTCTGCCCGTACCAGTCGTAGCGGTATTCACGCTCCTGCCCCTCACGGGCGAACCAGTTGGCGCGCTCCCAGCCTGCGGCTTCTCCGAATACGGCGCCCTTTTGCTTCAGGTGTTCGTGCAGCGGGGAGCGCCGCACACCGCGCGCTGTCACCGGTTGGCGGAAGGGAAAGTGGTCGGCGTAAAGCAGGCCCAATGTCTCGCTGACGCGCTCGCGCAGGTAGGTCCGGTTCTTCTGGAACGGCTGCGCGCGGCGGATATCAACCTCCCAAAGATCGAAAGGCGGCTCGCCGTCGTGCATCCATTGCGCCAGCGCCATCCCAGCCCCGCCCGACGACACGATGCCGATGGAATTGTAGCCCGCGGCGACCCAGTAGCCGCCTAGTTCGGGTGCCTCGCCCAGATAGTAGCGGTCGTCAGGGGTAAAGCTTTCGGGGCCATTGAAGAAGGTGTGGATGCCCGCCTCGGCCAGGATCGGCAAGCGGTTGCAGGCCGCCGCGAGGATGGGCTCAAAATGGTCGAAGTCCTCGGGCAGCTGGTCGAACTCGAAAGTCTCGGGGATGCCGGCCATGCCCCAAGGTTTGGCCTTGGGTTCGAAGGCACCAAGCAGAATCTTGCCGGCATCTTCCTTGTAATAGGCGCATTCGTCGGGCACGCGCAGCACTGGCTGCGGCCCCAGATTGCTGATGCCTTCGGTCACGATGTAGAAATGTTCGCAGGCATGCAGCGGGATGTTCACGCCTGATTGCGCGCCCAGATCACGCGCCCACATGCCCGCGCAATTGACAACCATGTCGGCCGCGATATGGCCCTGATCGACACCGTTCTGCCAGTTGACACCGGTGAGGCGGCCCGCCTTCTTGTGCACGACGGTGACCTTGATGTTCTCGGCGATGGTGGCGCCCATGTTGCGTGCGCCACGGGCCAGCGACAGGGCCACATTGCCGGGGTCGGCCTGCCCGTCATGGGGCAGATAGACGCCTGCCACGACGCCCTCAGTGTTCAACAACGGGTAGCGTGCCTTGACTTCGGCAGGCGACAGCTCTTCGACCGCGACGCCGTAGACGCGGGCAAGACTGGCCGAGCGTAGGATTTCCTCCTTGCGGTGTTCGGTCAGCGCCACGGTGATCGACCCGGTTTCCTTGAACCCCGTTGCCAGCCCCGTTTCCGCCTCAAGCCTGCCGTAGAGATCGGTCGAATACTTGGCGAGCCGAGTCATGTTCTGGCTGCCGCGCAGCTGCCCGACCAGACCTGCCGCATGCCACGTTGTACCGCTGGTCAGCTTCTTGCGTTCAAGAAGGACAATGTCGGTCCAGCCAAGCTTGGCCAGGTGGTAAGCCATGGAACAGCCCGAGATGCCGCCACCGATGATGACCACGCGGGCTTGTGTGGGAAGAGAGGTCATGTCGTCTCCACTTTCGTGCTTGAGATTGCGGGAGGCACCATGCGTCAGACCCCCAGCCTGTCCAGCAGGCGATAGGCGGTCACGGTGGAACGCACAGCCGCCGATGATGAAGCGCCCTTGAGCGTCCTTGCAGGCAGCCGGCGGGTATCCGACGGCGCATGCCCTTCAGGCAGGATCGAGGCCGCGACATTGCTGGACAGCGGTGCTGTCGCAACTTGAACCGAGGCAATCGGCACCACCGTCTTGCCCAGTGGATCAGCCAGCCCGCCGGTGTCGGCATTCGTGCAGATCAGCACGTGCCGTGCGGTCACCCGGCCTTCTGCCGTGGTGACCGCGACCAGATCGCCGTCTGGCCCAAGGTCGGTGACCCGGCTGTCGCCATGCAGGCGCGCGCCCGCCCGTTCCGCAGCGTCGGCAAGGCCCAGTGTATAGTTCAACGGGTAGAGGTTGCCGCCGCGGCGGTCGATGATGCCACCCACATGGCCGGGCGTGCCCAGTAGCCGCTGGCTCTCGGCCGCATCAAGATCAACGACGGGTGCACCCGTGGCGCGCCACTCGGCGGCGACGGCGGGCAGGCTTGCCAGCGCCTTGCGGGTATGTGCCGCGCGGATCCAACCCACGCGGCGGGCGTCGCACCGGATCTTGTGCTTTTCGATCAGACCATAGACCAGAGCACCGCCTGCGCCCGACAGCTGCGTCATCCTCCCGCCAAGGTCAGCGCCAAAGCGCCTGGCAAGCGCCGCCGGGCCGTCCTTCAGACCGGGGTTCACCTGCCCGCCATTCCGGCCGGATGCGCCCCAGCCTACCGTCTCGGCCCGCACCGCGCCTGACAAGGCCGGGCGCGGTGGGCCTGGATTCGCCGTGTCGGCCAAAAGGCTATGGGCCAGAACCGAGCGTTCATTGGCGATGGGCGGCATGGATCATGCGGCCTTCGCTGTGTCAGCGGCAGCGGCAAGAAAGGTTACAAGGGGCGCGATGCTGTCGGGGTCACCCCCCGCCTCCCGTTCAAGAAAGTCGATGGCGACCCGCTCATGCTCTGTCAACTGCCGCAGGATCGCTCGGTCAGAGGGCGGGGCCATAGCCTCCAAGGCCGAAAACGCGGTGACATAGGCGGGAAAACCCTGACGCATGTAGGCGACCAGACCATCCCAGTCGGCGGCCCATCGCGCTGCCGCCGTTCGGCCCTCGGCAATCAAAGCGGCCAACCCCTGCACGGCCAGGCCGTGCTTGTCGATCAGTGGCCGGATGATCGCGGCCGTGTGGCGTTCGACCTCGGCCAGCAGGCGCATCTTGTCGCGCCGCTCGCCATCGAACAGATCGGCCAGCGCGTCATACCAGGCCTCGCCGCTGATCTCTTCCTCGTAATAAGCGACAAGGGTGGCGAAGTAATCGCGCGCTGGTTCGGCAGGGCGCGCGAAGGAAGGGACAGCGCCCACATCGGGCCGGTCGTGTTTCAGCGGCTCGTCAATATCGACGATTTCCTCCAGTTCCTCGGCATAGCGATGTCCAGCATAGACTGCGGCGGCGATGATGGCGGGGGCGTCGACGTCGCCGATCCGGGTCAGCGTGAAGGGCAGCCTCGTCTGGTCGCCATCGACCGTGGCAAGGATGCTTTGGTAAAGGTCATCGTTGGGTTTGCGCTGCGTGACCAGCACCGCCGCGCTGACGTCAAGCGTCTTTTCGCGCCCTGAGTAGGCGCATTCCAGCGTCGCTGTCTGCCCATCAAAGCCGGTCAGGCTGTGCGCAGTGACGATCTCGACACCCAGTTCCATCAGATACGTGCGGACGCGCCACCTTTCCGAGGTCTTTTCGGCCCAGGCAGAAACACTGTCGTCTTCGGTCACATAGGTCACGGGCTGGCCGGACCTGACGACGGCTTCGGCGATTACGCCGGCCATGTAGTAATTGTCGCCATCAAACACCACGGTCGGCCCCTGCGGCAGCCGCCCATCCATGATGTCGTCGGGTGTCAGGACCGTGGCCCCGCTTGACGTGATGTCGACATAGGTCTTGCCATCGAACACGTCGCGCCGCCAGGTGGCGCCGGTGGCGATGGCGACATGGGCGGCGCCTGTGTCGAACACGTCGCGCGCGGTCATCCTGCTTTCGCGAAACACCTCGACACTTGGTAGTTTCAGCAACTGCTGCTCGCGGTAGTCGCGGACGCGGATGTATTCGCTCATCCCCGGCAGGGTCGCCTCGCGCGCGACACGACCGCCCAGCGCCCGCGTGGCCTCGGCCAACATGACACTGTAGCCGCGCAGTCCAAGCGTGCGTGCCGCCTCAAGCCCCGCGGGACCTGCGCCCACGACCAGCACCAAGGCGCCAGATCGAGCGGGTTTTGCCCGTTCCGGGTGCCAGCCCTTGCGCCATTCCTCGCCCATAGTGGGGTTCTGGGTGCAGCGGATCGGTGTGCCTGTGCTGTCACCGGAATAGCAGATATTGCAGCCGATGCATTCGCGGATGTCCTCGAACCGGCCCTCCTCGATCTTCTTGGGGATAAACGGGTCAGCGATGGACGGCCGCGCGGCACCGATCAGGTCGGTTATGCCCCGCTTGATCTGGCTGACCATGGTATCGGGCGACGTGAACCGGCCCACGGTCACCACCGGCTTGGACGTTACCGACTTGACCCAGAACATGTAGGGCTCCAGCGCGCCCTCCTTGGTGAAGCGGCTGACGCCCATCTCAAGCGTGTAGTCGGCGATGTTGATGTCCCACAGGTCGGGCAGATCTGCCAACATCGAGAACATGTCGCGCCGTTCGCCGTGGATGGGCTGGCCATCCTCGCCGATCGTATCGTCTGCCTTAAAGCGGACGGCAACGGCACAGCGGTCGCCGACCGCGTCCTTGGTCTCTTCGATCAGTTCGCGCACCAGACGCACCCGGTTTTCCAGGCAGCCGCCATATTCGTCAGATCGCGTGTTCATGCGCGCGTCAAGGAAGTTGGCCAGCAGGTAGCCGTGCGTGGCATAGACATAGACCACGTCAAAGCCCGCATCCCGCGCCCGGAGTGCGGCCTTGCGGTGCCAACGGCGCAGGTTGGCGATATCGGTCTTGTCCATCGCCCGGGTCTGGAACGGCATGCCTGCAAGGTTGGGCAGGCTGGCCACATCCATCGACGGCAGGCGGCTCATCAGGTTGGCCGACCGTGCGCCGGAATACCACAGTTCCGCACCCGCCAGTGCACCGTGGGCATGGACCATGTCGGTCATCAGCGAATGGGCGCGGATATCGCTATCGTCCCAGAGCGAGGCCGAGACATGCGGCAGGTCGTCCGAGGTTGGGTGAATCGAGTTATACTCGGTACAGATCACGCCCCAGCCGCCTTCGGCCTTAATGCGCCGCATATGGGCAAGCGTATTGGGACGAAGATAGCCCATACCCGTGCAATGCGGCACCTGGTAGAAACGGTTCTTTGTTGTAACCGGGCCAATCTTCAATGGCTCGAAGAGGATGTCGTAGCGCGGATCGCGGATCATGCATGGCTCTTTCTGAATCAATAGGGCGCTAGCGCGGGCAATTCGCGCTTGAACGGCACTGCATCGCTGGCCGCCTCGCCCAGTTCGCGGGCGTAGCGATGGCCGGCATAGACAGCTGCGGCTATCGTGCCGGGGGCGAGGCAGTCGCCAATCCGGGTCAAAGAGGACGGCGCGGTGGCCCCTGCACCGACACGCTTGCGCAGGTCGTGATACAGCGCGTCGACCGGCTGCCGCATGGTGACGGGCACAAGGCAGCCGCAGGCAATCTCGTGGGGGCGGTCGGTGAAGTTGCAGGCGACCGTGACCGATGTCGCACCTAGGTGAACCACCCGGTGCAGCGGCAGGATCTTCACCTCCATCTCGATCAGGCGCCCCTGAATCCGCTCCTGTTCCAGGGTGTAGTGGGTGAAGGTCGAGACATCTGCCGCCGGGGTGACCAGCGTCACGTCGCAGCCCGCAGCCCGCAACTTTTCGGCCAGAAGCCCGCCCATGTAATAGTGATCGTCATCGAAGATCACTACAGGACCAACGGGCACCGCACCCCGTATGATGGCATCCGGCGTCGCGATGCAGCCGGCCGCATCGCGCGGGATCGGTCGGTTCAGGGCACGGCCAATGCCACTGTCACACCAGCGCGCGCCAGTCGCGATCACGACATGGTCGGCGGCAAGTTCAAGCACCTCATCTGCAGTCAGCGGGCTGCTGAGGAATGTCTGCACATTCGCCATCTGACTGATCTGGTAAGCGCGGTAATCGGCGACGCGCTTCCACTCCATCAGGCCGGGCAGGCCTGTCGCCTCGCACAGCACGCGGCCACCCAGGGATTTGCCCGCATCGGCAAGCGTCACCTCATAACCGCGCTGGCCGAGGGCGCGCGCGGCCTCCAATCCCGAGGGCCCTGCGCCGACGATCAGGACGCTTTGTGCCGCGTGGCGGGGGGCTATCCGTTCAGGGTGCCAGCCCTTGCGCCATTCTTCACCCATGGTCGGATTCTGGGTGCAGCGCAGCGGGGTCGAGGTGAAATCGGCGGTCACACAGATGTTGCAGCCAATGCATTCGCGGATATCCTCGATCCGGCCTTCCTCAACCTTCTTTGGCAGGAACGGATCGGCGATAGAGGGCCGCGCGGCACCGATCAGGTCGATCACGCCAGACCGGATCAGCGCCACCATCGCATCGGGCGAGGTGTAGCGACCCACACCCACGACCGGCTTTGAAGTCACCTTCTTGACGAAGGCGATATGGTTGTCTTGAAAACCGCTCGCGGCAAAGCGCGAGGTCATGCTGTCGTTGGCCCAGTCGCTAAGGTTCACATCCCAAAGATCGGGCATCTCCGCCAGCATCTCGACAACGTCGCGGCCTTCGCCCACTGAGCTTAGACCCTCATCGCCCAGAAGCTCTTCGACGCCCAGACGCAGGGCGATGCCGCAGTCTTGGCCCACCGCTTCCTTGGTGTCGATCAGCACCTCGCGCAAGAGCCGCACCCGGCCTTCCAGACTTCCGCCATAGTCGTCGGTCCGGTCGTTGGTCCGCCGCGACAGGAATTGCGACAGCACGTTCAACCCATGCCCGGCATAGACATAGATGATGTCGAACCCGGCCACACGGGCGCGGCGGGCGGCGTCGACATACCAGCGGCGGACATTGCGGATGTCGGTTGCATCCATGGCCCGGGCCTGAACGGGGTCACGATAGGACACGGGCCGAGCCGATGGACCCATGGGGATTTCACGGCTGAAGCGATTGGGTGTGGTCATCCCGTCGTAGCAGGGCTCAATCCCGGCAAGGCCGCCATAGGCGTGGACCTTGTCGGTCATCCTGCGCATCACCGGTATGTCGAGGTCATCCCAAAGCCGCCCCTCGATCACCGGCGCAAGTTCCGAGGTGTGGTGGATCTCGACCTGTTCGGTACAGATCACGCCCCAGCCGCCTTCGGCCTTGATGGCGCGCATCTCGGCCATGGCCGACGGGTACTGATGGCCCATGCCGTTGCAGTGCGGCACCTGATAGAAGCGGTTCTTCGCGGTGACCGGGCCGATTTTCACGGGTTCGAACAGGATATCGTAGCGCGGATCGCGTTTGTTCGCAGCCGTCACGTCGCCAGTGATCCTGTTCATTCCAAAGCCTCCGACAAACTCTCAGGCTGCACCGCCTTTGTCCCGCAGGCCTTGCAGTCCTAAGGAGAGGACAAGCAGCGCGTTCTCGTTTTGCGCCCATCAAGCTTCACGCGTGGCTGGACAAAAGCAGGCCATGATTCTGCCCGATAGTTGATTGAATGATCATTCAGTTTTGTCACTCGGTCAACCCAGGCCTTCTTCTGCGGCTTCAGGTGTGGCCGGCGACCCGCGGAGTCTGCCCGACCCGATCAGAGGTTGCGCACCGCGACCTTGGAAAGGCGGCTGTCCGCCGTCACCGCGTCGGCCAGCGCCAGCAACCGGGGGGCGACGCTTGCAACCTTGTCGCGGTCCAGCCACGACAGGACGACCCAGATCAGGAAATCCACACCCATCGGTGCCGGGCCAAGCAGGAACGGCCCCTGCCCCATCACATCATCAAGCATCCCGAGATGACGCAGCACATAGGACTCGGCCGCTGCCCGGATTCCAGGCACCCCAGGGGGCTCGGTCGTGTAGCGCTCGGTGTAGAACATCCGCAGCACGCCCTCATAGATGTTGGCATGCGTGAAGGCGAGCCATCGGTCGTGCTGCGCCCGTTCGGACGTGCCGGCAAGCGGTGCGAGGCCGCTATCCGGGTTGGCGTCGGCAAGATGCGTCAGGATCGCGGGCAGTTCGGTGACCACCGAGCCATCTGGCAGGCAGAGCGCCGGGACCTGACCACGCGGGTTGATCGCCAGAAACGCCCGACTGGACAGATCGCCGGCCTCGGGATCAAGGACCACAACCTCATGTGCGACCCCACCGGCCACCAGGGCCAGTTCGACCACAGCTGACCCTGATTTTGGGTATCCGTACAGTCGATACATCGCCGTTCTTTCCTCCGTGTTTGTCCCGACTGGGCGTGCAAGCTTCAGGTTCAGGTCCGCCAAAGACGTTCGCGTGCCGAACACGGCGCATCGATGATCGGAACAGCCCTACCCATGGCGCTTCACGGTCGGGACCGGGAAAGGTCGCCTGAAGCCCGTCCTCGCAAGCTTCAGGACCTGCCTGACAGAGCCTGAAGCCACGTTCATTGATTAAATGATCATTCATTGTTTTGATTTGCAAGCGATGTAATTATCCTCTCGATTCGACCAGACGGCGCCGACCGACCGGCGCCGTCCATAAGACGACTGGAGATTGCGATGCCTAGGACGCCGAGGGTTATCCGCCTTGAACCAAACGGGCCGCAAGGGGCCGGCCTTACCCCGATGGAGCTTGACCCCGCCGATTTCCAGTCGCCGCTTCCCGAACAGAATTTCCACCTGTACTTCACCGATCCGGTGATCGGCCTCAATGTCGGCATCTGGGACACCACCACCATGCAAGAGGCATTCGGACCCTATCCGGGGGATGAGTTCATTCTTGTTCTCACCGGGACGTTTTCCATGCTGGACGCAAAGAACAAGGGCGTTCCTGCCAAGTCGGGGAATCTGGTCGTCTTTCGTAACGGGGCCCCGATGAGCTGGAAGCAGGACGGCTATCTCAAGAAGTTCTACCTTACCCTACGCCGGCCCGAAGCTGAGCCAACCGTGATCAAGACTGCCGAGGGCGGCGTTGTTGTCATCGATCCGACCACTGAGCTGACCGACGACAATATCCTTGCCTTTTCCGAAAGCACCGGAAGCGGTGCCGTCGAACGCGAGGTGACGTTTTTCAGGAATGATTCCGGGACAATGACGGTGGGCCTTTGGGACTGCCAAGCGTTCGACGGGGCCGAGATGACACCTTTCCCCTGCCACGAGTTCGTCGTGATGGCGGCAGGCGAGGTCACCATCCGTGAACCGGGCGGCGTCGCGCAGACCTTCGGCCCCGGCGATGCGTTCTTCGTTCCGAAGGGCACGCTTTGCAGCTGGCATGTGCCCCACTACATCCGCAAGTTCTTTGCCGCCGTCGCGTCCTGATCCTGACACCGTCCCGCCCCTGACCCGCCCCAATCGAGACCCTGCATGTTCGCTCCCAAACTCTCGGCCTCCCTTCCGGCAAACCCGGATGTGATCGTTGTCGGTGCCGGGGCCGCCGGCATCGCGGCTACCCGGCGCCTGACCAAGGCAGGGGTGTCGGTCCTGACACTTGAGGCTGGCGCCCGGGTGGGCGGACGAGCCTGGACAGACCATGAGGGTCTTGGCATCCCGGTCGACATGGGGTGTTCCTGGGTATCGGCCCGCGACCGCAACACTGTGGGCAAGATCGCCGAGAAACGCGGCTTTTCACTGGTCTCGCACACCCATGCCGCAACCGACCTGTTCCGCGACGGTCGACGTGCGACCGCGCAGGATGTCAAGGACTATGACAAGGCGTCCAAGGTGATCTCCAAGGCCATGGGCAAGGCGGGCCGCGCTGGTCTAGACATACCGGCCCGCGATGTCGTGCCCAAGAACCTGCCCTGGGCCGGGGCGGTGCAGGCTTGGCTGGGGCCGATGGATTACGGCGTTGAGTTCGACGAGATTTCGACGCTCGAAGATTGGAACGGGTCCTCCGATCAACCTTCGGCCTTCGTCCGCGAAGGCCTGGGTACCGTCATCGCACGAGAGGCAAAGGGACTGCCGATCCGCCTGAACACAGGCGTCCGCACGATCGACTGGAGTGGTCACGGGGTGCGCGTGGCCACCGATGCAGGCGCGATCACGGCGAAAGCGTGCATCATCACTGTTTCGACCGGCGTTCTGGCCGCGGGTGGCGTGCGTTTCACGCCCGACCTTCCGACCGAGCGGATGGAGGCGATCCATGCAGCGCCAATGGGTCTGCTGATGAAGGTTCCCCTGCTCTTTGACGGCGCGCGGCTGGGGCTTGGGGAAAACAACTGGGTCACCTCTTGGAGCCCTGACGAGCTGCCGATGCGGGCTTGCAACTTCATCGCCTGGCCCTGTGGTGCGGATTACCTTTTCGGCAATATCGGCGGTGTCCTTGGCTGGGAATTGTCGCTTGAAGCGCCGCAGGTGGCCGTTGACTTTGCGCTGGAAGAGCTGGTGAAGCTCGTCGGCCACGATGCGCGCAAGCACTTTGTCCGGGGCGTTCGCACCGATTGGGCCAATGATCCGCTGGTCCGGGGCGCCTATTCCTGCGTCAGGCCCGGGAATGCGGGCGTCAGGCGCAAAATCGCCGGATCGGTCGGAGACCGGCTATTCTTTGCGGGCGAAGCTTGCGCCGAGGAATATCCAGCGCTGGTCAATGGTGCGTGGGACAGTGGAAAACACACGGCAAGGCAGGTGGCGAAGCATCTTGCCGCCGCCGGTGCCTGAGGGCGCGCGCCGGAAACAAGGGCAGCGGCAAGCCTTCAAGAACGCAAAGGCGATGGCAGCGACGATCGTGCCGCGCAGTCGGGCCCGCCCTGCGTCGCGCGTTGGCAAAACCACCCGGGAGGTCGGCCGTGTTGGCCCTGACCTTGATGATGGCATGGGGTGGGCAATGCTGCTCACCCCGCGATCACAGCTTTTCGATCAGTTCTGGCACGGCGGTGAATAGGTCGGCGACCAGGCCATAGTCGGCAACCTGGAAGATCGGCGCTTCTTCGTCCTTGTTGATCGCAAAGATGATCTTGGAATCCTTCATCCCCGTCAGATGCTGGATCGCGCCACTGATGCCGACGGCGACATAAAGGTCCTCTTTCGTTCTTCCCGATGCGATAGGGCCGTTGTTCAGACCTGCATGTTAGCGGCCTTTGGGTCGGGCGGAAAATGGCTCGCCTTCACCCCGGATGCCGCGTCCCGATCCCAGCAGAACCGTACGGGTCGCGGGTGTCCGGCATGGGGCTGTCTGGGTGCCGGCACAGCGTGAAGCCGGCGGTGACCGTCCCCGAAACCTACTCATTTTGGCATCTGCACTCGGAGTCTCCGGTTTGCAGGCACTTTCTGTACACGAGACTCAACACAGGCTTGACTCGGGCACGCCGTCAATGTTGATTGAATATTCGTTCAGTGAAGTTTCACCGCCCGAACGCGCGGCCTTCAAGCCAGCCGGTACACTCAACAAGGCCCTGACACCTTCGGGCTGGACAACAGAGGAGACCTAGCAATGGACGTTCACGACCAACTTGGTGCGTTCAAGGAAGGCAAGCTTAGCCGCCGTGCGATCAACCGGTCCCTTCTGGCCGCCGGGATCAGCATGGTCATGCTGCCGCTGGGTGGTCGCCGCGCCATGGCCGCGCCAGGGGATCAGGGCACGCTCTTCACATGGGGCGGGTTCGACATCCCCGACCTCTTTACTGAGTATCAGGCCAAGAACGGCGAATTGCCGAATTTTGCCACCTTTGGCGGCTCGGAAGAGGGGCTGATCAAGCTGATGTCGGGATTTGTGGTCGATGTAGTGCATCCCTGCCTTTCGGGGGTGCCGCGGTGGAAGGACACCGGCTTGTTCCAGCCGATCGACACCAGCCGTCTGTCGAACTGGCCCGATGTCATGCCCGAACTCTACGATGTCGATTTCAACATGAAGGATGGGAAGCCTTGGCTGGTGCCGTTTGACTGGGGCCAGACCTCGATTACCTTCCGGACCGACCTGTTCGAGCCTCAGGGCGAGGAAAGCTGGGACATGCTGTGGGACCCGCGCTACGCGGGCAAGTTGGGCAGCCTTGCGTCCGCGGGCGATGCCTGGTGGTGCGGTGCGATCAAGGCTGGCGTGGATTTCAAGGACATCGCAACCAAGGAAGCGATTGAAAAGACCGCCGCAGTCATGCGCGAACAACGCCCGCTGATCCGGATGTACACCGATGACACGACAACGCTGGAACAGGCGCTGGCATCGGGCGAACTGGTGGCCGCCATGACATGGAACTCTTCGGCGGTCGCACTTCAGGCGCAGGGTGTGCCGGTCAGGTTCGCCCGCCCTAAGGAAGGCGCGCTGACCTGGGTTTGTGGCATGATGCTTCATGCCGAAGCAACCAAGCTGGACCGCGCCTATGAGATCATCGATTCGTTGATCAGCGTGCCGTCAGGCATCTTCATCATCGGCAGCTTTGGCTATGGCCACTCCAATCGCAAGGCATTTGACAACTTTGACGCGGCAACGCTGGAGGGGCTGGGCCTGTCGAAGAACCCGATCGAAATCCTGCAAGCGGGCCACAACATGATCCCGCAAACGGCGGAGTGGGAGGCTGAGGTGAACGCGCTGTTCGAGCAGATCAAGGCAGGGTTCTGACGGTATGGAACGGCGCGCGGGTCTGCAAAGCGTGGTTGGGCGGGGCAGACCCGTCCGATGACCAGCATGAACAGGGCACTGCCCGCAGTCCCCCTCGAGGCGAGGCGCCGCTCTGCAGGCCGGATCAGCCGCCTGATGCACAGCAGCGAGGCGCTGCGCGGCTACACGCTGTTGTCGCCCGCACTTTTGGTACTGGGCGTCGCGATTTTGATCCCCTTCGCGCTTCTTGTGGCAATGAGCTTCTGGTCGATGAGCGGGTATGACCTGAACACGACAGCGACGTTCGGCAACTACCGCAAGATTATTGCGGAACCGATTTACGGTGCGCTTCTACAAAGGTCCTTGTGGATCGCCGGTGTGGCCACGAGCGTGACAGTGCTGCTGAGTTATCCAATTGCCTACTACGTTGCGTTCCATGTTCACCGGAACAAGATGCTGTGGATCCTAGTGCTGACCCTGCCCTTCTGGACCAGCTATCTGCTACGCATCTTCGCGTGGAAGGTGATCCTTGGCTATGAAGGGGTGATCAATGCCTCACTCATGGGCCTGGGATTGATCGAGGCGCCACTGGCGATCTTTCTCAACAGCCCGCTTGCGGTCACCATAGCGCTTGCCCATGCTTGGGCGGCCTTCGCAATCCTGCCAGTTTATGTCAGCCTCGAAAAGATCGACCGGTCGCTGCTTGAGGCTGCTGCCGATCTGGGCGACGGCCCAATGCGCCGGTTCTGGCGGATCACTCTGCCCCTGTCGCTGCCGGGGGTGATTTCAGCCTTCTTCCTGATGTTCATCCCGACGGTCGGCGATTACGTCACCCCAGCCATGTTGGGCGGTCCAGATGGAATGATGATCGGCAACTTGATTCAGGCCCAGTTCGGACCGATCAACAACTGGCCCATGGGGGCAGCCCTGGCCCTGACCATGATGCTGGCAGTGGCGGTTGCGGGACTGATGTTCCTGATGCTGACCCGTCTGATCCGGAGATAGCGCACATGGCCGGGACCTTTCGCCGCCCAAACCGCCCGCTGGCCGTCTATGCGCTCGCCTTCCTGCTGTTCCTCTATGTTCCGGTCCTTCTTATCCCGTTGTTTTCGTTTAACTCTGGCCTCTATCCGCGGTTCCCTCTCGAAGGCTTCACCTTCAATTGGTATGCGGAACTCTGGGGGCGCGAGCCGGTGTTCGATGCGCTGAAGAACAGCCTGCAGGTCGGGGTTGCGGTGGCCGTGACCTCGACCGTTCTTGCGGTACCTGCGGCCAAGGCCATCTCGCGCTACCGTCTGCCGGGCAAGGAAACGATCACCGGCTTCATGATGTTGCCGCTGGTCGTGCCGGGGTTGGTCTTCGGCGTGGCACTGTTGGTGGTGATCAGCCGCCTCGGCGTGCCGCTGTCGCTTTTCACGGTTGGCATCGGGCATGTGATCATCTGCCTGCCGTTTGCCATCTCGATCCTGCTGCCGCGGTTCGAAGGGTTCAACCGATCGCTGGAGGAAGCCTCGGCCGACCTTGGCGAAAACGCGTGGTGGACGTTCTGGCGCGTGACCTTTCCGGCCATTCTGCCGGGCGTCGTTGCCAGCCTTCTGCTGACCTTCACTGTGTCGTTCGACGAGTTCATCATGGCCTTCTTCCTTAGCGGCACTAATCCCACGCTGCCGATGTACATCTGGACGCAACTGCGCTTTCCGAATAACTTTCCGTCACTTCTGGCGCTGTCCTCGCTGATTTTGGTGGTGTCTTTTGCGCTGGTCTTTCTCAGCCTCTGGCTGTCCCGTATCGGCCGGGTCGCCCCCACAACCCCTGGCGAGCGTTGAAGGAGCATCGGCCATGATCTCGGTCCGGAACGTCAACAAGTCCTTTGGCCGGGTGCAGGCCATTCGCGATGTATCGCTTGAGATCGCACCCGGTGAGTTCTTTTCGCTTCTGGGCGCGTCAGGTTCGGGCAAGACCACGCTTCTGCGCATGCTGGCCGGGTTCGAGAGCGTGACATCCGGCAGCATCGTCATTGATGGCCAGCCGATGGAGGACGTGCCGCCGCATCATCGACCGATCAACATGGTGTTCCAGAACTATGCGATCTTTCCGCACCTGAATGTGCGCGACAACATCGCCTACGGGTTGCGCCGCCTCGGCCTTCCGAAGGCCCGGCAGAACGCGATGGTGGACGAGATGCTCGATCTGATCGCGCTGCCGGGCTATGGCGACCGGCGGGCCAATCAGCTTTCGGGCGGGCAGATGCAGCGTGTGGCCTTGGCGCGGGCGCTGATCCTGAAACCTAAGGTGCTGCTGCTGGATGAACCGCTGGGTGCGCTGGACAAGCAGTTGCGCGAACAGATGCAGCTGGAACTGCGCCAGTTGCAGCAAAAGCTGGGCGTCACTTTTGTGTTGGTCACCCATGATCAGGAAGAGGCGCTGACCCTGTCGGACCGCGTCGCCGTGATGAGCCAGGGCGAAGTCGTACAGGTGGATACACCAAGCGGGCTTTATGACAGGCCGTTGAACCGGACCATTGCCAGCTTCATCGGCAGCATGAATTTCTTTGAGGCCACCTTGCATCGCAATGGCGTGCACGAAGCACAGGCGCAGGGCTTGGGGCGCGTTCCCTTGGACGGGCATCAAGATGGCAGGCCTGACGGATCGGCCGCCCTTCTTGCAATTCGGCCGGAAAAAATGTCGCTGCACCATGCGACACCAATACCCTCGGGGCGGGGTGTTTCAGGCGTGGTCGCGGCGCGTCAGTACCTTGGCGGGCGTCAGATGCTCCTTGTCGCGGTCGCGGGCCGGGACGCGCCGGTGGCCGTCGCCGTGCAGGATTCGGGCGAAGAGTCTGCTGCCGCATTCCTGCCCGGGCAGCCGGTCTGGCTTTCATGGAAACGAGATTCAATTCTGGTGCTGGACGCAGAATAAAGACGGGCATGCGAATAATGGAACAAATCCTTGCAATGAAAAATAGAATCACACCACGGGGACCGGCAAAGGGCAGCCGGGCTGAAGCCAAGGCGGAACGCCGCCAACAATTGATCGACGCCACCATTGAATGCATCGCTTCCTTCGGCTTAAGCGGCACAACGATGAGCAAGGTCACCGAGATGGCTGGCGTCTCGGTCGGCCTTGCCAATTTCCATTTCGAGAGCAAGGAACGCCTGTTCGAGGCAGTGCTGAAGCACCTGGCGGATGAGCAGCGGGCGCTTTGGCAGTCCCGAGTTCAAGGACCCGACCGCAGCAGCCATGAGCTGCTTCAGGCTATCATCGAGTCCCGCTTTCATCCGACGATCTGCAGCCGGAAGAGGCTTGCCGTCTGGTTCGCCTTTTACGGCGACGCAAGCGCGCGCGAAATCTACCGGAAGGCCGTCGGCGACATGGATGACGAACGGCTTGAGGCAAGCGTGGCCATCATTACCGAGATGGTCGCCGATGCGAGCTACGCGCAGATCGACCCGGTTGAAACTGTCCTCAGCATCGAGGCGTTTTGGGACGGTTTATGTCTGAACATGCTGCTGTACCCAGCCGAGTTTCGCCGCGCCGCCTGCCAACGGCGGGCGATGAACCTGATTGCCACCCTCTTTCCCAAGCACTTCGACACTGCCCCGGCACAGGACTGAAAAAGACGTCCGTAAGCTCAGCTGCGGACGCCCGGCCGCGTGAGATTCAAGGACCTGCCCGATGCCTCGCGATCCTAGATACGACACCCTGTTCCAGCCCTTGAAGATCGGTCCTGTCATCACGCGCAACCGCTTCTATCAGGTGCCCCATTGCACCGGCATGGGATGGGCCCGCCCGCGCACCGTGGCAGAGATGCGGTCGGTCAAGGCGCAGGGCGGCTGGGGGGTCGTCTGCACCGAGTATTGCTCGATCCACCCCGCCTCGGACGATCAGCTGCACATCAGCGCCAGCTTGTGGGACGACGGCGATATCCGCTCGCACCGGCTGATGACCGACAAGGTCCACGAACACGGCGCGTTGGCGGGGTTGGAACTGTGGTTCGGTGGCTCGCACAGTGCCAATCTGGCCACCCGGCTGGTGTCGATGGACGTCGCCAGCCGGCCAAATGGCGTGGGCCATCCGTTCCAGTCCCGCGCAATGGACAAATCCGACATCCGCGACTTTCGCCGTTGGCACCGCAATGCTGCCCTGCGCGCCAAGGCCGCCGGGTTCGATATTGTCTATGTCTACGCCACGCATGGCTATCTGCTGGCCAATTTCCTGAACCCCGAAACGAACACCCGGAGCGACGAATACGGCGGCAATCTGGAAAACCGCACCCGCCTCGTGCGCGAGGTGATCGAAGAGACGAAAGAGGCCATCGGTGGCCACTGCGCCGTGGCCGTGCGCTTTGCCGCAGACGAGGCTATTGGCGAGGAAGGCTGTCCGATCATCGGAGAGCGGCGCGAGATGTTTGCCATGATGGCTGAGATGCCCGATCTGTGGGACATCAACATCGCCGACTATTCGCTGGAAATGGGCCCCTCGCGCTTTATCAAAGAGGGCGCGCTGGAGCCTTACATGAAGTGGGTCCGCTCGGTGACGACGAAACCCGTGGTCACGGTTGGCCGCTTCACCTCGCCCGACACCATGGTGCGGATGCTGAAGTCGGGGGTGACCGATCTTATAGGCGCGGCGCGGCCATCAATCGCCGACCCTTACCTGCCCAACAAGATCGCCGAGGGACGGCTGGAGGATATCCGCGAATGCATCGGCTGCAACGTCTGTTATTCCGATAACAGCCTGTCGGTTCCGATCCGCTGCACGCAGAACCCGACCATGGGCGAGGAATGGCGGCGCGGCTGGCATCCGGAAAAGATCGCAGAGCGCGGGTCTGACAGCCTTGTGCTGGTGGTGGGCGCCGGCCCGGCGGGACTGGAGGCGGCGCGCACGGCAGGTGCGCGTGGCTACCGCGTGGCGCTTGCCGAGGCGGGCCGTGTGCTAGGGGGGCGCGTGGCACGCGAGGCCAGCCTGCCGGGGCTGAGCGAGTACATCCGCGTGCGCGATTACCGGGTGCAGCAGTTGCACAAGATGCCGAATGTCGATGTCTATCTGGACAGCCGCCTTACGGCGCAAGATGTGATGGACTTCGGGGCCGATCATGTGGTGATCGCCACAGGTGCGCGCTGGCGCCGCGATCTGTATGACGGCAAACGCTTTTCCCCCATCGCAGACGATAAGACCACCGTCCTGACCCCCGACGACATCATGGACGGCAGGCTGCCTGTCGGCCCGGCTGTGATCTTTGATGCCGACGGCTATTACATGGGCGGCGTGCTCGCCGAGCGTCTGCAGAAGGGCGGACTGGCGGTCACGCTGGTTACCCCTGCCGACCGGGTTTCGCCCTGGGCCATGAACACCGGCGAGGGGTGGCGCGTGCCCAGCCATCTGATGGGCCTTGGCGTCGAACTGATCGCCGCGCATGGGCTAAAGTGGTTTGACGGCGCAAGCGTGACGCTTGCTTGCCAGCATTCAGGACGTGAGCGGGCGCTGCCTGCCACTGGACTGGTCGTGGTCGGCCAACGCGCACCGGTCGATGACCTTTTCCATGCCTTGCACAACCAGGGCGAGGCGGCGGGCGTCCTGCCCTTCACCCTCGCCCGGATTGGCGATTGCGAGGCGCCTGCGATTATCGCAGCGGCCACCTACGCGGGGCACCGGTATGCGCAGGATCTTGACCGTGCGGTGGACATCGACCTGCCAATGCAGCACGAAAAGATCGACGTTGGCGCCATGTTGCCCACGCAATGACGCGCGGTGGCGGAATGAAAGGCTTCTGGCCCGCCAATCGCCTGATCGTTTTCGCGCTTGGCGCAGTTGTGCTGACCGTCCTGGTTGCGGCCATCAGATCGACCGAAGGCGACGTGGCAGCCCCATCCGTCCTGTCGGCGGATCAGTCGCCTGCCTGCACCAGTTGCGACGCCCGCCACAAGCACCTGACCCGCATGGCACCTGCCCTGGAAAAGGACCCCTTGCCATGATCCCGTTGACATCCGATTTCATCGAGGCCGCAGACTTGGTTGCAGCCCTGCCCCATGTGCTGGCCGCCCCGCAGACCGATGGTCCTGTGCGCCTGCTTTGCGCCCGGCCGCAGCCAAACAAGCGCAGCTTTCCAGAACAGTTGACCTTGACGCGCGCAACCGGGGTCGTCGGAGACTTCGAATCCTCGCGCCCGTGGCTGGTGCTGGAGGATGGCAGCCCCGATCCACGGAACCAGGTCAGCATCCTGCCCTCGCGGGTTCTGGATCTGGTGTGGCGCAATCGCGATCCACGCAGCCATCCGGGCGATAACATCGTTGTAGATCTTGACCTCAGTCAAGCCAATCTGCCCACTGGCACACTGCTGCAGGTCGGCACAGCGGTGCTGCGGGTCAGTGACGAACCGAATGACGGGTGCGCGAAATGGAAGGTGCGCTGCGGCAAGGCAGCTTATGATTGGGTGCGTCTGGCCGACCACGCAACCTATCGTCTGCGCGGGCTTTACAGTTCGGTCGAGCGGGATGGGGTCATAGGCCTTGGCGATCGTATCAAGAAACTCTGAGCGCTCTCTGATGAGGAGACCTGCTGTCTGTGTCGTGGACCCGGAGTGACCTGCCCCTGAACTCTCATCCAGCGGAGACCAGAGTCTCGGCAGTGGCTACGCCTCTTGGCGGGGTGGGAGCAACAGGCCGGTGCGCGGAGCTTTCAGGTTGCGCAGCGGGTCGGCCTGTTGCGGTGAGGTGTGCGGCGTAGGCCGCTGATGCCCGGTAGCCGGGCGCGGAGTGCGGCTGGCGGGTGTTGTAGTCGGCCCTCGATCCGGCCAGTTTCTCACGGGCGTGGTCAAGGCTGAAGAACAGGGTCTCGTTCAACAGCTCGTCGCGCATGCGGCCGTTGAAGCTCTCGACGAAGGCGTTTTGGGTCGGCTTGCCCGGCGCGACGTAGTGCCAGACTATCTCATGTTGCTCCGCCCGGGCGAGCATGGCGTTGCAGGTGAGCCCGGTACCGTGGTCGCTGACGATCAGGCCGGGGCTTGCCTCGCCGGCCGATCAGCTCGGTCGGTTCCCGCGCCACCCGCCGGCCCGAGAGGGAGGTATCGGGGATCGCCGCCATGCATTCTCGGCTGACATCGTCCACAATGCTGAGGATCCGGCGCCGACGGCCGCAGGCAAGCTGGTCGTGCACGAAGTCCAGGGACCAGCGGGCGTTGGCCCTGGCCTCCACCAGGATCAGTCCGGGCGCGCCCGGCGCTTGCGCAGGCTCAGGCCCTCCTCACGATAGAGCCTGTAGATGCGGTTCTTGCCCGAGGGTTCGCGAGCCTGCCTCAGCAGCACGAACAGTCGTCGGTAGCCGAACCGCCGGCGCTCGGCCGCAAGCGCATGCAGCCGTTCCCGCAATTCCGCCTCCGTCGGGCGGCGGGATCGGTAGCGGATCGAGGTCCGGTGCGCTTGGATGACTGCGCAGGCCCACCGCTCGCTCATCTCGAGCACCCTCCGAAGATCAGCGACGCCTTCGCGCGCGCTGGGCGGCGGGCCCAACCATTTTGCCAGGAACTCGTTCAGGGCAGCCTTGTCCAGCATGGCCTCGGCCAGCAGCCGCTTGAGCCGGGCGTTGTCATCTTCCAGCGCTTTGAGACGCTGCGCCTCGGATACGGTCATCCCGCCAAACTTGGCCTTCCAGGCGTAGATCGTCGCCTCGGATACCCCATGCTTCCGTGCCAACGCGGCATCCTTCGCACCGGCCTCATGCCCCCGCTGAACCCCAATGATCTGCTCTTCCGCAAACCGTGAACGCTTCATCCGTCCGTCCCCTTGTCGGGCCGGACTCCAGCTTCGCGTGGAGGGAAAACTCAGGGGCAGGTCAATTTCTGCCCGATCGGATGATTCCCTCCGATCGGAATGAGCTCCAGCGCGTCAGCCCGTTGCAGCCCGCAGAATTTCGCGCACGAAGCCGGGTGTCATCTCGGCGGGATTGGCCACCGCGCAGGGATCGGTCAGCGACAGGGCGATCACCTCGTCCAGGCGATCCTCGCCGACGCCGAGTTGCGCGAGCGAGGCAGGAATGCGCAGGTCGCGTTGCAGGTCGCGCAGCCACGCCACCACCGCTTCGGCGCCGGGGGACGGCAGGTCCAGCAGGCGCGCGAGTTCGGCAAGCTGCGGACCGGCGGCGGCAAGATTGGCGGCCGTCACATGCGGCAGCAGGATCGCATTGAGCACCCCGTGCCGCAGGTCGTAGATCGCGCCGAGGGAATGGCTGATGGCATGGACGCCGCCCAGCCCCTTCTGCAACGCCACGCAGGCCATGCCGGAGGCGAGCAACATGTCCGAGCGGGCCTCCAGATCGGCTCCGTCGGCGAAGGCGCGCGGCAGCGCGTGTTTGATCATCCGCAGCGCCTGCGCCGCCATCCCGTCGGCCATCGGGTGAAAATTCGGGGCGACAAAGGCTTCCAGCGCATCCATGCCGGTGCTCGCCGTCAAGGCGGGCGGCAGGCCGGCGGTCAGTTCCGGGTCGAGGATCGCGACCCCCGGCAGCATGATCGGGTGGAAGATGATCACCTTGCGGCTGTGCCCCGTGGCGGAAATGACCGAGGACCGGCCGAGTTCCGACCCCGTCCCCGCCGCGGTCGGCACGGCGACGACCGGCACCCGGTCCACGGTGTTCACACGGGTCCAGTTGTCGCCGACATCTTCGAAATCCCAGATCGGCCGGGTCTGGCGCGCCATCAGCGCCACGGCCTTCGCGGCATCGATGGCACTGCCTCCACCGAACGCGATCACCCCGTCATGATCGCCGGCGCGAAAGGCCGCCACGCCCGCTTCCACCGTCTTGCCGGTCGGATTGGGATGGACCTCGGAAAACACCGCGTGATCCATCCTGTCCGCCTGCAGCGCAGATAGGGCGCGGTGGGTCGGATCGAGGTCGATCAGACCGGTATCGGTGATGAAAAGCGGCCGGCGGGCGCCCAGGCTTCGCATTGCCTCGGGCAATTCGGCGATGCGGCCGGCGCCGAAGCGGATCTGCGTGGGCCAGGACCAGGTACGGGCGGGTCGCGGCGAGGAAGAGGTCATCGGATTGCCTTCACAGCAAAGCGGGCAGCGGGATCAGGGCAGTTCGAGATAGCGGTGCAGTTCCCAGGGGGTCACCTGGCGCAGGTAATCGGCCGCCTCGAACCGGCTGGCTTCGACGATGTGATCGACGAAGACGTCACCGAAGAGGGACCGCCCGGTCTCGCTGGCCTCGCAGCGCTCGGCGGCCTCGATCAGATCGCGGGGAAAGCGCGCCTCCGGCGGCGGCGTCACCGCATAGGCCGTGCCCTGCAGTTCCTGCGGGGGCTCGATCTCCTCTTCGATTCCCCACAGTCCGGCCGCCAGGCACATGGCCATGGTGGCATGAGGATTGGTGTCGGCGGAGGGTACGCGGAACTCGATGCGCGTCGCCTCGGGGCTGTCGTTGATGATGCGGACCGCTGCGGTGCGGTTCTGGACGCCCCAACTCGCCCAGGTGGGCGCCCATGCCCCCGGAACCATCCGCTTGTAGGCGTTGACGGTATGGGCCGTGAGCACCAGCAGTTCCGGCATCAGCCGCAGGAGACCGCCGAGGAAATGCCGGCCCGTTCGCGACAGGCCGTGGCGCGCGTCCGCATCGGCGAAGATCGGGTTACCGGCGCTGTCCTGCATCGATATGTGGAAATGGCCGGACTGCCCTGACAGCGATGGATCGAGTTTCGACATGAACACCGCGGTCAGGTCGCGGCGAGCGAAGAAGGCGCGGGCGAAGTTCTTGAACAGCGCCCCGTCATCGGCAGCCCGGATGCCGGCGGTGGCGGCCAGCGGCGCCTCGAAACAACCGGGCCCGAGTTCGGTGTGCAGACTGTCCAGCCCGATACCCAGCCGCGCCATCGTGGCGCGCAGATCATCGAACATCTCGCCGTGCACCGCCGCCGATTGCAGGGAATAAGTGCGGTTGGCTTTGGCGAAATGGTTCAGATCGCGCCATTTCTTCGCCCGGAGACTATCGGCGGTTTCGTCCAGCAGGAAGAATTCGAATTCAAAGGCGGCAGTGATCGAAAGCCCCATCCCGGCCGCACGCTCGATCTGTCGCAGCGCCTGATTGCGCGGCGACTTCAGGCCGAACTCCCCGGTGAAATCGGCGATCGCCATGCCGGCGGCCGTGCCGAAGGGCCAGACGCGCAGCGTGTCGGCAAAGATCTGCGCAGGCAGGTCGACATAGGTTCGATCCTCGTGCCACGTCTTCTCGGCGCTGTCCCAGGCGTGGACTACCTCGCAGAAGCTGTAACCCTTCTCGGCCAGTTTCACCGCCTTGGCGGCATCGACCATCTTGTGACGGAACTCGCTGTTGAGGTCGAAAATGCCGAGGTGGATATCACGGTAGCCCTCAGCCCTGACGGCTTCGGCGAACGTTCTCTGGCCAGTCACGGGACAACTCCTGCAGGCATGGTACGGGGCTCGGCGGCGTCATGGATGGGAGTGGCAGCGATCTCGCAGGAGATCCGCGGGGCGGCCAGCGCTGCGGCAGCCCCGGGTGCCGATCGGTCGGCCGGCGGGTCAGCGCGGCCCATGGCCGACGGTCCCGTGGGATGGTCGAACACATCAGCGGCACCAAACCCGGTTTGTGCCTGCCGATCATGTCCCGAATCCGATCCGTGGCCGGGGATGTCGCACAGGACGGTCAGCTCTTCTCCGGGTCCGACAGGAAGACGTAGATCTTGCGGGTATGCTCTACGATCTCCCACGTACCCTTCCAGCCGCGCGGCAACATGATCGCATCGCCTGGCCCGAGATCGCGGCGGGTGCCGTCCAGATGCGTCATGATGATCTTGCCCTGCAGGAAGTAACAGAATTCTGCGGCCTCGGTCCGATCGGCGGTGAAACGGCCCGGCGTGCATTCCCAGATGCCGATGTCCAGCGACCCGTCGGGAGCGGTCCAGAGCGAGGAGGCCACCTCCTGCTGTCCAGGGTTCAGAGTGGTGGGCTTGTCGGCCATTGCGCCAAGGTCGATGCCGGACAATTGGGTGAATACGGAAAGGTCGATCATGTCGTCTCCAACGAAAGGCGGCAGCGGGGGTGCCATCTCGGGTCAGCGGCGCGGGTGACAGCGGCGCGCGGGGCGATCAACGCCCGGTGATCGCGTTGGCCAGCGTGGCGAGGCGCGAGGTCACACGCCCGCCGGTGGCGGCTTCGTTGCGGTCGGCCTTGTGATAGAGCCAGTACATGCCGTGCACGCCCAGCCAGCGGAACGGCTCCACTTCCCATTTGCGCGGCCTGCGGTTCACCCAGGGCAGGCTGGTGCGTTCGGTGTGCTTGTCCAGCACAAGATCGGCCAGCGTCTGCCCGGAGAAATTCGAGGTGGAGACGCCGAGACCGACATAGCCGCCCGCCCAGCCAATGCCGGTCTGCGGATCCAGCCCCGCCGTGGCGCACCAGTCGCGCGGCACGCCGAGCACGCCGCACCAGGCATGGTCCAGCTTCAGCCCGCGGGCCTGCGGCAGCATGCGGTAGAGAATCCCCTTCAGCTTCTCGATGGTCTCGGGCTGGGTCCGGCCGCGCACATCGGTCTTGGAGCCGAAGCGATAGGGCACGCCGCGCCCACCCATGGCGATGCGCCCCTCGCGGGTGCGCTGGGCATAGCAATAGGCATGGGAGGCATCGGAAAGGAGCTGGCTGCCCTCCCAGCCGATCTCGCGCCACAGATCCTCCGGCACGGGTTCGGTCACGACGATGGCGCTGTTCATCGGGATCCATTGCCGCTCATTGCCGGCAATGCCGTGGGTGAACCCTTCTGTCGCGCGCACGATGCGCTTGGCCTTCACGGTGCCGCGATTGGTGGTGACGCGGCCCTTCTCGATGTCGGTGACAGTAGTCTGCTCATAGAGTGCAACGCCGCGCCGTTCCACCACCTCGGCAAGGCCGCGCACCAGCTTGGCCGGCTGCACCCGCGCCACATCGTGGCGCACCAGCGCGCCCCGCGCATTGTCGACGCGGATACGCGAGGCGGCTTCCGGCCCGTCGATCAGCTCCAGCCGGGTGGTGGGCACCTCCCAGGCCATCGCTTCGTCATAGGCTTCGCGCAGGCGCTCCATCTGCGCCGGGCTCTGGGCGAAGGTCAGGCAGTCGGTGAGCAGGTAGTCGCAGTCGATGCCTTCCTTCTCGGTGACGCGGTGTACCTCCGCGACGGTGGAGCGCAACTGCCGCTCCCATTCGATGATGCCCTCGCGCGTACCGGAGGACAGGTATTTCTCGCGGCTCCAGCCGAATTCGCCGGAGCACCAGCCGCCATTGCGGCCGGAGGCGCCGAAGCCGGCGAACTCCTTCTCGACCACGGCGATGGAGAGGCCCGGCTGCGCCTCCTTCAGATAATAGGCCGTCCACAGGCCGGTGAAGCCGGCACCGACGATGCAGACGTCCATCTCGATGTCGCCCGGCAAGGGCGGACGATAGCCGGGCACGCCGCCGATATCGTCATACCAGAAGGACACGTCGCCATTCTTCTTCACATCTATCGCCATTGTTCGTTCAATAACCCGCTGTCGACCCGTCGTCTGCCAAGAGCACGCTGGCCTGCGGCGACCACGCGAGTTCGACAGTGCTGCCGAGAGCGAAGGGCGCGCCCTGCGTGGGGGTTCGGGCGGTGACGTGGCTGCCATCAGCCAGCGTCACCTCGTATTTCATCGCCGAGCCGAGATAGAGCATCTCGCGTACGATGCCAGAGAGGATGTTGGTGCGCCCCTGCTGTGGACCGGTGCCGGGCGCCTGCACCATCACCGCCTCGGGCCGCAAGAGGATGACCTGCGCGCCCTCCCCCTTTGCCATGCCCGGTGCGGCGAGGGTCGCGCCGGCGACGGTCAGCGCCGTCTCGCTGCCGGCCGGGCGGTGCGGGCCGCGCAGCACCGAGCTCTCGCCAATGAACTGGCCGACGAACAGGGTCTGCGGCGTGGTGTAAAGTTGCTGCCCGGTGCCGACCTGTTCGATCCGCCCCTTGTTGAACACCGCGATCCTGTCGGAGAGCACCAACGCCTCCTCCTGGTCGTGGGTCACATAGACGAAGGTGGAGCCGAGCTCGCGGTGAATGCGCTTGATCTCCAGTTGCAGCACCTCACGCAGCTTCTTGTCGAGCGCGCCGAGTGGCTCGTCCATCAGCAGGAGCGAGGGGTTGAAAACCATCGCCCGCGCCAGCGCCACGCGCTGCTGCTGGCCGCCCGACAGCTCGGAAGGGTAGCGATGGGCGAAACGGTCCAACTGCACCTTGCGCAGCGCCTCCACCACCGCGCGCGCCTGCTCGGCCTTGCCGACACGGCGCTGTTTGAGCGGATAGCCGACGTTCTGCGCCACGCTCATATGCGGGAACAGCGCATAATGCTGGAACACCACGCCGATATTGCGCTTGTGCGCTGGCACATGGCTGATGGAGCGCCCGCCCAGCCGGATGTCGCCGCGGCTGAGATCGGTGAAGCCGGCGATCAGATTGAGGGTCGTGGTCTTTCCCGAGCCGGAAGGCCCGAGAAACGACATGAACTCGCCCGGCTCCACCCGCAGGCTCACATCGTCCAGCGCCGTGAAGTTGCCATAGAACTTGCTGGTGCCGTCAATGTCGATGGCCGCGCCTTTGCCGGTTGCCCCGTTGCTGACAGCGGTCATGTCCCGCGCCTCTTTAGTCCGAAGAAGAGCCCCAGCCCGATGATCAGCGTGGTCGCCAGGAAGATGAGCGACCCCACCGCCGCCACGGTCGGGTCGGCATCGCGGGTCATGGAGGAGAAGATCTGCACCGGCAGCGTCTTGAGCTGCGGGCTGGTGATGAACAAGGACACGATCACCTCGTCGAAGGAGGTGACGAAGGCAAACAGCGCGCCCGACAGGATACCCGGCAGGATGAGCGGCAGGGTGACGGTGAAGAAGGTGCTGAGGCGCGAGGCGCCGAGGCTCGCCGCCGCCGTCTCGAGCCGCGTATCGAATACGGCCAGATTGGCCCCCACCGCGATCACAACGAAGGGGATGGCGAGCAGCGTGTGCGCCAGCACATAGCCCGTCCAGGTGCCGACCAGCCGCGTGTCGAGATAGACCGCATAGATGCCCACCGCCAGCACCACGCCGGGCACGATCATCGGGGTGAGCAGCACCAAGCGGATGACGCCGCCGGCGCGGGTCTTCAGCCGCTCGATGCCGATGGCCGCCATGGTGCCGATCACGGTGGCCACCACCGCCACCATCGCTGCGATCTTCACCGAGACGATCAGGCTGCCAATCCATTGCGGATTGGAAAAGAAGTTCTCGTACCACTGTGTGGAGAAGCCCTGCGGCGGGAAGGCCAGCGATTTCCTGTCCGCGAAGGACATCGGGATCACCACCAGCGTCGGCGCCACCAGCCAGATGGCGATCAGCAGGCAGGTGAGTTGCAGCAGCAGCCGGCCGGGACGGAAGCCTGTCATCGGCTGCCTCCGCTCATCTGGTATCTGCGCCGCATGAAGGGGCCGGCCAGCGCCAGCGCGCCGAAGGTCGCCACCAGCAGCACCACGCCCATGGCGCCGCCGCGCCCCCAGTTCAGCAGCGACAGCACCTGCTGCTGGATCAGGGTGGAGAGCATGGTCGATTGCGGGCCGCCCAACAGCAGAGGCGTAATGTAGAAGCCGAGCGACAGGATGAACACGATGGTCGCCCCGGCGAACACGCCGGGCAACGACAGCGGCAGATAAATCTGGAAGAAGGCCTTCAGCGGATGCGCCCCGAGGCTGCGCGCTGCCTGCAGCAGCCGCAGGTCGATGCCGCGCATCACCGCATAGAGCGGCATGATCATGAAGGGCAGCAGCACCTGGGTCATGCCGATGGTGACGCCGAGCTGGGTGCGGATGAGCCGCACTTTCTCGAAACCCAGCGAGAGCAGGATGCGGTTGATGACGCCGGAATCCTGCAGCAGGATCACCCAGGCCAGCGTGCGCACCACCCCCGACACCCAGAAGGGCACCAGCACGCACATCACCAGCACCAGCCGCACACGCGGCCCCGCCACCGACATGGCGAAGGCGTAGGGATAGGCCACCAGCACGCAGCACGCCGTCACCCAGGAGGCGATGGTGAAGGTGCGCGCCAGAACGGTGAGGTTCACCGGCGTCTGAAAGAACCATACATAATTCGCCAGCCCCGGTTCGGGCTCGGTAAAGCTGCGCAGCACAATGACGCCGAACGGCACCGCCATCGCCAGGAGCAGCACCGTGATGGCCGGCAGTGTCAGCAGGAACGCCCCACGCCGGGCGCGGCCGGTCAGCCCAGACATGGTTCAGCCCCCCTCGCGGACCCGGAGTGCTGCCTTGCGGGCGCACTGCACGGTGGAGCGGGGCGACCAAGCCGCCCCGCCCGCTTCGACTGCCGGATCAGTTGCCGGCGATGAATTCCGCCCATTTGGCGCTGAGATCGTCGTAGTTTTTGACCCAGTAATCAACGTTCTGGTTATAGGCCATCGCCTGCTTCTCGGGCGTATTGGTCATGAATGAGGCCGTGAGCTCATCCAACTTTGGCTTGGCGTCGATATTGACCGGCGAATAGGAGGTCGTCTCGGCCATCACCTCTTGCGCCTGTTTGCCGAGATAAGCATTGATCAGCGCATGGGCGGCGTCGGTGTCCTTCACGCCGACGGGGATGGCGATCTGGTCCTTGACGACGATCCAGTCCTGCCAGACCGGCACATATTCGGCGCCATTGGCCAGCGCCGCCTTGCCGCGGCCGGACCAGACCAAGACCATGTCCGCCTCGCCCGATTCCATCATCTGCTGGCTTTCCGCGCCGGTGGTCCACGGCACCAGATGCTCGCGGATGGAGCGCCACTTGTTCAGGCCGCGGTCGATGTCGGCGGGGAACATCTGGTCCTTCGGCACGCCGTCGGCGAGCAGGCCGAGCTCCACCATGTAGCCTTCGGCATCGGCATAGCCGGGAATGCCGCGCGTGCCGGGGAATTTCTCGACGTTGAAGAAATCATCCCAGTTCTTCGGCGGGTTGTCGCCGTATTTCTCCTTGTTGTACAAATACATGACGGCATAGTTCATCGCCGGCACGCTGCACGGGCCCACCTGGCCGGGCGGGATCTTGGAGGTGTCGATCTTGCTGAAGTCCAACTTCTGGAACAGCGTGCCGCAATGAACGAAGGGCGTGTAATCGCCGGTGTCCACCACATCCCAGGAGACATTCTTCGATTCGACCTGCGCCTGGATCTTGGCGTTCTCGGTCGGCCCGTCGGACAGCAGCTCGACGCCGGACTTCTTGACGAAATCCTCCAGCGCCTTGATCTGGCCGTCCTGATAGACGCCGCCATAGGACACGAAGGTCAGCGTCTTGCCCTTCAGCGAGCCTTCGGCGACCTCGCCGGCGACCGGGCTTTCGGCCCGCGCCGCGCCTGCCAGCGCCATGCCGACGGCGGCGAGCGTGGCGATACCGGTGAATGTGCTACGCTTCATCGTTCTCTCCTCTGAACTATGCCTCTGGGGGTTATGGTTTGGTCTTCTTGACTTCCTTCGCCGCGGGGCGGACAGCGCCCGCTCCGCGGCTTGCTGGCGTTGCCCGCCCTTTGGCGCGGTAGGTATCGAGATAGGTCGCCGTCGAGGTGGGCGGCGAGATGATGAACAGCACCTCCGCCGTCACCTCACCGATATTGGCGACCCGGTGCGGGACCGAGGTCGCATATTCGACGCTGTCGCCCGCATGCATCTCATAGTGGTCCGAACCCAGTTCCAGCCGCACGGAACCCTGCAGCACGATGAACATCTCATGCGAGTCGCCATGGGTGTATTGCTCCGGGCCGGTCGATCCGCCGACGTCGAATTCCGAAATGTAGGTCTCGAAATGGGTCAGCGGACGGCGCGACAGCAGCATCTTGCGCTGCCCGTCCGTCACCGGCAGCGCCGGGCGCTGGGCGCGGCGCAGCACCGGGTCGCGTGTGGTCTCGGCTCCCGAGAACAGTTCGGAAATGCTGGTGCCGAAGCAGTTGGCGATGCGGATCAGCGTCGAGGTGCTCGCCCCCGTGAGCCCGCGCTCCAGCTGGCTCAGGAAACTCGCAGAGGTGCCGGTCGCCTCCGCCAGCTGGCGCAGCGACAGACCATTGGCACGCCGCAGCCGCCGCAGCCGCTCCGCCACCAGGCGCAGCGTGTCGGTCTCTTCGGGAACGGCACGCGTCGAGTGATCCATCTCGTCCTTCATCCAGCGTGACTTAACAAACGCTAACTGAAGGAGAACAGCATTTCAATGGGTCGCCGACGCGAGAATCCTGCGCGATGCCGGCGTCCCCCCTGCCCCGAGGTCATGCTTCAATCGGGCGGCGAACGGTGATCTGAACCCGAAGACCTGACCGTTCGCACCTGTAGTTTTCCGCACCATAAGCCCCCTCGTGGTTTGACCGGGACGGAAGAGTCCGGGAGGAGGTCCTGTGCGGATCTTCGGGATGTGCACTGGCATCTCCCTCACAGTCACCGCCGACGACCGCCGCCTGGGGGCGATCGTCGCCGACCGCGACACGCCACAGAAGCACGCCTGGCGGGCCCGCATCTTGCTCCTCGCCGCCACGGGAGTGGGCACCGACGCCCTCCTGCGCGAGGGGCGGGTGTCTCCAAGACCGTGGTCTGGCGCTGGCCGGAGCGCTTCATGCGGAGGGCGTGGACGGGCTGCGCGACAAGACCCACCCGCCCGGTCGCCCGCCCGTGGCGGCGGAGCGGGTCGCTGCGGTGGTCAGGCCATGCCCGGGAGCGGCCGCCCCCGCTTCTGACCGGGGAATATGAACGCCGGGCCGTCGCCGGGCCGCAGCGGTGCAACGGTGGCGAGGTCCTCCAACGCAGCAGCCGACATCGGAACGCGTTGCTGACGCCGCATCTTCATCTTTGCAACTCTCTGCCAAGCTCCCGAGGGATCGGCCTTGGTCGAGTGGCGATGCGGCCGCTTGCACCACCGTCCGTTCGTCGAGACCAGCCACGCGTCTCTGCTGCAGGGGCCGGTAACTTCCAGATAGGGGCCAGGGACCGAGCAGCAGGGATCGGGCGGTCGTTTGCGGCCGAGCGCGCTGCGGCGGCCGCGGTATGCAGACCGTCGTCGCCCCGTCAGTTGTGCAGAAGCCCCGTGGCGAAGGCAGCGGATCCGGCGACGATGTGGCAGATCGTGACGCCGGCGAGATTGTCGTGGCGGTTGTAGATCCACCCGAAGATCAGTCCGGACAGGAACGTCAGGACGATCGCCGTCAGCCCGAACTGGCTGTGCAGGACTCCGAACGCAACGGAGGCCGCGAAGATCGACGGCAGCCCGCTCTTGTCGGCCATCAGCCGCTTGAAAGAACCCTGCAGAAAGCCACGAGAAACGAGTTCCTGGAGGAAGGCGTGCGGAATGTAGAGCAGCAACACCGGGCCAAAATGCGAGCTGTCGACAAACAGATCGAACATCGGCGCACCCTTCGCGATCTTGATCCCGATGGCGATCGCGACGACGGCGAGAAAGAACAAGGCCGAGAACGCAACGCCCTCGACGATCGACTTCCTGAGGTTGCGGCGCGTCAGGCCGACGGCAGCGAGCGGGATCTGAAAGGTGCGCAGCAGCACGATGGTCGCCACCGTCATCAAAAGCACGAACGTCCAGTTCGCCACCGGCATGCGGAACTCGGGCACCGCCATCGAGAACGACGCGACGCCCGCCAGGCTTCCGAGCGACATGAAGATCATCGTGCAGATGCTGAGGTAACCGAACTCGATGCGGTCGCGCAGCGCCTGGACCTGCTCGGTCATGTCGCTGATCAGGGCGACGACACCGGAGACCGTGCCGTTGTCGGGATCGACGAGGGCGCTCGTCTTCAGCACGAGATGACGGGTGCCGCCCGCATCGCGCACCGCGAATTCCTCGGTGTGGCTGGTGAGCGGGTCGGCGATCGCCGCGATGACCACGTCGCCGAAGCGGTCAAGGTCGCCACGCTCGAAGATCACCATGCCGAACTTCTGCCCGACGCACTCAGACGCGACAAGACCGAGGCTCTGCTCCGCCTGGGGATTGACGGTCCGGATCGTGCCGCCACGATCGACGGTGAGGACACCGTCCCGCATCGTCGCCAGGACGGCCGCGTCCATTCGTTCTGCGACCGTCGGCGGCGCCCCCATCATATCGGCGAGTGTCACGTCTCAAGGGCCCCCGGCGTACCGCCGGCATCGGCAGACACCATCCGGCAAAGCCCATCGTTCAGCCTCAGCATGAAGCGGATAAGACAGTCTGTTCAGACGCCTGTCGGTCACGCAGGCGGCGCGGCCCGCCCGGTGCTCCGTGACAGCGCGCCGAGCCATTTGCGCAACTCCGTCACGTTGGACGCCTCGCCGATCGAGTAGGTCAGTTCATCGATGAGGTGTGCGATCAGCCGCAGGCCGTAGCCACCGTCACCGGTGTGTGAAGTGCGCTCCCGGTGCGGCCCTGGCCGGCTCGGGTCGAACGGTACGCCGTCGTCCTCGATGCGCGCGACCATGGCGGCCTCGTCGACCATCAGCGTCACGGTGATCCGGTGCCGGCCGGCGCTCGGCTGGCCATAGCGGATGGTGTTGCTCAGCACCTCATCGATGGCGACGGCGATCGCTACGGCGATCCTGTTGCCGATGCCATGGCGGCACGCGAACTCCTCGACGAGATCGAGGACCTTCGCGATTTCGGGCACGTTGTTGCCGATCGTGATGGTCGATACCGCGGACATCCATCCCCCCGATCTGCGCCCAGGGGCGCCTTGCTCGGTCAACTCCCTCGAAACCCGGGCCCGACCAGCAGGCCCGGCCTCATCTCACCCTGCCTTGGAAGTGGACCGCCATGATGGTGACGTCGTCGAACGGTTCCTCCGAACCGGCATGGCCATCGATCGCCGCGGCGAGGCTGTCGGTCAGCGCCTGCGGGTCGACAGTCCCCGCGGCGGCGAGCGTCGACAGCAGCCGATCGTTGCCGAACGGCACGGCCTCCGGCCCGCGGGCGTCGATGACGCCGTCCGTGTAGAGCACCATCGTCGACGACGACCCGAGCATGACGCGCCGGCTGGCATAGACCAGCCCCGCCGCCAACCCCAGCGGCAGGCCGCGCGGCACCGTCAGGAAGGCCGGCGCCTCGTCGGCCGCAACCAGCACCGGGAAGGTATGACCGGCATTGGCGAGGTCCGTCTCGCCCGTCACCGGATCGAGCACACCGAGCAATGCCGTAACGAACATCAAGGAAGGGTTCTCGTGAGCCAGTTCCTCGTTCATGGCGCCGAGAAAGCGCGCGGCGCCGGCGATCTCGCCCGACGCCGCGCGCGCACCCAGCACCCGGAACAGCGTCTTCGCCCGCGTCATGTAGATCGCCGCCGGGATGCCCTTGCCGCACACATCGCTGATGAGGAAGTAGAACCTCCCATCCGCGCCGACGAAATAGTCATAGAGATCGCCACCGACGCGGCGCGCCGGGTCGAGATGGCCCGCCACCGTCACGGTTCCCTGCAGGTCGTCGCCGGCAAGGGCGGGCGGCAGCATCATCAACTGCAGGTCGCGCGCGGTCTTCAGTTCCGCCTCGATCGTCTCGAGGTAGGCGTCGGCACGATCGCGCAGCCGCTTGACCGCCAGTGTCGCGGAGATGCGGGCGTTCAGGATGACCGGATTGAACGGCTTCGAGAGGTGCTCGACCGCACCGAGGCGCAGGCAGCGCTCCACCGATTCGATGTCGTCGAGCGCCGAGATGATGATCACCGGCAGGGTGCGCAGCCGCCCGCCCGAGCGCAGCCGCCGCAGCACCTCGAAGCCGTTCAGGAACGGCATCATGATGTCCAGCAGCAGGAGGTCGAACGTTTCGCGCGACAGGATCTCCAGTGCCCGCCCGCCATCCGACACCGCCACGACCTCATGGCCCTGCTGCGTCAGCCGGCGCGTCAGCAGCTCACGATTGTCGGGATTGTCATCGGCGATGAGAATGCGCCCGGCGAGGACGTCCGAACGATCTGGATCGTCCTCTTCCTCGCCGCGCGACGCCACCGCGCCGGCGGCAACACTCGTCGACGTCAGCCCGTCGGCGAGCAGAGCCGTCAGCCTCAACATCGCGGCCGAGACCCGGCCGACATCGCGCCGGACGGCATCGTCCCCGAGGTCTGCGACCTCCTCCACCACGACGGCGATGACGCCGTGCAGTTCGTCGGCAGCGGTCCGCATGGCGAAACGCAGCTCGGACAGCGAGATGCTGCCGGATTCGATCAGGTGCGACCTGAGCTGGCTGTCGATCGTCGAGAGTAGCCGCCGCGCGACGACGACGATCGTGGCGATGTCCTCGCCGACGACCGAAAGCACCGTCGGCTCGGCTTCCTCGAGGATGAGCTCCGTGTAGCCGACAATCGCCGTCAGCGGGGTGCGCAGCTCGTGGCGCAGTTCCGCCAGGAAATCGAAGCCGGCCGCAGCCTCGTCGCCGGGCGATGGCGGCGATGGCGGCCCATGCATCACCGCTGATCGCCTCCGATCAGGGCGCCGATCTTGCCGATCAGCCGCTCGAGGTCGATCGGCTTCGTATCGTAATCGTCGCAACCAGCCGCGAGCGCGGCCTCGCGGTCGCCGTTCATCGCATGGGCGGTCAGGGCGATGACGGGAATGTCTTTCAGCCGCGCATCCGCCTTGATGCGGCGCGTCGCTTCCCAACCGTCGATCACCGGCAGGCTCATGTCCATCAGCACGAGATCCGGCATCAAAGCCTCGCAGCGCTCGATCCCCTCGCGACCATCGACGGCAACCTCGACCTCAAATCCTCTGCGGCGCAGGCGACGACCCAGCATGTCCCGGTTCATCTCGTTGTCTTCGACCAGCAGAATGCGGTTCATCCAAGCGTCCTCGCCAAAGTACCCGCCCAACTCCTCGCGAACACCCTCGCGAACGGCCTCGACCCGGGTCCGGTGTCGCCGTCGGCGGCGACTGCGTCCTCAAGCGGTTTCCGGCTCGCGCCACTGCACGGCGATGCGACCGGTTTCGACCAGCGCGAGCTTCGTCGCCCGGACGATGCGACTGACGTCGACGCCGTTGTCGCTGCCCTTCTGCAACACCGTGACGACACCGCCGCCGAGACGGTCGCGGTCCTCGCTCGTCAGGTCCTTCGCCGTGACGATGACGACCGGAATGCCGGCCGTCGTCACGTCGCGACGCAACTGGTCGACGACCTCGAACCCGTCGGTGTCGGGCATCATCAGGTCGAGCATGATGAGATCGGGACGCTCTGCCGCCACCGCCGCCAGCGCCTCGCGGCCGTTCGCCGCCTCGCGCACGATCCAGCCGCGCTGCTCGAGACCGCGGCGCAGCACCGTCCGGCTCGGCGCATCGTCGTCGACGACGAGCGCCCGGCGCTCACCGGCGTTGGCGCCGGTCAGCTGTTCCAGGATCATGATGAGGCGGTCGCGGTCGACGGGCTTGTCGACGAAGCCGGTGGCGCCCATGGCGCGGCCGCGATCGGCGTCGTTGACGACCGACACCATCACGACCGGCAGGTCCGCCAGGGACGGATCGCCCCGGATGGCGGCGAGCACCGTCCAGCCGTCGAGGGTGTCCATCTTCACGTCCAGCGTGACGACCGCCGGACGCTGCGCGCGGATCAGGGCGAGCCCCTCGATGCCGGAAGCGGCCGTCACCACGGTGAAGCCCTCCCGCTCGATGTGGCGGCGCAACAGCGTCCGGTCGTCCTCGCTGTCGTCGATCACCAGGATGATCCCGGACCCCGGCTGGCCCGCCGCAGCGCGCTCGTCGAGCGACGGTGTGTCGCCGCCCGCCGCTCCCCGTTCCGGCAGCATCGGCAGGCGTATGACGAACTCGGATCCCTCCCCTTGCGTGCTGGTGACGGTGACGTCGCCCCCCATCAGGCGGCAAAACTGCCGGCTGATCGCCAGGCCGAGCCCGGTGCCGCCGTATTTGCGCGTCGCGGAGGAGTCGACCTGCATGAATTCCTGGAACAGCCCGCCGAGCTTGTCGGCGGAAATCCCGATGCCGGTATCGCGCACCGCCAGCACCAGCGCGTCGCCCGCCTCGCCGCTCTCGCACCGGGCAGCCAGCGTGACGACGCCGTCCGAGGTGAACTTGCAGGCGTTGCTGAGAAGATTGAGCAGGCTCTGCTTCAGCCTCATGCGATCGGCCCACACCAGCGGCAGCGCCGCCGGCCGCTCCAGCACGAAGGTGTTGCGGTTGCGGTCGCACATCGGGCGAATGGTCGCCTGCACGTCGTCGATCAGGTCTGCGAGATCGACGAATTCCGTATCCAGCGTCATCTTGCCAGCTTCGATCTTCGACAGGTCGAGCACGTCGTTGATCAGCGCCAAAAGGTGCTTTCCGGCATTGCGGATCTTGTCCAGGTCCTTGTGGACTTCGGCATCGACGAGCCCCTCGGTTTCCTCGCGCAACATTTCGCTGTAGCCGATGATGGCATTCAGCGGCGTGCGCAGTTCATGGCTCATGTTGGCGATGAACTGGCTCTTCGAGACATTGGCAGCCTCAGCCGCATCGCGGGCGGCAGCGAGATCGGCTTCCCGACGCTTCTGTTCGGTGATGTCCTGGAACACCACGACGGTCTCGCCGCCGGCCGATCGCCGCTCATGGACGCGCACCCATTGCCCGTCGCCATGCTGGAACGTGCGCTGGCTGCCCGCCCTCCCCCGCATGGCGCTCTGTTCCGCGACCCAGCGATCCGGATCGCTCGTGGCGCCGCCGTCGACGGCGATCGAGCGGAAGAGCGCATCGTAGGACGTGCCGTCGACGGTGGCTGGTGCTGAGGCGGGAAAGATGTCGCCGAGCTGGGAGTTCGAGACGATCAGCCGGTCCTCGGCGTCGAACAGCGCGAAGCCCTCGCCGATCGTCTCGATCGCGTCCGACAGGATCTGGCGCTGGCGGACCTCGGCCGCGGCGAGCCGATTGCGCTCGGCGACACTGTCGCGGAACAGCTCCAGCGAGCGCCCGACGGCCGCCACTTCGGCCGGCGCGTCGACCGGAATGGCGACGTCGAGTTCGCCCGCCGTCAACTTGCCGACTGCCCCGTGCATGATCTTCAGGGGTCGGACGATGGTGTGCACGACACCCAGCGTGCCGACCACGCTGGCGCCGACCAAAAGGGCGAAAAGCTGCAGCAACGTCCACAGCGCCTCATCCGCCGAGGCGACCATCGCCTCCCGTCCCTCGGCCGACTGAGCCGCCAGGCCATCGGCGAGACCGGCGAGCTGGACATCGATGGCACTGATGTGACGGCGCGCATCCGCCATCATGGAGTTGCCGATGACGCGCTGTTCCGGCTGCACGGCCGCAGCCTCATAAGCGAGCAACGCCTCCCCGGCGCGCTGTTTCAGTGCTGCGAGATCGACCTCGATCGCCGCCACCGTCTCGGGCTCGATCGCCTGGAGCGATGCCAGCGCCGCCCGAAAGCGGTTTTCGGCGGCGGCGGCATTGCGCTCGGACAGCATCAGCTGGCTCACGGCGAGATCCGTCAGCCAGTATTTCAAGTCGCCGAATGCCTCTACCGCCTCGCTCGCGCCGGCATAGGCCGTGAACAGCCCGGCCTGCCGCTTCGCCACGGCGGCGTTGCTGCGCAGCTCCGACAGCATGACGTAGTTCGCGACGACGATGCCAACCAGAATACCGGCGGCCAGCAGGATGACGCGCGACCGGATGGAGGCACGCCGGAACCGTCTTGCGAGCGCAATGCCGTTGGTCATGGGGCCGTCCACATCAAGCGCGGGAGCGCAGCGATCGCGTTCGGGACCGTTCAGAGTGGGCCTCAGCCAAAGCGGAACCCTGTCACAGCTCGGACTTACCAAAGAATGACGCTGATCACGCCGCCGAGATCGCCTTCCGCGGCACCTTCTTTGGGGTAGCCGGTTCGATCGATCTCGCCGGCCGGCTTGCCGTGGCACGAAAGGCACGAGCCGGCGTAGTACTCCGGGATGAGCAGGCGAAAGGCAGGCCGGCCGTCGGTCACGGCCGCTGTCTCGATCGCAGCGCCCCTGCTCCATGTCGGCGAAGACAGGTACGTCTCGATCATCTCGTTCTCCCAGGCGTCCGGCCGGGACGAGCGATTGCGGACGACTGCCAACGGGGCCGTCACGCGCATCTGTGCCTCACCGGCGGCGAGGTCGTTGAAGCGGGCCGTCACGAGCCGGGCGAAGACGGCAGGGATGAAGCCTTTGAAGCCGACACCCTCGGCATTGATCGTCGCCTGCGACTGATCAATCACGTCCTTGATGGCGCCGTTGAGAAGCGACAGCAGCCGCTCGGCGCGATCACTGCCGGGCGCGAGGCTCGGCATCGACGACGAGGCCTTCGCGAGCCGGGCGTCCGTCTGCTCCAGCACCAGTGCCGCCGTCAGGCCCTTGTCGCCGAGCGACGGGTCGTTGATCAGGTCCTGGTGGGAGGACACCACGGCGCGCGCCGCCACCAGGCGACCGGTGAGCGCACGGGCGATGGCAGCAGCCTCGAGCGCCGCCGGCGTGGCAGTGTCCGTTGGAGTGGACGGCACCACGGCGGACGGTGCCACGGTGTCGGCGCCCAAGGCATCCGCCGAGAGCAGAGCGAGCAAGACGCTTGCGGCCGCAACGCCGGCAACAGTCGCCAGAACCCGCAGGCTGCCGCGCCGGCGCGACGGCCGGACATCGGACGCCGCGCCATCGCTGACGGACGGCCCGCCAGGAGCTCCGAGTGGCAGCCAGGAGCCCTGCGACATCATCAATTCATGCTCGTCAACGCCAGGTGCTCCGTCTCGTAGATCTCGAAGAGGCTCGTCAGGCCGGTGACATCGAGCAGTTCCTTGAACGAGGACTGCACTCCAGCCAGTATAAAAGAACGGCTCATCGCTTGCGTCTCGTTCTTGGCGATCATCAAGGAACGGAACCCAGCACTTGTTACATAGTTGAGCTCTTGGACATTCAGGACGAGGCCACGCGTCAGACGACTATTGTAGCCGCGCAGGATGCCGGTGAGTTCTTCGGAATTACTCGAGTCGATGCGACCCTTGAGCGACACGACCAGAACCTCTTCGACGACGCGCTCAGAGACCGCAAGCATTTCAGAAGCCTCACAAGCATTTTTACAGTCGCGGGAGTACACAGATCGGCTCGATAGATATATATATCGCCTCGTTAGTGACGATTACATGACACAAACCGGCCAATTTCCACACCTCGAACGACAGAGCATCGAGGAACGAAATAGCTATTTAACGTATTGATACGACCACGACCGCGACCAATATGACATTTTTGCTACACGACACGGAAGATGGAGTACGAGATTGCCGCAACGGCGTTCCGACCGGCAACGAAGTCTTCCGGGGTGACGTCTCGACAACCATCATTTCGCTTCATGCCCCGCCGATTGTCCGAGGCTGCGCACCCACTCGACGATGGTCCGGGCGACCGACGCTGTCTGGCCGGGGCTGAGGACATCACCCGCGATGACGTGGCCATCCGGGTCGTCGTCGGCGCGGAGTGTGACACGCTGCGCCCGCGCCGCTGCACCCCAGGCCTCTGCGACGGGCGTGATCAATGTCGTGTCGATGACGCGATCGGTGTCGGAGTAGAGAAACAGCGCCGGCACGACGGCCCCCGCCGGATCGATCGCGCGGACATGGCCGATCAGGGCAGCCAGCGACGCCAGCGCGGTCGTCGGGTAGCGCTCCGTCCAGTAGCGGCGATGGGCTTCGTTCCTCGTCTCGAAACTGTGCTCCGCGCCGATCAGGAGCGGCACCCAGGACACGGCGCCGGGCAGTTCGAGGAGCCGCGCCAGGGGCGACGACAAGCCGAAATTCGGCGAGACGAAGACGACTCCGGCGAGATCCTCGGAAAGCTTGGGATCGGTGGCGGCGATCAGCGCGAGCGTACCGCCCGTCGATGTGCCGATCAGGATGACCCGTTCGCCGATGCGTCGCCCGATCGCCAGCGCCTCGGCGACATCCTCCACCCAGTCGCCCGCCTCCGGCTCGGCCATCGCCGCACCGGATCGGCCGTGTCCGGCCAGCCGCGCGAGGAAGAGGTTTGCGCCCAACGCCGCGGCGACATCGTCAGGCAGCGGTCGCACCTCTTCGGACGACGCGGAGAAGCCGTGCACATAGACGATGGACAGCCGTGTCCGCGCCCCGGCGGCGCCCGCCCAGAGGATCCGCGCCTCCACGCCCGCCACGAGATCGGGAAAGCTCTGTTCCTTCGCCCGCAGGTAGGCATCGAGATCGGCGGGCAGGTCGGCCGCGTCGAAGGCGATCTCACGATCGACGCCGGCGGCCGGGACGAGCGCCCAGATCGCCGCTGCAAGAACAAGCAGGACGAGGAGAACTCCCCCCACCAGACGTCCGATCAGGCGCATCGACCACCACCTCGGCATCGCCTGCCTTGCGAGTGGCACCCCGTCCGCGACCGCTGACCATGCCGTCGCACTACGCCAGACTAATCGCTGAGCGACGAGAGAAAGATGACGGTGGCGAGGACCCCTGATCCCGTCCGCTGGCAGAGAACACAGACTTCGCGCCGCATCCCCAGCCGACCGCCGGCTGCGGATGCGGCGTCGTTCAGACGGCGCGACTGATCCCGCCGAGGATACCCTCGACGTCGGCCACCACGGCCTCGAGGGGACGGCCGGCATCAACACGGCGCCAGCCGATCGGGCCGCTATCGCGGGACAGTTGTTCGGCGACGACCCGCTGGTCGGCGTCCGAGGCGTCGCCGTGGCGGGCGGCGACGCGCCCGGTCAACGTCGCCGCCGGTGCCTCGAGCCAGATGCCGTCGAAGCGCATGCCGAGCCGCTCGGCGAGGGCGGCGACGGCCAGCCGCTCGCCATCCTGCTGATGCACGGCATCGACCACCACGGCGAGCCCCGCCCGCAGCACCGTCGACGCCTTGCGGTGCAGCACCGCATAGACGGCCTCCGTCGTCGCGCGGTCGTAGGCGCTTTCCGGCAAGCGCTCGAACTCGCCGACCCCCAACAGGCCCTTGCGCTCGACGTCGCTGCGCAGGTGCACCGCGCCCGGAGGTCGCCCAAGGCCGCCGGCGATGCGGGCGGCGACCGTGCTCTTGCCCGTGCCCGACAGCCCGCCGACCGCCACGAGCCGCGGCGGTACCGGTCGCATGGCGTCCTCGGCGAGTGCGAGATAGCCTTCTGCCGTCGCCTGAAATCCGGCCTCGGCGGTCTGCTGCAGGCGCACCGCCTCGATCTTGGCGCGGATGGTGGCCCGTACCGCCAGGAACAGCGGCATCGCCGCGACACCCGGCAGGCCCGCCGCGTCGCGCGCCGCGGCGAGGTAACGGTTGAACACCGCGTTCGCCTCCCGCACCAGAGAGCGGCGCAGCAGATCCATGACGAGGAAGGCGAGATCGTAGAGGACGTCGATGGTGGCGAGGTCCTCGTCGAATTCGAGCGCGTCGAACAGCGTCGGCCGCCCGTCGATCAGCACGATGTTGCGCAGGTGGAGGTCGGCATGGCAGCGCCGCACGTAGCCGTTGTCGACGCGCTGCTGCAGCAGCGGCGCGACGGCGTCGAGGGCGCGCCCGGTGTCGGCCGCTAGCCGGGCGATCCGGGCCGGGTCGACGACATGGCCGATCTGGAGCAGCGTCGCGGTGTTCTCCTCGACGATGGCGCGCAGCTGGTCGACGAAGGCGGCCGTGCACCGCAGCGGGGCGCGGGCATGGGAGGCGACGATGACGGCGGCGGTGCGCTGCAGGAGGTCGGCATCGAGACCGCCGCGCTCGGCGATGCGGTCGAACGTCAGCGTCTCGTCGAAGCGCCGCATGTGCACCAGCCACTCAACCGGCACGCCGTCGCCGCCGAGCGCCAGCCGGCCGTCCGACCGGCGCGTCACCGCGACGACACCGCGATAGAGCGCAGGCGCGAAGCCGGCATTGACCTCCACCTCGCGTTCGCAGGCGCGGCGGCGCCGCTCCAGCGTCGAGAGGTCCATGAAGGCCAGCCGCACGGCCCGCTTCATCTTGTAGACGTCGTCGCCGGCGAGCACGACGACGGCGCCGTGGGTGTCGATGCGAACGGCCGGCGTGCCGCCGGTCGTGGCCGCTTCGAGAAGGAAGGCCGTCACCTCGGCCTGGGCGTCGCCGCTCGCAGCGGCAGCGGGCGCCGGCCCGCCCGCCATGTCGTTCGCGATCACGGTCTCGCCCGTGTTCAGGGGTGAAGTCCGGGTGTTGGACGGGTCGTTGGACGGGATGTCCGACGAAATGTCGTTCGGAGTGTCTGCGACCATCATCCTCACTCCTCGGCGAGCGCCATCGCGGCCCGCGCGCACGACCCGCATCGCCGAATGCCCGGCAGCCGCCGCGCCCGCGTCCGCCGGCCGGCCCGCCCAGCCGAGCTGGACCAGTCGAGCCAGAACCAGCCGTGCCGCGCGCCGACAGACGTCTACGATGTCTGCCCGCGCGCAGACAGGCCCCGCCACGATCAAATGCCGCCGCGGTCCGGCCTGCATGAAGCGGTAACGCCCCGCCGCCGGTCGCAGGGCCCCGCCCCTGCCCGTCCCTCCGCCGGCTCACGATCCGCGGCAGAACCGCTGCCGCAGCGGAACCGCTTGCGCCGACCCCGCCGAACCGTATAGTGCGGCCGCTTCGCCGGACCGTCCTGACGGCCGCGGCGCGACGGAGGGGTGGCCGAGTGGTTGAAGGCGCACGCCTGGAAAGTGTGTAGACGGGAAACCGTCTCGAGGGTTCGAATCCCTCTCCCTCCGCCATTACCTTCAAATGAAGCGACTCCCGGCCTCTGCAAGGCACGAAAATTCTCACAGAATTCCAACAGTTTGACCGTCAGGGCTGTTGACCGCGCTTCGTTGCTCTCCGGGTCATTGTTCTCTGTTTTGCCCGTTGCTCACTGAACCTGTGGACTATGGGGCAGAGGGTACAGAGTGCCAACACAATGAAATACAGCAGCTTTTGTGAGCATGAGGCGTGACGACAGTTTTGCTGCACAAAGGACAGAAAAGTTGCGACCGCGAAAGCCTGAGCCAGCTTCTCAGCTCGGGTGCATTATGGTCGCCAGTTTTGTCGCATTGGCGGGGTCGTGGGTGAACAGGGTCAGCGTGGGCTTCTCCTGTGCTGCGCGGCGGAGCCTGTCGTAGGTCGTCAGCGTAGCCGCGCGCTGCTCGACAATGCCGGGGATCGTGCCCTGCGCCACCTGGTCGTCGTCGAAGGCCGCGTCACCTGCGAGGACGATCCTGCGTGCGCCGAGGTCGATCACCACGCTCTGATGGCCTGATGTATGGCCCGGCGTCGCGACTACGAAAACGTCACCGCGTTCGGTCAGCGGCATGATCGGGCCGAAGGCTCCCCGCGTCGCGTCCCGCGCGGTCTGCTGCACCCGCCCGTCCTGTGGCAGCTTCGGCAGCAGGCGGCCCGAACGCGCGGCGGGGACCAACTCCTCGGGCGAGACCAGCAGCCGGGTCGATGCAGGCAGAGCATCGAGGTTGCCGACATGGTCGGAATGGGTGTGGGTCAGCACGCAGAGGTCGATGTCCGCCATCTTGTGCCCGGTCGCAGCCACCATCGCGGGCAGGTCGTTGCCTGAGGCGGCGGTTGCGTCGATGATCTTGGGGTAGATCTTTCCCATGCTACTCGCCGCCGCGCCAAAGTAATCGGGCGTCCCGAATCCCGCGCTCTCGCCTGTGTCGACGAGGATGCGGCGCTCAGGGTGGTCGATCAGCCATGCGGTGCAGTCGAGCCAGCCGGTGATCCGGCGATCCGACATCATCACCGGGAAACGGAGCTTGTCATCCACGTAGGCTAGATCGGCAGGCAGGGCGCGGTGGCGCTCGCGGATACGTACGACGCCGACGGGCAGCCGCCAAAGTGTGATACCCTGGCCCAGATCGTGCGAGGTGGGTAAAGCTGCCTCGGGCAGCGGCGGACGCGGCGACCACCGTTCGATCGGCGGCCCGGCGAAGGCTGCGATCATCCGGGCGACATGGCCGAGGCGACGGGGCAAAGAGAGGGACTTGGTCATCGGTAGGGTTTCCGCTATCTAAACATTGTTTAATTCACGCGGAGAACAGCACATTGGATCACCCAGACCTGCAGGAAAAATCCTATCACCACGGCGATCTGCGCCGGGTGATCCTCGATGCGGCCGAACGTCGGCTGACTGAGAACGGGGTCGAGGGGGTGACGATCCGGGCATGCGCACGAGATGCCGGTGTATCGCCAGGCGCGCCGATCCATCACTTCGGCTCTCTCAAGGGGCTGCTCAGTACGTTGGCGGCGCATGGCTTTGACATGCTGGTTACGCGGTTGGATGCTGACCGTGACGAGAAGGCCGACCGATCTGCTGACGTGTTGTTGGTGGGTGCCTATGTTGCCTTCGCCGTTTCCAATGCGAAGCTGTTCGACCTTATGTGGCGGGACGATGTTCTGGATCTTGGCCATGCGGGCTTGCAAAGCGCACGCGAGAGGTCTCTGGAACGACTGAAGGGATTATCCGATCCACTTGCGGATGAGAGAACTGCGCGGCTTGGTGCTGTCCGGAATTGGTCATTGGCGCATGGACTGGCGTTGCTCCTGATCAGTCAACGCATGGTGGCGGCACTCGGAAGCAAGGACCACGGTCTTGCGACGATCGAGGACTTCGTGGCGCTGGCTTATAGCGAAGAGTTCGCGGCAGTTGGATAGACCAAAAGTCGGTAAGATAGGGTCCGTTGCTGGCCCTTTTGCGTTTTGTCCGACCGGACAAAGGAACCGCCGCCCCATTCGGGACGGCGGCATCTGGGCAAGGGTGGTTCGCGGCGTTGGTTATGCGAGAGGTGGTAGACCCTGCCGCGCCCCTCGATCTTCTCTGACGTTACTTCGATCCCGAATTTCTTCTTGAGTGCTCCGCCAATTGCGCAGAATTTCGCAAAAGTACGGCCGTGGACACCTGTTAAGCTGCTCATGACTGCATGACGCTGAGCAAGGACGCGACGCAGCATAAACTGTGCCAAGGTTGACGCACGATAGTGGCCTGCCGCCGGACTACGCTCGATCCAACTCTACCGCATGGCAGGTGCTTACGGCCCGAAGATAAGCCAGCGACAGCAGCTTGAGCTGTTGCCGGACATTGTCGATCTGGACAACTGAGCCATTTCGATCAAGCAGCGCCTGCACCGGCCCCGTGACTGCTGTCGACAGGATGAAACTCGCCGATTCGACATGCGGGAATGACCTGTCGGAGGCAGTCGAGAGAAGGCGGATGATCGTCGCCTGAGCCTCCATTGTCAGGCGCATCACGGCGTCTGACTCGCCAACCACCGCCACGACCGCATACAAGGCCTTCGACGTCGCTGGATCGGCAAACTTGGCGTCAAAGAGTGCGTTAATAAGCGCGTCAACGATCTCAGCGAGACTCTTTCCTCGAACACCCTCTTCGATGCCTGTCACGGCGTCGCGGACACCTGAGAGATGATGCTGCAAGACCGCCGCGAGCAGCGCCTCCTTGTTGGGGAAGTACTGATACAGGGTGCCGACCGATACGCCTGCTCTTGCCGCGACGCGAGTCGTGGTCAGCCGTTCGATTCCCTTGTCCAGCAAAACCTGAATGCAGGCCTCGAAGACGGCCTGGACGGTCACCTCAGACCGCCTCTGCTGCGGTAGTTTCCTCGGCTTTATGGGCGATAACGGCGCGAACATGGGATGCGAATTCCAAAACTGAAGAGTGGTTCATATACTCAAGTTCGTTGAAGCCTGAAAGCATCAAGAGGCAGTTGTCGGTATGGCGAACGTGAGATCCCGCATGGCTGTTCTCTGTCCCGCGCTCGCACTGACCCTCGCTGCATGCGTTTCAGGCACCACCCAACCCCGGAGCGGATCAGTGAGCAAGACCGACATCACCAACGAAACTGCGACTCCGTCGAGCCGCTACAACGTCGCCATCACGCGCACCGCCACGATCCCCGGGCGTTCGCGGGATGTCTTCCAGTTCATTACGGCCGAGAATGTCTTGCCCAAGGTACTCACCGGCTACGGCCCTCTGCCTGCGGTCGTCAGAACGTCTGGGAATACCGGCCCGTGGGACACGCCAGGATCGGCACGTTTGGTCCATCTCGCCGATGGCAGCACCGTGCGCGAACAGCTGACCGACTACGCGCCGCCGAGACGGTTTGCTTACCGTGTTTGGGACTTTGGCAACCCGATTATATCCACATTGGCAACCGGGGCGCGTGGCGACTGGTCTTTCGCGGACCATCCTGACGGGACGTATGTGGAGTGGACATATACGTTTTCCGCGAAAAACGCGGCCGCATCGGTCTTGCTCTCAGGCATCACGCACATCTTGTGGCGCGGCTACATGGATGTCTGCCTCGAGAACACCAAGAAAATCATGGCGGGTCGATAACGGCCATCTCACTCCCTATAGCTGGGATCTGGACTATTGGGCCAATCTGAGCTGATGGGTCGCAACTGCGTGCAACCTACCCGCGCTGACGGGATTTAATGAATGTCCACCGTCCCGCTTCCACGCCAGCAACCGGAGTTTTCGGATACGGCGCACCTAACCGTTTGGCGTGATTGATGGCCAAGGTCGGCTCTCTGCACCAGAACTGTCCTGCCGCCATCGTTGCGTACGAATTCCCGATGAGAGAAAAGCGGATAAGGACGATGTGGGTCTCCGCTTGGCTTCGCGAGAACCGGAGCAGAGGACTTGCATCCGGTTTCCTCTCCTCCGCCATTCTCTGTATTGACTGATTGACATAGAAAAATATTCATCGCCGATTTATACAACACCCAACAATTTGCCCCAACTCAGACCGTGGTTAGAGAGGCAAACGTTCTTGGCCACTGTGGTCTGGATGCCACGCTCACGCTGACACTGCCGGCTCTTCTGAGCGCAGCCATCGGCCGCCACTTGACTCGGGTACCCGATAAATCCACAGCTTGATTCAAGGGGCGCATCGCGACGCTCCCGTGAGGCGTCAGCCCAACGTTGCGTCCAAACTCTCTTCATTGAGGAGATGGGCGCGCGAAGCTCCCCACCCCCGTCAAGCGCTATCACTAAGACGAGCAGGCGCAGTTTGAACGCCACCTTGCCGACTTCGTCGTCGCCTACACCTTTGGCCGCCGACTCAAGTCCCTGAAGGGCCTCACACCCGACGAGTTCATCTGCAAAAGGTGGGCGCTCGTGCCCGAGAGGTTCAACTTTGATCCGACCCATCAAATGCCCGGACAAAACGCCTAGCCGACGGGGTGACGCTGAAGCAATGCCCGTGCGCCTCGTCGGCGGTTAAGTCGGCACCGGGAACGGCGGGCTTCGCGTCGACCACGGCGCTGAGACGTCGAAGGGCCGCGAGCGGCGCTTCATGGTGGACCCGGACGGCCGCGACCTGATCCTCGGGCCTCGACCTGCCGACGACAAGGATCGCGACGGCGCCGGTCCAAGGCCGCGGTCGCCACGCCACCTGTTCCGGTTCGGGCGCGAAGCCTTCTCCGACTCCGGCATCGCTGGAGGCCGGCCTGCAACCGCAACGATCATCATTGTCGAAGACGTTCGCAGGCCGCCAAACAAGCAACCCCCGCTATCCACCCGCAGCTCTGGATGGTCGAGTGCTCTGCCGCCTGCATCAGCCGAAACCGAAGTTTCCGGATGGACCGGCGCGCGCCATGAAGCCAGGATCAGGCCCTGAGCGCGGTAGCGATCTTATCCTTCAAGGCAAGTCTTTTTTTACGAAGCGCAGTCTCGGCTTCATCGCTGATAGGCTCTATTCGGGTTTCTGCTCTATGGATCTGATCATTAACCTCGTCATATTCTTCCAAAACGCGTGCAAAAGCAGGGCTTGCAACCTTAAGTGCGTGGATGGCGTCCATTTCGGCGGCAAACTCTTCTCTGAGCGTATGCGGTGTGTTGGACAAGCTATTTCTCCTGAGCTGCGCTCGTGCACGAGCGTGCACGAGATCCGGTGATCGTTGAGCGGCGCCGGTTCGATGGCGGAACCTTGAGAACACCGCGCGACCTAAAATTCAAGGTCCCGCCGCCCGCCCGTCCTTTGGCATCCAGGAGAGCAAAAAATCGTCGGCTGCGCAGAGGCCTCGGTCCGAGTGCACCCTCTCACGGGCCAGCGGGAGCCGCACAGGGTGAATGTCGGGTTGTGCCCGTTCCATCATGGGGCTTGCTCGGCCGGCTCGGAGTGGTTTGCCGTTCCCGGACCGAGGCACGGCAGGCGAGAAGTCGTGCGATCAATAGAAGCCCACCTCGCGGACGTCGATGCGGGCATCGTGGTCCCGGCCAAAGGCGACGATGGCCACGGATGTCAGGCTGCCGGGTCGGGGCACACTGCGCAGCAGCGCGCCGGAGGGGGTGAAGGCATCGAACGGCAGCCGTACCTCGTTCCAGCGCGTGCTGACGTCGAAGCCTGCTTGATAATATTGCCAAGGCAATATCGTGCCGTTCGTGCGCAAGTGCACGAAGTACTGCTGGTCATTGCCGCGCACGACGATCCGCACGCCGGTCGTGCCCTCTGGCGGCGGGCTGGCGAGGTCCAGCCGCATCTGGATGAAGCCGCCATTGTTGGAAGTGCTGACGCGCCCCGTCATGCGCGCGAAGGGCTCACCATCATCCCGGACGAAAACGATGCCACCAGACGATACGCCGCCCATCACCGTATCGGAGAAGAACCGCCAGCGGACTTCGGGCTGCATTGTGAAATCCTCGATCGTCGTCTGCTCGGCCGATGCCGGCGGCAAGGCACCGAAGACCAGAAGCGCCGCAACGGCGAGAAAGATCAGAGCGCGCATCGATTGTTCCTGACTGTGAGCCCTGACGGATCCTGCACACCCAGAGGAGCAGTATGGCCGTTGTCATCAACGGCCGGTGCCCGTCGTGGTTGCCACGCTCATGGCCTCAAAACACACCCTGATCTGCCGCAGCACTTGTACCCGGCTGCGCGGCGGCGCGATCGGACGCCAACGCGGCAGGCCGGTCAGGCACCGCTCGCCGCTGCCAGGCGCGCCAGCACGATGCCGGCAAGCACAATATGGGTCAGCGTGATCGCCACCGACAGCCCATGCAGCCATTTGAACCGGCTCTTGGCGCCGTCATCGGTGGCACGGTTGATCGCCGGCATCAGGACCTGCCGCGTGGGTAGCACCGTCACCGCCACCAGCGCCAACAACCAAGCCGACAATGTATCGAAGGGCCACATCAGGACTGCGGCAACTCCGGCCGTGCCCAGCACGAAAAGATAGAACAGGGGAAAGGCACGCCGGATCGTCGGCCCCGCCACATCGGGCGGTAGCGCGGTGAACAGGAAGGCCGCAAAGCCGAAGGAATAGAGCACCATGCCGCCGAACAGCAGCGCCGTGGTCAAGATCGCAGCGGTCAGCATGCGGGACCTCCAAGGACCAAGCTGGGTTTGCGGGCGATCCTCATGTAGAGGATCGTCGTCAGCGGCAGCGGGCCGAATGTCGGGTCGAGACGCCTGTTCAGTCCACGGGGCTCGAGGCCGGTCGCGGGACCGGGCGCCAATCCCGCGTTCTGCAGGGCGTGGCGCCGTTTGCGCGGCTTGATGAACATCGTGGGGCCGTGCGTGCCGCGCGGCAGCAGACGCATCAGGTCCTCGGCCACGGTGATGGTTGGGCGACTGGCCGCAGCGGGTCGCGGTTGATGGTGCGGATCGGTGGTCATGACAGCTGCGCGAGCAGGTCGTCGGCGATGGCGGTGCCGCTGGTCCAGGCCGCCTCGACCCGCGCGCCCAGGCACCAGTCGCCGCCGAGGTAGAGTGTGGCTCGCCGATCGCTCAGGAACGGCCGGCCGAGGGCGGCGGCGACACGGGCATGGCGCCAGCGATGCGCCGCGACCGGGTTGACGCGGTCGGCGGCCACCCCGAGCCGGTCGCTCAGCAGAGGCAGCATGCGCGCGGCGATGGTGGCGGGGTCGTCCTCGAGATGACGCTGGCTGAACGCCACGCCGGCCTGCGCCACCCAAGTCACCGCATCACCGGCGGGTCGGCCCGGCTTGCTGCTGTCCTGAGCGATCCAGGCGAGGTCGTCGTCCGGGTCCTCCCGCGTCTTGAAGGGAGCGGGCGCGGTCATGGTGGCCATCAGCGTCAGGCAAGGGTCGATCCGCACGCCGGCGATCTCGGCCACCAGCGGGTGCTCCGCGCCCAAGAGGGCTGCAACCTGCGGCGAAGGCACGGTGACGACGACCCGCGTAGCCGCATGGATCGTCTCGCCGGCCTGCACCAACCAGCCGCTATCGCTCGGCCGTACCGCCGTGACCTGCATCTCCTGCCGGATGTCCAGTCCCACCGCCATCGCCTTGGCCAGCGACGACATGCCAGGCGTACCGACGATGCGGGCGCGGCCGGATCTATCCGACCAGGGAGCCGCGGCGCCCGCCATGGCGAGGTCGCGAAGCACGGCGGCAAAGCGATCGCCTGACGCCGTCACGAACTGCGCGCCGTGATCGAACTGCAGCCCGACCACCCGCCGGGTCGCCACCCGCCCACCGATCCCGCGCCCCTTGTCGAACAGCGCGGGCTGCAGCCCGGCCTGCACCAGCCTGCGCGCACAGGCGAGCCCGGCGATCCCGGCTCCGATGATGACGACGTCGCTCATTCCAGTTCCATCTGCGCGAGGATGCGGGGGATCTGCTGTTTCACCTTGTGAAAGCCTGCCGTCGCGTCGGGCCAGATGGCGCTGTCCCAGTCCCGCCGCCACTCGGCGAGCGCGACACCACGCGCGGCAGCTCCGTCGCCCAGGCGTCGAAACACGCGAGGCCGGTCCGCCCATTCATCGCCCGGTCGACATCGCGGCGCTGGCCGCGGTCACGGTCCAGCGCGGCGAAATCGGCCGCGAGACCGTCGAGATAGCGTGCCCAGACCTGTGGCCGCCGCTCCAACCAACCCTTGAAGTAGCCGCGCCAGATCACCTCTTCCGAGAACTTCTCGGCCGCCAACGGTCCATGGGCCGTCAGCGCCGCCGCGACCACCTCCTGCTCGGCCACCAGCCGCGGCGCAGCCACGGCGACAGCACCGAAACCGCCGTGTGCTCGTCCGGACCGTGGTCATGATCGCGCCCGTTGGCGTAGCGCCGGCCCATGGCGGGCTGGAAAGCCTGCAACCTTTCCAAGCCATGCGAGCGGGTTCCGGTGAAGGTCGCCATCTGTTTGTCGACTCTGCCGATGTGTCCGCTGGGGAGATGGAGGCCCCTGCCCTCGCGACAACACGGTGCGACCAGATGTCTTTGACGAGCATCTTCAGGACTATTTCCGCAAACAATCGGATTATTGGTGCCAAGATGCACCATCTGCGGCCGGCCTGTAGTCAAGTTTCGGGAGAAGCGGACTGTAGTCGGAAGCAACCAGCGCGTGACCGCTTTGGCGCACCTGTCGCAGACCCGAGCAGGTCGACGCGCAGCCATTGCCGTGTTGCTGCGGGCTTGCCGTCCCGAAATGGGCGCGTCGTTCCTGGCTTCCGAGGGCTGCGCCAGGGCGCCTGCTGCGACCGCACCCGGCGCGGCGGCTGGTCGCGGCCTTCTTGCTGCACCGCAGGAAAGCCCCAAATACGGATCCGTTGGAAAGGCGGGTACTCCATGGAAACCCTTGTTCTGTCGCGCATTCAGTTTGCGGCGAACATCAGCTTTCACATTCTATTCCCGACGATCACCATCGCGCTCGGCTGGGTGCTGCTGTTCTTCAAGCTGCGCTGGCGATCCACGGGTGATCAGAAGTGGATGGATCTTTACCTCTTCTGGGTGAAGGTGTTTGCCCTGGCGTTTGCCCTGGGGGTGGTGTCGGGCATCACGATGTCGTTCCAGTTCGGCACCAATTGGCCTGGGTTCATGGAAACGGTCGGCAATGTCGCCGGTCCCCTGTTGGCCTACGAGGTGCTGACCGCCTTCTTCCTCGAGGCGGTGTTCCTCGGCATCATGCTGTTCGGCGCGAGCCGCGTGAAGCCGTGGATTCACACCACGGCGACGTTCTTGGTCGCCTTCGGCACCACCATGTCGGCTTTCTGGATCCTCGTCCTGAACTCGTGGATGCACACACCGCAAGGATTCGAGCTGCGCGACGGGGTGGTGTTTGCCACCGACTGGGCGGCGATCGTCTTCAACCCCTCGATGCCCTATCGGCTGACGCACATGCTGCTGGCGTCGGGCCTCACCTGCGCCTTCCTGATCGCGGGCCTGTCGGCCTGGCGCTGGCTGCGGGGTGACAGGACAGCAGCCGTGGCGAGCGGCCTGCGCGTCGGTCTCGGGCTCGGGGCGGTGCTGATCCCGCTGCAGATCCTGGCGGGCGACATGCATGGTCTCAACACGCTGGAGCACCAGCCGCAGAAGGTGGCGGCGATTGAGGCGAACTGGGAGACGCGCGGCAACGTGCCGTTGGTCCTGTTCGCCCTGCCGGACGAGGAGACGCGCACCAACCGCTTCGAGGTCGCGATCCCGAACGGCGCCTCGCTCATCCTGACCCATGACCCGGCGGGCGAGGTGCCCGGCCTGAACGACTTCGTGGCTGCGGACGGAACGCCCCTGCACCCGCCGGTGGCTCCCGTCTTCTGGTCTTTCCGCGTGATGGTGGCGACGGGCATGGCGATGCTCGCACTCTCCTGGGCCGGCAGCTACCTGATGTGGCGGCGGGGAGGCCCCGCGGGCCTGCCGCGCCCGGTGCTGTGGGCGACGGTCGCCATGACCTTCTCGGGCTGGCTCGCCACGCTGGCCGGCTGGTACACGACCGAGATCGGTCGCCAGCCCTGGCTCGTGCAGGGCGTTCTGAAGACGGAGGCGGCGGTGAGCGACGTCGCCCCGGCGATGGTTGCCTCATCGCTGGCGGCCTACCTCACGGTCTATGCCTTCCTTTTGGTGGCGTTCATCGGGGCGTTGTTTCACCTCGCCCGCAACGGCGGCAAGGCCGTGCCGCTGGCGGGCGGCCAGCCGCAGGCCTTGGCCGCGGTCCCGGCGGAGTGACGGAAGATGTTTGACGATCCCGCCCTGTGGCTGCCACTCACCTTCGCCGCCCTGATGGGCCTTTCGATCCTGGTCTACGTGGTTTTGGATGGCTTCGACCTCGGGGTCGGCATCCTGTTTCCCTTCGCCACGCCGGACGAGCGGGACCGCATGGTCGCCTCGATCGGCCCTTTCTGGGACGCCAACGAGACCTGGCTGGTCCTCGCCATCGGCATCCTTCTCGTCGCCTTTCCAGTGGCGCACGGCATCATCCTGACAGCGCTCTACGCGCCGGTCGCGGTGATGCTGATCGCGCTGATCCTGCGAGGCGTCGCCTTCGAATTCCGGGTGAAGGCACCGCTTCCGCACAAGCCTTGGTGGGACCGGGCCTTCTTCGCCGGCAGCGTGATGACCGCCCTGTCGCAGGGCTTCATGCTCGGCCTCTACATCATGGGCCTCGAATGGACCGCCGCGAACGTCGCCTTCGCGCTGCTGACGGCGCTGTGTCTGACCGTTGCCTATAGCTTCATCGGCGCGGCCTGGATCATCCTGAAGACAGACCAGGCGTTGCAGGCCAAGGCCGTTGCATGGGCGCGCGGCGGCATCTGGGGCATGGTGCTGGGCATGGGGGCGGTCAGCCTGGCGAGCCCACTCGTCAGTCAGCGCATCTTCGACAAGTGGTTCGGCTGGCCGGAAACGCTGGTGCTGCTGCCATTGCCGGTCGTCTCAGCCCTGGTCGTGGCGACACTCTGGGTCATGCTGCGCCGCCTTCCGGCACCAGGCGACGCCTATGCCTGGCTGCCCTTCGTCGCCGCCTCTGTTCTGATGGTATTTGGCTTTCTGGGCATGGCCTACAGCTTCTACCCTTATGTCGTGCCCGATCGGCTGACGATCTACGACGCGGCCAGCGCACCCGAAAGCCTGATGATCATTCTGGTGGGCACGCTGTTCGTCTTGCCGGTCATCATCGGCTACTCGATCCTGGCCTACACACTGTTCCGCGGCAAGGCGACCAAACTCAGCTATGAATGACTGAAGCAGGGGGCGCGGTCGGCAGCCATGCTCCGTGCGGTGCTCGACCCGGCTGAAGCCCGACATGCTCGACCGCGCAGCCATCCAGGCTGATCAAGGAGACGACACCATGCTGGTTCTGATCATTGGCGCCAGCAAGGGCATCGGGTTGGAGGCGACGCGGCAAGCGCTCGGCGCCGGCTACCGGGTCCGCGCGCTGGCGCGCTCTGCCGGCGCGATTGCGCTCGACAGCCCGCAGTTGGAGAAGATGAACGGCGACGCCCTGGTCCTGCCAGACGTCGAAAGGGCGCTTGCCGGTGTCGACGCCGTGATCCTGACCCTCGGTGTCGGTCTTGGTGAGCTGGCGAGACCCGTGCATCTCTTTTCCAAGGCGACCCGCGTTCTCATCACGGCCATGGAAAGTCAGAACGTCAAGCGACTGATCTGCGTCACGGGCTTCGGCGCCGGCGACAGCCGGGCGAGCATCGGCTGCCTGCAGCGACTGCCGTTCCAGATCATCCTCGGGCGGGCCTATGACGACAAATCGCGGCAGGAGCAGTTGATCAAGCAGAGCACGCTCGATTGGACGATCGCCCGACCGGGGGTCTTGACCGGAGGTCCCCGCACCGGACGCTACCGGGTTCTCCGCGAACCTTCAGAATGGCGGAACGGGGTCATTTCGCGTGCAGATGTCGCCGACTTCCTCGTGCGCCAGATCGAGGACACGAGCTACCGACACGAAGCGCCGGTGTTGATCCAATGACTGTCGCCCAGCAGACGGCCGCGGACGAAGCGGACACGAAATCGACCGTATATTTTGACGGCTCATGCCCACTTTGCCGGGCAGAGATCGGTCACTATCGTCGACAGGATGAAGCCGGCGCCCTTTGCTTCGTCGATGTCTCGGAACCGAGCGCGGTCATCCCGAACGACCTGACGCAGCAGCAGGCGATGAGCCGATTTCATGTGCGCACGGGTGACGGCGCGCTTCTCTCCGGAGCCGCCGCTTTCGTCGAAGTCTGGGCGCGGTTGCCGAGCTGGCGCTGGGCTGCCCGCGCTGCGGCGCTGCCCGGTGTTCTGGCATTGCTTGAACGCGGCTACCGGCTTTTCCTGCCGGCCCGGCCGACGCTCGCGGCCATCCTCGCGAAACTGAAGCGCCGCGAAGACCTGCCCGCGCCCCCCCACCGGCCTGACGACGCTGAACGCTGATCGAGAACAAGAGATGCCTTGGCGGGACGCGGGGTCATTCATGGATCCATCGCCATGGTCGTAAGCCGCTACGAGATGCGCGGCGCCACCACCACCGTGCGCCAGCTTTGCATCAGTTCGGCACCGCTTTCCCCGCATCGCATCGTCAAAGCGCTCGAAACAGCGCCGTCGTCCGCTTCCCGGGACCCCAGCCGCGCCCTACGGGCCGGTTCCCGCGATCGGCGAGCATGCGGAGACGCCGCGGCCTGGTGGCGCCGCTCGGAACCTCGTGCGGCGGCAGAGTGAGCGCAACGGGGAGGCCCTGCTGATCGTGCGGGATTCGCCTTTGGTCTGCGTCCGGCCCGCTCCGTCAGAAGGCCGCCGTGCCCGTCATTGTCGGGCCGCCGGCGTCCGTCAGCACGGCGATGGCGATCGCGGTGTCACCCGTCCAGTCGGCCTCGACCGCGAAGTTCTCGCCTGCGTAGAGCGGCGCCAGCCCGCGATAGGAGAACCGAACCGGCTCCCGGCCGGCGGCACGGGCGGCGAGGTTCAGCATCAGCGTCGCCTGCAGGGGCCCGTGCACGACGAGGCCCCGGTGGCCCTCGACGTCGGTCGCATAAGCGACGTCATAGTGGATGCGGTGACCATTGAAGGTCATCGCCGAGTAGCGGAACAGCTGCGTCGTGGTCGTCGTCATCACCTCACGAAAGGCCGCGGCCGGCCGATCCGTCGGGCGCCGCGCGGCATCCGCGCGCCGCGTCCCCGACCGCCGGTAGACGATGTCCTGTCGCTCGGCGACGACGAGGCGGTCGCCGACCGCATAGGTGTGGCGCACGGCGACGAAGCAGAGGGGGCCGGTGGAGCCGTCCTTGAAGGAGATGCCTTCGATGACGGACACCTTCGTGACGGTGTCGCCAGGGGCGAAGGCGCCATGGGTGGCGACCTCACCCCCCGCCCACATCCGCCGCTCGAACGGCAGATCCGGCAGGAACAGCCCGAGCCGCGGGTGGCCGTCTCCGCCGAGGTCGCCGGCGCCGACGATCTCCGGGGCGAGGCACCAGAAGATGCCGGGAGGCACCGCGCCGTCGGCGAGCGTGTCGCCGACGGTGGCGCGGAACTCGGCGAGCATCCGCACCGTGATCACATCTTGCCGCATGGTCCGGCGGCCGATCCAGTCGGCGGATCGGGCAGCGAGGGAGGCAGACGGCTCGCTCATGCCGGTCCTCCGACGAGTTGGGCGGAAAGCTCCCGGGCCGACAGGCAGCCAAGGGTCTCGGCCGTGGACGACAGCCGGTCGGCTGCCGCGCAACCGAGCCCCGACCGCACCCTTGCCTGCAGTCCCGCGACCATCATCTCGGCCGGCATCGGATCGGAAAGGTCGCGGGCCGCCTCGGTCCTGCCGGTTGGTCTGGTGATCGCCACGAGGGCGAGGGCGACAAGGCGGAGTAGGGTCTCGGGGGCGATCATGGAAGGTCTCCGCGGCCGCGTGTCAGCCATAGGACTTCGGCAGGCCGAGCACCTTTTCGGCGATGAACGACAGGATGAGGTTCGTCGAGATCGGCGCGATCTGGTAGAGGCGCGTCTCCCGGAACTTGCGCTCGACGTCGTACTCCTCGGCGAAGGCGAAGCCGCCATAGGTCTGCATGCAGGCCTCCGCGGCCTCCCAGCTGGCGTCGGCGGCGAGCATCTTCGCCGTGTTCGCCTCGACGCCCGGGTCCTCGCCGGCGTCATACCTGGCGGCCGCGCGGTAGACGATCGCCTCGGCCGCCAGCATGTGGGCATAGGCGCGGGCGAGCGGGAACTGGATGCCCTGGTTCTTGCCGATCGGCGCACCGAAGACGACACGGTCGCGGGCGTAGGCCGAGGCCTTGTCGAGAAACCACTTCGCATCGCCGATGCACTCCGCGGCAATCAGGATCCGCTCGGCGTTCATGCCGGAGAGAATGTAGCGGAACCCCTGCCCCTCGACGCCGATCAGCGACGAGGCCGGTATGCGCACGTCGTCGAAGAAAACCTCCGTAGTGGAATGATTGATCATCGTCCGGATCGGCCGGATGGTCATGCCACGCCCCACGCACTCCCTGAGGTCGATCAGGAACACGGACAACCCGTCTGTACGCTTCTTGGCTTCGGCAGGCGGCGTGGTGCGGGCGAGCAGCAGCATGAGATCGGAGTATTCTGCCCGCGACGTCCAGATCTTCTGGCCGTTGATGATGTATTCGTCGCCCTCGCGCTTCGCCGTGGTCTTCAGGGCGAGGGTGTCGGTGCCGATCGTCGGCTCGGTGACGCCGAAGGCCTGGAGCCGCAGCGTACCGGACGCGATCTTCGGCAGGTAAGCCGCCTTCTGCGCCTCGCTGCCGTGCCGCAGAACGGTGCCCATCGTGTACATCTGCGCGTGGCAGGCGGCGGCATTGCAGCCGTTGCGGTGGATCTCCTCGAGGATCACGGCAGCCGCGGTCAGGTTGAGGCCGGAACCGCCATAGGCTTCGGGGATCATCGCCGCCAGGTAGCCGGCGGCGACCAGCGCGTCCACGAACTCCTTCGGGTAGGATCGCTCGCGGTCGAGCGCTCTCCAGTATTCTCCCGGGAACCGAGCACAGACCTGCGCGACGCCTTCTCGGATCTCGGCGTAGTCGGCCGTTGGGTCGAAATTCTTCATGATCCCTCGAACCCGGCTGGATTCTTCGAAGGCCGAAACGAGCCCCGCAGGTCATTCGCCGCCCACCCGACCGTCCGATCTTTCTTCCACACACGCGATCAGGCCGGAAGGAGCAATTTCCAATACGTCCGAGATCAGCCGGCGGTGGCCAAGTCTCGGCAAGCTCTGAAGCCGCTGGGCTGCCACCCGCCCTCGCCTCACCTCACCCGAGCCGCACCTGGACCTCGTGTGCGCCACCGTCGTCGACGAGGGTGAGGCGCAGGGGCCGCGCGTCGACGACCGCGCCATCGAGCGTGGCGGTGCGAATGCCGCTTCCCGTCCCGTCCGGGTTGTCGACGACGATGCGGTAGCGGGCGGAGCCGTGGCGGACGGTCATCTCGAAGCCCGGCCAGGTCTTGGGGATACACGGGTCAAGGCGCAGCACCGCCCCTTCGAGGCGCAGGCCGAGGATCGCCTCGATGCCGGCCCGCTGCATCCAGCCGGCCGAGCCGGTGTACCAGGTCCAGCCGCCGCGCCCGACGTGCGGGCCGTCGGAATAGACGTCGGCGGCGACGACATAGGGCTCCACCTTGTAGCGGAAGACGTCGGACCGCCGGCGGGCGTGGTTGATCGGATTCAAGAGCGAGAACAACCCGGCCGCCCGGTCGCCGTCGCCGCGCGCGGCGAACGCCGTCACCGACCAGGTGGCGGCATGGGTGTACTGGCCGCCGTTCTCGCGGACGCCCGGTGGGTAGCCCTTGATGTAGCCGGGATCGAGCGCCGTCTTGTCGAAGGGCGGCGTGAACAGGAGCGCCAGCCCGTCCCGGTGGCGGATCAGTTCCCGGTCGAGCGAGGCCATCGCCAGGCCCGCCCGGGCGGGGTCGGCTGCCCCCGACAGCACCGCCCACGACTGCGCGATCGAGTCGATGCGACACTCCTCGCTCATCGCCGAGCCGAGCGGCGTGCCGTCGTCGAAGAAGCCGCGCCGGTACCAGTCGCCGTCCCACGCCTCGCGCTCGATCGCGGTGCGCAGGGCCACCATGTGCGTCCGCCACGTCGCGGCGCGCTGCGTCTCGCCGCGCGCCTCTGCGAAGGGCGCGAACGCCGCCAGCGCCGCGTGCAGGAACCAGCCGAGCCAGACGCTTTCGCCGCGGCCCGCCTCGCCGACGCGGTTCATGCCGTCGTTCCAGTCGCCGGTGCCGATCAGCGGCAGGCCGTGCGCGCCGACCGCGAGGCTGTGGTCGAGGGCGCGGGCGCAGTGTTCGTAGAGCGACGCGGTTTCGTCGGCGATGGTCGGCAGGAAGAAGGCGTCGTGCTCGCCGGCCTCGAGCTGCTGGCCCTCGAGGAACGGGACCACCTCGTCGAGCACGCCGGCGTCGCCCGTGGCGACGACATGGTGGGCGACGGTGAAGGCGAGCCAGGCGCGGTCGTCGGAGATGCGCGTGCGCACACCCTGGCCGGAGTGCGGCAGCCACCAGTGCTGCACGTCGCCCTCAATGAATTGTCGCGCGGCGGCGCGCAGGAGGTGCGCACGCGCCATCGCCGGGCGGGTACCGGCGATCGCCATGCCGTCCTGCAGCTGGTCGCGGAAGCCATAGGCGCCGCTCGCCTGGTAGAAGGCCGAGCGCGCCCAGACTCGGCAGGCGATCGTCTGGTAGAGCAGCCAGCCGTTCAGCATGATGTCCATCGGCCGGTCCGGTGTCTTCACCTGCACCGCGCCGAGCACGTCGTCCCAGTGGCGGCCGATCTCGGCGAGCACGCCGTCGAGATTGGCCGACCGATAGCGCGCGATCAGGCTGCGGGCCTCGTCGGCGTCGGCGGCCTCGCCGAGCAGAACGACGATCTCGACACGGCCGTGGGCGGGAATCTCCAGCGTGGTGCGCATCGCGCCGCACGGATCAAGACCTGCGCCGACGATGCCCGAGAGGCGCGCGCCGCTCGTGAGCGCCGCCGGCCGTGCCAAGCTGCCGTTGCGGCCGATGAAGGCGCGGCGGTCACCGGTAAAGTCCCGCTGCCGGCCACCGAGTTCGACGAAGGCGACGCGCGATCCGAACGCGGCGCTCCACGGATTGCGCGCGAACATCGCGCCGGTGGCGGCGTCGATCTCGGTTGTGACATAGGGCAACGTCGCCGACCGCGAGGCGCCGAGCACCCACTCGACATAGGCCGTCACCGAGATGCGCCGCGGCCGGGCCGACTGGTTGCGCAGCGTCAGCCGCGAGATCTTCACCGGCGCTTCGAGCGGCACGAACTGCAGGAGGTTGGCCGCGATGCCGTGCCGGGTGTGCTCGAAGCGGCTGTAGCCGCGCCCGTGCCGGGCGAGATAGGTCGCCCTCTCGTCGCGGATCGGCAGCGCCGTTGGCCCCCACAGATCACCGGTCTCGTCGTCGTGCAGGTAGATCACCTCGCCCGGACGATCGGCGACGGGGTCGTTCGACCAAGGGGTGAGCTGGTTCTCGCGGCTGTTGACGGACCACGTGTAGCCGCTGCCCTCGGTCGCCACCTGAAAGCCGAAGGCGGGGTTGGAGACGACATTGATCCACGGCGCCGGCGTCGATTGGCCGGGGCCGAGGATCGTCACATATTCGCGGCCGGAATCGGCGAAGCCGCCGAGGCCGTTGAAGAACTCCATGATGGGCAGCGCCGTCGGCGGCAGCGGCCCTTCTTCGCGGGAGATGATGGCGGCGATCGTTCGCACCGGCCCGTTGTTGGCGGCGACGCGGTTGATCTGGTCGACGAGGCTGCCACGCTGGGCGACGAGCACCACCCGCGCCACGGCGGCGAGCAGGCTGCGGGTCTCGGCGGCGATCAGGTCGGCCCGCAGCACGACGACGCTGCCCGGCGGCCCGCCGCTGGTGCGAGGCCGTGACTGGCTCGTCCGGACCGCACTTTCGAGCGCCACCTGCAGGTCCTGCACATAGGACGAGGCGCGTTCGTTGAGGATGACGAGGTCGACGGCGAGCTGCTTCATGCGGAAGTACTCGTGTGCCTGCAGCAGCTGGCGCACGAAGCTCAGGCCCTCCATGTCGCTGATGCGCACGAGCACGATCGGTAGATCGCCGGAAAGCCCCTGGCCCCACAGGCCGGGCTGGGCTCCGGCGCCGCGCAGGATCGTGTCGGACGACGGGCGCATCGCCGGCGCGGCGTAGACGACGTGGCCGGCGAGGGTCTGGAAGAGACCGGCATCGCCGGCGTCGATGCCGAGATGGTGCAGCTGCACCTGCGCCTGCGTCCACGCGAGCGTGCCGGCGCGCCCGAAGGCGGTGATGTCGCGGTGCTGGTCGACGAGGTCGAGCACGGCGGCGCGGCTGGAAGCGATCACCGTCCAGAAGTCGATGCGGACCGTCGCGCCCGGCGCCACCCGCACGCGCCGGCGCATCGCGAAGATCGGGTCGAGGACGGTGCCGACGGTGTTCGACAGCGGACGGTCGTCGATCATCGCGATCGGCGAGTGGATGCCGTTGCCGCGGCCGAGGAAGCGCGCCCGGTCGGTCTCGATCTCCGGCCGCCCGACCACGGGCCCGTCGACGACGGAGAGATGGGCGGCCCAGACCTCCGGCTCCGAGGGTGCGCGCCGGCGCCGGGTCGCCAGAACGGCGCCGACGGCGGGCAGGTACTCGGTCTCGACGAACAGCTTGGAGAAGGCCGGATGGGCGACGTCGGACGCCTGTGGCGCCAGCACGAGCTCGGCATAGGAGGTCACCTCCACCTCCCGCGTGCGGCCGCCGGCGTTGGAGATCGAGATGCGACGGACCTCGGCGTCGTCCTCTGACGAGACGACCACCTCCATCGTCGTGGTGAGGGTGCCGTCCTGCCGGGCGAAGACGGCGCGGTCCTCGTTGAACACGACCGAGTAGCGGTCCGACTCGGCACCGATCGGCTGCGCACCGGCCGACCAGATGGCGCCGCTGCGCACGTCGCGCAGGAAGACATAGGAGCCGAAGTCGTCGCAGGTGGCGTCTTCGCGCCAGCGGGTGATGGCGAGGTTGCCCCAGCGGCTGAAGCCGGAGCCCGCCGCGGTGACGAGGCTCGTGTAGCGGCCGTTCGACAACAGCAGCGTGGCGGGCGTCGGCTGTGCGGCGTGGGTGAAGCGGCGCTCGCCGGAGGGTTGCGGCTCTTGGATGCGGGCGACCGCGGAGGTCTCCACCTCCCAGGGCTGGGCCACCGAGACGTCACGCGGCGGGCGTTCCTGCAGCAGCAGCTCCGTCGCCTGAACCGCCGGCTCGGCATGGAAGCGTGCCCGCATGCGGCCACCGAAGATGGCGTCGGCGATGGCGACGATGCTCATGCCCTGGTGGTGCGCCATGAAGGAGCGGACGATCGCCACCGCTTCGCCCTCCGGCACCCGGCTGGGCGTGTAGTCGAGCGCCTCGTAGAAGCCGTAGCGACCGCATGCACCGGCCGCGGCGAGCCGGCCGAAATTCAACACCGCCGCGCGCGGATCGACCATCGCCGCGAGCGCCGACGCGTAGGGCGCGACGACGCGGTTCTCGCCGAGGCCGCGCTTCAGCCCCAGCCCGGGAACGCCGAAGTTCGAATACTGGTAGGTGTATTCGATGTCGCGGGCGTTGTAGGCGGATTCCGAGATGCCCCACGGCAGCCGCAGCGCCGCGCCATAGTCGATCTGGCGGCGGACGATCAGCCGGCTGGTCTGCTCCAAAAGGCTGCCGGTCGGCGCCCGCATGACGAGCGACGGCATCAGGTACTCGAACATCGAGCCCGACCACGAGATCAGCGCGGCCCCGTGTGCCACCGGCGTGACGCTGCGACCGAGACTGAACCAGTGCCGGGCCGGCACGTCGCCCTTGGCGATCGCGAGAAAGCTCGCAAGCCGCGCCTCGGAGGCGAGCAGGTCGTAGCAGTTTGCGTCGAGCATCGCTTCGGGAACGAGGTAGCCGATCGACAGGAGGTGGCGATCCGGGTCGAGGAGGAAACCGAACTCCGTCGCCAGCGCCATTGCGCGGGCGGTCGCCTCGAGTGTGGCGAGCCGGGCCTCCAGGGCGGTGGCGTCGCTCGCCGGCATCGACAGGTCGCGGTGCTGCGACAGGATCGAGGCGAGCACCGCCCGCGCCCAGAACACCATGTCAGTGCCGCTGTCGTCGCCGCGCTCGATGGCGAGCGCGTTGGTGATGTCGACCAGCGTCTCCGCCTCGACGGATAGCGCCGCGAGACGGCCCGCCACGACGGCGTTGTCGACGTCCGGGGCCCGCGCCACGGCGGTGGCGAGTGCGGCGAGCGCCGCCTCGATCTGCGGCAGCGTCACGGTCTGCGTCCGACGCCCGTCCTGCTGCGCGGTCACCTGCAGTCGCGTCAGCTCGAGCGCGTCGACGATGCCGGCGAGCGGTGTCGGCGAGGCGGGTGACGTGCGCCACTGCCGCAGGGCATTGGCGAGGGCGATGAGGTGGCCGGCGAGGTTGCCGCTGTCGACCGACGAGACGTAGCGCGGATCGAGTGGCCGCAGGTCGCCGGTGTCGTACCAGTTGTAGAGGTGGCCGCGGAAGTGCTCCATCTCGGCGAGCGTGGCGAGCGTCCGCTCCAGCCGCTCGGCCGCTTCGGTGGTGCCGATCCAGCCGAAATCATGGGCGCTCGCCACCGACAGCAGATAGAGGCCGATGTTGGTGGGCGAGGTCCGATGCGCGACGATCGGCACCGGGGTCTCCTGGAAATTGTCGGGCGGCAGCCAGCGGTCGTCGGCCGTGACGAAGGTCTCGAAGAAGCGCCAGGTGCGCCGGGCTGTCTGCCGCAGCGCTCGCGCATCGGCGTCGGAAACCGCCACTTGTCCGGCTGCGTGCGGCGCCCGGCTGACCCACACAGCCACTGCCGGCGAAAGCGCCCACAGCGTCGCCAACGGCACGGCCAGCACCCACGTCCCCTGCCCCGATAGCCAGGCGACCAGCAGTGCCGCTACTGCGATCACGAGCGCGCCGGCCATGCGGCGATAGGTGCCGGAGAGCCCGAGGCCGGGACCGCTCGCCACCTGCGCCGCCGGTACCCACTCGAGCAGGTGGCGACGGCTGACGAACAGCCGCCACAAGGTGCGGACGATGGCGTCCCCCATCAGCCAGGCCTGGTGCGCCAGGAAGACGATGATCAGCGCCGACAGGCTGAGCGCCAGTGTCAGATCACTGGAGAAGGCGCGCGTGTGGCTGGCGATGGTGATGCCCGAGCGGCGCGGCACGATGGCGGCGACCAGAGGGATCAGCGTCGGCAGGATGATCGTCGACAGCACGAAGACGGTCCACATCACCGCGGCCTCGACCGGCAGCAGCAGGCCGGCGATCAGCGCCGTCACCGCGGCTGGCGCCGAGACGGTGCGCCTGAGGTTGTCGAGCATCTTCCAGCGGCCGATCCTCGGCACCTCGCCGCGCGCCCGGTCGCCGCCGGCGGGCAGCGGGCCGCGGCCGAAGATCCACGGCAGCAACTGCCAGTCGCCGCGCGCCCAGCGATGGTGGCGCAGCGCGCCGACGTCGTAGCGGGCGGGGAACTCCTCGACGACCTCGACATCCGAGGCGAGGCCGGCGCGGGCGAACGCACCCTCGAACAGGTCGTGGCTGAGCAGCGTGCCGTCCGGCACCCGCCCGGCGAGCGAGGCCTCGAAGGCATCGACATCATAGATGCCCTTGCCGGCATAGGAGCCTTCGCCGAACAGGTCCTGGTAGACGTCGGAGACGGCGGCGGCATAGGGGTCGATGCCGCTCAGGCTGGAGAATATCCGCTGGAACAGCGATCCCTCGCGTCCGACCGGCAGCGACGGCGTCACCCGCGGCTGCAGCACCGCATAGCCTTCCACGACCCGGCCGGCCGGAGCGTCGAAGCGCGGCCGGTTGAGCGGATGCGCCATCTTGCCGATCAGCCGACGGACGGTGTCGCGCGGCAGCCGCGTGTCGCTGTCGAGCGTCACGACATAGCGCACGCCGATCGGCGGCAACGGCGGCCGTCCGTCGACGTCCAGGAAGGTCGTCGCGCCGGCACCGCGCAACAACTGGTTCAGCTCGTGCAGCTTGCCGCGTTTGCGCTCCCAGCCGATCCAGCGCCCCTCGCTCTCGCTCCAGACACGGCGGCGATGGAAGAGGAAGAAACGGGCGCCGCCCGCTGCCGCGCCATGACGCCGGTTGAGGCGGGCGATGCCGGCAGCCGCGGCGGCGAGCAGGGCCCCGTCGCCGGCGACATGCTCGGTCGTGGCGTCGGTGAAGTCGGACAACAGCGCGAAGTGCAGGTCGCCTTCCGGGCTCGCGAGATAGTGCACCTCCAGGCGCTCGATCTGCTCGGCGATGGCAGCCACCGTCGTCAGCATCGTCGGCACCGCCACCAGCGTGCGCAATGTCTCGGGAATGCCATCGCGCAGCTCGAGGGCGGGCAGCGGCTTGGCGCCGATGCCGACGGCGACGAAACGATTGGCGAGCGCCACGGCGGCGTCGATCGCCGGGACGGCGCCGAGCAAGGCGAGCAGGACCAGCAGCCCCGTCGGCACCCCCGCGGCGACGAGGGCGATCACCGGGATCGCCAACAGCATCGCCGCGAGGACGGCGCTGCCGGCGACATAGCCACTGATGCCGAGCGCGCGGTTGACGCCGATCGGCCAACGCCGCAGCGGCCGGCGATAGCCGAGCGCCGCCGCGAAGGCGTCGTAGCCACCGGCGATGAGGTGGTAGCCCGGATCGGACTGCCGCGGGTCGACGGCCGCGTCGACGGCGGGCTCTTCGACGGCAGACAGATCGACCGCCGCCACCTCGATCGCTGCAATGTCGATGGCTGCCGCGTCGATCTCAGCCACGTCGAGGGCTGCCGCGTTGGTCGCGCCGCGGTGCCGCTGACCGGCCGCCACGGCGGCGCGCGCGACGTCGATTTCCGTGCGGCCGGAACCGCGGGCAAGCTCCTCGATGGCGCTGCGATAGAGGTTGCGCGTCGGGAAATCCATGTCGCCGAAGGCACTGCCCGAGGCGAGCTCGACGTCGACGAGGCTGATGTCCTCGAAGTTCAGCGTCCAGTCGACCTCGGTGATCATCCGGATGCTGGTGATGACGTTGCGCACCGTGACGTTCGAGGCGCCCTGCCGGCGGTGGACGTCGCGCACGACGCTGTCGGCGGTGGCGCCCTGCTCGTCGAGCCGCCGGTCGAGCCAGGTCAGTGCCGGCGTGATGCGCGGGTCCTGGTCACGCAGGCGATGCAGAAGCTGCACCGCGAACGGCTCCGAGAGTGGCCCGGTCTCATACCCCGCAAACACCGCCGCCGCCGGCTCGGCGACGTCGCCGCCAAGGCCGAGCAGGCGGTCGGCGAGAAGATCGGCGCGCTGGCGGGCGGCACGATTGTCGACGATCTGCTGGGCGAGCCGGCGAAGGTTTTCGACGAGGACGATTCGCAGCGTGATCGAGAGCGCCCACAGCTCGCCGATCGTCAGCGGCTGCACCTCCTGATAGGCGCGCATGTAGCGCAGCAACAGGTCGCCGTCGTAGCGGCTGTCGGTGTGCGCCACGAATGCCCAGGCGATGCCGAAGACGCGCGGATAGCCGACGAACGGGCCTTCGGCGAGCTTCGGCAGTTCCCGGTAGTAGCCGGGTGGCAGATCGGAGCGGATCTCGCGGACCTGCCGCTCGACCAGGTGGTAATTGTCGATCAGCCACTCGGCCGCCGGGGTGATGGCGCGGCCCTCGTCGATCGCCTTGATGATCGTCCGGTAGGCGGCGAGCAACACGACGCCGTTGTTAGCCAGCCGACCGGCGAGCGGCCTGCCCTTGTCTGGCTGCGGCCGCACCGGCTGCGCACCGGCGAGGCTGCGGGCGTGCTCCTCCAGGCGCTCGGCGCTGAACAGCTCCTCGCGGATCACCTCGTCGTTGCTCCACGGCGGGGGGGCCGCCCCGTCGAACAGTCGCCGCATGAAAGCTGCCAAGACACTGCCCTTCCGCGGCGTTCGCCGTCTGGATGAATTGCGGTCGCGTGCGGCAGCGTCGAGCACTCGATGACGAGGTGCTGCCCGAGGCCGTGTCGCAACAAAACAAAGTGAGGCTTCTACTGGCCACATCGGTGGCCTTTGGCCCCACCGATGCGGGGTTTGGACATCCGGTGGTGACCGACGGGCGGCTACGTCGCAACGATTGTCAAGGTCTTACCCTGCACCTACGCGCGGACTATTGCAATACTGACAGATTTTTCATCCCGATCCACCCCGCCTGAAACCATATTATGGACGATAAAATTGACATGTAACCCTTGAATATTCGATACAATGTCTCCATTTCCGAGAGATAATCTTTGAGATCGGTCTTCATTGACATAATCACCTTGACGATAACCGGTGATATCGAATCGCTCCACCTCCCGGGTTGCTTCGGCCTTGGGGGCCTTTCTTCACCTGGGCAACCGCGTCGGCAACCGCGTCGCCTGATGCGCCCGGGGAACCCGGTCGGCGGCCAGTGACCGCGGCGCCGGCGGCCATGCCCCAGGACGGGCGCGACTGACGTCCGCCCTTTCAACGGCTTGGCGCCCTCACGTCAGGCCCAGCGTGGCCAGCACCACCACGACATAGCGACCGACCTTTGCCACCGCGACGAGCAGCAGGAAGATCGGCAGCGGCTCCCGCAACACACCGGCGATCACGGTCAGCGGATCGCCGATGATCGGCACCCACGACAGCAGCAGCGACCACTTGCCATATCGCTGGTACCAACGCTCGGCGCGGGCGAAATGTTCCACACGCACGGGAAACCATGGTCGATCGCGGAAACGGCCGATGAACCGGCCGAGGAGCCAGTTGACGACGGAACCCAGCACGTTGCCGACGCTCGTGACGGCGATCACCGTCACGGGCGGGTAACCCGCCGCCACCGCCATCGCCAGCGCCGCCTCGGACTGCGCCGGGATTGCCGTCGCCGCCAGAAATGCCGTCAGGAACAGCCCCACATAGACGGCGAGTTCGCTCATGCCGGCCGAGCCTCGAGCCCGGTCCTGGCTTTGGGCCGCCCGGCGACGGCGACCGCCGTGCCGAGCGGAACGGTGCTGGGCACGAATGGCCAGCCAGACGCCGAGCCTCGTCGAATCAGCGCCGCGAGCGACGGCATGGCGAGCTCACAGATATTTCGTGATGGCCTTGAACTCGTCGATCGTGCGGCGCTGGTCGCGCGGCAACGGCCCGACGACGTCCTCCAGGCAATGATCCAAATGGTCCTGGATGAGCGTCTTCTTCGCCTGGGCAACGGCCTTCTCGACCGCATGCAGCTGCTGCGCGATGTCGACGCACGGGCGCCCGGTCTCGATCATCTCGATGATGCTGCGCAAATGGCCGTCGGCGCGCTTCAGGCGCTTGACGATGGCCGGGTGCGATTCATGGAGATGACGCGTCTCATTCATCGCTTGAACCTATCCTCCCCAGGGGGATATCACAAGCAGTCGCCGCCGGGGGTACGGCCCCTTCCCTTCGAGTATCGCCCGAACCATGCCGATCACGATCATCCACACTGTGCTTCGCCTGGTTGCCATAGCGGTGATGATGATGGCGGTGGTGCCGTCGCCGAGCGGATGGTCGGCGCACACGGTCCCGGCAGCCGCTGCGAACGAGCAACCCCTGTTCCAGATCGCCGACGATCCGGTCGAACACGGCCGCGTTCACGATGACGTCGATGCAACTGCGGGGGCGATCGCCGGCCCGCACGGGCATGCCGCCGTGGATCATGCGCATGACACGTCGGTGCTCCCGGGCGGGATCACGTCACTGCGAGCCGCACTCTGCCCGCGCTGGCCGCCTCTCCCCCGCGCCGTCGCCCGAAATGACGCCAGCGCGCGCCTCGATCGCCCGCCGAGGGGCGATGCCGCAACGTGAGCGTGCCGTTTCGGCATCCCATTTCGACGACGGAGTCTCGTTTCTGATGTGTCCGACCTCCCCCGAATCTCGCCGGCCTGCGCCGACGGGGCCGCTCCAGCCTCTCTGCGCCCTGCTCGCCGCCTTCTCGATCCTCGCGCTGATGTCTGCCCCAGCCCTCGCTCACGCCGTCGCGGAAGGTGACAAGGGCTACATCCAGGAAATCACCGGAACCCACATCCTGCCGTTCATCTATCTCGGCGCCAAGCATATGGTCACGGGCTACGACCATATTCTCTTCCTGCTTGGCGTTATCTTCTTCCTCTACCGGATGAAGGACATTGGTCTCTACGTGACCCTGTTCGCCATCGGGCACTCGACGACGATGCTGCTCGGCGTCTATTTCAATGTCGGCATCAACAGCTACATCATCGACGCGATCATCGGCGTATCGGTCGTCTACAAGGCGCTCGACAACATGGGCGCCTATCAGCGCTGGTTCGGCGTGCAGCCGAACACCAAGATCGCCACGCTGATCTTCGGCTTCTTCCATGGCTTCGGCCTGTCGACGAAGATCATCGAGTACGATGTTTCGCCGGATGGGCTTCTCCCCAACCTGCTCGCCTTCAATGTCGGTGTGGAAATCGGCCAGTTGCTGGCGCTCGGCGCCATCCTCATCGTGATGAGCTACTGGCGGCGGACGGACAGCTTCTGGCGCCACGCCTATAGCGCAAACGTCGTCATCATGACCGCCGGCTTCGTCCTGATCGGCTATCAGGTCACCGGCTGGTTCGTCTCCTGATCGCTCCAGACAAGGATCAACCCCGTGTACAACAGCGACATTCCGAGCCGCGCCGAGCTGCCGACGTCGAAGCAGCTTCTGCGCTCCACCATCATTGCGATCCTCGCCGCCGGTGCCATCCTCGTGACGATCGTTCTGCCGGCCGAGTATGGCATCGACCCGACGGGCGTCGGCCGGGCGCTCGGCCTCGCCGAGATGGGCGAGATCAAGACCCAGCTCGCCGAGGAGGCCGAGCAGGACCACCAGATGGAGCAGCCGCAAAGCGCCCCGGCGACGGCGCCCGGCCCAAGCTCCAGCGTCCTCGATCGCGTTTTCGCCGAACTGCTGATGGGCGCGGCGCAGGCGCAGGAAGCAGTGCCCGCCCGCGCCGACGAGATCTCCGTCACGCTCGCGCCCGGCAAGGGCACGGAAGTGAAGCTCGCCATGAAGCGGGGCGCCAAGGTCGACTACGCCTGGTCGGTCGACGGCGGCGTCGTGAACTTCGATCTGCATGGCGACGGCGGCGGCGAGTCCATCAGCTACGTGAAGGGCCGCGGCGTCCCGTCGGAGGAAGGCGTGCTGGAGGCGGCCTTCGACGGCAATCACGGCTGGTTCTGGCGCAACCGGACCGGCGGCGACGTGACGGTGACGCTGCGCGTCAGCGGCGACTACACGGACATCAAGGAAATGCGGTGAGCCCCGCCAGCCGCCCCGTCCGCTCCTGACGACGCGGCGGGCACGAGGCCCTTCGTCACTCGTCTCCCGGGACGCCGTAAGAGGGCGCGGCCGTCGGGTTGAGCGCACGCATGACGTAGGCGTCGGCCTGGGGACGGTAGACTTCCCAGGCGCGGGCGAGCGCAGAGACCGGGCAACCCTCGTCAAGCCAGTCGATGCGCAACTCCGCATAGGGCCAGCTTTCGCGATGGACGACGAGCAGGCCGGCCGAGCGGACGGGACCCGCCTCGCCCCCGGCGGCGATCGCCGCCCGCATCGCTGCCATCAGGCGGTCGCCGAGCGGCCCGCTGGCGGCTTCGAAGGCGCCGACCATGGTGGCGGGCACGCGGTCGTTGGCCAACAGATTGCCGCCGGCCGCGCAGTCGCGACCCTCCGCCGACGTCCACAGGCCGAGCGCCCTGGCGCCGGAGTGGACGGCCGTCGCGCCCGCGGCGTCGACGGCGAGAAGCTGGCGATAGTCGGGAAAGCCATCGGCGTCGCGGGCGGCCGCAACCGCGCCGGCGGCCGTCGCCCCGGTTGCGATGCGGTCGAGCATCAGCGGGCCGAGTGCCGGATTGGTGACGTTCTGCGTCGCCGCCGCGCCGACGCCGGCGCGCGCGTGGGCACAGCGCGCCGCCACCGCGGGGGACGAGGAGGAGATGGCGACACCGAACTGGCCGGAATGCCGACAGTGCGCGACGATGGAGAAGGTCATCTGTCCTCCCGATGGGCCTCTGGAACCGCGCCTCGGCCGGGGCACCGGCCCTTCTGCACCCTCAGTCCGGGATCATCGCGGTCGCGTCGATCTCGACCAGCCATTCCGGCCGGGCGAGGCAGGTGACGACGATGCCGGTCGACACCGGGTGCACGCCCTTGATGTACTCGCCCATGGTCCGATAGACGGCTTCGCGGTGGCGGACGTCGGTCAGATAGACGACCACCTTGCACAGGTGCTCCATCCGGCCGCCGGCCTCCTCGATCAGCTGGCGGATGTTCTGCATCACCTTGTGGGTCTGCTCGACCGGATCGTGGCTGTCGAGGTTCTTGGCGCTGTCGAGGTCCTGCGGGCACTGGCCGCGCAGGAAGATCATCGTGCCGCGCGCCACCACCGCCTGGCAGAGGTCGTTGTCGAGCTTCTGCTCCGGATAGGTATCCTTGGTGTTGAACTTGCGGATGCGGGTGTGGGTGTGGGCCATCGGGCTTCCTCGGATTTTGTGGCTCTTCGCGATCAGGGCGCGGTCGGCGCGGGGCGCAGCTCCGCCGGCCTGTAGGCGAGGTAGGCACGCTGCTTGGCAATGTGGTCGGCGACATAGCGCGCGTCGTGCCAGACGCCCCAGATGAAGGACGAGCCGCGACGGGTCTGCCAGGGCAGGCCGAGGAAATAGATGCCCGGCTCGGCGGCGACGCCGCGCTGGTGCTTCGGCCGCCCCTCCGCATCGAGCACGTCGAGCTTCAGCCAGGAATAGTCGGAGGAGTAGCCCGTCGCCCAAATGACGGTCGTGACGCCGGCGGCGGCGAGGTCGAGCTCGCGGATCGGAGCGCTGACGCAGGCAGGGTCGGGCGGGATCGTGCGGGCCTCGGGCTCCCCGGGCAGGTCGAGGCCGTTGCGGGCGACATAGGCGTCGGCCTCGTCCAGGACCGCGAGATAGTCGGCGTCGCCCTTGGCGAGGTTGCGGGCGAGATCTGTGGCGATCAGCAGCCGGCCCCCCTCGAAGGCCTCGGTCCGGCCGAGGAGGATCATGCCGCTCGCTGCAAAGCGCCTGAGGTCGACGGTGCGCCCGCCGTGGGCGCCACTGACGGCGATCGTCGTGTGCTCGACGCCGGGCACCGCCTCGGCGTCCCACTTGTTGAGCACGCCGAGCCACCAGCAGAAATCCTGGCCGCGATAGCGGCGCGGCGGCCGCCCGTGCGGGCCGACCGACAGATAGACCTGTCGCCCGGCCTCCTGCAGTTCCTCCGCGATCTGGGCGCCGGACGAGCCGGAGCCGACGACGAGCACGGCGCCCGCTGCCAGCTGCGCCGGATTGCGGTAGGCGGCGGAGTGGATCTGCAGAAGCCCGGAGGTGTCCGGGATGAGCGGCGGAATGACCGGCGTCTGGAAGGCGCCGGTCGCCGCGATCACGCAGCCGGCGTGATAGGTGCCTGCCGAGGTCTCCACACAGAAACCCGGCCGGCCGGAGAGCCGCGTCACCGCGCGCACTTCGACCCCGGTGTGGATCGGCGCCGCGATCTTCCGGGCATAGCTGACGAAATAGTCGGCCACCTCCTCCTTGCCGGGGAAGCCGTCGGCGGCGCTCGCGAACTGCATGTTCGGGAAGCGGTCGTGCCAGGCGGGGCCGTTGGCGACCAGCGAATCCCAGCGGCCGCTGCGCCAGCGCTCGGCGATGCGATCGCGTTCGAGGACGACGTGGTCGATGCCGTAGCCGCGGAGATGCTCGCTCATGGCGATGCCCGCCTGGCCGGCGCCGACCACCAGGACGGAGACGTGTTCTACTGGCATGGTTCTGCCCCCTCCCCCACCGTTGCCGCTCGTGCCGGCGGTCTCGGACCGTCCGTCATGGCGCGAGCTCCGCCAGTTCGCGGCGGAACGGCAATGCATCGCCGATGTCCGGCGCGTCCATCTCCTCGGCGTAGCGCCGACCAGCATAGGTCGCCCAGGCGATCGGCCCGGGGGCGGCGGCGTCGCCGATCACCTTCAGCGACTGGATGCCGGCGTCGCGCCAGTCGCGGGCGCGGAGCTCGAAATAGAGCGCGTCGTTCGGGGTTCGGCTCGTGACCAGCACCACGGCGTCCGCCGGCACCGCCGTGCGGGCACCGGTCCAGGTGCAGCCGAGCGTCACCCCGTCGGCGCCGATCGCCTCGGGCGCCTTGCTCGGCAGGACGTTGACGCCGAGAGACAGCAGCCGTCGCATGATCACCGCCTGCTCGAGCGTGTTCTCCGTCCACTCGGCCACCTTGGTGGCGGGCGTGACGAACTCCACCCGGCAGCCGCGGGCGGCCAGCACCTCGGCGATCACCGAGCCCATGTAGAAGTGATCGTCGTCATAGAGCAGGACACGCCCGCCCGCCGGGCCGCCGCCGGCCATCACGTCGTCGGGGGTGAACAGCGGCATCGCCGGGTCGGTCGGGATCGGCGCGAGATGCAGGCGCGCCACCACGTCCCGCCGCCAGGTCGAACCGGTGGCGATGGCGACGTGCTCGAAGCCCATCTCCAGCACGTCATCGGCGGTGAGACGGCTGTCGAGATAGGTCTCGACGTTCGCCATCGGGGCGATCTGGCCGGTGCGGTAGTCGGCGACGCGGCCCCAGGCGGAAAGTCCCGGCAACTGGCGCTCACGCGCTACGCGACCGCCGAGCGTCGTCGTCGCCTCGGCGACCGCCACCCGGTAGCCGCGCTTGCCGAGCTGCAGCGCCGCCTCGAGGCCGGTCGGCCCGGCCCCGACGATCAGAACCGATTCCGAGGCCCCCTTCGGGCGTGCGCGCTCCGGGTGCCAGCCCTTGCGCCATTCCTCCATGAAGGCGGTGTTCTGGGTGCAGCGGCTGATCGCGCCGGTCATGTCGCCGCTGACGCAGATGTTGCAGCCGATGCACTCGCGGATGTCGTCGAAGCGCCCCTCCTCGATCTTCTTGGGGAGGAATGGATCGGCGATCGAGGGCCGCGCCGCGCCGATGAAGTCGAGGATGCCCTGGCGCACCTGCCGCACCATCGCATCCGCCGAGGTGAAACGGCCGACGCCGACCACCGGCTTCGGCGTCAGAGCTTTGATGCCGGCGACAAGGTCCTCCTGCGCGCCCTCGCCAACGAAGCGCGACGTGCCGGAGCAGTTCTCCCAGGTGCCGTGCGCGAGGTCCCACAGGTCCGGCAGGTCGGCGTTGAGCGCGATGAACTCGCGCAGCTCGGCGTTCGATAGGCCGAGCGTGCCCTCCTCGTGCAGCGATAGCCGGAGCGTGATCGCCATCTCGCCCTGCATTTCCTCACGCAGCTCTGCGATCACCTCGCGCACGAAGCGCGAGCGGTTGTCGAGGCTGCCGCCATACTCGTCGCCGCGCTGGTTGGTGGCGCGCGACAGGAAGTGCTGGAAGATGCCGAAGCCGTGGGCGCCGTAGAGGCAGACCAGGTCGAAGCCGGCGGTGCGCGCGCGCCGCACGGCGTTGCGGAACCAGCGGCGGATGTTGCGGATGTCGTCGCGATCGACCGCGCGGGCCTGCACCGGATCGGACGTGAAGGTGAGGATCGGACCGCCCGTCACCGCCAGCGGCACCTCGCGGCTATAGAGGTTCGGCCCGTTGATGCCGGAATAGGCGAGCTGGATGCCGGCGAGCGCCCCGTGAGATTTCATCGCCTCGGCCATGCGGGCGAGCGCCGGGATCTCGCGGTCGTCCCACAGCCGCTGCTCGATGAAGGGCGTGATTTCCGAGGTCTGGTGGATCTCGGTCTGCTCGGTGAAGATGACGCCCCAGCCGCCCTCCGCCTTGGTGCGGCGCATCTCGGCGACCGCCGACGGGTCGCGGTAGCCGCCGCCATTGCAGTGCGGCACCTGGTAGAAGCGGTTCTTGGCGATCTTCGGCCCGATGCGCACCGGCTCGAAGAGGACGTCGTAACGGGCGGGACGGGCGTTCGTGTCCATGGCTCACTCGACGGGTCGGTAGTCGCGGCCTTGCGTCGACAGGCGCGCGGGGTCGGCGGGCAGCAGGTCGGCGATCAGCAAAGCGGGTCCGGGGCCGGCCTGGGCCAGCACGGTGGCGTCGGCCGAGACGAGGCAGGAGCCGCCGGTGTAGGTGAGGTCGCCCTCGCTGCCGCAGTGATTGGCGTAGGCGATCGCGACGCCGTGGATCACGGCCTGCGCCGGCACCGTCACCGACGGCACGTGCGTGAACGGCTGCATGTTGGCGGTCGGGCAGAGGACGAGCTGGACGCCGCGGTCGGCGAGCGTTCTCAAAAGCTGTGGGAACTCGACGTCGTAGCAGATCAGAAGCGCCGTGCTGGTGCCCGCCAGATCGAAGGTCACCAGCCGGTCGCCGGGCACGAAGAAATGCTTCTCCCGCGCCCCGTAGAGCTGCGTCTTGCGGTAGAGCGCCAGCCGCCGCCCGTCCGCGCCCCACGCCATCGCCGAATTGTACAGCGCCTCGCCGTCGCGCTCCGCCAGACCGACGACGAGCGCGCAGCCGGCACTGGCGGCGAGCGGGCCGAGCACGTCGTCCCAGCCCGCCGCCGTGCGGGCGCCGACGCCCGGGTCGGGGACGTTGTAGCCCGGAAGGAAGAGCTCCGGGAACAGCGCCACCTGCGCCCCCCGCGCCGCCGCCGCGGCAAGCGACGACGTCAGGGACGCAAGGGCCCTGTCCGTCGCCCCGGCGGGCGACGGATCCTGCACGACTGCGATGCGCATGGGCGTGTTTCTTTGTTCCGGCTTTACTTCTTCAGGTTGAGCCAAATGGCGTCATAGAGCTTCTGCGTTTCCTGGTCGCAGGCTTCTACGAAGTCGAACTTCATGGTCGCAGGCGGGTTGTTCTCCGGGCTGTTCTTGATGGCGTCGTCAAGGAAGGGCTCGACGCCCTTCACGCCGGCGGTGTAGGCGGCGTAGTTGGTGAGCGCCGCGGCGTTCTCCGGCACGAGCAGGAAGTCCATGAACTTCAGCGCGTTCGCGCGGTTCGGCGCATCCTTCAGCAGCACGACGTTGTCCATCCAGACGACGGCGCCTTCCTTCGGATAGGCGTACTCGATGTTGGCGCCCTCGGCGCGGGCCTTCGAGGAGAAGCCGTTGTAGATCATGCCGGCGGCGGCATCGCCGGAGACGAGCACGTCCTTGGCGGTGTCGGAGCCGAAGGAAGCCCAGGAGGGCTTCGCCTTCAGCAGCATGTCGTTCAGCGCCTTCAGCTGCGCGCGGTCGGTCGTGCACTGCGGGATGCCGAGATACATGGAGCCGAGGGCGAGCACCTCGCCCTGGCTGTCGAGGACGTTGATGCGGCCCTTCAGCTCCTCTGGCGGGTCGAAGATGATGGCGAGCGAGCCGATGTCGCCCTTGAAGACGTCGCGGTTTACCGAGAAGCCGGTCGAGCCCCACTGGTAGGGGATCGAGTGGGTCCGGCCCGGATCGAACGGCACGTCGGCCCATTCCGCCTCGATGTTGGCGAAGTTCGACAGCTCCTCGGGCTTGAAGCTGTCGAGGAGGCCCTGGTCGGACATGATCTTGACCATGTAGTCGCCGGGCATCGCCACGTCGTACTGGCCGAGCTTGCCGGCCTTCAGGCTCGCGAGCAACGCCTCGTTGGATTCGTAGGTGTCCATCGTCACCTTGACGCCGGTCTCGCTCGTGAACTTGTCGAGGAGCGGCTGCGGCATGTATTCGAAGAAATTGTAGATCTTCAGCTCGCCGTCGGCGAAGGCGGGCGAGACGAACAGCGTCGTGGCCAGGAGGGCGGTGGCGAGAAGCGATTTCTTCATCTGAGTTCTCCTCTGGATCAACGGGTCTTCTGCCCGATGCGGTTGGCGAGATAGCTGAGGGTGACGAAAACGACGGAGACCATGAGCATCAGCGTCGAGATCGCCATGATGTTCGGCTTGATGCCCTGCTTCACCGATCCGAAGATCGCCGTCGGCAGTGTCTCCATGCCGGCGCCCTTGACGAAGTTGGTGATGATGAAGTCGTCGAGGCTGATGATGAAGGCGAGCAGCCAGCCGGAGATGACGCCCGGCATCATCAGGGGGAGCAGGATCAGCCGGAACGCCTGCCAGCGCGAGGCGTAGAGGTCGCGCGCGGCGAGCTCGTAGCTCTCCTCGATCCCCTGCATGCGGGCGGCGATCGGCAGGTAGGCGAACGGGATGCAGAAGGTGATGTGGGCGACGAGGATGGTGCCGTAGCCGGTGCGCACGCCGATCGCCGTGAAGAAGACCAGCGTCGCCACCGCGGTGACGATCTCCGGCACCATCAGCGGCAGGCTGATCAGCGCATAGGAAGCCCCCCGCCCGCGGAAGCGCCCGCCGCGGGTCATCGCTACGGCGGCCGATAGCGCGATCAGGGTCGCCGCCGTCGAGGCTAGGGTCGCAATCGAGATCGAGTTCCACGCCGCCGCCCGGAAGATTGGTGCCTCCGGTCCGGTAAAGACGTCGGCGTACCAGCGCAGCGAGAAGCCGGCCCAGTTGGTGATCGACCGGCTGTCGTTGAAGGAATAGACGGCGATGACCGCCAGCGGCACGTAGAGGATCGTCAGGCAGAGTGCCGTCGTCAGGCCGAAGCCGGCATAGCGGCGCATGTCGGTGCGGGCGGCCATCAGCGCTGCCCCCGACTGGCGGCGCGCGCCTGCCACAGCAGCACGAGCAGCACGAGCGTCAGCAGGATCATCGCCACCGCCGCCCCGAACGGCCAGTTGCCCATGCTGCCGCGGAACTGCTCGTCGATCAGCGAGCCGATCATGTAGGTCTTGGCACCACCGAGGAGGTCCGGTGCCAGGAAGGCGCCGAGCGAGGGCACGAAGACGAGGATGCAGCCGGCGACGATGCCGGGCTTCACCACCGGGAGCACGATCTCGCGCAGTGTCGTCCACGGCCCCGCATAGAGGTCGCGGGCGGCTTCCGAGAGAGCGAAGTTGTAGCGCTCCACCGCCGCATAGATCGGCAGCACCATGAACGGCAGGTAGCTGTAGAAGAGGCCGAGTTGCACGGCCAAGTCGGTGTTGATGATGCGCAGCGGCGCATCGATCACCCCGATCGCCAGCAGTCCCTCGTTGAGCGGCCCCTGGTCGCGCAGCAGGAAACGCAGCGACACCGTGCGGATCAACAGGTTGACCCAGTAGGGCACCGTGATCAGGAACACCCACAGCGCCCGGTGGCGCGGGCTGCGGGTGGCGATGAACCAGGCGGTCGGGAAGCCGATCAGCAGGCACAGCAGCGTCGCCAGCGCCGCCTGCCAGATCGAGCGCCAGAAGATGCCGATATAGGTCCACTCGATCTGCGGCGCCTCGTCGCCGAACAGGCCGCGGGTGACGAAGAACTGGTCGTAGGCGGCGAGGCTGAACTCCCAGACGACGCCGCCGCGGAAGTCCTTGGTGAGGACGGAATAGACGCCCATCAGCACGACCGGCACGAGCAGGAAGGTGCCAATCACCAGCCACGTCGGCAGCATGAGCGGGACGGCGAGCGACCGCCATCCCGTCGACACCGAACCGGAGGTGTCGGGCGCGGCGGCCATCAGTCGAGGAGCAGGCGCGCGGCGCCCGCCTCCACGTGCAGACCGACTTCCGCACCCGCCGCCGGCAGTTCGTTGCGGCTGGAATTCTGCAGCCGCGTCACAATCGGCGTGCCGTCGGCAAGACGCGCCAGAAGCTGGAGGTCGGTGCCGAGATAGATCACCCGCTCGACCCGCGCTGTGAGGTCGGCGCCGTCCGTGGCGAGCGACAGGCGCTCCGGCCGGATCGAGACGTGGTGGGCACCCGACGCCAGGCCCACGAGCGCGTCGGTGGTGAGGACGTGGCCGCCGGGCAGAGTGACCCGGGCTCGTCCATCGGCAACGGAATCGACCATCACCGGCAGGACGTTCGTCTCGCCGATGAAGTCGGCGACGAAGCGATTGATCGGCGCCTCGTAGATCGTCCTGGGATCGCCGACCTGCTGCACCTGCCCATTCGACATCACCGCGATGCGGTCGGACATCGCGAGCGCCTCCTCCTGGTCGTGCGTGACGAACACGAAGGTGATGCCGGTCGTCTCCTGCAGCTGCTTCAGCTCCACCCGCATCGCCTGGCGGAGCTTCAGATCGAGCGCCGACAGCGGCTCGTCGAGGAGCAGCACCCGCGGCCGCGGCGCGAGCGCCCGGGCGAGCGCGACGCGCTGCTGCTGGCCGCCGGAGAGCTGCGCCGGCAGCCGCTCGGCGAACTCGGTCAAGTGCACGAGCTCGAGCATCTCCGCCGCCCGTGTCCGGCGCTCGGCGACCGCGACACCCTGCATCCGCAGGCCGAAGGCGACGTTGTCGCGCACCGTCATGTGCGGAAACAGAGCGTATTGCTGGAAGACCGTGTTGATCGGCCGCTTCTCCGGCGGCAGCGTCGCGATGTTGGTGCCATAGAGCGCGATCTCGCCGGCCGTCACGTCCTCGAAGCCGGCGATGGTGCGCAGCAGCGTCGTCTTCCCACAGCCAGACGGCCCGAGCAGCGTGAAGAACTCATTGTCGGCGATCGACAGCGAAACGCCCTTCAGCGCCTCGAAGGCGCCATAGCGCTTGACGACCCGGTCGATGCCGATGGCTTGCCGCATCACGCTCCCGCCAATGTCCGGGGCGCCCCTGCCCGCCCGGAACATTCATACCCCTGCCGCTCGGATTTCACGGTAAAACTGGCCGATGGCAGGGGTATATAACCCCAAGGGGGTATGATGGACGGGCTGCCAAACACCGCCGAGGTCGCGCTGGCGGAGGCGATCCGCCTCACCGGCGCTCTCGGATTCGAGGCGTCGCTCGCCCGCTTTCTCCGCCGCAGCATTGCCTGCAACAACGTCGTCTTCATCGTCTATCGGCGGTCGGCGGTGCCGGAGATCCTCTATTCGCAGGCCGACGACCCCATCGTCTTCCGCGACCTCACCCGCGTCTATGTTCCCGGCGCCTATCTCCTCGATCCCTACCACGATCTGCACGTCAACCGGATCGCGCCGAGCGCCTATCGTCTGCTCGATATCGCGCCCGACCAGTTCCAGCGCAGCCAGTATTATCTCGACTACTATCGGCAGACGACACTCGTCGACGAGCTGACCTTCGTCAGCTATCCCGACGCCGACACCACGCTGAACATCTGCCTCGGCCGCGACACCTCGACACCGCGCCCGTTCGGCACCGAGGCGCGTGAGATCGCCGTGCGGATCGCGCCGGTCGTGGCGGCGCTGGCCGACCGGCATCTCAGGGAGTTCGGGGCGATGCCGCCGGCCGGCGCCGGCCCGCCAACACCGCAGACCGACGAGCCCGTCGATCGGCTTCGCCGCGTCCTGGCGGAAAGCCATGCCATCCGGCTGTCGCAGCGCCAGGCACAGGTGTCGCTGCTCATTCTGCAGGGACACTCCTCCGTCTCGATCGGCCTCAGGCTCGGCGTTGCGGCGCAGACGGTGAAGGTGTTTCGCCGCCAGATCTATGCGCGCTGCGGGATCAGCTCGCAGGCCGAGCTGTTCGCCCTTCTCCTGCCGCTGCTGATCGGCGAAGACGTCTGAGCAAACCCGCCGGAGGCATCGTGGAACCGTCGATCGTCGAAACCCTGGAACGGCTAGTTGCCTTCCCGACCGTGTCGCGGCGGCCCAACCTGGAGCTTCTCGACCATGTCGAGGCGATGCTGATTCCGGCGGGCGTCAGGGTGGAGCGCTTCGCCTATGACGACGGCACGGCGCTCAACATCGTGCCACAGTTCAGCTGCGTCGAGTTCGAGATCCGTCCCATCGCCGGCGACGATCCCGAGACGATCGTGCGGGCGCTCGAGGCGGATGCGGCCGCGATCACCGCGCCTTATCGCGAGCGCTTTCCTGAGGCGCGGATCGAAATCGAGCGGCTCTCCGGCTATCCCGGCCTCGAGACGCCGGACGACAGCCCGCCGATCGCCTTGCTGCGCCGGCTGCTCGGTGAGCCCGGCCCCACGATCAAGGTCGCCTTCGGCACCGAGGGCGCGCTCTACCAGCAGGGGCTCGGCATCCCCGCCGTCGTCTGTGGTCCCGGCCACATGGATGAGGGCCACAAGCCGGACGAGTTCATCACCCTGACCCAGCTCGCCCAGTGCGACCGCCTCCTCCGCGCCCTCGTCGGCGAGATGGCCGACGGGCAATCGCCGTGAACCACGACGAACGCCACCGGGCTGGAATAGAAGCAAAGCTCTCGGGAATAAATCGGCCTCCCGCACATCTCACTCCTAGCGCCTAAACGGACGCTAGGAGATTCCGATGAGTGTAAATGCACTTGACTTAGGCGACATGGATCGTCGCGCGGTGCTCGTAGGTGGCGCCGCGGCGTGCGGTTCGATGCTGCTCGGTGCAGCATCGCCGGCCAGCGCTCAGTCCTCCGACGGTCCGCAAGCCGGCGATCGGGTCATCGTCACCAACGAGGATTCCTGCACCCTCGCCGTCATCGATCCGACAACCGACCGCATGCAGGCAACCGTCAACCTGACGAGCTTCGACGAAGACTCGCGTCCGCCCTTCCGCTTCGTGACGGGCGGCATGGTCCCCTCGCACGGCGCCATGATCCAAAAGCCGCTGTATCACGGTGCCATATCGATCCACGGATGCGTACCCTCGCCCGACTCGCGCCTCTTCGCCACGACAGGCCGCGGCAGCAGCAATGTCTACCTGATCGACGCAACGTCGCTGAAGGTCCTCGGCAACCGGCCCAATCCACAAGCCGGCCCGATGACCAATCCCGAGGCGATCACGACTGGCATTCTGGTGGGCCGCGAACCGCATGAGCCGACCTTTACCCCTACGGGGAAGGAACTGTGGGTCGCCGTGCGCGGCGAAGATCGCATCGCCGTGATCGACGTGGCCAAAGCACCGGCCGAACTCTCCGGCCAGGCGCCCCCGGGGTCCTCGATCCGCGGCTTCATCCGAACTAGCCCAGGTCCAGCCATGGTGTGGTTCGCCGACGAAGGCCGTGTCGTGTTCGTGATTTCGCAGAAGGTGCCAAAGGTCGAGGTGCTCACCCTTGACTATGACGCGGCCGGCTACACCGCGGTCCGACATCGGGAATCGCTCGATATCTCAGCCCAGGACCGCTTCGGCTTCACTCCGTTTCTCAAGCGCGCACCCACAGACAACGAGGTCTGGGCGTCGCACAAGCTAGCGGACGCAGTGTCCACCTTTGCGATGGAAGGCAGTGCGGCGCGCGTTGTCGAGACAATCGCACTCGGTGAGCGAGCTCGACCGAACCATGTAGAGTTTGTCGAAAATCGCAGCGGCAAAGTGGCTTACGTCACGCTCGCCCGCATCGACGACGATGGACCGGGAGGCGTGGCTGCGAGTCGTATCGCCATCGTGGACCGTTCGACGCCAGTGGGGCGGCGCAAGGTGGTTGGGCACTTCTTCAGCCACGGGCGTGAGGCGCACGGCATCTGGTCCGATCCGTCCGGCACGAAGCTGTACGTCGCGCACGAACTCGACGAACTGCCGAACACGCCCAACGCCGGCCAGACGGTCTCCACTGCCTTCGACGTGTCCGACCCCTTTCGGCCGCGCTTCATTGCCCAGATTCCGCTTGGCGAACTCGAACTGCCGTCCGGACGGCTGCGCAACAAGAAGAGCATCAATCTGGTCTATGTGCGTCCGGGCGCGCGCAGCGCCACGGCTTGAAGGAAGCGCCATGACTACGCTGTTGGTTCACTCAGGCCACGATGACGCGGCAGCTCCCGCCCACGATCACCTTCAGCATGGCCCGGCGGTTCCAGCCGGCAAGCCTCCGGCAGGCGACGCGGCTCGCTACATTGCGTTCACCCGCGACATGCATAGCTCGATGCAGATGATGTGGGTTGCGATGCATCGCGATCCACCGTCGGGCGATCCCGACGTGGATTTCCTCGCAATGATGGTTCCACACCACTGGGGCGCAGTAGAGATGGCGCGCCTCGTTCTGATAGCAGGGCGCGATCCGCTCGTGCGGGCGCTAGCCGAAGACATCATCGCCAGCCAGACATCCGAGATGGACGGCATGCGCGGCCGGCTGGAGGCGATCCGCAGCGGCCGCGAGCCGGGGGGCGGGTTCCCGTCGCCATCCGGCAATCGCGGACCCGGCGCGGGCTAGGTGGCGATCTTGTTCGCGAGCCGTCGCACCCGTGATGAGGTGATAGAACGCCAGATCCCGGCTCTTCGCCGGTTCGCCCGAAGCCTGGTGCGGGATCGGGATCGTGCCGATGATCTCGTGCAAGAGTGCTTGGTGCGCGCGCTATCGGGTTGGCCAAGCTTGCGCTCACCGGATCGGGCCCGCGCATGGCTGTTCTCAATCTTGTACAACGTCTTCCTGGCTCAGGTGCGTCAAGCGGTGGGCCGCGAGACAGTGCCGCTCGATGCCGTCGAACTGCCAGGCGCGGAGAGCGAACAGGAGGGCGTCGTGGAGGCTGCGCAAATCATGCGCATGGTCGATCGGCTCGCCGACGAACAGCGGGCCGTGCTCCTGCTCATCGCCATCGAGGACATGAGCTACGCGGAGGCGGCGGGCGTCTTGGGGGTGCCGACTGGCACTGTGATGTCGCGGCTCAGCCGGGCGCGCGAGCGACTGCGCACTTTGCTCGCGGGTGGCAACGTAGTGGCACTACGGAGGAAGAAATGAGCATCGACGATCGCCCAATCGGCGAAGACGATCTTCAGGCCTTCATTGACGATCGTCTGGATCGTGAGCGGCGTGGCATGGTGGAGGTCTGGCTCGGGCAACGTTGTGAGCTCCGCGGGGCGATCGCCGCGGATCGCAAGCTTCGCGAAGCACTACGCGCAAGCCTCAACGATCCGGCAGACGAACCTGTCCCTGCGCGGCTGAGGCTTTCCGAGGTCCGTCGCGAAGTCGGCCGTCGCCGGGTTAAAGGCTTAGCGGCGGTCGCAGCCACCGTCGCTCTGCTATTGATTGGCGGCACGACAGGCTGGATCGGTCGCGAATTCATCCAACAGCCCGTCGTAGCCATGTCCGACGCTATGTCAGCTTACCGAGTGTTTGCGTTGGAACCACTGCGTCCAGTTGAGGTGAGAGCGGCAGAGGGTACTTGGTTGGCGCAGTGGCTGGGCGAAAGGGTTGGGCGGCCGCTCAATATTCCCGACTTGAGTGGGCTTGGCCTTCGCTTCATGGGCGGCCGCCTGCTGTCAACGGACCAAGGTGCGGCCGCGCTACTGATGTATGACAATGATGGTGGTTCTCGCATCATTGTTTATGTCAGACCTATCGAGGGAACACGTCCAGAAGGTTTCTTTCAACGCTCTGAAGACAATGTCGACACGTATTACTGGTTTGATGGTAGATTTGGGTACGCTGTGATAGGACCAAGCAAATTAGGCCAGCTCATTCAAGCAACTCAAACCATCCGTCGCGATATGAGGGGTGCGTGAGTGGCCAAGTCTCTGTAAGAGCAGGATGCATCGCGGCTCCCCCTTCTCGCCGATGCGCGTCTGAGGTGGCCCGCATTCGGCGGACAGATCGGCGACGGGGTCTGGAGTCGTCATGACCCGCATCTGATCGTAGTGATGCTGGCGGGCGTCATCATTCTGTTCTGCGTGGTCTATGGCTTGATGGGGCTGTTCTGCGCCTCGAAGAAACCCCTGGCTATGGGCCTGCCCATGGCGCGGGTGATTTTTGGCTCGTAGGCGGGGCTGGGCCTGATCCTCGCCCCCATCATGCTGTTCCACTTCATACAATGGGTCATCGTCAGCGTCATCGCCGGCCGCAATGCGGCGCGACATGGTCAGGCGGCGACCAAAGCGCAGGCGACACCCGCAAGCGCCTTCGACGCTCCGTCACGCACCGCGGAGGCGGGAAAGACATGAGACCGGCTGGTCTTCTTGACCCCACAATGACTCCCGCAGCCGAAGGGGGAGCGATCAATGCTCCCCCGCTCTCTCTGAATGCGGGCTCGCCCGGTCGTTGCGTTCGCTAAGTGGGACTCATTTCTTCAGCGACATGAAGCTCTTATGATCCTTGTGGAAGAAGTGGATGTCGAGCGTCCGCATAAAGGTCTGGAGCCCGGCGTCTTGGATCGGCAGCAGATAAGCATCCGTATCGGTTTCATTATAATGCGCATGCCACCAGCCTGGAGGTGTCACGAAGGCGGACGCCGACGTCCAATCGGCGCGGATCGGATTGATGATGTTTCCGTCCGCATCCAGTTCTTCTCCCACGAGGCTGTAGCATCCGGGCTTGCATTCAATGATCAGATCCAGCGCGACGGACTGGTGACGGTGAGGCAACTGCGTCGCGCCGGCCGGCAGCACGCCATACATCGCCCAAAGAACGTGCGTGACCGTCTCTGTCATGTCGAACGCGCTGTTGGCCATGAGCACGCTGATCCGGCTTCGGGTGGTCGCAGCCGGATCGTTGCGGACAATGTCGAGTTCGCGGTCTTCGTCTTCATGCCGATAGAGCGTCGGACGGAAACGCTGGGTCTCCGCGCGAACGCCGAGATATGTCAGGAGCGGCTGGTCGTGCACCCAATAGAGAACGCTGTCGGTTTTGGCGGTGTGCGTGGCCGAGCCGACGGGCAGGGTGAAGAGATCATGCGGGGTCCAGGGAAGGATGTCCCCGTTCACGTCCGTCTGCCCCTCGCCCTGGATCACGAAATAGAGCTCGGATGTGGCATTGATCGATGTGGTGATCCGTTCGCCGGCATTGATGCGAATGAAGTTCGCACAAAGATTGGGACTCGTTGCCGGGCCCGGGCACATCAACTGTTCGCTCAAATCTAGCGGGATGATCCGTGTCATCCCGCTCTGATGCATCTGGTGGTCAAACACCCCAAGTGGACATTTCGGTGTCTGATGTCCAATCGGATTTGCGACTTTGCTGTACTCAAAGTAACGCGCATCTGCAGCCCATTGTTCTCTGGTAGAGGCCTTCATCATCCAGTTCCTTAGGTTGGGGGCGTGTGACATCTGGCTGCGGTCGATGAGGCTGTTGCGCCTGCGCGATAGGGTTGGGCCTTTGCGCGAGGGCCTTGCACACAGCGCTTGTTCATGTTGAGCGCATCCAGGACAGTTTTTGGAGTCATTTTAATACGGTGCGGTGAAGCCGTCTTGGCCCCTGTAAAGAACGAGCGCGCGAGCGGTATTGGGTCGTGCCCCATAGCGTGGTGTAGCTGGGGTGGTCACCGGCGATTGCCGGGACCAAACAACTAGGCGCCCTCGCCATCTTCCAGGCGCTTTGCCGCCGCCGCGCAGGCCCGGGTGATGAGTTCTTCGAAGGCGTTCGGTGCGTCGGCAATGAGGTGCACGGTGTGAACTTTGGTGAGGACGGCCAGCCGGTCGCGCTCGGCGCTGCCGGTGAGCCGCACGCGGTCCTTGGCGGTCGTCACCGGGAGCAGGCCACCGGCGGCGCAAGCCTCTCGGATCGCAGCGCAATCCGCCTCGGAAAAGGCGTGGTGGTCGGCAAAGCCGCGGGTCTCGACGACCTCCGCTCCCGCTTCAACAAGCGAGGCGAAGAACTTGTCCGGGTTGGCAATTCCGGCGAACGCCAGTACCCGCTGGCCGGTGAGCGATGGACCGTCACTGACGGGCACCAGCCGGGCGCCGACAACCGCCAGACCGTGACCGGCCGCCGTGCGGAGCACGGCATCGGCGGCCCCTCCCCGGCCCGTCAACACCAGGAAATCCGCCAGATCGAGCTGATTTTCCAGCGGTGCACGGAGCGGTCCGGCCGGGAGGCAGAAGCCGTTGCCGATGCCGCGCTCGCGATCGACGACCACCACGGCCAAGTCCTTGTGAAGGCTGGGGTTCTGGAAGCCGTCATCCATGATCACGATCGTCGCGCCGTGTTCAACCGCGAGCGCGGCGCCGGCGGCGCGGTGGCGGGCGACGACGACCGTCACGCCGCCCGCCGCCAGCATCAGCGGTTCGTCGCCGACGTCGGCGGCGGAATGTCTCGACGGATCAACCACTAAGGGACCGGCCAGCCGGCCGCCGTAGCCGCGCGACAGCACGATGGGCGCATGACCGCCGATCGCCCGCGCGGCCTCCACAAGGGCCTGTACCATCGGCGTTTTTCCCGCTCCCCCGGCGACGAGGTTGCCGACGCAGACCACCGGCACCGGCACCGCCGCCGCCGCCGGCCGCCGCAACCGCCCCGCCGCAATTCGCGCATAGATTGCAGAAATGGGCGACAGCAGCGCAGCCGCAACTCCGGCCGGTTTCCACCAGAAGCCCGGCGCGCGCATCAGAGGCTCGCCGGCCTGCCGGCGGCGATGGCGTCGAGCAAGGGTTCCAGACGCGCGCGCGTGCGCTCGAGCGCACCGGCGTGGCGATCGGCGACGGCGGCGGCGGTCGTCGCGGCGGCCATCGCGGCGGCAGGGTCGTCGAGGAGGGCACCGACGGCGGAGGCGAGGCCGTCGGCGTCGGTGACGGTAACGAGCGCCGCGGCGCTCGCGAGGTCGGCGTAGATCGCCGCGAAGTTCGCGACATTCGGCCCCGCCAGCACGGCCGCGCCGAGGCGCGCGGGCTCGATCGGGTTCTGGCCGCCGCGCGCCACCAGCGAGCCGCCGACGAAGGCTGCCGGCGCCAGCCGGTAGAACAGCCCAAGCTCGCCGATGGTGTCGGCGACATAGACCGAAGTCTCCGGCCGGATCGGCTCGCCGCGCGAGCGCAGCGCGACGCCGAGCCCGGCCGCGGTGACCATCTCGGCGATCCGGCCGCCCCGCTCGGGGTGGCGCGGCACCAACACTGTCAGGACGTCCGGCCGGCTCGCGGCGATCAGCCGGTGGGCGGCGGCGACGACCTCGTCCTCGCCGCGGTGGGTGCTCGCGGCGACCCAGCGCGGTCGCGCGCCGACCATCGCCTGGAGTGCGGCGAGTTCGGCCGGGTCGGCCGGCGGCGGCGGCCCGTCGAACTTGAGGTTGCCGGTCACCTCGACCCTCGCCGCGCCGAGCCCGGCGAAGCGCTCGCCGTCGCCCTCCGACTGTGCCAGCACGAGGTCGACCGAACCGAACATCGCCCGCGCCGTCGCCGGGAGCTTGCGCCAGCGCCGGAACGACCGCGCCGAGAGCCTCGCATTGACGACGATGCGCGGGATACCCCGCCGCGCCGCCTCATCCAGCGCCACCGGCCAGACCTCCGATTCGACGAAGAGGGCTGCGGCCGGTCGCCAGGTGTCGAGAAAGGTCGACACATAGGGCGCGATGTCGAGCGGCACGAACTGGTGCAGCGCGCCGGCGGGCAGGCGCTCGGCGGCGATGCGCGCGGACGTGACGGTGCCGGTCGTCACCAGCACCGAAATGCCATGGCCGACGATCGCCTCGACGAGCGGCAGCACGGCGGAAAACTCGCCGACGCTGGCAGCGTGAACCCAGACCAGCGGCCCCGGCGGCCGCGGCCGCGACGGCCGGCCGAAGCGCTCGCCGCGCCGCGAGCGATCCTCCTTGCCGCGGGCCGTGCGGAAGGCCAGCAGGCCCCACAAAAGCGGCCGTGCGAGCCGGCCGACGACGCGCCAGACCGGCGTCAGCCCGACCGAAGGCCGCGCCCCGGGCTCAGCCATTGCGCCGATCGGCTGAACCGGACACCGGCGGCGCCAGGTCGTTCGCATCGTCGGGTGTCACCGGCATGCCGAAGCCTTCCACGCGCGTCCCGATCGTCTGCGGCAAGAGACGCGCACCGTCGCACGCGCGCACCAACGCCCATTTGCGGCTGCCGGAGGCAGGTCGTCTGACCGAGAAAGCTGTTGGTGCATTCGTCATCGGCGCCGGTCAGCCGGCGCGGTCCTCGTCGGGATCGAGCAGTCGGTGCAGGTGGACCACGTAATAGCGCATCAGCGCATTGTCCACGGTCGCCTGTGCCTTCGCCTTCCAGGCGACGCGGGCGCTGGCGTAGTCGGGAAAGACCCCGACCATGTCGAGCTTCGACAGGTCGCGGAATTCGTTGGAGCCGATGGCGGCGAGTTCGCCGCCGAAGACGAGATGGAGCAGCTGCTTGCCGGGCGGTTCCGGCGGAGCCTTCGGTTGGGTGGTCATCAGCGGCCTCTTGTGGCGATGCAGGGCGGCATCCTCGCCGGAACGCCGGCCGCTGCCAATGCGCCATCAGCCCAAAACCGCGATGGTTAAGGTTCAAGCGGCTTTCGCGGCCCGGCGGCCGGGTCGACAGCGCAACCATTGCGCCGCCCGTCACATCACAAATTCACAACCCTGAGGTGATGTTACCGACATCGTCGATCCTCTGTCGGCTGCGATCTTAGGGGGGAAAGAGGCTGAATGCGGCTCCACATCACCCCGTGTTCGAGTTTCGCCGCGCGGCTGCGGGACGGCGCAGCGGGGGTGCAACCGTCCCGACCCGACGGGCGCCGTCGGGTGGGAAAAATCTCTCCTCCAGCATACCCGTAGAGTATGGCCGTCCCGCCCCGACTACGGCCGCGCGCCCGCAATATCCATTGCCTCGTTGGAACGACATTGGAACGACGCCGGGCTCGCCGGAAACCGGTCAGGGGCCGCCGGGATCGCGCGACCTCTTTGAACCCATGGCCCAATTCCGCGTCTACCTTGGATCCCGACCGAGCGGGCGTCCCCGGGCGGATCGATCCAGGCGGACGCGGAAGGTCGGCCGGCTACGCGTCCTCCCCCGATTTGGCGACGAGAACACCAACGACCCCAGACGAGATGGCCGACGCCCGACGACACGTGCCAGAACGGAGCAATCCGGCAGCAATCTCCACCAATCTGGGAGTGTTACGAACTTGTGACACTCCGTCGAACCGGCTAATTCGTACGGTGGGGAGGAGAACGCCACGATGAGCGACGCACGCCCGAACACTGCACGCCAAAGTGGTTGAGATGTTCAGCCGCCAGTCCGTGGCCACCGCCTTCGGCGATGAGGATACGGCTCTCATCCTGGATGGCTGGACACTCGGCGCGGAACCCGCCTGCCTGAGCCTCGTGCATCTGGAGCCCGTCGGCTCGGGTGTTCGCCTCACGACGCCGGCCGAGGCGGTCGGGGTGCTCCTGCGTCGCCGCATCTCAGGCCCGGTCGCCTCGCGCGGTGCCTCCGTCAGACTCACCATCCGGATCGCATCGAGCGACGCCCGGGCTCTGAAGCGCGCCTTGCTCAATCTCTCCGTCTGCGTCGTCATCGGCGGGCGCCGCCGAACGCTGTCCTCGCTGCACGCCTCGGCCTTCGAGGTGGCGCGCGACGGGGCGCTGCTGGTCAGCCTCGAGACCACGTGGGCGACACGGGCGACGGCCAGCCACGTCGAGCTGCGCTTCCGGCGGGCGGCGATCGACTGCCACCTCCAGTCCATCGACTTCACGGCTCGCACCATCGGCGGACGGCGGGGCGCCGGAGCATCCGGCCCCGGCCGCCGCGATGGCACCCGATTCGCCGACGCCTGCGTCGGCGCCGGTGGCCCCTTTTCGCTGGAACATTCGCCCTGGGCGATCACCTTCGCCGAGGGCGAGGGCGACGCTCCCGGCGTTGTCCTCGATGCCCAGGGCCTGCGGGCCGAATTCACGGCGGCGTCACGGTCGATGACCCTGACCCGCCGTGTGCCGCTGCCCGACGGTGCCAATGGCAAGCTGCTGCGGATCGAACTGCGGCTCCTGGGGGAGAATGCGGACGAGTGGCATGGGCTGCTGGCGAACATCGCCATCGGCGTGGCGACCGAGGGCCGCTCGCCTCGCAATCTGCTGCGACTGTCGCCCCATTGCGCCTATGCCGAGAGCGACCGCGAGGTGCGCCTCATCGCGGTGGCCCCGTGCCTCGGCCAGATGACCGAGTGTATCGTCGAGCTGACGTTCCAGCACGGCGACGCCGTCGTCACCCTCGAGGCCATCGACGTACTGTTGGTGGCCCGGGGAGCGGCCGATCCCGGCAAGGCGTCCCCGGACAGGAGCTTGGCGCTCGGCTCGCCGGCCCCGGCAACGGCCTCGACGGTGGCACCGACCGTCGCCGTCGTCAGCTGGCAGCTCGCCGACAACGCCGTCGGGCGCGCCTATGTGCTGGCCGACATGCTCCGCTCCAGCCACCCGACGGAAATCGTCGGGCCGCTGTTCGGGTCGGAAGGCGTCGAAATCTGGGAGCCGCTGCGATCCGCCGATCTGCCGATGCGCTCGTTCACCGGCGCGACCATGCGCACCTTCGTCGCCGAGGCGGCAGCCTTCGCGCAGGAGATCCAGTGTGACGTCGCCTACATCTCGAAACCCAGGCTTCCGGCGATCCTGCTGGCGCTGCTGATCCATCACCGAACGGGTTGCGGGCTCATTCTCGACATCGACGACCACGAGCTCTCCTTCTTCCCCTGGGCGGAGGGCATCGGTATCGACGAGGCCGTGGCGCGCCACGAGCGGCAGCCGACGGGACCTGCGACAGCTGCCACGGGTGACGAGAGCGACGACGAGGACCAGGGTTCCGTCGTGATGCCGTCGCTGCCCGACGAGGAGCGCCCGGACGGCGGTCTCTGGACCGCCCTCGCCGAGACCCTGATCCCGAGCTTCGACGATCGAACGGTATCCAATGCCGCGCTGCGGGATCGCTACGGCGGCCTCGTCGTCCGCCACGCACGGGACGAGGCGATCTTTCATCCCGACGCGGCGCTGAAGGCCCGCATCCGCGGTGAATTCGGCATCGACGACGGTGATCGCGTTGTTCTCTTCATGGGCACGCCGCGCCGCCACAAAGGCCTCGAGAGGCTCGCCGCTGCGATGCACCGGGTCGACGACGCGCGGCTGCGGCTCGTCGTCATCGGCACCATCAACGACCGCGGCATGCAGCGCGACCTCCTCGCCCACAGCCGGGCGCGGATCAGCCTGTTCCCGAACCAGCCGTGGCAGCGACTGCCGGAGCTCAGCCACCTCGCCGATGGGGTCTGCCTGTTGCAGGACCCCGATTCGCCGATCGCCCGCTACCAGATCCCCGCAAAGCTCACTGACGCCCTCGCCCTCGGGGTGCCCGTCGCCACCACCCGGGTGGCACCGCTCGCCGACACCCCTGCCCCGTCGGTGGTAACCTACATCGACGACGACGACGCCCTCGACGCGTGGCTGCGCTCCATCGCGGCCGGCGACGACGACGGCGCCCTCGCCGACCGACGGATCGCGTGGTTCCACGAGGAGCTCGGCTACCGGGTCAACCGGGCGCGGATCGAGACGGTCGTCGAGCGCTGTCTGACCCGGCAGCGGACATGGAAGCCGGAGTGGACGGCGCTGTTCGCAGCCCTCAACCACTGCTACGGCGCCGGCCTGCCCGAAGAGCCGCCGGCCTGGGCCGGCGAGGCGGGCAGCCGAAAGGAAATCCGCGCGCCGGCGATCCACCGGCGGGCTCCCCTCGACCTCGTCTGCTTCTGGAAGCAGAACGACACCGGCATCTACGGACGCCGGCACGACATGCTGATGAAGTATCTGCGCGAAAGCGATCGCGTGCGCAGCCTCCTCGTCTTCGATGCGCCGATCCGCGTCGCGGCAGTGGAGAAGACGGTGCAGCGTGGCCGGACCGCCGTTCTGGACCAGGCGAAGCTCACCTCGGACGCGACGATCCGCCGGTTCCTCGAACTCGACGACGAGCGCGACGTCCGCCGGCGCGTCTTCATCTACGGCGACAAGCCGGGCGAGAGCTTCTACGGGCGGCCGCTCGACACGCTCGACGGTTACGCCGACTTCGTCGCGCAGCAAATCGCGGCGCGCACCGCCTGCGGCGCGCGTCGGCTCGCCTGGGCCTGGCCGGTCGCGCCGCACTTCGCCGAGATCGCGGAAACCATCGGCTTCGACGAGGTCGTCGTCGACCTCGTCGATGACGAGCGGGCGATGACGCGCAATCCGGATCGCCGGCTGGTGCTCGACGAGGAATACCGGCGCACCCTTGGCCGCGCCGACGTGATCTTCGCCAACTGCGAGACGCTGCGCGACCGCTTCCCGGCCTTCCGGGACGGCATCCGCGTCGTGCCGAACGCCTGCGAGATCCTCGGTGACCCAGCGACGGCGATGCCGAACGACATCGCGCACCTGCCGGGCCCGATCATCGGCTACGTCGGCAACCTACGCCACCGCCTCGATGTGCCGCTCATCGAGAAGCTCGCACGCCTTCACCCCGAGTGGAGCATCGTGCTCGTCGGCTCGGCGCACGGCAGCCCGGAGGTGTTGCGGCTGCAGGGACTGCGCAACGTCCACTTCACCGGACCGCGCACCTACGAGGAGGCGCAGCGCTACATCCGCGGCTTCGACGTCGCCATCATGCCGCATCTGCGCAATGATCTCAGCGACAGCATGAACCCGCTCAAGCTGTACGTCTACGTCGCACTCGGAAAACGGGTCGTCTGCACCCGCGTCGGCAACATCGAGGAATTGCAGGCTTACGTCGACATCGCCGATGATGGTCCGGAGTTCCTTGCCAAGGTGGAACTGGCCGTGGCACGAGCGCGGTTCGACGGCGTCAATCGTCCCCTGCCACGTGAGGCCCTGTGGGAGATCAGCTGGCCGCAGCGGGTCGCCACGATGCTTTCGGCGATCGCGTGATCCGGCGCGGGACACGGGCGCCGCCATCCCGGTCTCGAACAAGGGCGCGGCCATGCTGGAACGACTGACGGACCCGCGCAACGCGGCCATCGCCAAGCCGAACGCCCACGCGTTCGCCCTGCTCGACCGGGTGCTGGCGCGCGAGCCGGCGCCGGTGATCTGCGAGGTGGGCGTCGGCATCGGCGCCACCACCGTCGAGCTCTGCCGCAAGCTCGAAAACCGCGGGCGCATCCTGCTGTTCGACTTCGAGGACCGCCTCACCGACCTCGGCGCCGACCTCACCGGCCTCGGCTTCACCAACGTCGAGTTGCACGCCAACACGCGGCGGCGCTACGACAGCTACAACTGGTCGCTCGGGACGCTGCTGCAGGAGCGTCGCCAGGCGGGAGGCGACCCGGCGCTGTTCGACTTCGTCTTCCTCGACGGCGGCCACGCCTTCCACCACGACGCGCCGGCGGCGCTGCTCCTGAAGGAGCTCCTGAAGCCGGGTGGGCTGATGCTGCTCGACGACTACGACTGGTCGTTCGCCGTGTCGCCGACGATGAACCCGCAGAAGAACCCCGACATCCGCCTCGACTACACCGACGCGCAGATCGAGACGCCGCACGTCCGGCTGATCTGCGACCTGTTCTTCGACCACGACCCGGACTACCGCAAGGTCGAGATCGGCTACCGCGTGCCGTTCGAGCACCGCCGCGCCTACCAGAAGGCGCCCTTCGATGGCTGAGGGCGCGCCGCGGCCGGCTCCGGGTGCTTCGACGCCTCCGACTGCGACGCCGACAGAGGTGTTCGTCACGGGCACCTTCGACGTCGAGAACTACGGTGATCTGCTGTTTCCGCTCGTCGCCGCAGCGCGGCTCGCGCCGCACGGGCTCTCGGTGGTGCCCGTCTCGCCGACGGCCGAACGCACGCGTTGGGCGGACGCGGCGCCGTGCGTGGCGCTCGCCGACCTGCTCGCCGAGCGATTCAAGCCGCGCGGCGTGCTGATCGGCGGCGGCAACATCGTCCACGCGGGGCCTGCGAACCTCGTCGACTACGAGGCGGACGGGCCGGGCTGGGCCTATGCCTCGCTGTGGCTCGGCGCGACCATCGCGGCGACGCTGCGCAACGTGCCCGTCATCTGGAATGGGCCGGGCGTGCCGCGGCCGCTGGCGGCGATGCCGGGGCTGAAGCACGTGATGGTACGGCAGGCCTTCGAGGCGGCGAACTACGTCAGCGTCCGCGACGCGGCGAGCCTCGAGCACCTCGGCCCGACCGGCGGCGCCACGGTCGCGGTGGTGCCGGACACGGCGGTGGACGTGGCACGGCTGTGGCCGCGCGAGCGGCTGGCCGCGACCTTCGCCGGGCTTCTGGACCGCAAGGGCGTGGCCGCCGGAGGGCGCTTCCTGTCGCTGCACGTCAAGGCGCGCTCGACGGAGCTTTCGCCGGAGGCGATGGCCGAGCGCATCGGCGCGTTCGCTGCCGCGCACGGGCTCGTTCCGGTGCTGGTGCCGCTCGGGCTCTGCCACCACGACGACGTCACCGTCCGCCGCATCGGCCGCCATGTCCCCGGCCCGGTGGTGGTGGTCGACGATCCGCAATCACTCGAGGAGATCGCGGCGGTGATCGCGAACGCGAGCCTGCACCTCGGCAGCTCGCTGCACGGCTACATCACCAGCGCCGCCTACGACGTGCCGTCGCTGCTGGTTGCCCGGCCGGCCCTGCCGAAGTTTTCCGGCTTCCTCGCCCACACCGGGCGGCCGCAGGATCTCGTCGGCAGCTGGGAGGAAGCGTTTGCCGGCGCGCCGGCGCGGCTCGCCGAGCCGGTGACGGGGCCGCTAGTGCCGGCGAGCGTGCACACGGCGCTCGACGCGCACTGGGCGCGGGTCGTGGCGGAGCTCGCGGCGCCGCGGGCGAACATGCTGCAGCAGGCGCGCTTCCTGCGCAGCTTCGTGCAGCGCGGTATTGGCGTCAGCGGCTGGTCGTGGCTGTTCGCGCCGCCGTTCGACCGGTCGGCGCCGTGACCGCCGCCCGCACCTCCGGCGCCCGAGCCGCCGCACAGCCCGCGCCGGACGCGCCGCAGGAGATCGCCGCGATCGAGGCACTGCTCGCGGCGAAGGACCACGCGACGGCAGAGCCGCGCCTCGCGGCGGCGCTGGCCCGCTGGCCGGGCGAGGTCAGGCTGCATTTCCTCACGGGCGAGCACCTCGCCGCCACCGGGCGGCCGGCGGCGGCGGAGGCCGTCTATGCCGCCGCGGTCGAGCGGTTCCCGGCGAACGCCTGGGCGCCGGTGCGGCTCGTACGCCACCAGCTCGCGAACGGCGACGCGGCACGGGCGCGGGACACGTTCGCGCACCTCGTCTGGCGCGACGAGCCGGCCGAGCCCGCGCTGCCGCTTCTGACCCAGCTCACCACCGCGACGACGAACGCGGCCGAGCGCGAGGCCTTCCTCAACCGTCTGCTGCGCGGCACGCCCGCCGACCGCTTCGTCATCGTCAAGCTCGCGACGCTGGCGTTCCGCCGCCACGACAAGCGAGCGGCGTCGCGGCTGTTCGACGAGGCGGCCGCCCTCGGGCCGCTACCGGCGGAGAGCGGCGTGCTGCAGCTCGAGCTCCTGATGGTGGAGGCGCGCTTCGACGAGGCGTTGGCGCTGGCGCTGGCGATGGTGGCGCGCCACCCCGAACGCGCCGACCTGATGCGCAAGGCGGTGCAGGCGGCGTTTTTCGCCAATCGCTCCGACGATCTCGTGCGGCTGCTGCAGGCGGCGATCGCTCGCTGGCCGGACGACTGGTTCATGGTCTTTCGCTACAACCGCTCCGCCGCCCCGTTCGCCATCGACAGGGCGCTCTATCTGCGCCTCGCCGAGCGCGAAGAGGCGATGGCGGCGGACGAGCGCTGGAGCTTCCAGTTCGCCGTCGCGGCGCTCCGCCATCAGGAGAGCGCGCGGGCGCTCGCGATCCTCGACTGCCTCGATCGCACGGGACCGGTGGCGCACATGTCGGAGCCGCTGCGGCGGGCGTTCGCGGCGCGGCCGGCCACGGTGTGGGCGAACCCGCGCGGTGTCTCGAACGACCCGGCCGCCGATGTGCAGGTGGTCCGCGCTCCCGGCGCCCGTGCGATCCTCGTCGTCTTCGCCGGCGTGCAGAACGGCTTCAGCTATCTGCCGTTCTCCCACGCCGACGTGCTGTTCGCCCCCCACCCGATGCACGTCGTCTACCTGCGCGACCGGCGCAACCGCAGTTTCCAGACAGGCGTCGCCGGGCTCGGCGGTGACGAGGCGGAGACGGTGGCCGGGCTGCGCGGGCTGCACGCGGAGCTCGGCGGGTTGCCGATGATGATGACGGGCTCCTCGGTCGGCGGCGTCGCGGCGACGCGCTACGGCACGCTCTCAGGCGCCGCGGCGGTGATCTCGTTCGCCGCCCCGGTGCACCTGCGCGATGACGCCGGCCACGAGGAGGCGCCGGTGTCGCGCACCAACTATCGCGGCGCCATGCTGACGGCGCTCGCCGGCAACGACGACCGCCTGCTCGACGTCATCGCCGCCTCGTCCGGGACCCGGGTCCACCAGTGCTACGGCACCGGCTACGCGCCGGACGTGGCGACGGCCGAGCTGATGCGGCCGCTCGAAAACGTCGAACTCGTGCCGGTGGAGGGCTGCGCCGACCATTTCGTGCTCGAGCACATGATCGCCGACGGCAGCTTTGACGCCCTGATCGGGCGCGTCGTCGCCGAGATCGCGGCGGGCTGAGCCGATGCCGCCGGCCAGCGCCCCGCCCTCCGACGGCCGCCGGGTGCTCATCACCGGCATGTTCGACATGGCGAACTATGGCGACCTCATGTTCCCGCTGATCGCGCAGCAGCGGCTGGCCGCGGCTGGCGTCGAGGTGGTGGCGGTGGCACCGCGCGGCGGCCCGCCGCCGCTGCCGGGCGCCCTGCCCGCCCTCGGGCTTGCGGAGATGTTCGAGACCGAGCGGCGCGTCGACGCGGTGATGATCGGCGGCGGCTACATCGTCCACACCTTTCCGTTCACCTTCATCGAGGACTACGATGCCGGCGCGGTGACCGACTGGGGCGGTGCGGGCCTCTGGCTCGGGGCGACGCTCGCCGGCGCTCTGCGCGACGTGCCGGTCGTCTGGAACGCCCCCGGCGTGCCGTTTCCGCTGCGGGCGTCGCAGGCCGAGACGGTGGCGGCGGCCCTGCGCGCCGCCGACGCCGTGTCGCTGCGCGACCGCGGCTCTGCCGATCTGATCGGCGCGCCGACCGATGTCGAGATCGCCATCGTCCCAGACACGGTAGCCGACCTGCCACGGCTGTGGCCGCGCCGGCAGCTGGAGGCGTCGTTTTCCGCCCTGATCGCCCGCAAGGGTGGCACGGCGGAGGACCGCCACGTGACGATCCATCTGCGCCGCCGCTCGGTCGCCGGCGTGCCGCTTGCCGAGATCGCCGCCGAGATCGACCGCTTCGCCGCCGCCACCACGCTGGTGCCGATCCTGCTCGCCGTCGGCGAGAGCCACGACGACCCGACGCTCGCCCGTTCGATCTCGGCGCTGATCACCACCCGCCATCTCCTGCTCGACGACCCGCTGGATTTGCGCGAGATCACGGCCGCTCTCGCCTTCGCATCGCTCTATGTGGGAGCATCGCTGCACGGCTATGTGGCGAGCGCCGCCTACGGCGTGCCGGCGGTGCTTTTGGCGCGGCCGAGCTACCGCAAGTTCGGCGGCTTCCTCGAGCACACCGGGCGCGCCACCGATCTCGCCCGCGACTGGCCGGGCGCCTTCTCGCGGGCGCTCGCCCGGCTGGGCGAGCCCGGCGTGGTGTTTCCGGCGAGCCTGCACGAACGCCTCGATGCGCACTGGCAGCGCATCGCGACGATCGTCGCCACCGGCGGCGTGAAGTCGGACGCCCGCAGCGCCTTGGTGGCGGAGGCACGACGACGGGCCGGACCGGACGCCGATGCGGCAGCCTTGGTGCGGGCGCTGGCGGCGGGTCCGGTCCCCGGGGGTGTGGATGGCCCGGCAGCGGCATCGCAGCCCGGCGGGACGATTTCGAGCATGAGGAAGAAGGCGTGACAACGAACCGTCTACCCATCGATGCGGAGACGCTCAGGACGTGGCTCGTCAGCTACATAAGCTCCGTTCTTGACATGCCGTCTGAGGGTTTCCCGACCGCCGCGCGCTTCGATTCCTTCGGGCTCGATTCGGTCGAGGCGGTGGTGATGGCCGGCGTGCTGGAGGAGGAGTTCCGCGTGCCGGTCGACCCGATCCAGTTCTTCGAGAACCCCAGCATCGACGCCTTCGTCGCCGCCTATGCCAGCGACGGCCGGGGACCGCCCGGCGCACCGGCGGAGGGCGACGTGCCGGAGCCGGCCGCATGAGCAAAGCCGGCCCATCGCCGGACGTTTCCCTCGTGGTGGTCTGCCACAAGATGGCGCGCGAGCTGCCGCGCACGATCCTGTCGCTGTCGCCGCCCTACCAGCGCCTCGACCCGTCGCTGCGGCTGGAGATCGTCGTCGTCGACAACGGCTCGCGGGTGCTGCCGGACGAGGGTGCGCTGGCAGCCTTCGGCGGCTCCGTGCGGGTGCTGCGCTGCTCGCAGGTGACGCCCTCGCCGGTACGCGCCGTCAACGAGGGCCTTGCTGCGACGAGCGCGCCCCTCGTCGGCGTCTGGATCGACGGCGCCCGCCTCGCCTCGCCCGGCCTCGTGCAGGCCTGTCTCGCGGCTGCGCGCCGACATCCGCGCGCGGTGGTCGCCCCGCTCAACTGGCAGCTCGGGCCGAAGCGGCAATATCTCAGCGGCGAGGAAGGCTACGACCAGACCCGGGAGGACGCGCTCCTCGCCTCGATCGACTGGCCGGCCGACGGCTACCGCCTGTTCGAGATCGCCACTTGCGAGGTGCGCGATCCGCCGACCGGGCCGCTGCTCGAAAGCAACGCGCTATTTCTGTCGCGCACCCTGTGGGACGAGCTCGGTGGCTATGATGAGAGCTTCACTGAGCCCGGCGGCGGCATGGTCAATCCCGATACCCTCACACGCGCGCTGGCGCAGCCCGGCACACAGCTCATCCGCATCGTCGGCGAGGCGACCTTCCACCAGATCCACGGCGGGCTCTCGACCAGCTCGATCGCCTCCGCCGTCAACGCCGTGAAGGCCGGCAGCCAGGCCTATTTTCGCCGGCGCGGCCGGCCGCCGGTGCCCGTGCGCGAGGTCGGCTGGCTGCATCACGCGGGGCAGCAAACCGGGGCGAGCGGATTTGTCCACGCCGATGAGGGTGCTCCACCCGGCGGTGGGACGACACCAGAGACGAAGCGAGAGTTGGCCGGAGATGTGAGCCCCATGAGCCCCGAAGCCCTGTCCCGGTACCGGCGCGAGGGCGTCCTCTTTCCGCTGCGGGTGATGGAGTCCGAGGAGGCGGCCGAGCGGCTCTCCTGGCTGGAGGCGATCGAGAACGCCCGCTTCGGCCGGCTGCCGGCGGCGCTCGCCTTGAAGCCGCACCTTTTGATCCCGTGGTTGTGGGACCTCGTTCACGACCCGCGGGTGCTGGATCCGGTGGAGGCGCTGCTCGGGCCGGACATCCTGTGCTGGGGGTCGAGCTTCTTCAACAAGCAGCCCGGCACGCCCGATCATGTGCGCTGGCACCAGGACGGTACCTACTGGGGTCTGGCGCGGCCCGACGCCCTGACGGCCTGGATCGCTTTCACCCCGAGCGTTCCGGCGAACGGCTGCCTGCGGGTGGTCCCCGGCAGCCACCAGACGCCGCTGCCGCACGGCGACAGTGGCGACCCTTCCAACATGCTGCTCGGGCGCGAGGAGATCCTGGTCGAGGTCGACGAGGCGGATGCCGTCGATGTGGTGCTGTCGCCCGGCGAGATGTCGCTCCACCACCTCCTGACGGTGCACGGCTCGCAGCCGAACGGTTCGGCGATGCGCCGCGTCGGCTTCGCGGTGCGCTACGTCGCCGGCGACCTGAAGCAGACCGGCGACAGCCGCGGCTCGGCGACACTGGTGCGCGGCCGCGACCATGGCACCTTCGACCTCGAGCGGGCGCCGCAGGGCGAGTTCGATCCAACCGCGCTCGCCGAGCACAGGCAGGTGCTGCGCCGCTTCATGGGGGTGGTGACGAGCGAGATCCGGCAATCCCGCGCCGCCCCCGGCCCCGGCGGCGAGCCGCGATGACAGCGCTCCCGCCACGGATGGAAGACACCGCGGCCGAGCCGCTGCTGGCGGCGCTGCGCCGCCAGACGCAGGCGCGCGGCGACCGTGATGCGGTGCGCTTCCTCGCCCGCGGCGAGGCGGTCACGGAGCGCCTAGGCTATGCCGAGATGATGACGGCGGTGGACGAGACCGCCGCGGGCCTCATCGCCGAGGGCGCCGCCGGGCGGCCCGTCGTGCTGGCGCTCGGGCCTGGGATACGCTTCGTCGTCACCTTCCTCGCCTGCCTCCGGGCGGGCGCCATCGCCGTGACGGTGCCCTACCCGGCAGTGGCGGCGAACCGCGAGCGCTTCGCCGCCGTGATGGCGGACTGTCGGCCCTACGCGGTGGTGAGCGAGGCGGCGAACGAGGACCTGCCGGGCCTGTCCGAGGGCACCCTGCGCCTCGTTGCCGCCGCGCTGCGGCTGCCGGTGGCGCCCCCCCTCCCGCCGGAGCCCGACGCCGATACCATCGCCCTGGTGCAGTACAGTTCCGGCTCGACCCGGCAGCCGCGTGGCGTGGTGATCACGCATGGCAACATCGCCGCCGCCGAGCGGATGATCCATCTTGAGACACATTCAGGCGAGAACACGATCACCGTCTCCTGGCTGCCGCCTTTCCACGACATGGGCTTGATCGGATCTATCCTGCACCCGCTCTATGTCGGCGGCGTCGCGGTGCTGATGCCGCCGAACGCCTTCCTACAGAAGCCGATACGGTGGCTCAGGGCGATCAGCGACCATCGCGCCACCATCGCCGGCGGCCCGAACTTCGGTTTCGACCTCTGCGTCCGGCGGGCCCCGGCCGACGGCGGCACGGAGGGGCTCGACCTGTCGAGCTGGACGGTCGCCTTCTGCGGCTCGGAACCGGTGCGGGCGTCGACATTGCGCGCCTTCGCCGACCGCTTTGCGGCTGCCCGTTTCGACCCGGCGGCGCTGATGCCCTGCTACGGCCTCGCCGAGGCGACGCTACTCGTTTCAACGCGCCTCTATGGCACCGGTGTCGCCGAGTTCGCCACCGTCGGCACCGACACCGGTGCGGTGCCGATGTCGCGCGTATCCTGCGGCGTCACACCACCCGGCTGCACCGTGCGGCTCAGGCCGATCGAAGGTGTCGAGGCCACCGATGTGGGCGAGGCAGCGGAGGTCGGAGAGATCTGCATCGGCGGCGCCCACGTCTCGCTCGGCAGCTGGTCGGGCGCAGATCAGGCAGTGGTACCGTTCGAGGCGGCGTTCACGACCGCGGACGGCATGCGCCTGCTGCCAACGGGCGACGTCGGTGCGATGGTGGACGGTGAACTCGCCATCATCGACCGCATCAAGGACATCGTCGCCGTCTATGGCCGCAAGCTGCACGCCGTCGATGTCGAGGACACGGTGCTGAGCGAGCCGGGGACGCCGATCGTGGCGGCGGCGGCGTTTTCCGTGGCCGATCACGGGCGGGAGAGCCTGGCGCTCCTGTGTGAGATCCGCACCCGCGACCTCGCCGGCCTCGACCGCGTGGCGGTCATGGCGGACCTTCGCGACCGGGTGGCGCAGGCGCACGGCCTTGTGCCCGTGGTCGGGCTTCTCACCCACGGCGCGCTGCCGCGCACGTCCAGCGGCAAGATCCAGCGCCAGCGCGCACGGGCGTTGTTTCACAGCGGCGGGCTGCGCCTCGCCGCCTCCACTGCCGACGCCGCCGCCTGAGCGGCGCGGCACGAACAGGAGAACCGCCATGACGGGGCTTTCGCCCGCGCAAACGAGCGCCTTCGAGCGTGACGGCTACATCTTCCCGATCGACGTGCTCGGCCCCGACGAGGTGGCCGGGCACCTCGCGAGCCTCGAGGCGCTGGAGGCGGCGCGGGCCGGCCGGCTGCCACCGGCGATGAACGCCAAGCCACACCTCCTGCTGCGCTGGCTCTGGGATCTCGTGCACGACCCGCGCATCGTCGATCCGGTGGCCGACTTGCTCGGGCCGGACCTCCTGTGTTCGGGGACGAGCTTCATCTCCAAGAGCGGCAAGGACGAGAAGTTCGTCTCCTGGCACCAGGATGCGACCCACTGGAAACTCTCGGAGCCGCGCGCCGTCACCGCCTGGCTGGCGCTGACGCCGAGCCGGCGCAACAATGGCTGTGTGCGGTTCCTGCCGGGCAGCCACCGCACGGTCGTGCCGCACGAGGACACGTCCGATCCCGACAACCTGCTCGGCCGCCGCGAACGGGTGCTGGCGGAGTTCGACGAAGCGAGTGCCGTCGACGCAGAGCTCGCGCCCGGGCAGATGTCGATCCACCACGCCCTCGTCATCCACGGCTCGGAGCCGAACCGCAGCGGCAGCCGGCGCACCGGCTTCGCCATCCGCTACCTGCCGGCCGAGGTCGCGCAGGCCGATGGCCGGCAGAACTTCGCCACTCTGGTGCGCGGCCGCGACCCCGGCACCTTCGCGCTCGAGACCGCGCCGGCTGCCGACTTCCACCCCGATGCGGTGGCCCTTCACGCGCAGTCGCTCCGCGCCGGCATGAGGGTGATCTTCGAGGGCGCCGCGCATGGCCGTGCGACGGGGGGGTGAGGTGGCGGCCGACGCCGGCGGCCGGTCGGCCTCGCCGCCGCCGGGACCGCCGGTGTGGTCGGCCCCCGACCAGGCGTGGCTGTTGACGCGCTATGCCGACGTGCAGGCGCTGCTGCGCGACCCCTTCTTCGAGGTGGCGGGACCGGCGGCGGGCGTGCGCAAGCTTCTCGCCCGCACCGACCCCGGCGCCGGTGCGCTCGCCGGCTTGCTCGAGGGCGTCGTGCTCTTTCAGAATGGCGAGACGCACCGGGCGGCACGGCATGTGCTGAAGGGCTACGCCGCGAGCCTTTCCGCTGCGTGGCCGGCCGACGCGATCACGGCGCTCGTCGACGAGACGCTGGCGCCGCTGCGGGCGGGCACGACCATTGAGGCGGTCGCTGCCGTCGCCGATGTGGTGCCAAACACGATGGCGGCGCGCTGCCTCGGGCTGTCGCTGTCGGACGTCGGCCGTTTGCGCGGCTGGCTCCAGGAGATCGCCTCGATCTGGCGGCCGCTGCCGCCCCTGCGCGAGGCGCGGCGGCTCGAGCCGGTGGCGGCCGCGGTGCGGGCGTTGCTGGCGGGAACACCCCGTGCCGACAGCCGGCTACCCCTCAGCGACACGGCGGACGTGGCGCTGGCAGATCTGGAGTTTTCGGTCATCATCGCGCTGGTGGAGACGACGGCCTCGGCGCTCGGCAATGCCATATACATCTTGGCGCGGCAGCCGGACCTGCAGGACCGGCTGCGGGCGGAGCCGGGGCTGCTGCCGAGCTTCGTCGAGGAGGTGCTGCGCGTCGCGCCACCGCTGGCGCGGCTCAACCCGCGGATCGCCACCGCGCGGCGCGAGATCGGCGGGCAGATCTTCGAGGCGGGCGCGGCGCTGCTGTCGGTGCTGGAGAGCGCCCACCGCGACTCCCTCGCCTACCCCGACCCGGAGACGATCCTGCTCGACCGGCGCGGGCCGCCGCTCATGGCGTTCGGGGGTGGCGCGCACGCCTGCCTCGGGGCACGGCTGGCGCGGGCGGAGTTAGCGATCACGCTGCGGCGGCTGGTCGCGCGCTTCCGGCTGGCGCCTGGTGCGGAGCCGGCGCACCGGCGGGCCTCGCGCGATCTCCTGCAGTTCGAGCGGCTGCCGATCGCCCTCAGCTGAGGCGCGGCACCCGGCGGGCGATCAGCAGCAGGTGGCGGTAATGCGGGTCGACGGCGAGGCCGGGGCGGTAGCCGAAGGCCGGCAGGCCGGCGGCCGCCATGAGGTCGAGGATGTCGGCACCGATCACCCGGCGCTCAAGCTTGCGCGTGCCGCCGGCGGGTCGGCGCTTCGGCTCGCCGGCGGGATCGGCCTCGACCGTTATCTCGGGAAACTGCCAGGCGAAATTCTCCTGGAAGACGGCGTGGCCGCCGTCGGCAAGCACGCGGGTGCTCTCGGCGAGGAGGGCCGGCAGGTCCGGCACCCAGAACAGCACGTCGCGCATGAGCACGAGATCGAGGCTGGCGTCGGCCGCCGGCAGGGCGGCGAGATCGACGGGGATCGTGTCGTCCTTCGCCCCTGTGCCGCCCTCGGCCGCCTTGCCGCCGCCGAACGGGTCGCCGCGGACGAGGCGGTCGGGCGTGGTGAGCGAGAGCGCGGTATCGAGCGTCAGGTCGAGGACGCGCGGTGGGGAGATGGCAGTGTCTTCGGCGAACTCGAGGAGGGTTCCGGGGATGCCGTGGGCGTGGGTGTGGAGGACGGCGGCGGCGAGTTCCATCGTCCGCCGGCCGGCGCCGCAGCCGCAGATCGCGCCGGCGACGGCGAACCGGTCGGCGGGGAACGGCTGGCCGCAGACGGTGCAGGCGTAGTCGAACGGCGCGGGCGTCGCCGGGGCCGCGGGCGCGGATGCCGTCATGGCCGCACCGCGAGGACGGCAGCGCTGTGGACGAGGCGCTTCACGAACGGGTGCGAGCGGTGGAAGGTCGCGGCGAGGCCGTGGCGGGCGTGCAGGTCGACGAGGTCGCGGCCGAAGTCGGTGAAGACGAGGGACGGCGTGTCGGTGCCGGAGCGGTGGTAGCGCGGCTCCATGAGGTGCTCGATCTCGCCGGCGACGAGGCGGGCGCGCGCCTGCGAGTGCTCGTGCAGCGGAAACTTCAGCGGAATCGAGAAGACATGGGCGCCGCCGGGCTTCAGCACGCGCGCCACTTCCGCCACGACTTTCTCAACGTCGGCGACGTGTTCCATCACGTCGGAGGTGATGACGAGGTCGAAGCTCTCGGCGGCGAAGGTCATCGCCTCGAGGGTCTGGCAGACGACGCCGTCGCGGCTGTCGCCGGGGGCGACGTCGTCGAAGAGGTAGGACTGCACGTAGCCCGGATGGCCCTTGAGGTAGCGGGTAAACGGGCCGCGGATCGCCGCCTCGAGGATCGCGAGCTTCTGGCACTCGGGAAAGCGGACGAAGCGGGTGAAGAAGGAGAAGCGGCCACGGCCGAAGTGGGTGAGGATGGCGCCGGCCTGCTCGCGGTAGCGCAGCGTCGCCCGGCAGGTCGGGCACGGAAACGATTCGCGGGCGCCGAGCGAGGCGCCGACGAACTCGCCCTTCGCCCCGCACATCTCGCACTGGCCGGCATAGGCGCGCGGGCGCAATGTGGCGGCTTCGTCCACAGGCTCGGCGGGATCGGCTGCGACGGGGTCCGTCAGGTCGTTCATGCTGTCTCCCGCGCCCGGCCGGCGCGGCGCGAGCTTACGGCGGTCGGCGCCGACACCGCAACGCCGCCGGCCGTGTAGCGGGCCGCCGCGTCCCGTTGCATTCCGCCCGGCGCCGGCCCATCGTTCAGCCTCGGCCGGGGGACCGACCCTCCCCCGGCGCCACCTTCGGCCGGACACCCGTGACTGCATCGCCCCGACAGCCGCTGACGGTCGCCTCGCTGCCGAAGTTCCGCACGGCCGCCTTCCGCCACATCCTCAAGACCGAGCTGCCGCGGCCCGGCCGGGCGGTCGATCTCGGTGCCGGCCACCTGTGGTTCTCGATCATGGCGAACCGTTACGGGCTCGAGGTCACGGCGGTCGACGCCCGCAGCGAGCGCCTGCCGCCGGCTGGGGAGTGGCAGGGGATCACCTTCGTCGAATCGGACATCCGAGACTTTCCGCTCGACGGCTACGACTACGTTTTCGTGCTCGGCCTGCTGTACCACCTGACCTTCGAGGACCAGGTGACGCTGTTCCGGCGGGCGCTGACGGCCCGCGTGCTCGTCCTCGACACCCAGGTGCACGTGCCGGAGCTCATCCGCGAGGAGCCCGAGCCCTGGGAGATCGACATCCGCACCTATGGCGACGGCTACTTCGGTGTCGACTATCCCGAGCGCGACACCGCCCAGGCCTCGTGGGGCAACCCGATCTCGGTGTGGCTGACGGAGCCGTCGCTCATCAGGCTCGCCCGCGACTGCGGCTTCCGGACGGTCGAGCCGGTCGGGCCGATCTATCCGACGATGTGGGGCGGGCGACGCTTCTATGTGCTGAGACCATGATGGCCGACGCGATGTTGCATGCGGAGTTCGAGACCCTCAGTCCCGAGGCGGTGCGGGGCGAGCAGGCGCGGCTGTGGCCGGGGCAGTGGCGGCATGTGCGGGGTTCGGCGTTCTATCGCGACAAGCTCGGCACCGGGGCGCCGGAAGACCTGCCGCTAGCCGCCATCGAAGAGCTGCCGTTCACCGAGAAGGTTGAACTCCGCCGCTCCCAGGAGCGCGCCTATCCGTTCGGCGACTATCTCGCCGCCGGCGAGGATCGCGTCGTGCGGCTGCACCGCACCTCCGGCACGACCGGGCGCTCGCTGCAGCTCGCCCATTCGCGCACGGATGCGGCACTGACGGCACGGATCGGCGGGCGGGCGCTGTTTGCGTCAGGGCTGCGCCCCGGCGACCGGGTGGTGCATTGCCTGAACTACTGCCTGTGGACGGGCGGCGTCACCGACCATCTGGCGCTGGAGGAGGCCGGCGCCTGCGTCATCCCGTTCGGCGTCGGCAATACGGCCAAGCTCGTCGAAACCATCCTCGATTTGAAGGTCACCGCGATCTCCTGCACGCCCTCCTACCCAGCCCTGCTCGAGAAGATGCTGCGCGAATCCGGCTCGGCACCGCGGGCGCTCGGGCTGCGGCTCGGTCTGTTCGGCGGCGAGGCGGGGCTCGACAACATCGCCTTCCGCGCGGGCATGGAGGCGGCCTGGGGCTTCGGCGTGCGCAACGCCAACTACGGCATGTCGGAGGTGATCTCCAACTTCGGCAGCCAGTGCGAGCGCACCACCGAGCTGCACTTCCACGGCGCGGACGCGATCTTTCCCGAGATCGTCGACGCGGACGGCCGCTCGCTGCCGATCCGCGAGGGGGCGACGGGCGAGCTCGTCTGCACCCACCTCGCCAAGGAATGCCAGCCGCTGATCCGCTTCCGCACCCGCGACGTCATCACCGTGACGGGCACCGGCGCCTGCGCCTGCGGGCGGACGTCGTGGCGCTTCCGCGTCACTGGCCGCACCGACGACATGTTCAATGTGCGGGGCGTCAACGTCTTCCCGACGGCGGTGCAGAAGGCGGTCGCCGGGCAACTGGGCCTGTCGACAGGGCACTTCCGCATCCGGCTGGAAGGCCCTGGACCCTATGACCGAATCGCCATCGTTGCCGAGGCTGCCCACGGCCTCGCTCCGGCCGACTGGCCGGGCGCCGCGCGGGCGCTGGAGGCGGCGGTGCGCGACCTCGCCGGTGCGGCGGCCGTCGTCACGCTCGTCGCGCCCGACAGCCTGCCGCGCACCGACGGCAAGACCAGCCTGATCGAGAGGACCTGACGATGGCCCCGCCCCGCTTCGCCCTTTACGAGCGCCGCGGCGCCGTCGGCCTCGTCACGCTGAACCGGCCGGAGCGGCTCAACGCCATGAGCGGCGACTTGATGGACGACATGGTGGCGGCCCTGACCGTGGCCTTCGCCGATCCCGATACCGGCGCGGTCGTGCTGACCGGCGCCGGCCGGGCCTTCTGCGCCGGCGACGACCTCAAGGAATACGACGCCCAGAGCGCCGACGAGGCGTCGATCCGCGCCCACGTCGACCGGATCCAGGCGATCACGCGCCAGCTGATGGGCTCGGACAAGCCCGTCGTCGGCGCCATTCACGGCTTCGCGGTGGGTGGCGGCTTCGAGTGGCTGATCAACTGCGACCTGGTGGTGGCCGCCGACGACCTCGTCGCCTTTTTCCCCGAGATGGACTGGGGGCAGTTCGTCACCGGCGGCGTCACGCACCTGTTGCCGCAGGCGATCGGCCACCAGCGGGCGATGGAGCTTCTGCTTCTCGGCGAGCGTCAGAGCGCTGCGCGGCTGGAGGCGCTCGGCCTCGTCAACCGTGTGGTGCCGAAAGAGAAGATGCTGGAGACGGCGCTCGAGATCGCCGGCCGCATCGCCGCGAAGTCGCGCTTCTCGACGGCGCGGCTGAAGAAGACGGTGCTTCGTGACCTCGGCGGTCCGCTCTGGCGGGCCGTCGAGCTCGAGCACGCCGCGACGATCGAGGCCTTCGCCCACCCGGATTCGGCAGCGCGCGTGAAAGCGTTCGGAGAGCGGAAGCGGGGCTGAAAGCCCCGCCCCGCGTCTTGCTTCAGGCGGCCTTGAGGTCGCCGGCGACGATGTAGTCGGCCTCGGTCTGGGCGCGGATCTCGTCGACGCTCACGCCGGGCGCGGTCTCGATCAGCGTCATGCCGCCCTTCGCCTTGTCGATGGCGAAGACGCCGAGGTCGGTGACGACGAGGTCGACGACGCCGGCCCCCGTCAGCGGCAGGTTGCAGCGCTTCAGGAGCTTCGGCTCGCCTTTCGCCGTGTGCTCCATCAGCACGACGACGCGCTTGACGCCGGCGACGAGGTCCATCGCGCCGCCCATGCCCTTCACCATCTTGCCGGGGATCATCCAGTTGGCGAGATCACCGTTCTCGGCCACCTGCATGGCGCCGAGGATGGAGAGGTCGATGTGGCCGCCGCGGATCATCGCGAAACTGTCGGCACTCGAGAAATAGCTCGTCGTCGGGAGTTCGGTGACGGTCTGCTTGCCGGCGTTGATGAGGTCGGGGTCCTCCTCGCCCTCATAGGGGAACGGGCCCATGCCGAGCATGCCGTTCTCGCTCTGCAGCGACACCGTCACGCCCTCGGGGATGTAGTTCGACACCAGCGTCGGAATGCCGATGCCGAGGTTCACATAGAAGCCGTCGCGCAGTTCCTTGGCGGCGCGGGCGGCCATCTCGTCACGGGTCCAGGCCATGAGACGTGCTCCCTTCAGGCTGCGCGCTTGCGGACGGTGCGCTGCTCGATGCGCTTCACCGGGTTCTTCAGGTGGACGATGCGCTGCACGTAGATGCCCGGGGTGTGGATGTGGTCGGGATCGATCTCGCCCGCCTCGACGAGGTGCTCGACCTCGGCGATCGTCACCTTGGCGGCGGTGGCCATCATCGGATTGAAGTTCCGCGCCGTCTTCCGGTAGACGAGGTTGCCCTCGGTATCGCCCTTCCAGGCGTGGACGAGCGCCACGTCGGCGAACAGGCCGCGCTCCATGACGTATTTCTCGCCGTCGAATTCGCGGACGTCCTTGCCTTCGGCCACCAGCGTGCCGACCCCGGTCTTGGTGAAGAAGGCCGGGATGCCGGCGCCACCGGCGCGAATGCGCTCTGACAGCGTGCCCTGGGGGGTGAACTCGAGCTCGAGCTCGCCGGCGAGGAACTGCTGGGCGAACAGCTTGTTCTCGCCGACATAGGACGAGATCATCTTCTTGATCTGCCGCGTCTCGAGAAGCTTGCCGAGGCCGATGCCGTCGACGCCGGCGTTGTTGGAGACGACGGTGAGGCCCTTCACGCCGGAATCGCGCAGGGCGTCGTTCAGCGCCTCCGGGATGCCGCAGAGGCCGAAGCCGCCTGACATGATCATCATATCGTCGCGCAACAGGCCGGCGAGCGCCTCCGTCGCGCTGGCATAGACTTTCCTCAAGCGGAGCATCCTTTCGGGGTCGGCGGGGACGCGGCGGGCCCGGCGCGGGCCGTCCGGCGATGCACAATGAAGGGTGCAGCGCGGGATGGTGTCAATCGCCAGCGCGCGCCGTGGTCAACGGGCGGTTCGTAGCGACGATCGCCTCGGGTGGTGCCGGACGGCCGTGCCGGTGCTAGAGAGCCGTCCTCGAGATCGAACGGGACGGTGGGCATGAGCGGGCAGACGGGCGAGCAGACGGCAGAGCGGCGCATCACCGGGCGGACCAAGGTATTCCTGCTGCTCGCCGACCCGGTGGCGCACGTCGTCGGCACCGCCGTCATCAACGGCCACTTCGCGAGCGCCGGCGTCGACTTCGCCGCCTCCCCCGCCCACGTCACGGCCGCCGACCTGCCGACGATGCTGGCGGCGGCCCGCATCATGCGCAACCTCGTCGGCCTCGGCATCACCATCCCCCACAAGATCGTCATCCTGCCGCTGCTCGACGAGGTCGGCGAGCGCGGACGTGCCGTCGGCGCGGTGAACTTCGTGCGGCGCGAGGCGGACGGGCGGCTCGTCGGCGACAACATCGACGGCATCGGCTTCGTCGCCGGGCTGATGCGCCGCGGCGTCGAGGTTTCGGGCAAGCGGGTGCTGCAGGCGGGTGCCGGCGGCGTCGGCCGGGCGATCGCCTTCGCGCTCGCCGAGGCGGGCGCCGCGGAACTCGTGATCGTCAACCGCGACGCGGCCAAGGGCGCGGCGCTGGCGGCGGCCGTGTCGGCGGCGTTCCCGGCCTGCCGGGCGCGGGCCGAGGCGGCGGGCGATGCGAGCGTGGCCGACATCATCGTCAACGCCACGGCCCTCGGCATGAAGGCGGGCGACGCGCTGCCGCTCGATCTTTCCGGCATCCGCGCGGACGCGGTGGTGGCGGAGGTGGTGATGACGCCGGTGGAGACGCCGATTTTGGCGGAGGCCGCCCGGCATGGCTGCCGGACGGTGCCCGGCCGGGCGATGCTCGACGAGCAGATGGTACTGCTGCAGGCGTTCCTGGGGCTCTGACGGCGCGCCCGCGCCTCAGGCGATGAGGCCGCGCAGGACGTCGAAGGCGCCGTCGATGTCGTCGGTGAGCGCCCGGGCGGCGGTCTCCGGATCGTGGTCGGTGAGGCCCCGCAGAAGGGTGCGGTGGCGGACGTTCGACGAGACGTAGTTCCCGGACGAGCGCAAGAGATTGAAGTACGGGCTGATCTGCAACCACAGCGTCTCGATGACGTTGACCAGCACCGGCGAACCCGAGGCCCGATAGATGGTGAAGTGGTAGGCGCGGTTGCCGCGCAGGAAGCCCTTCACGTCGCCGGCGGCAATCGCCGCGTCCATCGCCACGAAGATGCGCCGGACCTCCTCGAGGGTGGCCGCGTCGATGCGCTCGGCTGCCCAGCGCACCGCGGTGCCCTCCAGCTCGACGCGGACGTTGCGCAGGTCGATCAGGCGGTCGCGGTCGAGGCGGGGAATGCCCATCGAGCGGCCGGTGACGAAGGTGAGCGCGCTCGCCGCCGTCAGCCGCTTCAGGGCCTCGCGCACGGGCATCGTGGAGACCCCGAAGGCGTCGGCGAGGCTCTGGATGGTGACGACCTGGCCGGGAGCGATCTCGCCGTCGAGGATGAGGTCGGAGACCTTCCGGTAGACGCGCTCCTGCATGGTGTCGCGGACGAGCGGCGTCACGCTGAAATCCCCCCGAACGTCGGTCGTCGCCTCGGCCATGGATGCCCTCTGGTCCGCCGGACCATCCCCTCTGGCCGACCCGCGGTGCTTAGCCGGGCGGCCTGTTCCCGGCAACCATAACGCCGCCCTCGCCCCCTTGCAGCATCTTTGATCTGTGATCTATGATCACGAATAAGCGGCGCGCCGGAGAGCGAGGCCCGACAAAAAACGAGACCTGGAGCGGCGCGGGCCGCCCGGCACATGGGAGGAAAGAGATGAATTTCCGTTCGATCCGCGGCACCGCCGCGGCCGCCTTGGCGCTCGCCGCCGGGCTCGGCATGGCCGCCTCGGCGCAGGCCGCCGAGAAGTACAAGATCTTTCTCAGCATGAGCTACATCGGCAACGACTGGCAGGCCGAGGCCGCCAACATGGTCAAGGCGATGGCGGCCCATAAGAGCATGGCCGACAAGGTCGACCTGCAGGTGCAGGTGGCCGGCCCGAACGCCCAGCGCCAGATCCAGCAGATCAACGCCATGGTGCAGTCGGGCGCCCAGGCGATCGTCATCTTCCCGATCTCGCCGACGGCGCTGAACCAGGTGGTCAAGAACGCTTGCGACAAGGGTGTGAAGATCTTCGCCTATGACGGCGAGATCACTGAGCCGTGCGCCCACAACATCTCGATCGACCAGGAAGAGGCCGGCCGCGTCACCGCCGAGTGGCTGGTAAAGAAACTCGACGGCAAGGGCAACATCATCGCCATCACCGGCGTGCCCGGCACCTCGGTCGACACCCTGCGCACCAAGGCCGCCAAGGAGGTGTTCGCCAAGCACCCCGACATCAAGATCGTCGCCGAGGCGGTCGGCATGTGGAGCCAGGCGGTCGCGCGCACCGAGCTGTCGAAGATCCTTGCCACCAATAACTGGGACAGCATCGACGGGCTGTGGATGCAGGTCGGCTGCTACACGGCGAACGCCATGCAGCTCGAGGCTGGCAAGACGATCGAGCAGCTTTTGCCGTGCGCCGGCGAAGGCTCGAACGGTGGCCGCATCCAGACGCTGCCGGTCGGCACCGAGGTGGAAGGCGCGGCGATGCCGTATGCACCGATGGGTGCGCCGCGCATCTCCTACGCGTCGCCCCCCTACTCCGGCGCGCTGGCGCTGAAGCTCGCCGTCGAGGCGCTCGACGGCAAGGACGTGCCGAAGACGGTGGTGCTGCCGCTGCCGATCGTCACCAACGACACGATCAAGCTCTGCAAGGAAGGCACCTGGCAGGAGATGAAGGACGGCTGCAACGCCTTCCTGCCGTCGATCGTGCCGAACCCCGGCTGGTTCGCCTCGATCTTCTCCGAGCAGACCCCGGAAGTCGGCCTGAACGCCGCCCTCGTCGGCCAGCCCGAGAACTGATCCTCAACGACTGAAAAGCGCGGCGGCGCCGGCGACCCCGGCCCGCCGCGACGGTTCCCCGCCCCGGCGCACCCGCCGGTCGATGGGTCATGCGTGGAGGCCGACACCGTGTCCGAGGGATCGAGCAGCAGCCGTGCCGCGGTCTCCGTCCGCAACGTCCGCAAGGCGTTCGGGGCGACGGTGGCGGTGGACGACGTGTCGTTCGACATCGCCCCCGGCACGGCCCACGCGCTGCTGGGTGAGAACGGCGCCGGCAAGTCGACGATCGTCAAGCTGCTCTCCGGCCTGATCGAGCCCGACCGTGGCAGTTTCGCGGTGTTCGGCGAGACGGTGCGGCTGCGCTCGCCGCGGGCCTCGCACGGCCGCGGCATCCAGACGGCGTTCCAGGAGATGACGCTCGTCCCGGACCTCACCGTCCTCGACAACATGCTCCTGCCCTACGCCCCGGTCGGGCTGACCGGCATGATCCGCCGCCGCGCCGCCGAGGCGGCGGTGCGCGCCCACATCGACAGCCTCGGCTTCGACGTCGATCTCGGCGCGGAGGTGCGCGACCTCGACCTCGCCGTGCGCCAGAAGATCGAGATCGCCCGCGCCGTCTACCGCAAGCCGAAGATCCTGCTTCTGGACGAGCCGACCTCGACGCTCGCCGGCCGCGACGTCGACTGGCTCGGCGAGATCATCGCGCGGCTGAAGGCCGAGGGCGTCACCATCGTCTTCATCTCGCACCGCATGCGCGAGGTGCGCGCCTTCTGCGACGGGCTGACGGTGCTGAGGAACGGCCGCGCCATTGCCACCGCCGAAACCGCCTCGCTCGCCGACGAGGCGGTGATCGAGATGATCATCGGTCGCTCGATCGCCAAGACCTTCCCGCCGCGCCCCGCCGCTCCCGCCGTGCCGCCGCCGGAGGTGCTGGCGACGCACGACCTCACCGCCGGCGCCAAGCTCGACGGCGTCTCGCTGTCGCTGAAGCGCGGCGAGATCCTCGGCGTCGCGGGGCTGCAGGGCATGGGGCAGCTCGACCTGTTCCTCGCCTGCGTCGGCCTGCGCACGGTCCGTCGCGGCGAGATCCGCGTCGACGGGCGGCCGGTGTCGATCACCTCGCCCGCCGAGGCGCTGCGGCCCAACATCGGCATCGGACTGCTGCCGGAGGACCGCAAGACCGAGGCGCTGTTCCTCAACCTCTCCGGCAAGCACAACGCCTCGCTGCCGGTGATCGACCGCTTCAGCCGCGGCGGTTTGATCGGGCCCCACGCCGAGACCAGCGCCGTGGAAACCGCGTTCGCGCAGGTGGAGGTCGACCGGCGGGCGCTGTGGATGCCGGTGCGCAGCTTCTCCGGCGGCAACCAGCAGAAGATCGCCATCGCCAAGTGGCTGCTCGCCCAGAGCCGCATCCTGCTGTTGTTCGACCCGACGCGCGGCATCGACGTCGGCACCAAGCACGAACTCTACGTCCTGATGCGCGCCTTCACCGAGGCCGGCGGCTCGATCCTGTTCCACTCCACGGAGGTTCCCGAGCTCGTGCATCTCTGCGACCGCGTCATGGTGCTCTACGGCGGCCGGGTCGCCGCCGAGATCGCGGCAAAGGACCTGACAGAGGGTGCCATCATGCGCCCAGCGCTCGGCGGCGACGCGGCGGCGGCGGAGCTCGCGGCATGAGCGCGACGACCACCTCGACCTCTTCGCCACGGCCGTCCGCCCGCATCAGTGCGCGACTGGAGCGCCACCGCGGGCTTCTCACCGCGATCATCGTCTTCGCCGTGCTCTTGTTCGCGGTCGATGCCATCAGCCCGGGGCCGCTCAGCTATTTCGACATCGCCTTCCTGTCGTCGGGCGGCGCCACGCTGGCACTCGCCGCGGTCGGCCAGACGCTGGTGATCCTGTCGGGCGGCTTCGACCTGTCGGCCGGCGCGGTGATCTCCTTCGTCAATGCCGTGCTCGCGTCCAACATGGACATGGCCGACATGGAGGCGTCGGTGGCGCTGTGGACGGCGGCAGGCATCGCCATCGGCATGGCGGCGGGCGCCTTCAACGGCTTCTTCATCGCCTTCCTGCGCCTGCAGCCGATCGTCGTGACACTGTCGACGATGTTCATCCTGCAGGGCGTGACACTGCTCGTCCTGGACAAGCCCGGCGGCTTCGTCTCGCCGAGCCTCGGCAGCTTCTATCTCGGCGACGCCATCCCGAACCTCCTGCCGATGCCGCTCGTCGTGCTCGGCGTCGTCATCCTGTTCTGGCTCTGGCTGAAGTCGACGCGCTACGGCACGGCGCTCTATGCGGTCGGGTCGGACCCGGAGGCGGCGCGCTCGGCCGGCGTGCGCGTCGATCTCGTGAAGTTCGTCACCTACACGCTGGCCGGCGGCTTCTACGGCCTCGCGGGCGTGTTCATCAGCGCCCAGACCGGCTCGGGCGACCCGCTCATCGGCAACTCGCTGCTGCTCTCGATGTTCGCAGCCGTCGTTGTCGGCGGCACGCGGCTCGGCGGTGGACGCGGCGGCGCCGTCGGCACGATCTTCGGCGCCTACATCCTGATGATCGTCGTCAACATCCTGCTCGTGCTGAACGTCTCGGCCTACTACTCGACGGTGGCCGAGAGCATCATCCTGCTGCTCGCCGTGCTCGCCGGTTCGCTCAGCGACCATTCGGTGCTCGCCCGCCAGATCCGCGGCGCCGCCACGCACCTGAAGGCGTGGCGCGCCGGCACGCTTCCCCGCCAGATCGGCGGACCGGACGTCCGCCTCGACACGACGGGCGCGACGCGCGCCGCCAAGCAGGCAAACCCGACGGCGCCGTTCTGGGTGCGCCATGGCGAAGGGCTGAAGATCGCGCTCCCCGCCTATTTGTTCCTCGTCGCCGTCATCATCGTCACGCAGTTCACCCTCGGCAACGCCGTGCTGAACTGGGGCTACTGGAACTCGATCATCGTGCTGTCGAGCTTCCTCGCCGTGCTGGCGCTCGGCCAGGGCACCGTCATCCTGACGGGCGGCCTCGACCTGTCCGTGCCGTGGACGATCGGGCTCTCCGGCATCCTGCTCGCCGGCTTCGTGCAGGGCGCCGACGCGCCGCTCGTCTGGGCGCTGCCGGCGGTGCTGCTGATTGCCTGTCTGATTGGCCTGATGAACGGCATCGGCATCGTCGTGCTCGGGCTGTCGCCGATCGTCATGACGCTCGCCACCAACGGCATGATCCAGGGCTTCGCGCTGGTCTATTCGGGCGGCACGCCGTCGGGCTTCTCTTCGCCGCTCTTGCGCTGGTTCATGACGGCGCGGCTCGGCGGCGTCGTCACGCCGGTGGTGATTTTCGTCGTCCTGTTCGCCATCGCCGCGGTGGTGCTGCTCTCCCGCACGCCGTTCGGCCGCCGCGTCTACGCGATCGGCAACAGCGCCCGCGCCGCCGAGCTCTCCGGCATCGCCGTCGGGCGGACGCTGATCTGGGTCTACGTGCTGTCGGCGTTCTGCGCCGGGCTCGTCGGCGTGATGCTCACCGGCTTCTCCGGCCAGGCGAGCCTTGGCATGGGCGACGACTACCTTTTGCCGTCGATCGCGGTGGTGGTGGTCGGCGGCGCGCTGATCACCGGCGGCCGCGGCCACTACATCGGCATGCTCGGCGGCGTGCTGCTGCTCACCGCCCTGCAGACGCTGCTCGCCGGCTCGAACCTGCCCTACGCCACCCGCGCCATCCTCTACGGCGTCGTCGTGCTCGGCGCCGTCATCGCCCTGCGCGAACGTCGCGCCTGATCCTCACCGTCTGTCCGGAAAGTGCCCGCGATGTCCCCCACCTCCCCCGCCGCCGCCGCCGAAGACCTCACCGCCGGGCTCGCCGGCCAGCGCGTGCTCGTCACCGCCGGCGCTGCCGGCATCGGGCTCGCCATCACCGACCGGCTCATCCGCCACGGCGCCCGCGTCATCGTCTGCGACGTCGACGAGGCGGCCCTGTTCGCCTTTCGCAAGACGCACCCGGATTCGCCGGCCGAGGTGGCCGACGTCTCGTCGGAGGCCGACGTCGACCGGCTGTTCGCCGCCGCCGCCAGCGCCTTCGGCGGGCTCGACGCGCTCATCAACAATGCCGGCATCGCCGGGCCGACCGGCGGCATCGAGGAGATCGATCCAGCCGCCTGGCGGCGCTGCCTCGACATCGGCCTAACCGGGCAGTTCCTGTGCGCGCGCCGAGCGGTACCGATGCTGAAGGCTGCCGGTGGCGGCTCGATCGTCAACATGTCGTCGGCGGCGGGCCGGCACGGCTACGCCTTCCGCTCCCCCTACTCGGCGGCGAAGTTCGGCGTCATCGGCTTCACCCAGAGCCTCGCCAAGGAGCTCGGGCCCTCGAACATCCGCGTCAACGCCATCCTGCCCGGCATCGTCGAGGGGCCGCGCATCACCAACGTCATCCGCGACCGCGCCGCCCAGCTCGGCATCTCCTACGAGGAGATGGAGGAGCGCTATATCGAGCGCGTCTCGCTCCGCCGCATGGTCAGCCCGCACGACGTCGCCGCGATGGTGGCGTTCCTGCTGTCCGACCTCGGCGCCAACCTCTCCGGGCAGTCGCTCGGCGTCGACGGCAACGTCGAGACGCTGTGATGGCCAACGTCGCAATCATTGGAACGGGGTTCATCGGGCGGGCGTGGGCGATCTCGTTCGCGCGCGCCGGCCACGCCGTCCGGCTCTGGGACGAGGCGGCAGCGGCACCGGCGGCGGCGATCGCCTACATCGCCGAGGTGCTGCCGACCCTCGCCGAGAACGACCTCCTGAACGGGGCGACGCCGGAGACGGTGCTCGCCCGTATCACGCCGGCCGCGACGCTCGAAGCGGCGCTCGCGGGCGTTGCCTACGTCCAGGAGAACGCGCCGGAGCGGCTCGATGTGAAGATCCCGCTGTTCGCCCGCCTCGATGCGCTGGCCCCGGCGGACGCGGTGTTGGCGAGCTCGACCTCGGCGATCCTGCCCTCGGCCTTCACCGACCACCTGCCCGGGCGGCACCGCTGCCTCGTCGTCCACCCGATCAACCCGCCTTACCTGATCCCGGCGGCGGAAGTCGTGCCGGCACCGTGGACGTCGCCCGAGACGGTCGAGCGGGCGCGCGCGTTCCTCGTCGCGGCCGGCCAGGCACCGATCGTGATGAAGCGCGAGCTCGACGGCTTCGTGATGAACCGCATGCAGGGCGCGCTGCTCGAGGAGGCCTTCCGCCTCGTCGCTGACGGCTATGCGACGGTCGAGGACGTCGACGTCGGCATCCGCGAGGGACTGGCGCTGCGCTGGTCGTTCATGGGGCCGTTCGAGACGATCGACCTCAACGCACCGGGTGGCGTGCGCGACTATGTCGAGCGCTACCAGGGCATCTACGAGAAGCTGCACCCGGCCTTCGCGCGGCGCGTCGACTGGGCCGGGCCGGTGCTCGAGGGCATCGAGCGCGACCGCCGCGCCGCCGTGCCGGCCGACGGGCTGGTGGACCGCCAGAAGTGGCGCGACCGCCGACTGATGGCGCTCGCCGCCCACAAGCGCCGCGCTGCCCGCGACATCGGAGAGTGACGCCGCTGACAAGCGTGCGTGGAAGGAACGACCTATGACCGACAGCAAGACCGGACCCGGCAGGACGACGGAGACCAAGGTGGGCGGCGGCGACGCCGTCGTCATCACCTGTGCGATCACCGGGGCGATCCACACGCCGACGATGTCGCCCTATCTGCCGATCACCGCCGACGAGATCGCCCGCGAGGCGATCGCCGCGGCGGAGGCCGGCGCGGCGATCCTGCATTTGCACGCCCGCGACGAGGTGACCGGCAAGCCGGACCAGACGCCGGAGGCGTTCGCCCGCTTCCTGCCGCGCATCAAGCAGCAGACCAACGCCGCCATCAACATCACCACCGGCGGCAGCCCCTACATGCGCGTCGAGGAGCGCGTGCTGCCGGCGGCGACCTTCAAGCCGGAGGTCGCCTCGCTCAACATGGGCTCGATCAACTTCGGCCTCTACCAGCTCGTGCCGAAGTACAAGGAATTCAAGTTCGACTGGGAGAAGCCGCATCTGGAGGCGACGAAGGATCTCGTCTTCCGCAACTCCTTCAAGGACATCGAGTTCATCCTCGAGACCTGCTACGGCAACGGGACGCGCTTCGAGTTCGAGTGCTACGACATCGCCCACCTCTACAACCTCGCGCATTTCGCCGACCGCGGGCTGGTGAAAGCGCCGTTCTTCGTGCAGTCGGTGTTCGGGCTCTTGGGCGGCATCGGTCCGCACCCGGAGGACGTCGCCCACATGAAGCGCACGGCCGACCGGCTGTTCGGCGACAGCTACCGCTGGTCGGTACTCGGCGCCGGCTCGGCGCAGCTTCGGATCGCGGCCCAGGCGGCGGCGCTCGGCGGCAACATCCGCGTCGGCCTCGAAGACAGCCTGTGGGCCGGCAAGGGCAAGCTCGCCACCTCCAACGCCGAGCAGGTGGCGCTCGCCCGCAAGATCATCGAGGGCCTCGGCAAGCGCGTCGCCACCCCCGACGAGGCGCGCGAGATCCTGTCCCTGAAGGGTGGCGACAACGTCGCGTTCTGACCGGAGGAGAGAGGCCGTGCTGCGCATCGAGGTCTTCTGTGCCGACAAGGACAGCCTCGGCGAGGGCCCGTTGTGGGACGTCGCCGAGCAGCGCCTCTACTGGATCGATTCCTACGCGCCCGCGGTGCACCGCTGCGACCCGAAGGGCGGCGACAAGCGGACGTGGCGGCTGCCGGAGCCGGTCGGCTCGATGGCGCTCCGGGCCGGCGGCGGCGCGGTGGTGTCGCTGCGCTCCGGCTTCCACTTCCTTGACTTCGAGACGGGCGCGGTCACGCGCATCAACGAGACGCAGCCGGGCGAGCTCCGGCCGCGCCTCAACGACGGCAAGGTCGACCGCCAGGGCCGCTTCGTCGCCGGCTCGATGGACTTCGAGGAGCGCGATCCGGTCGGCAAGCTGTTCCGCCTCGATCCGGACCTGACGCTCACCACCCTCGATACCGGCATCATCTGCTCGAACGGCCCGTGCTGGAGCCCGGACGGGCGCACCCTCTACTTCGCCGACACCTCGAAGCGGGTGATCTACGCCTACGACTACAACATCGAGACGGGGTCGGTGCGGTCGCGGCGGGTGTTCACGAGCTTCGAGAAGCTGCGCGGCCTGCCGGACGGCGCCACCGTCGACGCGGAAGGCTTCGTCTGGAGCTGTGAGGTCTATTCGGGCCGGCTGATCCGCTTCGACCCGCTCGGCGTCGTCGACCGCATCGTCGGGCTGCCGGTGCAGTCGACGACGAGCCTGATCTTCGGCGGGGCCGACCTCGACATCGCCTATGTGACGTCGATGGCGCGGCCGATGGGCTACGCCTATCACCGCGAGAAGGAGGCGGGCTGCCTGTTCGCCGTGCACGGCCTCGGCGTGCGCGGCCTGCCCGAGCCGCGCTTCGCCGGCTGACAAGAGATTTCGGGAGGGAACACCCATGAAGATCGACATCGTCGTCGACGTGAAGACGACACTCGGCGAAGGCCCGCTGTGGGACGTCGAGCAGCAGCGCCTGTACTGGATCGACTCGTTTGATGGCCGCGTCTTCCGGGCGACGGCCGACGGGCGCGAGATTCGGGCCTGGGACGTGCCGGCGAAGATCGGCTCGATCGCCATCCGCAAGGACGGCTCGGGCTGCGTCTGCTCGCTCGCCACCGGCTTCCACCTGCTCGACTTCAACACCGGCGACGTGACGCTGATCCACGATCCGGAGCCGGACAAGCCGGCGAACCGCATCAACGACGGCAAGGTCGACAAGCGCGGCCGCTTCGTGTCGGGCTCGATGGATACCCAGGAATCCGGTCCGAACGGCGCGCTCTACCGGCTCGACCCGGATTTCAGCGTCACCAAGCTCGACGACGGCATCATCGTCTCGAACGGCCCCTGCTGGAGCCCGGACGGCAAGACCTTCTACTTCGCCGATTCGTGGAGCGGCGAGATCTGGGCCTACGACTACGACCTCGACACCGGCGGCGTCTCCAACCGGCGCACCTTCGCCAAGGTCGACACCTCGCGCGGCGGGGCAGCGGACGGCGCGACGGTGGACGCCGAAGGCTTCGTCTGGAGCGCCCTCGTCTATGACGGCAAGATGGTGCGCTACGCCCCGGACGGCAGCGTCGACCGCATCATCGAGATGCCGGTGAAGAAGGTGACGAGCGCGATGTTCGGCGGGCCGAACCTCGACATCCTCTATGTGACGTCCATGGCGAAGCCACCCTTGCCACGCTTTCCCGGCGACGGCGTGATGCGCGGCAGCCTGTTCGCCATCACCGGGCTCGGCATCCAGGGCCTGCCCGAGCCGCGCTTCGGGGCGTGATCCCGGCGGCACCTTCCGAAACGACGAAGGGCCGCCCGGCGGGCGACCCTTCTCGTTGCCAGTCCGCCGGCCAGGGCCCGCGGAAGAGTTCGCATCACTGCGGCCGCGTCACTGCGGCGCCGTGGTGCTCTCCGTCGCCTTGCGCTGTTCGTCGATGAGGCGGTTACGCGCCTCTTCGGCCCGCTTCTGCAACTCGCCCTCGAGCTTGTCCTGGCGGGCCTGCAGCGCCTCCGCGTCGATCGGCGGGCCGTCATAGATCTTGGTGAAGCCGGAGAGCGAAATCGGGAAGTTCACCGGCTTCGCCTGCTGGTTCAGGGTGGTCAGCACCAGCTGGTTGCCCTTCTTGAACTGGGCGATGATGGCGTCGGTGACGACCATCTCGGCGTAGCAGGCGTTCGGGAAGCAGATCGAATAGCGCGCCTGCTCCTGCTTGCCGCCGTCGACCTGCACACGCAGGCCCGGCTGGATCAGCATCGCCGGCGGCACCGCGATCAACAGCACCTTGCGTGATTCGCCCTCGATCTCGCGGATCGCCACCGAGGCGAGGAACTGGCCCTCGTCGGTGCGCAGCTCCTGGTTGATCAGGCAGACCTGCTTGTTCGCCTGCGGGTCCTGGTTGCAGAGCTTGATCCACTCGAGATCAGCCTGCAGCAGCGCATCCGTGGAGGTGGCGGGCGCCGCGTCCTGCGCCTGAGCCGGGGCGAGCGCGCCGGCGAGCAGCATCGCCGCGCCGCCGATCGCCGACAGGGTGCTGACCGTCCCGCGCCTCTGCAAAAACTCAACCGTCATGGAAATCCCGTCCGTCCCTGTCTTGCGGCCGCCCTTGCCGCGCTGGCGCGGGGGCGGGCCGTGAGTGCGTGCGCCCGATCCCGTGCAGATGGCGACGGAAGGCGGCGACAGCATGGCGGACCTGTACGGCCGCCGGTCGGCGCATGTTTAGCTGTCCCGATGGCGATTTTCCAGCACTCGCGGCGGCGGCGGGCGCTTCTTCCCGGCAGCGTGGCACCAATGCCGCGGTTGCAGGGGCGGCCGGGAGCGCGCACATGAGGGCGATCACACCGCCAACCGGAGACCGAGGATGACGACGCCCGCCGAACCGATGACCGTCGACGTCGTTTCCGACGTCGTCTGCCCGTGGTGCTATCTCGGCAAGCGCCGGCTGGAGCTCGCGCTGCAGCAGGCCGAGGACATCGCCGTCGAGGTGCGCTGGCAGCCGTTCCAGCTCGACCCGACCATCCCCGACGGCGGCGTCGACCGCGAGGAGTACTTCCGCCAGAAGTTCGGCGACCTCGGCCGCGTCGCCGCCATCCACGAGCGTCTGAAGGAGCTCGGCGACGGCGTCGGCATCCGCTTCGCCTTCGAGCGCATCGCCCGCACGCCGAACACCCTCGACGCGCACCGGCTGATCCGCTGGGCCTCGATCGAGGGTGCCGGCGAGGCGGTGGTGGAGAAGCTGTTCAGCCTGTTCTTCGAGGATGGCGCCGACCTCGGCGACATCGACGTGCTGGTCGAGGCGGCGGTGTCGGCCGGCCTGCCCGGCGACCTCGTGCGGCGGCTGCTCGAGGGCGACGCCGACCGCGAGGAGGTGCGCGAGGAAATCGCCCAGGCGCAGCGCATCGGTGTCACCGGCGTGCCGTGCTTCATCATCGACGGCCGCTACGCGGTGATGGGCGCGCAGGAGCCGGAGGCGATCGTCGCGGCGCTGCGTCAGGCCCGCGACGAACGGGACGGAACCGGCGAGCGCGACTGACCGCGCGGCGGCAGCGACTTCGGCGGCGGCCCTTTCGGCGGCGGTCCCTTCGGGGGCGGCGCCTTCGAGAAGGACGGCTTCGGCGGCGGGGCGATCGTCTGCGGCGTGCGGGTCGCCTCCTCGGCGAGCCGGGCGAGCCGGATCATGATCGAGGCGGCCCCCTTCAGGCGGTCGTCTGCCGTCGCCCAGTCGCGCGACAGCACGACCCGCTGGTCGGGCCGAATCTTGGCGAGCGAGCCCTGCTCGGCAATGAAGCGGACGAGGCCGACGGAGTTCGCGAAGACGCCGTCGCGGAAGGTGATGACGACGCCCTTCGGGCCGGCGTCGATCTTCTCGACGTTCGCCTTGCGGCACAGCCCCTTGATGAAGACGATCTTCAGGAGGTGCTCGACCTCGTCCGGCAGCGCGCCGAAGCGGTCGACCAGCTCGGCGGCGAAGCCGTCGATGTCGGTCGTCTCGACGAGGTCGGCGAGGCGGCGGTAGAGATTGAGACGAAGCTGCAGGTCCGGGACGTAAGTCTCTGGGATCATGACCGGTGTGCCGACCGAGATCTGCGGCGACCACGGCTCGTCGGCGGCTTCCTCGCCGCCCGCCTTCAGCATCGCGACGGCCTCCTCCAGCATCGCCTGGTAGAGTTCGTAGCCGACTTCGCGGACGTGGCCGGACTGTTCCTCACCGAGCAGGTTGCCGGAACCGCGGATGTCGAGGTCGTGGCTGGCGAGCTGGAAGCCGGCGCCCAGCGTGTCGAGCGACTGCAGCACCTTGAGGCGACGCTCCGCGGTGGCGGTGAGCTTGCGGTCGGCCGGCACGGTGAACAGCGCATAGGCGCGCGTCTTCGAGCGGCCGACGCGGCCGCGCAGCTGGTAGAGCTGGGCGAGGCCGAACATGTCGGCGCGGTGGACGATCAGCGTGTTAGCGGTCGGCACGTCGAGGCCGGACTCGACGATCGAGGTTGAGAGCAGCACATCGTACTGGCCCTCATAGAAGGCGTTCATCACGTCCTCGAGCTCGGTCGCCGCCATCTGGCCGTGGGCGACCGCGACCTTCAGCTCCGGCACCGCCTGGTCGAGGAACTCCTTGCGCTCGGCGAGGTCGGAGACGCGCGGGCAGACATAGAAGGCCTGCCCGCCGCGGAAGCGCTCGCGCAGCAGCGCCTCGCGGACGACGAGCGGGTCGAACGGGGTGATGAAGGTGCGCACCGCGAGCCGGTCGACCGGCGGCGTGGCGATCAGCGACAGCTCGCGGACGCCGGTGAGCGCCAGCTGCAGCGTGCGCGGGATCGGCGTGGCGGTGAGCGTCAGGACGTGGACGTCGGCCTTGATCTCCTTCAGCCGCTCCTTGTGCTTGACGCCGAAGTGCTGCTCCTCGTCGACGATGAGGAGGCCGAGGTCGCGGAACTTGACGCCCTTGGCGAGGAGCGCGTGGGTGCCGACGGCGATGTCGATGTCGCCACTCTCGATGCCGGCGCGGACTTCCGCCTGCTCCTTCGAGCCGACAAGGCGCGACAGCTGCGCGACCTTCACCGGCAGGCCCTGGAAGCGGTTGGCGAAAGACTTGTAGTGCTGGCGGGCGAGCAGCGTCGTCGGCACGAGGACGGCGACCTGGCGGCCGGACATGGCGGCGACGAAGGCGGCCCGCAGCGCAACCTCCGTCTTGCCAAAGCCGACGTCGCCGCAGACGAGGCGGTCCATCGGCCGGCCGGCGGCGAGGTCCTCGGTGACGGCCTCGATGGCGGCGAGCTGGTCGTCGGTCTCGTCGTACTGGAAGCGGGCGGCGAACTCGCCGGTGATGCCGTCCGGTGGCGTCAGCGCCGGGGCGACCTTCAGCAGGCGGGCGGCTGCCGTCTTGATGAGGCCGTCGGCGATCTCGCGGATGCGTTTCTTGACGCGCGCCTTGCGCGCCTGCCAGGCGCCGCCGCCGAGCTTGTCGAGGCTCGCCTCGGTCTCTTCCGAGCCGTAGCGCGTCAAGAGCTCGATGTTCTCGACCGGCAGGAACAGCTTGTCGCCGCCGGCATAGACGAGCTCGAGGCAGTCGTGCGGGGCGCCCGCCGCCTGCAGCGTCTTCAGCCCGACGAAACGGCCGATGCCGTGGTCGACGTGGACGACGAGATCGCCCTCGGCGAGGCTGGTCGCCTCCGACAAGACGTCGGCGCCGCTGGCGCGGCGGCGACGCGGCCGCACCAGGCGGTCGCCGAGGATGTCCTGCTCGCCGATGAAGGCGAGCTCGTCGGTCTCGAAGCCGTGCTCGAAGCCCAGCACGGCGAGCGTCACGGTGGAGCGCGGCGTCGCCGGCACCTCGCCCCAGCCGTCGACCTTCTGCATGCCGCCGAGGCCGTGGTCGGCGAGCACCTGGCCGAGGCGGTCGCGGGAGCCGGCGCTCCAGGCGGCGAGCACGACGCGCTTCTTCGCCTGGCGCAGCGAGACGATGTGCTTCACCGCGGCGTCGAAGACGTTGTCACCGGCCGAGCGCTCGGCGGCGAAACTGTGACCGACGCGACCGCCGAGATCGACGATGCGCTTCGTCGAGGTCGGCGGCAGCGCGAACGGTGACAGCCGGAACAGAGCCCGGCCGGCGAGCGCAGCCCCCCAGGCGTCGGCGTCGAGATAGAGCGCGCCGGGCTCGATCGGCCGGTAGGGCACCTCCGCCTTCGCCGTCTCGAGCGTCATACGGCGGGAGTCGTAGTGGTCGCGGGCGGTCTTGATGCGCTCGGCGAAGGCGTCGTCGGCGAGATGGTCGACGACGACGGGCGCCTCGCCGATCAGGTCGAAGACGGTGCCGAGGCGCTCGTGGAAGAGCGGCAGCCAGTGCTCGAGGCCGGGAAAGCGCCGGCCGTCGCTGACGGACTGGAAGAGCGCATCGTTGCGGTCGGGCGCGCCGAAGGCGGCCATGTAGCCCTGGCGGAAGCGGCGGATCGTGTCCGGCGACAGCACCACCTCGCTCATCGGCACGAGCTCGATGCGCGTCAGTTGGCCGGTGGTGCGCTGGGTCTCGGCATCGAAGGCGCGGATCGAATCGAGCGTGTCGCCGAAGAAGTCGACACGCACCGGCGCCTCGGCGCCCGGGGCGAACAGGTCGACGATGCCGCCGCGCACCGCATATTCGCCGAAGTCGCGGACGGTGGCGGTGCGCAGGAAGCCATTGTCCTCGAGCCAGCGCACCAGGATGGCGAGATCGACGCGATTGCCGACTGCCGCGGCGAACACGCCCGATGCCAGCACGTCGACGGCGGGGACGCGCTGCGCCACCGCGTTGACGGTGGTGAGCAGCACGCGCGGCTTCTTCGAGGGGCGCGCCAGCGCCGACAGCGACGCCATGCGGCGGGCCGCCACCACCGCGCTCGGCGAGACGCGGTCGTAGGGCATGCAGTCCCAGGCCGGCAGAGCGAGCGTCTCGACGCCGGGGGCGAAGAAGCCAAGCGCCTGCTCGAGCCAGGCGAGGCGCTGGCCGTCGCGGGCGATGACGGCGAGCACGGTGCCGCTGCCGGCGGCAACCGCGGCGGCGCGGGCGAGATCACCGATGACAAGACCATCGTAGCCGTCCGGGACGGAGGCGAGGACCGTTTCGCCAGGTGCGGCGATCAGCTTGGCGGGGTCGAAGCGGATCATCGCTCCACCGCCGCCAGGCCGTGCCCGGCCCGGTGGAAGGCGATGAGGTCGCTCATCATGGCGGCGTCCGCCGCATCCTCGGGCGACAGGCGGCCGGTGAAGATGCCGTAGAGGAGATCGTCGGGCGTCTCCATCAGCGCGTCGAAGGCGTCGAGCTCGGCCTCGCTCATGGTGGCGAGGCGGGCATCGGCGAAGGCGCCGAGGAGAAGGTCCATCTCGCGGGTGCCGCGGTGCCACGCACGGAAGAGCACGCGGCGGCGGCGCGGATCGAGCTCGGCGCTCGTGAGGATGGTTCCGGTCATGATGAGGTTCTCGCGACGTTCGCGACGCGTTCTAGCGCCGACCGGCGGAAAAGTCAGGGGGAAAGCGGGACAGCGACATCGATGGGAGGTATGCGCTTCTGGACTACGGCCGGAGCTGGCACGTCTCTGACGAGTGGCTCGGGCGTGTCGCGCGGCTCCCGCTCTCGATCGACGCGCAATACCTGCGCGCGGCGCGCCGATCCCGTAACGTCGCGCCCATGCGTCCGGAGATTCTCAACCCCCTGTTCAGGCCCGTCTCGTCGCTGAAGGGCGTCGGGCCGAAGCTCGGCAAGGCGTTCGAGCGGCTGCTCGATCCACCGGATGGCGGCGAGCCGCTGATCGCCGACCTGTTGTTCCACCTGCCGAGCGGCATCGTCGACCGGCGGCTCCGGCCGGGCGTCGCGCGGATGCCGCACGGGTCGGTGGTGACGCTGACGCTGCGCATCGACCGTCACGAGCCGCCGCGGCCGGGCTCGCGGGCGCCCTACAAGGTGTTCGGCCACGACGAGACCGGCGAGGTGGCGCTGATCTATTTCCACCCCCGCGTCGACTGGCTGGAGAAGCAGCTGCCGGTCGGCGCCGTCCGCCACGTCTCGGGGCTGGGCGAATGGTTCAACGCTCGCGCCCAGATCGCCCACCCGGACTATGTCGTCGCGGAGGACGACCTCGCCAGCCTGCCGCTGGTCGAGCCGGTCTATCCGCTCACCGAGGGCGTCGGGCAGAAGGGCCTCGCGCGGGCGGTGGCGGCCGCACTCGCCGCTGTGCCCGTGCTGCCGGAGTGGCAGGATGCGGCGTGGCTCGCCCGACAGCAGTGGCCGGGCTTCCGCGAGGCGCTCGCCGACGTGCACGAGCTGCGTTCCGCCGGCCTCGACGGCCCGGGCCGCTCGCGCCTCGCCTATGACGAACTGCTCGCGAGCCAGGTGGCACTGGCGCTGGTGCGCGCCCGCCAGCGCAAGGCGGTCGGGCGGGCGCGGCCGCCGAACGGGCGGATCACTGAAAAATTGCGCACCGCCCTGCCCTTCGCCCTCACCGGCTCGCAGGAGGTCGCCATCGCCGAGGTCGCCGTCGATCTTACGGCGCCACACCGGATGCTGCGGCTGCTGCAGGGCGACGTCGGCTCCGGCAAGACGATGGTGGCGCTGTTTGCCGCCGCCATGACCGCCGAGGCCGGCGGCCAGGCGGCGCTGATGGCGCCGACGGAGCTGCTCGCCCGCCAGCACTTCGCCTCGATCGCGCCGCTGGCGGATGCCGCAGGGCTGAGGGTGGCGCTGCTCACCGGCAAGGACCGCGGCCGCGACCGCCAGGCAGCACTCGCCGGCCTCGCCGACGGCACCATCGACGTCGCCATCGGCACGCACGCGCTGTTCCAGACCGGGGTGGCATTCGCCGATCTGGCGCTCGCCGTCGTCGACGAGCAGCACCGCTTCGGCGTCCACCAGCGCCTCGCGCTGACCTCGAAGGGGGCCGGCGTCGACGTGCTGGTGATGACGGCGACGCCGATCCCGCGCACGCTGGTGCTGTCGCTGTTCGGCGACATGGACGTGTCGCGGCTGACGGAGAAGCCCGCCGGCCGCCGGCCGATCGACACCCGCACGGTGCCGTTCGAGCGGATGGAGGAGCTCGTCGAGCGCCTCGCGGTGGCCACCGCCGAGGGCCAGAAGGCCTATTGGGTCTGCCCGCTGGTGGAGGAGAGCGAGCTCGTCGACCTCTCGGCCGCGGAGGAGCGGTACACGGCGCTGAAGGCGCGCTTCGGCGGGATGGTCGGGCTCGTACACGGGCGGATGTCGACGGCGGAGAAGGACGCGGCGATGGCGGCGTTCCGCGCGGGCGAGACGCGCATTCTCGTCGCCACCACCGTCATCGAGGTCGGCGTCGACGTGCCGGATGCGACGATCATCGTCATCGAGCACGCCGAGCGCTTCGGCCTCGCGCAGCTGCACCAGTTGCGCGGCCGCGTCGGCCGCAGCGACCGGGCGTCGGTCTGCCTGCTGCTTTATCGCGGGCCGCTGGGGGAGACGGCGAAGGCGCGGCTCGCCGTGCTGCGCGACAGCGACGACGGCTTCCGCATCGCCGAGGAGGACCTTAAATTGCGCGGCGAGGGCGAGCTCCTTGGCACCCGCCAGAGCGGCAGCCCGGGCTTCCGCATCGCCGATCTTTCGCTGCACGGCGAGCTGGTCGAGGCGGCGCGGGACGACGCGCGGCTGATCCTGGCGACCGATCCGGAGCTCGCCGGTCCGCGCGGGCAGGCGCTCCGGGTGCTGCTGCACCTGTTCCGGCGCGACGCGGCGGTGCGGCTGTTGCGGTCGGGCTGACGGCTTACTCGGCAGCCGCCTGCAGCGCCGGAGCGGGAGCGGGCGTCGCCGGCTGAACGCTGCCGGGCTTGTCACCGGGCATGACGAGGCCGGCGGAGATGACGAGCTTCGCCGCCTCCTCCACCGTCATGTCGAGCTCGAGGATTTCCGAGCGGCGGACGTAGAGCAGGAAGCCTGACGTCGGGTTCGGCGTCGTCGGCAGGAACACCGAGACGACCTCGTCATCGGGCTGCAGCTTGTCGGCGATCTCGCCGCGGGCGTTCGAGGAGATGAACACGACCGACCACAGGCCGAGCCGCGGATATTCGATCAGGCCCGCCTTCTTGAAGGAGTTGTCCGAGCGCGTCAGCACCGTCTGGAAGATCTGCTGCAGGCCGCGATAGAGGTTGCGGACGAGCGGCATGCGGTCGAGGGCGCGTTCGCCGACCCTGAGCAGCGAGCGGCCGACGAAGTTGGCGGTGAGGAAACCGAGCAGCGTCAGAACGGCGAGCGCGAAGAGCAGCCCGACGCCGGGGACGGAGAATTCGAGGTAGGCGTCGGGATTGTAGCCGGCCGGGATCAGCGGCTTCACCAGGCTGTCGACCCAGTGGATGAACGACCACGTCAGATAGAACGTGATGCCGATCGGGCCGGCGACGATGACCCCGGTGAGGAAATAGTTGCGCAGGCGCGTCATCGCTGTCCCGTCGGTTCGGCCCCGACCCCAGTCGCCATGCAATCGCCCGGCCACGGAAATGGCAAGACGAACCTTCGGAGGGGCGAACCTGCTGGATCGAACCTGCCGGGGCAATGCTACTCGACGGTGACGGACTTCGCGAGGTTGCGCGGCTGGTCGACGTCGGTGCCGTTCACAACCGCCGTGTGGTAGGCGATCAGCTGGATCGGCACCGCATAGACGAGCGGCGTCACCTCCTCCGGCATCGCCGGCAGCACCAGCGTCTCGGCCGGCTCGATGCCGGCATTGCGAACGCCCTCGGCGTCGGTGAGGAGAATGATGCGGCCACCACGCGCCGCGACCTCCTGCATGTTCGAGGCGGTCTTCTCGAACAGGCGGTCGGACGGGGCGATCACCACCACCGGCACCTTCTCGTCGACCAGCGCGATGGGGCCGTGCTTGAGCTCACCAGCCGCATTGCCTTCGGCGTGGATGTAGCTGATTTCCTTCAGCTTCAGGGCACCTTCGAGCGCGATCGGGTAGCTGAGGCCGCGGCCGATGTAGAGGACGTCGGCAGCGCGGTGGATGCGGCGGGCGAGCGCCTCGATCTGCGGCTCGAGGCGAAGCGCCTGCGCCATCAGCCGCGGCACCTCCGACAGCGCCCGCACCAGCCGCGCCTCCTCGGCCGCATCGACGCGGCCGCGCGCCTTGCCTGCGACAATCGCCAGCGAGGCGAGCACAGCGAGCTGGCAGGTGAAGGCCTTCGTCGAGGCGACGCCGATCTCGGGACCGGCGAGCGTCTTGAAAACGGCGCCGGCCTCGCGGGCGATCGTCGAGGTCGGAACGTTGACGATGGCGGCGATCGGGCTGCCGCCGTCCTTGCAGTAGCGCAGGCTCGCCAGCGTGTCGGCGGTCTCGCCGGACTGGGAGACGACGAGGGCGAGGTCGCCGGGCAGGATCGGCGCCTCGCGGTAGCGGAACTCGGAGGCGACGTCGATCTCGACCGGGATGCCGGCGATGCGCTCGAACCAGTACTTGCCGACGAGGCCAGCATAGAAGGCGGTGCCGCAGGCGGTGATGGTGATGCGCTTGACGTCGGCGAAGTCGAAGGCGAGGCCGTCTAGGGGGCGCACCGTCGCGGTGGCGAAGTCGAGATAGTGGGCGAGGGTGTGGCCGACGACCTCCGGCTGCTCGTGGATCTCCTTCGCCATGAAGTGGCGGTAGTTGCCCTTGTCGACCAGGAAAGCGCTCGCCGCGGCGACCACCACCGGGCGCTCCACCGGCCGGTCGAACTCGTCGAAGATCTCGACGCTCTCGCGCGTCAGCACCGCCCAGTCGCCGTCGTCGAGATAGACGACGCGGCTCGTGAAGGGGGCGAGCGCGATGGCGTCGGAGCCGAGATAGACCTCACCGGTGCCGAGGCCGATGGCGAGCGGCGAGCCGCGGCGGGCGGCGAGCAAGAGGTCCTCCTCGCCCTTAACGATGGCGGCGAGCGCGAAGGCGCCGCGCAGCCGCTTCAGCGCTTGTCCCATCGCCGCCCGCGGCGAAAGCCCCTCGGCGAGGCCGCGGGTGATCAGGTGGGCGACGACCTCGGTGTCGGTGTCGCTCTCGAAGCGGGCACCGCCGGCGACGAGCTCGTCCTTCAGCTCGCGGAAGTTCTCGATGATGCCGTTGTGGACGACGGCGACGCGGTCGGTGGCGTGCGGATGGGCGTTGCGCTCGGTGGGGGCGCCATGGGTCGCCCAGCGGGTGTGGCCGATGCCGGCGGTGCCCGTGAGCGGCGCGCGGTCGAGGGAGGCCTCGAGGTTCTTCAGCTTGCCCTCGGCGCGGCGACGGGTGAGATCACCGTGCTCCAGCACCGCGACGCCGGCCGAATCATAGCCGCGGTATTCGAGACGCTTCAGCGATTCGACGAGGCGTTCCGCCACCGGCCGCGTGCCGAGGATGCCGACAATGCCGCACATGCGCGCGCTATCCCGTACCGTTTCCGTTCCGCCGCCGGTGTAGAGGAGCGGACGGCCGGCGGCCAATCAAACTCGGTGTCGGTTTGTGACCGGGGTGCGGCCGCCCACGCTTCGCGCTACTCGGATGCCGGCCGATCGCTGCGTTCGACGTCGAAATCAGGTTATTGGGCTTGCACGTTCATTTGCTTTCCCCGCAAAGCTGCGAGATTGCCGACACGCCCGTGGGCGATGACCCGTACCGGCGGCGGCGGTGTCCGCCTGCCCTGCACCCACTCCAAGCCATCCGGTCGGAAGCGATGCGCTCATCCACGCCAATCGGCGAATTCTTCCTGATCCTCCTGGCCTTCAGCCTCGTAGCAGTCCTCCTGCATTTCGCCTTCCGGCATCCTCGGCTGTGCAGTGATGAAGCCCGGTCCAAACCGGCCGACACCGTCCAGGCCGTCATCGGCGGCATGTTCGCCCTGTCGATGGCGTTCCTAGCGAACGCCATCTGGACAACGGACGACCGGGCCCGGGACGCCGTCAACTCGGAGGCTCACAGCATCCGCCTGATGCACATCTATGCCTATGTTCTCGACGCCGCCCCGCATGAGCGTCTCGACGGCCTCGTCGCCAGTTATGCCAAGGCGGCCGCGCTCGAATGGAACGACATGAACGAGGGCCGAGCCAGCAAGAAGGCTGAGCAGCAATTGGAGGACATCTACAGATTTGTCCTCGGTGGCCTGCCGCCCGACGGGCCGACCCCGCTGCTGCAGCAGCGGCTCCTCGTCACCCTCGAAGGTCTGTCGGCGGCGCGCCAGCAGCGCCTCTCGATCTCGCAAGAGATCGTGCGCGAATGGCAGTGGTTTCTCGTCATCGGCCTCGCGCTCGTCCTCCTGGTGACTGTCGCAACCGTTCACGCGGCCCGGCCAGCGGCGCGCGCAAGGGCCCTCGCCGTCATCGTCACGGCCCTCACCGTGATGTTCTTCGTCGTCGCCACCTACCAACGCCCGTTTTCGGGCGCGGGAGCGCTGACGCCCGCGCCGATCCTGGAGGCGGCGAAGGGGTTGCGGTGAGGGTGCAAAGGCCTCCTACTCACAACGGATCGGTCCGGACATCCCGCTTCGGCCCGCAGGCCGTCAGTCGGTACGCAACACTCGAAAAATCTACGGCATTTGTAGAGCAATCGCCATAGCAGAAGCCCTCGATTGCATGAATCCGACCGTCCTTCAAAAAGACGATAAACCCCATCTCGTCATCCAGATCGTGTACGTCTGCCGAAGGACCATTGAGCGGCGAGCTCTCGACGATTGCGGGTGCGCGGGTGTTTACGATGAGTTCAGAAACGAAACCAGCACCGCTGTTGCAAAACTCAACCACCATTGCCGTCTCAGCCTGCTGACTTATTTCTGCAGTGAAGGCCGAATATGCCTTCGCTGTAGCTTCAAGAATATCCCGTTCAATAGGCCAAAGAGAACGCATCTTTCATCCGAGCGTGGATCGCCTGATCGCCCCAGCAGTAAAGTTCGTGATTGCGCAGACGCGTTCTTTCTGTTCCGCCGCCGGGCGAAGGACGAAGCTCATTGCGCGCCGCGCTCGGCGAGCTTGCTCCTGATCCGTGCCAAGGCCTCTTCGCCATCGACGGCGGGCCTGCTCGCCAGCCCCTCATCCCAGCGTCGCCCGAGTTCTTCGATCGCCCGCGCGCGCTCGCTGCGACGCTGCTTCCAGTCACGCAACGCCTCGCGCATCACCTCACTCGCAGACGCGTACTCGCCGGCGGCGACGACCTCGCGCACCATCGCCGCCATCTCGGGAGTGAGGGCGACGCTGACCTTCTCGACGCCTGCCATCGCATTCTGTCCCATGCCTGTTCCACTGGTAGGCAAGTTTACCACCAGCGACACCGCAGTGAACAGAGCAGCACGTCGGGCAGGGGCGGCTATGCCTCCCCGCCGCGCTGCTTCGCCCGCGCCCGGATCTCGCCGGCGCGGCCTTCCTTAACGACCTGGCGGCCGCGGGCGATGGCGAGCGCATCCGCCGGGACGTCGTCGGTGATGACGCTGCCGGAGCCGACATAGGCGCCGGCGCCGATCGTCACCGGGGCGACGAGGGCGGAGTTGGAGCCGATGAAGGCGCCCGCGCCTATGTCGGTGAAGTGCTTCGAGCCACCGTCATTGTTGCAGGTGATGGTGCCGGCACCGACGTTCGCGGCGCGGCCAACGCGGGCGTCGCCGATATAGGAGAGGTGGTTGAGCTTGGCGCCGTCCTCGATCGTGGCGTTCTTCACCTCGACGAAGTTGCCGACGCGGGCCCCCGCACCGATCGCCGCACCCGGCCGCAGCCGGGCGAACGGCCCGATGCTGGCGCCGGCGGCGACCGTCGCCCCCTCGAGGTGGGAGAAGGCGTGGATCACCGCCCCCTCGCCCACCGTCACGCCCGGACCGAAGACGACGTTCGGCTCCACCAGCACGTCGCGGCCGAGCACGGTGTCGGTGGAGAAGAACACGGTCTCCGGGGCGATCAGCGTCGCGCCGGCGGTGAGTGCGGCGGCGCGGGCGCGGGCCTGGAAGACCGCCTCGCAGCGGGCGAGCTGGGCGCGATCGTTGACGCCGAGCACCTCGTCCTCGCCGGCGACGACCACCTCGACCTTGAGGCCGCGGGCGTTGGCACCGGCGACCGCGTCGGTGAGGTAGAATTCGCGCTTGGCGTTGTCGTCGGAGATGTCGTCGAGGAGCGGCAGCACATGGTCGCCGCGGAAGGCGAGGATGCCGGAGTTGCAGAGCCGCACCATGCGTTCGGCCGGCGAGGCCTCGCGGTCCTCGCGGATGGCGACGAGGCGGCCACCGTCGACGATCAGCCGGCCGTAGCCGGCGGGATCGGCCGCCTCGAAGCCGACGACGACGACGTCGGCGCCGGCGGCGAGCCGGGCGCGGGCGGCGGCGATCGTCTCGGGCCGCACGAGGGGCGCGTCTCCGCAGAGCACGAGGACGTCGTCAGTCGGCAACTCCACCGCATCGCGGGCGGCGAGCACGGCGTGGGCGGTGCCGCGACGCTCCGTCTGGACGAAGGTCTCCGCCGCCGGCGACAGCGCCTCGACCGCGGCCCTGACCTTCTCCGCGCCATTGCCGACGACGACCGCCAGCCGGTCGGCGCCAGCGGCTTCCGCCGCCGCGACGACGTGGGCGATCATCGGCCGGTTGCCGACCGCGTGCAGCACCTTCGGGCGCGCCGAGCGCATCCGCGTGCCCTCACCCGCCGCGAGCACCACCGCCAGGCAGCCGCGTCCGCTCATGTTCCACTCCTTCGTGTCGACCGCCCCGGCGGGCCATCCGGCCGCGACGGTGGCACACTGACTGCGATCGGCGGGCACGCTCCGCAATGGCAGCACGCGCGTCCTCGCCGGGGGCGCACTTGTCCTCGCCGTCACGAGCGCGTCAAGGCGACGGCGCGCGCTTGCCCGGCGGCGATGCCTCGCCCACAGTGCGGACGAATTGATGGCAGTGTTTGCGAACGACGAGCTTCGCACCGGGCGGCCGGCGAATACCCGGCCGATCCTTTCCGGCCCCGCCTCAGCCGTTCGTGACGACCGTCACAGAGTCGCCGGCGAGGCCGGCTAGTGTCGGTTTGCTCGTGGCCGGCGGTGGCGGCGTGGCACTCCACCTCGGTTCGGGTGTCGCGGCGCGGCAACCGTTCCTCGCTTGCGGTGCCACAGGATGGCACTTCTCGACCTTCCGGGCGCCGCAATACGGTGCTCTCCGTCCCCGGTCCGCATCCGGACCCCCAAGGAGCCTTCGATGTCCCGACTTTCTCTGCGCCTCGCCGGTCCCAGCCTCGCCGTCCTCCTGCTCTCCGGCGCCCCGGCCCTGGCGGCCGACCCGACCGGCAACGCCATCGCCGACGCGGTGATCGCCGGCATGGAAGCGGGCGGCGCCACCAACATCACCTGGGGCGGCGTCAGCGGCGATGCCGACACCGTGACGATCACCGACCTGAAGGCGACGACGGCAGCGGGCGACAACGGCAAGACCTCGACCCTGACGATCGGCTCGCTGACTCTCGACGAGGCGTCGGTCGCCGACGGCCGCATCGAGGCGGGCGCGGTCGCCGTCACCTCCATCGCGATCAAGGAGGACGGGGGCAGCGCCGGCCTCACCATCGCCCAGCTGGTCGGCGCCGACGTCGCCGGCGCCATCGAGGACGCGGTGTCGCCGGACCTCGACACGACGCTCGGCGAAATGACCGCCAGCAACATCGTCATCACTGCCGACGACGGTACGGCGATCCCGATCGAGACGGTGGAGATCGCCACCGGCGAGGTGGTCGACGGCTCGCCGCGGGCGATGTCCTTTGCGGCCGACAACATCGTCATCGAGGTGGCGAAGCTTCCCGACGAGGAGGCGAAGGCGCAGCTCGGCCGTCTCGGCTACGACACCTTGAAGCTGTCGCTGGTGCTGGCCGGCGGCTGGGACGCCGACGCGGAGAGCCTGACCGTCGATGAGGTGACGATCGCCGGCGACGCGATGGGCTCGCTGTCGATGTCTGCGAGCCTCGGCGGCCTCACCAAAGAGGTGATGGACCAGCTCATGGCCGACGGTGACGATGAGCAGAAGATGCAGCTCCTGCAGGGCCTGACCGTCGATGAGCTGGAGATCTCCTTCGAGAACCAGTCGGTGGTGAACCGCCTCCTCGACGCCCAGGCGAAGGACGCCGGCACCACGCCGGACGCGGTCGTCGACCAGCTCACCCAGGCGCTGCCGCAGATGCTGCAGATGATCGGCAACCCCGATTTCGAGGGCAAGGTGGCAGCCGCCACCACCGCCTTCCTGAAGGCGCCGGCGAACCTGACGTTCACCGCCGCGCCGGCGCAGCCTGTGCCGATCGCCCAGGTCGTCGGCACCGTAATGATGGCGCCGCAGTCGCTGCCGACCGTTCTCAACATGACGGTCGAAGCCAACCAGTGATAGCCTGTTGAACGCTTGGCGGGCGCCGAACCGGCGGCGCCCGCCGTCTGCCTCCGCAACCACTGTCTCGCGAGACCCTCGATGACCCGACACTCCTGGCCCGCGATCGGAGCCGCCGCCCTGATGTCGGCGACGGCGCTGACGAATTTCTCCCTGCCGGCCGCTGCCGCCGAGGGCCGCGACATCGTCGAGGGCTGGAAGGCGTGGGCGGCGGGCCTGAATGTCGAGGGGCTCGACTTTGAGATCACCGCCGTCGAAGAGGTCGAGGGCGGCACCGTCACGGTGATGAAGGGGCTGGAACTCACGTGGACGGGCACGATCACCCTGCCGTCCTCTGACACCAACACCCCCGCGGAGCGGCTGACCTACGCGCTCGAGGCGTCGATCCCGGAAATGCGCTTCACCGACCTGACACGCACGACGGATGGCTTCGCGGCGACCTCGTTCGCCGCGCCGGTGATGACGCTGTCGGCCAGCGGCGAAGCCGAAGGCGAGCGCCTCGGCATCACCCAGGTGCTGCACGACTACACCGCGACGCAGCCGCGCTGGGCGGCCTGGCCCGATATTCCCGAGGACGCCTCGCGCCCGTTCTCGCGCTTCGAACCATTGTGGCGGATGGGCATGCAGTGGTCCTCCGCCGGCGACCGCATCGCGCGCACCGAGATGGAGATCATCCAGCCCGACGGCGGACAGCAGACCGTCATCGGACCGATGGAAAGCAGCGGCACGGCCGCGGGCATCTCCGAGCGCATGGTCGTCGGTGCCACCGAAGGAACGCTGACGATGGAGGTGCCGAGCCTGACGCCGGGGCCGGATGGCGCGATGCCGCCGCCGACGCGCCAGGTGATGACGGTTCGCCAGGGCCCACAGGAGCTTCTCAACTACGCCTATGCACCGTTCTACGAGGCGCTGTTCCGCGGCGGTCCGGGCCTCGGCAAGCCGCCGGTGTCGGTGCTGGCGAGCGCCAAGGTCGGCGCCCTGGAAGTGAGCGGCCCGGACCTCGGCTACACCGTCGGTGCCCAGGCGGTCGAGGACGTCCGCTTGGGCGTGCCAGAGGTGAACGTCGCCCGCGAGATCGACCGGCTGATCCTCGCGACGCAGGCGGGCTCTGTCGACCCCGTCGACATCATCGACCTCGCCTTGACGGTCTATCAGGGCTTCTCGATCGCCCGGCTCTCCTCCGAAGGCTTCTCCTTCGACATGCCCGAGGGGGCCTTGACGTTCGGCGAGATGGTGCTGGAGCGGCTCTCCAAGGACGGGATGGGGCTGTTCTCGATCGGGGCGATCGAGGCGCGCGGCGAGGACGGGCCGGACGATCTCGGCACCTTCAAGCTCGGCCGCTTCGCCCTTCGCGACGTCGTCTTCCCGACGAAGGACGCCATCATGGCGCTCGCGCGGCTGGGCAGCGACCCGCTCGGCGGCGGCCAGCCGATCGAGCCGTCGACACGGCAAATCCTCGACGTCGTGCCGATGATCGGCGGCGTCGAGCTCGAAGGCCTCGCCGTCGACAGCGACACGACGGGGCCGGTCGCCCTCGACCGCTTCGCGCTGACCCTCGGCGGCTTCGTGCCGCCGGTGCCGACGCAGACCGAGATCGCGCTGTCTGGCCTCTCCTTCCCGACCGCCCTCGTCACCGATCCCGAGGTGATGGCCTTCCTCGAGCAGGCCGGCATCGAGCAGGTGCGCATCGACGGCCGCTACGCGACGAAGTGGACGGAGGAGACGCAGACCTTCGACCTCGATCCGTTCGCGCTCTCGGTCGACGGCCTGGGCTCGGCGGAGGTGACGATGGCGCTGTCGGGCGTGCCACGCACCGTCTTCGAGGCGCCGGACAGGGCGCAGCTCGCCATGCCGGAGGTGATGGTCGACGGCGTCACGGCGCGCTTCTCCAACGCGCCGAAGCTCGCCGGCCCACTCGCCGACTTCGCCAAGCAGCAGCAGATCTCGCCGGAGACGGCGATCGGCGTGATCGGCGACGTCATCCGCAACGAGCTCGCGCCGATGTCCGGCGACGGCTTCGCCGACAGCCTCGGCAGCGCGGTGAAGCAGTTCCTCACCGGCCCGACCGGCAGCCTCGAGCTCGTCGCCCGCCCGACCCAGCCGGTGCCACTGGTGCAGGTCGTCGGCGCCGCGACGATGGCCCCGGGCTCGTTGGTGAAGCTGTTGAATGCGGTGGTGGAGTACCGGCCGTAACGGGCGGGGCGCTCAGTTCTGCGTCCCTCCCCTGACAGGGGGAGGGACAGACGGCCGGAGGCCGTCAGGGTGGGGCCCGTGAATCAGGAGTGCTGCGGGAGCCGTCTACGTTTGGATTGACGGGCCCCCACCTGCCGCGCCTGCGGCGCGGCTGTCCTCCCCCCTGGCAGGGGGAGGACTGAGCCTTCGGCCTTGGCGAGGACCAGTGCCTCAGGCCGGCTTGACGACCCGGAGGCTGAGCTCGCGGAGCTGCTTCGGGGTGGGGTCGGACGGGGCGCCCATCAGCAGGTCGAGCCACTGCTGGTTCATCGGGAACAGCGCCACTTCGCGCAGGTTCTGGACGCCGCAGATCAGCATCGCCACGCGGTCGACGCCCGCCGCCATGCCGCCGTGCGGCGGGGCGCCGTACTGGAAGGCGCGGTACATGCCGCCGAAGCGCTCGATCAGCACGCTCTCGTCGTAGCCGGCCACCTCGAAGACCTTCTTCATGATCTCCGGCTTGTGGTTGCGGATGGCGCCGGAGGCGATCTCGTAGCCGTTGCAGACGAGGTCGTACTGGTAGGCCGACAGGGCCAGCGGGTCGGTGCCTTCGAGACCCTCAAGGCCGCCCTTCGGCATCGAGAACGGGTTGTGGGCGAAGTCGACCCGCTTGTCCTCCTCGTTCCACTCGAACATCGGGAAGTCGACGATCCAGGCGAGCGCGAAGCGGTCCTCGTCGATGATGCCGAGCTCGCGGCCGACGCGGGTGCGCGCCGCACCGGCAAACGCCGTGAACTTCTCCGGCCGGCCGGCGACGAAGAAGCAGGCGTCGCCGATGCCGACGCCGAGTTGGGCGGCGATCGCCGCCGTGCGCTCCGGCCCGATGTTCTTGGCGAGCGGGCCGGCGCCGCCGTCCTCGCCCTCACGCCAGAAGATGTAGCCGAGGCCGGGCTGGCCCTCGCCCTGCGCCCAGGCGTTCATGCGGTCGCAGAAGGCGCGGTTTCCGCCCTTCGGCGCCGGGATCGCCCAGATCTCGACTTTCGGGTCGGAGGCGATCATGCCGGCGAAGACCTTGAAGCCGGAGCCGGCGAAGTGGTCGGTGACGGCCTGCATCTCGATCGGGTTGCGCAGGTCCGGCTTGTCGGAGCCGTATTTGCGCATCGCCACCGAGTGCGGGATGCGCGGAAATTCCTGGGTGACCGGGAAGCCGTTGGCGAACGTCTCGAAGACGCCGCGCATCACCGGCTCCATCGTCTCGAAGACATCGTCCTGCTCGACGAAGCTCATCTCGAGGTCGAGCTGGTAGAACTCGCCCGGCAGGCGGTCGGCGCGCGGGTCCTCGTCGCGGAAGCACGGGGCGATCTGGAAATAGCGGTCGAAGCCGGCGACCATCAGGAGCTGCTTGTACTGCTGCGGCGCCTGCGGCAGGGCGTAGAACTTGCCAGCGTGGATGCGCGAGGGGACGAGGAAGTCGCGCGCGCCCTCGGGGCTGGAGGCGGTGAGGATCGGCGTCTGGAACTCGGTGAAGCCGGCCGCCACCATCCGCTTGCGCATTTCGGCGATCACCGCCGTGCGCGTCATGATGTTCTTGTGCAGCGTCTCGCGGCGCAGGTCGATGAAGCGGTAGCGCAGCCGCGTCTCCTCCGGATAGTCCGGCTCGCCGAACACCGGCAGCGGCAGCTCCTTCGACGCCGACAGCACCTCCGCCTCGCGCACGAAGACTTCTACCCGCCCCGTCGGCAGGCGGTCGTTGATCGTTTCCGCCGTGCGCGCCTTCACCTCGCCGTCGATGCGCACCACCCACTCGGCGCGCAGCGTCTCGATCACCGGGAAGGCGGGCGAATCCGGGTCGCAGACGATCTGCGTCAGGCCGTAGTGGTCGCGCAGGTCGACGAACAGCAGGCCGCCGTGGTCGCGCACCCGGTGCACCCAGCCGGACAGGCGGACGCTCGTGCCGACGTCGCTCTCGCGCAGGGCGCCGCAGGTGTGGCTTCGATAACGGTGCATGACTGGCTCTCGAACGGCAGTGCGCAAAAGGGGTCGGCGGTCGGCCCGCGGCATTTCCGACGGGCGGCGGAACACGGCACGCGACCGCCGCCTTGTCAAGGATCGCCGGCCGCCGCGACGTGGCATCGCGGGCTTTGCCGGAAAGCTCGACGTGGTCGCGGCAGCGGGGTGGTGCCGGCGGGATCGATGTTGTAAAAGCCGCCCGACTTCACGATATCCCCCTTGCTCGCGTCGGTCCCGGTCCCCTCATGGAAACCGTTCTTCTCGTCATTCACATCATGGTCGTGCTCGCGCTCGTCGCGGTCGTGCTCCTGCAGCGCTCCGAGGGCGGCGCGCTCGGCATGGGCGGCGGCGGCGGTGGCGGCGGCTTCTTCTCGAGCCGCGGCACAGCCAACCTCCTGACCCGCACGACCGCGATCCTGGCCGGCGTCTTCTTCCTCACCTCGATCGGACTGACCTTCGTCGGCGGCCGTACATCGGACACCGATTCGCTGCTCGAGCGCGTGCTCGGCACCGACCCGCTGCCGGGCGGCGCTCCGGGTGCACCCGGCGGCCTCGGCGACGACGGCACGCGCGGCTCCGGCCAGGGCATCCTCGACACCCTGCGCGGTCCCGGCGATCAGCCCGGCGCTGCGCCGCCGGCACCGCCTGCGCCCACCGGCCCGCAGGTTCCGAGCGGCGACTGACGGTCGCGACGTCCGCCCGGCCGGCTGGTCCGGCGGGCCTTCCGGCCCCCTTCCCGGTGGCCGCCGCCGGGGCGCGTTGCGCCCGGGCGAATCATCGTTTCGTCTGGTAGGATGGCCCCCCATGGCGCGGTACGTCTTCATCACCGGCGGCGTGGTCTCATCCCTCGGCAAGGGCCTGGCGTCGGCGGCGCTCGGCGCTCTGTTGCAGGCGCGTGGCTACAGCGTCCGGCTGCGCAAGCTCGACCCCTATCTGAACGTCGATCCGGGCACGATGTCGCCCTACCAGCACGGTGAGGTCTTCGTCACCGACGACGGCGCCGAGACCGATCTCGACCTTGGCCACTATGAGCGCTTCACCGGCCGCCCGGCGAACCGCATGGACAACATCACCACCGGGCGCATCTACCAGGACATCATCGCCAAGGAGCGCCGCGGCGACTATCTCGGCGGCACCGTGCAGGTGATCCCGCACGTCACCGACGCCATCAAGGACTTCGTGCGCTCCGGCAACGAGGGCGTCGACTTCGTGCTCGTCGAGATCGGCGGCACCGTCGGCGACATCGAGGGGCTGCCGTTCTTCGAGGCGATCCGCCAGCTCGGCAACGAATTGCCGCGCGGCGACGCCGTCTACATCCACCTGACGCTGATGCCCTACATCCCGAGCGCCGGTGAGCTGAAGACGAAGCCGACGCAGCACTCGGTGAAGGAGCTGCGCTCGATCGGAATCCAGCCCGACATCCTGCTCGTGCGCTGCGACCGGCCGATCCCCGATTCCGACCGCCGCAAGCTGGCGCTGTTCTGCAACGTGCGCGAGAGCGCCGTGATCCCCGCCCTCGACGTCGCCTCGATCTACGACGTGCCGGTCGCCTATCACGAGCACGGGCTCGACGCGGAGGTGCTCGCCGCCTTCGGCATCAAGGACGCTCCGGAGCCGAAGCTCGACCGCTGGCAGACGATCTCGGGCCGCATCAAGAACCCCGAGGGCACCGTCACCATCGCCGTCGTCGGCAAGTACACGGGGCTGAAGGACGCCTACAAGTCGCTGATCGAGGCGCTTGTGCACGGTGGCATCTACAACAACGTGCGCGTCGAGATCGAGTGGATCGAATCGGAGATCTTCGAGGAGGAGGATCCGGCGCCGTGGCTCGAGCGGGTCAACGGCATCCTCGTGCCGGGCGGCTTCGGCGAGCGCGGTGCCGAGGGCAAGATCGCCGCCGCCGGCTTCGCCCGCCGCCGCAAGGTGCCCTATTTCGGCATCTGCTTCGGCATGCAGATGGCGGTGATCGAGGCCGCGCGCAGCCTTGCCGACATCCCGCTCGCGAGCTCGAGCGAGTTCGGCCCGACCGCCGAGCCGGTGGTCGGCCTCATGACGGAGTGGATGCGCGGCAACGAACTCGAGATCCGGCTCGCCGGCGGCAACCTCGGCGGCACCATGCGCCTCGGCGCCTTTCCGGCGCGGCTCGCCGAGGGCAGCCTGATCGCCTCGATCTACGGCTCGAGCGACATCTCCGAGCGCCATCGCCACCGCTACGAGGTCAATGCCGGCTATCGCGAGCGACTGGAAGCCCAGGGCATGCGGTTCGCCGGCATGTCGCCGGATGGGCTGTTGCCGGAGACGATCGAGCTCACTGACCATCCGTGGTTCGTCGGCGTGCAGTTCCATCCCGAGCTAAAGTCGCGGCCGTTCGACCCGCATCCGCTGTTTGCGTCGTTCATCGGCGCCGCCGTCGAGCAGAGCCGTCTCGTCTGATGGGGGAAAGTGGCGGCGGCCCATCTCGGCGCCGCCGCATTGTGGGTCGATCGTCGAGTGTCGGGGGTCTCCGGGGGGAGCCAGGCGAGGCGGACGCAATGACGGTGCAGGAGGCGGTACAGCGACCGGCGGCGGCTGGTCTCGGCGCGATCGCGGAGACGGCGTGCGCGCCCCTCGTGGCGCGGGCGCTCGCCGCCGAGGTCGCCCCCGATCTCGGCTTCCGTGACCGCGCCGCGGAAGCGATCTATCGGTCGATGCAGCCCGAGCTGGAGCCGCACCGGGGGGCGAAGCCCGCGATGCTGGCGATGATCGCCACCACCTGGCTGATCGACCAGTTGGTCGGCTCGTTCACCTCGCGACACCCGCACGCGCAGATCGTCGAGCTCGGCGCCGGCCTCTCGACGCGCTTCCAGCGCATCGACAACGGCATGCTCACCTGGATCGACGTCGACTTGCCGGAGATCGTCTCGCTGCGCGAGACGCTGTTCCCGTTCTGCGACCGCCGGCACGTCGTCGGTGTCGACATCGGCCTGCCGGACTGGATCGAGCGGCTGGGTTTGCGCCGGGCGCCGACGCTGGTGGTCGCCGAGGGGCTGTTGGCCTATGCCCCGCCGGCGACGATGACCGCCGTGCTGGCCGACCTCGCCGCTGCGACGGGGCAGCAGACGGAGCTATTGTTCGACTTCACGAGCCGCCTCATCGCCGGCCGGCTGTCGCCGCGACCGACGGGATCCAACACGCCCGCCCGCCGCGGCATCCGCCGCCAGAAGGAGCTGACGCGCGAGGGCTGGCAGCTGATGCGCATCCACCCCGTCTACGAGGCGATGGGGCTGCCCTATTCGCTGATCGGGCCGGTGCTGCGGCGGCTGACGCGCCTCTGCCCGCACGGCGTCGCCCATCTCGTCTGCACGGCCGCACCGGCGGGCGGGCGCGGCGACGATGTCCTCGAGCCGCTGCCACCGCCGGACCACGAGGCCGGCGATCGCAGCGTCACCCCCCTTCCCCTCCCGACCAGGCCGCCCGGCGCCCGGCCGCCGCTGGCGCGTTCCCAGCCGCCGCGCTGAGCCTTCGACGGGCAAGCCCAGACCCCCGCGCCGAGACGGCGCGAAAGGAGAGCCGACATGACTGCGCCCGACCATTCCTCGCTCGCGCCCGACGCCGTCGTCAGCGTCGGCGACGTGCGCTTCGGCAACGGTCTGCCGATCACCATGATCGCCGGCCCGTGTGCGCTGGAAAGTCGCGCGCACGCGCTGGAGGTGGCGCACGCCTTGAAGGAGATCGCGGCGCGACTGCGCATCGGCCTCGTCTTCAAGACCTCCTTCGACAAGGCGAACCGCACCAGCCTCGGCGGCGTGCGCGGCGTCGGCCTGAAGGCGGCTTTGCCGATCTTCGCCGAGATTCGCGAGGCGACCGGCCTGCCGGTGCTGACCGACGTGCATGCCGCCGACCAGTGCGCCCCGGTCGCCGAGGCGGTCGACATCCTGCAGATCCCCGCCTTCCTCTGCCGCCAGACCGACCTGCTGATCGCCGCCGCGGCGACCGGCCGCGTCGTCAACGTCAAGAAGGGGCAGTTCCTGGCACCGTGGGACATGGCGCACGTCATCGCCAAGGTGACGGGGGCCGGCAACGCGCGCGTGCTCGCCACCGAGCGCGGCGCGAGCTTCGGCTACAACACCCTCGTCTCCGACCTGCGCGCCCTGCCGATCCTGGCGGAGACCGGCGCGCCGGTGATCTACGACGCCACCCATTCGGTGCAGTCGCCGGGCGGCCGCGGCGGCTCGTCGGGCGGCGACCGCCGCTTCGTCGGCCCGCTGTCGCGCGCCGCGGTGGCTGTCGGCGTCGCCGGCCTGTTCATCGAGACCCACCCCGACCCCGACCACGCCCCCTCCGACGGCCCCAACATGGTGCCGCTGTCGGAGTTCGAGGCTCTCGTCGCCTCGCTGATGGCGATCGACGCCCTGGTGAAGCCGGCCGCCGCCTGAAGGACGGCGCCGCCGCCGCGCACCCGGTCGCGAACAGGCGCTGCTCAGCGGCTGCCGGCCACCCGCGAGAGCTGTTGGCGGCGAGCCAGCGCAGCAAAGCGTATGCGGCCGCGGCGAGCGACCCAGCGCCGCGCATGGGGGCTGCGCGGTCTCGCCGGTTGACGCGGACCGCGCCACCGCTTAACCCGAGGCCGCCGACCCCGCCGCGCCGCAACCGCGCCGGCCACCCGGGTGGGATCGCGCACGAGCCCGTAGCTCAGCCGGTAGAGCACGTGACTTTTAATCATGGGGTCGTGGGTTCGAGTCCCACCGGGCTCACCATGAGTTTTAATGCTCTCCGGTCCCTCTCCGCCGTCCTATTTCCCAGAAATCCGAATTGGGAAGCACATGGGAAGCGGTGCGAGGCATTTCCTCTGCCGAGACCGTGGCCGCTGATCCGAGAGTTTGGGCGGCCGCCCGGGTCATATCGATGTAGCGGTTTCCCACTAACGCGCTTCGCTCACCAGGGCACCATTTCCGGACCTACCCTTGCGACAGTTGCGACAGTCGGGCCTCCCTCGTGAGAGAGGCCTCCTGAGGAAAAATTGCCGAAATAGCTCTGGCTGAGGCTGCCGCGAGTTTTCGCGCGAGCGCCGGAACAGCACTGACAAAACTGACGACCGGCCGGCCCCGCTCCGATATCGCGGATCAGGATATCGGAGGGCCTCGCCCTTACCGACCGGCGGAGCGCCGTCACGCCGCCCACTGGCGCCGGGGCCTGAAAGAAAACGGCGCCGGCTGCCTTCGCGAGAGCCGGGCGAGTGGAGCGACGCCCGAACCGATTTGACGACAAACGTAAAACAGCCTCGGACTGAGACTGGAACGTCTTGACTCGAGTCACTCCCAGAGGGAGAGCATTACACTCGGCACAACCGGCATACTGGGGGTGATTATGTTCAAGCGAACTGTCTGGATGGCTGCCTTGGCGTCCGTTGCCCTTGCACTGGCCGCGGTGGGAACGCAGGCAAAAACATTGCGGTTTGAATTCAAGACGCAGAACGATATCAAGACTTGGAAAGCTCTCGGCGCGAAATGGTTCATTTCCAATCGGGGCTACGGCCCAGAAAAGGCGATATGGCCAGGCTCTTCGTGGACAGCACTGTTGAACACAACCCGGAAATTTTACGATATTGATCTGATTTATACAGCTACACCACAAGCGAAAGGCGTAGGATTTACATCCGCTGTCTGGCTGCGGGCCGGGTATAAATTGGAAAATGGTGTGTATAATGTAAAAGGATATTACATCTATGCATTCCTGGATCAGCCCAATGATACCATATCGGTCGCGATTAGCCGATCCAATCGATTTCCCCAGACTGTCAATCCAGATACTTACAATATACAACTGTGCTATAAAGATATAAAAGGGGCAAAGATTGATACTCATAAAATTAGAGTGCAGGCAAAAGGCAATAAATTGAAGTTACTGTACAGAAACAAAGTAATATGCTCGGCGACTGATGATACCTATAAAATTGGTTATGTCGGATTCTCTATTTCAAATATGAGAGATCTGAAATATATCACATCAATAACACGTGGAGAGATCAACTATCCGAGCGATTAGTTCAATCTTCTGGATCCCCATCTTTTCCTCAGCATGGATGAATCAGCTCTGCTCCGACGCGAAGGCGATCGCTTCCCCGACGTGCCGCTGTCGACGAAGCGCCTCGTGCAGTTCGCCGCCATCGACGCTGCCCGCGACCTCGGCATCGACCAGAAGGTGGGCTCGCTGACGCTGGGCAAGCGCGCCGATATCATCCTGATCCGGACCAACGATCCGAACATGGCGCCGGTCGGCGACCCCTACGACGCCCTCATCAACTTTGCCGCCCCCAGTAACGTCGACATCGTCATCGTCGAAGGGCGGGTGCTCCGCCAGAACGGCAAGTACACCGCCGTCGACTTCCGCGAGGTGGCGACGAAGGCGCGCGAGTCGATCTTCGAGGTGACGAAGCGCGCCGGCTGGAGCTGAGTGGGCGCCCGGCGGGCGGTCCAAGCCGCCGCACCATCCCGCCAGGCGCGTGGACGGCCGGACACCTGAGCATCACGGAGGGCTCCGGCATGTCCGGGGCCCTTTGCGCATCCGCAACGGCGGGCGCGGTCGGCCACGCGTGTGGCCGTTGACAGTCTCGGACGGCGATCGATAGCGTCGACTGGTCCGGAGAGCGGACCACCAGGCCAGCAAAGGGGGCGTCGCGTGTCGCGAGGGCGGACCAGCAGCGCGGCCGTGCTGACCAGCATCAGCGAGATGCGGCGGGGCATTGAGAAGCGCACCGTCACCGAAATGATCGGCGACAAGCTCGAGTCGCTGATCGCCTCCGGCGTGCTGCAGGCGGGCGACGAGCTGCCGGGCGAGCGCGAGCTCGCGAGCGCCCTCTCGGTCAGCCGCCAGACCATCCGCAATGCGGTCCAGGGGCTGGCGGCGCGCGGCATCGTCGACGTCTCGCAGGGCTCGCGCACGCGCGTCGCCGGCGCCGACCTGGGGCTGCTCAAGATCGGCGCGATGACGGCGCGCACCATCAACAGCTACGGCCTCGAGGCGGTGCACGCGGCGCGCCTTCTGGTCGAATGCGCGGTGGTGCGCGACGCCGCCCTGGCGATGGACGCCGAGACGCTGGCGCGGCTGCGCCATTCGCTGGAGCTGCAGCGCGCGACGCTGGACGATCCGGTGCGCTTCCTGATCTGCGACCGCGAGTTCCACGTCGCCATCTACCGCGCCTCGCGCAACCCGCTGCTCGCCGACGTGGTGACCGATCTCTACGCCTACATGATGGACAACCGCCGCCGCGCCATGGGCGAAGCGGGCGCCATCCTGCGCTCCTACGAGGACCACGCGGCGATCGTCGAGGCGCTGGCGGCGAGCGATGCCGACGCGGTGGTGGCGGCGTTCGAGCGGCATCTCGTGCGCATCTATGAGACGACGCGCCAGCAGCTGGCCGTCGGGGCGAGCTCGGAGGTCTACCCGCCCCGGCGCGGCCGCGGCCGACATCCGACGGCGGCCTGACGCTCGCTTTCGCGAGTCACTGTCACTGGACTTTTAGATGGACCAGTGGTCATCTGGCGCCGGCGCCGGGACGACAACGAGACGCCGCATTCGGGAGGCAACGCTTGAGCGACGCGCACTTGCGGGACGTGGGGTTCATCGGCTTCGGCATCATGGGGCGCGGCATGGTCCGCAACCTGATGGCCGCCGGCCACGCCGTGACATTGTGGAACCGCACCGCCCGGTCGCTGCCGGAGGGCCTTGAGGCGTGCACGGTGGCGCCGTCGATCGCCGCCGCGGTGGCGGGCAAGCCCGTCGTCGTCGTCTGCCTGACCGGGCCGGACGCCCAGCGCGACACCTTGCGCGGCGCGGACGGCGTCTTCGCCAACGCGGCCCCCGGCACCCTCGTCGTCGACGCCACTACCACCGATCCGACTTTGACGTTGGAGCTCGCCGCCGAGGCGGCCGCGCACAGTTTGCGCTATCTCGACACGCCGGTGTTCGGCTCGAAGAACGAGGCCTGGGAGGGCAAGCTCGACTTCGTCTGCGGCGGCGAGCGCGCGGACTATGACGCCGCCCTGCCGGTGCTGCAGACGATGGCGGCGACCGTCCATTACATGGGCGGCCCGTCGAAGGGCGCGGCGGCGAAGCTCGTCGGCAACCTGCTCGTCGCCGCCCAGATGGTCTCGCTCGGCGAGGCCTTGGCGATGGCGCAGAAGGCCGGCCTCGAGAGCGAGGCGCTGATGGGCTACCTCGACGTCACCGACTTCTCGTCCGGGCTGATCCGCGGCGTCGGCCGCGCGAGCCTCGCCGGCGACTTCTCCCCGCACTTCTACCTGAAGCACATGCTGAAGGACGCGCGACTGATCGGCGCCTATGCGCGCACGCTGGGGGTCGCGACGCCGAGCACCGCCGTGACGGCGGAGCTCTACCAGGGCGCCGTCAACAAGGGCCTCGGCGAGCTCAACGCCTCGGCGCTGCACAAGCTTCTGTTCGAGCTTTCCGGCACCTGACGGCGCGCCGCGCGCGCCATGTCCGGAAGCTCCACCGTGCCGTCGTCGGCCGATGCTGGCCCCGTCGCCCGACGCACCCCCTCCGCCCACCGCGGAGCAGAAACGACAATGACCGTTCGGCCAGGGAGTGAACGATGACGAGGAAGACGATCCTTCTCGCCGGTGCCGCCGCCATCGCGGTTGGCCTCGGTGCCGCCGGCACCGCCACCGCTCAGGACAAGAAGCCGACCATTGCCACGATCGTGAAGATCAGCGGCATCCAGTGGTTCAACCGCATGGACGAGGGCGTGAAGAAGTTCGCCGCCGACACCGGTGCCAACGCCTTCCAGGTCGGCCCGGCGAAGGCCGACGCTCAGCTGCAGGTGCAGCTCGTCGAAGACATGATCGCCCAGGGCGTCAACGCCATCGCCATCGTGCCGTTCGCCCCCGAGGCGGTCGAGCCGGTGCTGAAGAAGGCGATGGACGCCGGCATCAAGGTGGTGGCGCACGAGGCCTCCGCCATCCAGAACGCCGACTACGACATCGAGGCCTTCCAGAACGGCGCCTATGGCGAGCATCTGATGAAGGCGCTCGGCGAGTGCATGGGCGGCAAGGGCGAATATGCCGTGTTCGTCGGCTCGCTCACCTCGAAGTCGCACAACGAGTGGGTCGACGGGGCGATCGCCTACCAGAAGGCGAACTTCCCGGAGATGACGATGGTCGGCTCGAAGAACGAAACCTTCGACGACCAGCAGCAGGCCTATGCGAAGACGCAGGAACTGCTGCGCGCCTTCCCGAACGTGCGCGGCTTCCAGGGCAGCGCCTCCACCGACGTCGGCGGCATCGGACTGGCGCTCGAGGAGCGCGGCATGGCCGACGACACCTGCGTGATGGGCACCAGCCTTCCGTCGATCGCCAGCCAGTATCTCGAGACCGGCGCCGTCGACATGATCTCTTTCTGGGATCCGGCGCTCGCCGGCTACGCCATGAACAAGCTCGCGGTGATGCTGATCGACGGCCAGCCGGTGACGGACGGCATGAACCTCGGCGTCGAGGGCTATGAGAAGCTCACCCTCGACGGAAAGGTGCTCTACGGCCAGGCCTGGGTCGACGTGACCAAGGAGAACATGGCCGAATACCCGTTCTGATCGCCTGACCGGGCGGCCGCGGCATCCCCGTGGCCGCCCTTTTTCCCTGTCTGTCCAGCCGCGGAGCACGACGATGCCGGAAACCCGGCGGGCACCGTTTGTCGAGATGGCCGGCGTGTCGAAGAGCTATGCCGGTGTCACGGCACTCTCCGACGTCGGCTTCACGCTCTCCCCCGGCGAGGTGGTCTGCCTCGCCGGCGAGAACGGCAGCGGCAAGTCGACCCTGATCAAGGTGTTGTCCGGTGTCGTGCGCCCGGATCGCGGCGGCGTGACGATCGACGGGGCGGCCGACCGGGTGCAATCACCGCGCGATGCGATCGCCGCCGGCATCCAGGTGATCTTCCAGGACTTCTCGCTGTTCCCGAACCTCTCCGTGGCAGAGAACGTCGCCTTTTCCGCCGAGCTCTCGGAGGGCCGGCGGCTGGTGCGGCACTCGCAGATGCGGGCCACCGCGGCGGCTGCCTTCGAGCGCGTCGGCGTGGCGATCGACCTCGAGCGGCGCGTCGACACCTTGTCGGTGGCCGACAAACAACTCGTGGCGATCTGCCGGGCGCTCGCCTCGAAGGCTCGCCTCATTGTCATGGACGAGCCGACGACGGCGCTGACCGAGCGCGAGGTGCGCTCGCTGCTCGCCATCATCCGCCGCCTCAGCGCCGACGGCATCGCGGTGCTGTTCGTCTCCCACAAGCTCGCCGAGATCTTCGAGGTCTGTGAGAAGATCGTCGTGCTGCGCAACGGCGCCAAAGTCGCCGAGGGGCCGGCCGGCGACTTCGACCTCGCCGGCCTCGCCTTCCATATGACCGGCCGCAAGTTCGCCGAGACGGCGCCGGCCCCCCTGCCCACCGGCCAGCCGGTGTTGCTCGAGGTCGAGCGTCTGAACCGGGTGGGGGTGCTCGAGGACGTGTCGCTGTCGCTGCGCGCCGGCGAGGTGCTCGGCATCACCGGCCTGCTCGGCTCCGGCCGCACTGCGCTCGCCAAGGCGCTGTTCGGACTGCTGCCGCTGGACTCCGGCCGCATCGTCGTCGAAGGCCGGGAGGTCGCCCTCGGCTCGCCACGCGACGCGATCGCCGCCGGCATCGGCTACGTGCCCGAGGACCGGCTGACCGAGGGGTTGTTCCTCTCGCAGTCGATCGCCCGCAACATCGCCGTCGGCCGCCTCGACGCCCATCGCGGTGGCGCCGGCTTCATCGATCGCACCAGCCTCAAGCGCGAAGTTGCTGACTGGATTAAACAACTTCGCATTGTCGCCCCTGACGCCGAGGCTCCGGTGCAGTCGCTGTCTGGCGGCAACCAGCAGCGCGTCGTGCTGGCGCGCTGGCTCGCGACCGCGCCGAAGGTGCTGGTGCTGAACGGCCCGACGGTCGGCGTCGACATCGGCTCGAAGGCCGACATCCACGCCGTCGTCGCCCGGCTGTCGGCGGACGGCATGGGCGTCATCGTCATCTCCGACGACCTGCCCGAGGTGCTCGGCACCTGCCACCGCATCCTGGTGATGAAGGCGGGGCGGATCGTCGACGAGGTGGCGGGCGGCAGCCTCAGCGAGGGCGACCTCGCCCGGAAGCTCGCGGCATGAGCGGCGGACGGGCGATGCCCAAACTCGACCTTACGCGCAACGAGACGCTGGTGGCGCTGGTCGTCGTCGCGTTCTGCGTGGTGACGGCGATCGTGCAGCCGAATTTCCTGTCGTTGCCGACACTGTTCGACCTTCTGCGTGGCTCGATCGTCATCGGCATCTTCGCGATCGGCGTGCTCCTGGTGCTGATTTCCGGCGGCATCGACGTCAGCTTCACGGCGATCGCCGCCTTCGCCATGTACACGACGACGTTGACGCTGACCTCGCTCGGCATCGACATTCCGTGGCCGGCGGCCTTCCTCCTGTCGATCCTAATCGGCACGGCTCTCGGGCTCCTCAACGCCGTCTTCATCGCCGGCTTCCGGCTGCCGACGCTGATCGTCACGCTCGGCACGCTGTCGCTGATCCGCGGCTTCCTGCTCACCTTCGTCGGCAGCCAGCTGATCTCCAACATGCCGCCGAGCCTGCGCGAGTTCTCGCGGCTGATCATGATCCGCGGCACCACCGCCGACGGCTTCTTCTTCTCGCTGCCGTGGGCGTTCGCGGCCCTCGTGGCCGTGGTCGTCGGCACCTGGTTCCTGCTCTACCGTACGATGCTCGGCCGCACGATCTTCGCGATCGGCGGCTCGGTGGAGAGCGCGCGCCGCATCGGCATTCCGGTGCGCGGTACGCAGGTGTTCGTCTACGCCTATGTCGGCGCGCTGTCGGGGCTTGCCGGCATCATCCACGCATCGCTCGCCCGCGTCGCCAACCCGTTCGACCTCGTCGGGCTGGAGCTCTCGGTGATCGCGGCGGTGGTGCTCGGCGGCGCCCGGCTCGCGGGTGGGTACGGCACCATCACCGGCACACTGCTCGGCGTGGCGCTGATCGTGCTCGTCAACAACAGCCTGATCCTGCTCGGCATCCCGTCGACCTGGCAGATGGTGGTGATTGGCGCGCTCATCCTCGTCGGCACCGGCGTGCCCGCCTATCAGGCGAAGCGCGCCGCCCTGAGGGCGGGATGAGGCCGATGGCGGGCGACATGGACACATCGAAGACCCCACCGCGCCGCTTCGATGCGGGCGACTTCCTGTTCTCCGAGACCGGCCGGCTCGCCGTCATCACGGTGCTGATCTTCGTCGCCATGGCACTGCTCGCGCCCGGCGGGCGGTTCGTCTCCGAGGCGAACCTGTCGTCGATGGCGTTCCAGTTTCCCGAGTTCGCCATCCTGGCGCTCGCGATGATGCTGGCGATGCTGACCGGCGGCATCGACCTGTCGGTCATCGGCATCGCCAACCTGTCGGCGATCGCCGCGGCGCTGGTGCTGTCGACATTGTTCGGCGCGCAGGCCGTTGGCGCCGACGCAGGGCTCGCGGTGACGCTGGCGATCGTGGCGGCGTTGGCGGTCGGGCTTGCGGCCGGGGTGGCGAACGGCATCGCCATCGGCGTCTTCGGGCTGCCGCCGATCCTGGCGACGCTCGGCACCGGGCTGATGTTCACCGGCCTCGCGGTTGCGATCACCGGCGGCAGTGCCGTCATCGGCTTTCCCGCCGCCTTCGCGACGCTCGGCAACGGCGCCGTCCTCGGCGTGCCGGTGCCGCTGTTGATCTTCGCTGTGCTGGCGATGGCGGTGGCGGTGGTGCTCAACCGCACCGCCTTCGGGCTGAAGGTGCAGATGCTCGGCACCAACCCGCTGGCGGCGCGCTTTGCCGGCGTCGACGACCTCGCCGTGACGCTGCGCACCTACATCTTCAGCGGTGGGCTGGCGGCGGTCGCCGGCCTCGTCATCATGAGCCGGGCGAACTCGGCCAAGGCCGACTATGGCGTGAGCTATCTTTTGCTCTCGATCCTGATCTGCGTGCTCGGCGGCATCAACCCCTACGGCGGCTTCGGGCGCGTCGCCGGCCTCGTGCTCGCCGTGCTGTCGCTGCAGTTCCTGTCGAGCGGCCTCAACATGCTGCAGGTGTCGAACTTCGCCCGCGAGCTGATCTGGGGGGCGCTGCTCCTGCTCGTCATGGTCGTCAACGGTTTCGGCTACCGGCGCAAGGCGCGCTGACCACATCCCTTTTCGCAGAACCGCAGAGGCGGACCGATGAAGAAGATCCTCAACGACCCAGCCCGTTATGTCGACGAGCTGCTGCAGGGCATGGTGCTGGCGCACCCGCAGTTCTACCGCCAGGTCGGCGACGGCCGCGTCATCGCGCGCGCCGGCACGCCCCGACCGGGCAAGGTCGGCATCGTCTCGGGCGGCGGCTCCGGCCACCTGCCGATCTTCACCGGCTATGTCGGGCCGGGCCTGCTCGACGCCTGCGCCGTCGGCGACGTGTTCTCCTCGCCCTCGGCCGACCAGATGGCCGAGGCGATCCGCGCCGCCCACGCCGGCGCCGGCGTGCTGCGCCTCTACGGCAACTACGGCGGCGACATCATGAACTTCGACATGGCCGGCGACATGGTGGAGATGGACGACATCCGCACCACCTCCGTCATCCTCGCCGACGACGTCGCCTCGGCGCCGACGGCGGAGGCGCAGAAGCGCCGCGGCGTCGCCGGCATGGTCTACGCCTTCAAGATCGCCGGTGCTGCGGCCGAGGCCGGGCTCGACCTCGACGGCGTCACCGCCGTCGCCCAGGCCGCCGCCGATGCCTGCCGATCGGTCGGCGTCGCGCTGTCGCCGTGCGTGGTGCCGCTCGCCGGCCGGCCGACCTTCCAGATCGGCGAGGGCGACATGGAGATCGGCATGGGCATCCACGGCGAGCCGGGGGTGCGCCGAGGCCAGCTCCGCCCCGCCGACGAGATCGCCGACGAGATGCTCGACATCTTGTTCGCCGACCGGCCGGTGGCGCGCGGCGAGCGGGTGTCGCCTCTCGTCAACTCGCTCGGCGCGACACCGCCGGAGGAGCTCTACATCCTCTACCGCCGGGTGAAGGCGCGGCTCGAGGATGCCGGCGCCACCATCGTGATGCCACTCGTCGGCCGCTACGCCACCTCGATGGAGATGGCCGGCGTGTCGTTCACGCTGTGCCGGCTCGACGGCGACCTCGAGCGCTACCTCGCGGCACCGGCCGAGTGCGCGTTCTGGAGGGTGTGAGGATGGCGCTCGATCATGCCGCCCTGTCGGCGGGGCTCGCGGCCATCGCCGCCCACATGGAGACGGTGGCCGACGAGCTCAACGCGCTCGACGGCCAGCTCGGCGACGGCGATCTCGGCGTGACGATGGTGCGCGGCGGCCGCGAGGTCGTCGCCAGCCTTCCGGGCCTGCCGCCGGAAATCGGCGAGAGCCTGATGAAGGTCGCGCAGGGCTTCACCAAGGTCTCCGGCTCGAGCTATGGGACGCTGCTCGCGACCGGCCTGATGTCGGCGGCGAAGGCCACGCGCGGCCGGACGGATGTTGCGTGGAACGAGGTGTCGCCGTTGCTGGAGGGCGCGCTCGAGGCGATGCGAACGCGTGGAAAAGCCTCGCTCGGCGACAAGACCGTGCTCGACGCGCTCCACGCCGCCGCCGAGGCGACGAAGGGGCTCGACGATCCTACCGCGATCCTCGCCGCCGCCCGGAAGGCGGTGGCGGAGACGATGGATCAGTTCCGGGGCCAACCGGCGAAGATCGGCCGCGCCCGCATCTTCGGCGAGAAGAGCATCGGCCTGGACGACCCGGGCATGCGCGCGTTCAAGGACATCCTGGACGGGCTCGGGTAGGAGCCTGAAGGCATAGTGGGTGGGGCGCGGTCGGGCGGACCACTGTGGCGCGGACGGCGTCACCACCACGGTGCTGGACAGGCCGGAGACGAGGCGCTCCCCCGGCGGAATCGCACCGAGCCGGATGCGGACGGGAATGCGCTGGGCGAGGCGGATCCAGTTGAAATCCGGATCGACGGGAGCGAGCCGGCCGACGTCGCGTCGGCGATCGCCCGGCTCAGTCCCTCGTCGGTGCCGGGGATGACGACGCCGCCCGCCATCAGCCGGACTTCCGCCGCATCGCGAGCGTTTGCCTCTGGGGCGATTTCTGATCGATCGGATGTTTCCATCCGATCGGAAAGCGGTCCCAGGCACGGCCGGCCAAACGGGGCGGCCGGTCGGCCGAAAGCAGGCAGTTTTCCCGTCGATCACTGCGCGTTGTGCTACCCGGAAGGCGGGCTGCCCGGCGACGGGGCTAGAGCGCTTTCCGATTGGATGGAAACATCCAATCGATCCGAAATCGCTCAAGATTCAATAGCTTGAGCATACCCTCGTTGCTCGGATCGGTTCGATCCGAGCAGGATGTGCTCTAGGGGGTGGCGGGCTATTTGGCAGCGGGCTTGCGACTGCGCGTCGGCCGCAATTCCGTGGTCGTGCTCCCGCCGAAGGTCTTCTCGATCAGCGTTGTACCGCCACCATCTGCCGACTTGCGCACAGGCTCGAGGGTGTCCTGGGTCGCCACCCGCTCGTGCCGCTCGTCGTCGCTGCGGATGCGGTACTGGGGGGAATCGCCTCGCGCCGGCAACGTGCCCATGATCCGGTAGACGCTCGCCGCATCGGCCGAAATGCCGAAACCGCCCTTCAGACGGACCATTTCGCCCACGGCATAGAGGTGGAGGCTCGGGTCGCGAAGGGATTGCGAGGGCTGGATCCGGGCATCGTTCGTGACGGTCATGGTGGCTGTCTATCCTCGTCTGCGCGATTGCGGAGGCAGGCCGTGCGGCGACGCCGCCGGGTCCCGTCCGCGCTCATGTCGGTGGCTAGGGACTGCACGGATCAAAGGACCCGGCGACCTCTCGGCACGGTGGGCCGGCACACCCCTCTCGGACCGCCGGAAAGCCAAGCCGGGTGATTCCGCACTCGGAAGCGTCGGACCCGGGGCTATCGGATTCAGGGCAGTCCGCCCCGGGGATGAGAACGTTGCCGCACCGGGCAGCGCCGAACTCGACCGTACCGATTTGGACCGTGCGGGGGTCGACCGTGCCTGAAACTGCGGGCGTGACATCAAACGGTTCGTAGCCGGCGCGCGAGGAACCGAGCGCCGATACCAGAGCCGCCGGAGACACCGTCCACCATCATGCCTACATCAATGCCGTGCAGTCCCTCGACGGCTGCCGGAGCAAAGACGTGCCTCGACCCGCCCAGAAAAACTGACAGCTCCAAAAGTCATTTGCCGGACGCAAGAGGGGGCCGCAGCAGACGACTTTACAAAACGAATGAATAATGAACCTGCTCCCGCATTGTGCTGAAAGCAAGGCGATTCGCGAAAGGTTGGGATTCAATAACACATCTTCTGCCAAAACCGACCGCTCAAGTGGTGGCTATGGAAAGCGCGACGGCGGATGATTGCGCCCCACCCACCAGGCTGCGCGCAAGGAACAGCCTCAGAGCCTGTTTGGGAATTGGCGGCGGCCGTGATGGAGCTTCGACGATGAGGACGCGAGGAGGAGGGGCGCCGCCGATGCCGCCGCAGTGGCGAGCCAATCCGACGCGGCAGACGGCCGAATTGCTCCTGTCACGGCCGCCGCCAATTCACAAACAGGCTCTCAGAAGTCGAACCAGTCCTTGGTCACCGCGCCCGTGTCGAAGCCCTCGACCTGCATTCCGACAGACGTGCCCTTGACGGTGATGAGCACACCGTTGCCGTCGGTGGTAATGCGCAGGTCGGCGAGGCTGTCCGCCCCCGTCTGGCTCAAGTCGATGCTGTCCTCGCGGACCGTGAAATCGATGATGACGTCACGGCCGTCACCTTCGGTCAGCACGAACTTGTCGCGGCCCGCGCCGCCCGACAGCACATCCCGGCCGGCACCGCCCTCAAGGCGGTCGTTGCCATCGCCACCGAAGAGGGTGTCGTCGCCGACGCCGCCGATGAGCTTGTCGTTGCCCGCCATGCCCCAGAGCTTGTCGTTGCCCGACTGGCCTTCCAGATAATCGTTGCCGTCGCCGCCATCGATCCAGTCGTCGCCGCCGCCGCCTTTGGCCTTGTCGTTGCCGCCGCCGGCGGAGATGCGGTCGTCGCCGCCAGAACGAGCGTCGGTTTGGTCGTCGCCATAGAGCTTGTCGCTGCCGGAACCGGCGGTGAGGACGTCGTTGCCCTGGCCACCGACGACGAAGTTGTTGCCTTCTCCCGCCGAGATCGCGTCGTCGCCCTCGTGGCCGGTGATGTTGTCGTTGCCGCCACCACCATCGATGCGGTCCTGGCCCCCACCGCCGAGGATGCGGTCGTTGCCTTCGCCCCCGATCAGGACGTCGTCGCCATCGCCGCCGTCGAGGTGGTCGTTGCCGGTCGCGCCCTCGAGGCTATCCTGTCCGCCGCCGCCGAGCAGCCGGTCGTTGCCCTGGCCCCCGTCCAGCTCGTCGTTGCCCTCGCCGCCATCGAGCTTGTCGTTGCCGGTGCCGCCCAACAGGCGGTCGTCGCCGAACCCGCCCTCGAGCGCGTCGTTGCCGGTGCCGCCGTCGACGAAGTCGTCGCCACCGCCGGCGAACACGCGGTCGTTGCCGCTCCCGGCCGCGATGACGTCGGCACCGCCAGAGCGGCCGTCCGTCCTGTCGTCGCCGTAGATGCGGTCGTTGCCGGCGGCACCGTCGAGGCTGTCGTCGCCCTCGCCACCGACGATCTGGTCGCTGCCGTCGCCGCCGCGCAGCGTGTCGTTGCCGATGCCGCCGTCGAGCTTGTCGTTGCCGGCCTCACCGTCGAGCAGATCGTCGCCCGCGCCACCGTCGAGGATGTCGTTGCCGGTACCGCCGAAGAGAGTGTCGCGCCCCTCGTCGCCAGCGATCCGGTCATCGCCGTCGCGGCCGAAGACGAGGTCGTCGCCGGCGCCGGCGGCGATTTTGTTCGGCGAATTGCTGGCGAAGATGAGATTGGCGAGGCCGTTGCCGATCACCGTCGTCGGGCCATCCGCGGTCAGGCTGAGGCCGCGCAGGTTGTCACCGAAGGTGAACGTCCCGGAGAAAGTCGCAGTCGCGACCGCATAATGGAAGAGCCCGGCGGCAAACAGCGGCGGTCCAGCGGGGTCAACCGGCGTGATGACCAAAGCATCTGGCGCGGGCAGGAGCGCATCGATCAGCGACAGCTGCTCTGTCGTGAAGACGAAACTGTCACTTCCCGGCAACATCGACACGGCGCGCCCCCGCCCCTTCGCGGCTCTTGCACCCGGCCGCTCACCAACTCTCGCACAAGACGGAACTGACTTCCAGCTGCGCGCCCTTCCAAAGCCTATTCATGCTGAATTGCATTGAACAAGACGCAATTTTGCATAGAACTCGGCAAGATACAGCAATGCCGTCTGGCAGCCGAAGTGCGCACGCCGGTTCAGCGCGCGCGCTGCCCCGTTGCGTCGACGACGATCTCGCCGTCCTCCTTGGCGAAGGCGCCGTGCTGAGGTGCAGGCAGGATGTCGAGCACGACCTCGGACGGGCGGCAGAGCCTCGTGCCGAGCGGGGTCGTCACGAACGGCCGGTTGATCAGGATCGGGTGCGCCATCATCGCATCGACGAGCGCCGCGTCCGAGAGCGACGGATCGTCGAGGCCGAGCTCTCCATAGGGCGTGCCCTTCTCCCGCAACGCCTGCCGAACGGTCAGGCCGGCAGTGGCGATGGCGTGTTCCAGTGCAGCGCGCGTCGGTGGCGTCTTCAGGTACTCGACGACGGTCGGCTCGAGGCCGGCATTGCGGATCAGCCCGAGGACGTTGCCGGACGTGCCGCAGGCGGGGTTGTGCCAGATGGTGACGGCTGGCCGGTCGCTCATTCGAAGCTCCTCACGATCCAGGCTTCGGCGCGTGCGGCGTCGCCGCTGCCGCCGCACGCCGGGCCAGGGCCGGCGCCTCGTACCAGCCCTTTGTGCGGTTGACGATGGCGACCACCGACAACATCACCGGCACCTCGACGAGAACGCCGACGACGGTGGCGAGTGCGGCCCCCGACGACAGGCCGAACAGCGCGATCGCCGCCGCCACCGCCAGCTCGAAAAAGTTCGAGGCGCCGATCAGGGCCGACGGGCCGGCGACGCAGTGCTCCTCGCCGCAGGCCCGGTTAAGCACGTAGGCGAGGCCGGAGTTGAAGTAGACCTGGATCAGGATCGGCACCGCCAGGAGAACGATCACCAGGGGCTGCGCCAAGATCTGGCCACCCTGGAAGGCGAACAGCAGCACCAGCGTGGCGAGCAGTGCCACGAGCGAGAGCGGCTGGACGACCCCCAGGAAGCGGCCGAGCGCCGCCCCGCCCCCGCTCGCCAGTAGGCGGCGGCGGATGAACTGCCCGGCGACCACCGGCACGACGATATAGAGGCCGACCGACAGGAGCAGCGTCTCCCACGGCACAGTGATCGAGGAGATGCCGAGCAGCAGCGCCACGATCGGTGCGAAGGCGACGATCATGATGGCGTCGTTCAGCGCCACCTGCGAGAGGGTGAAGTGCGGCTCGCCCTTCATCAGGTTCGACCACACGAACACCATCGCCGTGCAGGGGGCTGCGGCGAGCAGGATCAGCCCGGCGATGTAACTGTCGATCTGGTCGGCCGGCAAATACGGGCGGAACAGCCAGCCGATGAACAGCCAGCCGAGAAGTGCCATCGAAAACGGCTTCACCGCCCAGTTGACGAACAGCGTCACCGAGATGCCGCGCCAGTGGCGGCCGACCTCGGCGAGCGAGGCGAAGTCGATCTTCACCAGCATCGGCACGATCATCAGCCAGATCAGCACCGCCACCGGCAGATTGACGTTGGCGACCTCGGCGGCGGCGATCAACCCGATGAGGCCGGGTGCGAGCCAGCCGACGAAGATGCCGGCGACGATGCACAACATCACCCAAAGGGTGAGATAACGCTCGAACACGGACACGCGGCGGCACTCCTGCTGTCGGGCGACGATCGATGACCGGATGACGGCGGGCGGCTTCAGGCCGCCGTGGCGTCCGGCTTCGTCTGGCCGATGGCGTCGAGGCGGGACTGCAGCGACAGCCTGTCGAGCGAGCGGATCGGCAGGTTGACGAAGATCGAGATGCGCTGCGTCAGCATGCGAAAAGTGTCGGCGAAGGCGAGACGCACCTCGGTCTCGTTTCCGGTGGCGCGGGCCGGGTCCGGCAGGCCCCAATGCGCCGTCATCGGCTGGCCAGGCCAATACGGGCATTCCTCGTTGGCGGCGTCGTCGCAGACGGTAAAGACGAAATCGAGCTCCGGCGCGCCCGGCGCGGCGAACTCGTCCCAGCTCTTCGAGCGGAAGCGCGAGGTGTCGAAGTTCATGCGCACCAACAGGTCGGCGGCATAGGGGTGAACCTCACCCTTCGGGTGGCTGCCGGCCGAGAAGGCGTTGAACTTGCCCATCCCCTCGCGGCCGAGGATCGCCTCGGCGAGAATCGAGCGGGCAGAGTTGCCTGTGCACAGGAACAGGACGTTGAACGGCTTGTGGCCAACGGTATCGCTCATCGGGGGGTCCTCGCAGGGGCGTTCAGGAGGGGGGATGCGGGCGAAACGTCGGCTGGGCCGCCGACCACGGTAGCGGGGGCCTCGCTCTTCCCCGGCGCGCAACCGCAGGACGGCGCGAGGAGGTCGGCGACCGCGCCGCACACCTCGGGTCGACCACCGCAGCAGTCGGCGAGCAGGAAAGCGACGAGGCGGCGCATGCCGGAGAGATCGGCGCGGTAGACGATCGAACGGCCGCTGCGTGCCGAGGAGACCAGTCCGGCGCGGACGAGGATGGCGAGGTGTGTCGACAGCGAGTTGTGCGGCGCGCCGACGATGGTGGCGATGGCGCCGGCGGCGAGGCCGTCCGGCTCCTGCTGGACGAGCAGGCGAAACACCGCCAGTCGCGTCGGCTGGCCGAGGGCGGCCAGGCCGGCGAGCGCACGCGCCGACCCATCGTCGGTCTCTTCGCCTGGCCAGTGCGACGCCATCGGCGGAGCTGCCGCGAACGCGGCGAGGAGGTCGTCCGTTTCCATTCGTCGATGTTTATCGACGGATCGAAATGTCGTCACGTGAAGCTTCTGTGACGGCGGGCGGTGTCCGCCGGCAAGCCGTCTTCTGCCCCGCCGGATCCTGCCCGGCCCGTCGGGCCGCGCCGGTCCGACGGGCCTTGCCGGTTGCCGGTCTCAGACCTTGCGCTTGTTGTAGACGTCGAGGCAGACGGCGCCGAGCAGCACGAGGCCCTTGATCACCTGCTGGTAGTCGATGCCGATGCCGAGGATCGACATGCCGTTGTTCATCACCCCCATGATGAGCGCGCCGATCACCGCCCCGCCGACACGGCCGACGCCGCCATAGGCCGACGCACCGCCGATGAAGCAGGCGGCGATGACGTCGAGCTCGAAGCCGAGGCCGGCCTTCGGCGTCGCCGTGTTGAGGCGAGCGGCGAAGATCAGGCCGGCGAGCGCGGCGAGCACACCCATATTGACGAAGGTGAGGAAGGTCAGCCGCTCGGTCTTGATGCCCGAGAGCTTGGCCGCCCGCTCGTTGCCACCGACGGCGTAGATCTGCCGGCCGATCGTCGTGCGCGTCGTCACGAAGGCGTAGACGGCAATCAGGGCCGCCATGATGACGAGGACGTTGGGCAGGCCGCGATGCGAGGCGATCAGGTAGGAGGCGTAGACGATGACACCGAAGAACAGGGCGTTCTTGGCGAGGAAGAAGCCATAGGGCTCCACCTCGATGCCGTGATGCTCCTGGCGGGTGCGGCTCTTGACGTTCTGCCAGACGAGGCCGATGGCGAGCAGTGCGCCGAGCGCGAGCGACGTCGGATGAAGCGAGCCGGCGTCCGGGATGAGCTCGGGAATGAAGCCCGAGGAGAGTTTCTGGAACTCCGGCGGAAACGGGCCGATCGACTGGCCCATCAGGATCGCCAGCGCCAGGCCCTTGAACACCAGCATGCCGGCGAGGGTGACGATGAAGGAGGGTATCTTGAAGTAGGCGACCCAGTAGCCCTGGGCGGCACCGATCAGGCCGCCGAGGATGAGGCAGAGGATCGTCGCCGGAACATAGTGCATGTCGTAGCTGACCATCAGCACCGCCGCCACGGCGCCGACGAAGCCGGCGACCGAGCCGACCGACAGGTCGATGTGGCCGGTGACGATGACGAGCAGCATGCCCAGCGCCATGATGACGATGTAGCTGTTCTGCAGCACCAGGTTCGTGAGGTTGAGCGGGCGCAGCAGCGTACCGTTCGTCATGATCTCGAAGAACAGCATGATGACGAGCAGCGACAACAACATGCCGTATTCGCGCAGGTTGTTCTTCCAGAAGCCGCCGCCCTTGGCGGCGCCGGACAGAGCCACGGCCTTGTCGGTCATGGGCGTTCGTCTCCCCTGCGCATGATCGCGCGCATGATCTTTTCTTGCGTGGCGGCGGCGCCGGGCATCTCGGCGACGAAGGCGCCATCGGCCATGACGCAGATGCGGTCGCAGAGGCCGAGCAACTCTGGCATCTCCGACGAGATCACCACCACGCCTTTGCCGGCGTCGGCCAGCTCGTTGATGATGCAGTAGATCTCGTACTTTGCGCCGACGTCGATGCCGCGTGTCGGCTCATCGAGGATAAGCACCTTCGGGTCGGTGAACAGCCACTTCGACAACACGACCTTCTGCTGGTTACCGCCCGAAAGCTTGCCGGTGTCCTGGTAGACGCTCGAGCAGCGGATCTGCATGCGTCCACGATATTCGGTGGCGACCTGCAGCTCCTTTATGTCGTCGATGACGTGTGCTGCCGCGACGCCGGCGAGATTGGCGAGGGTGACGTTCTTGCGGATGTCCTCGGCGAGCAGCAGGCCGAGCTCCTTGCGGTCCTCGGTGACAAAGGCGAGGCCGGCGTCGATCGCCCGGCGGACGGTGGAGAGATCGACGGGGCGGCCCTCGAGCTCGGCCCGGCCGCTGATCTTCCGGCCCCAGGAGCGGCCGAAGACGCTCATGGCGAACTCGGTACGCCCCGACCCCATCAGCCCGGCGATGCCGACCACCTCGCCGCGCCGGACGTGGAAGTCGACGCCCTTGATGACCTGCCGCTCGGTGTGCAGCGGGTGGAAGACCGACCAGTCGTGCAAACTGAGGATCGTCTCGCCGATCTTCGGCGACCGCTTCGGAAAGCGGTGCTCGAGGTCGCGGTCGACCATCTTGCGGATGATCCGATCCTCTTCCACCGGCCCCTCCCGACAGTCGAGGGTGTCGACGGTGCGACCGTCGCGCAGCACGGTGATGCGGTCGGCGACGCGCGCGATCTCGTTCAGCTTGTGGGAGATCAGGATCGAGGCGATGCCGTGGGCGCGGAACTCGAGCAGCAGGTCGAGCAGCGCTTGGCTGTCGGTCTGGCTGAGGCTCGCGGTCGGCTCGTCGAGGATGAGCAGCCGCACCCGCTTCGACAGCGCCTTGGCGATCTCGACGAGCTGCTGCTTGCCGACACCGAGGTCGGTGACGAGGGTGTCGGGCTGTTCGTCGAGGCCGACCTTGGCGAGAAGCTCGCGGGTGCGGTTGTGCACGGCGGTACGGTCGATGACGCCGAAGCGGGCCGGCGGGCTCGCAATGAAGATGTTTTCGGCGATCGACAGCAATGGGATCAGCGCGAGCTCCTGGTGGATGATGATGATGCCGAGATCTTCCGACTGGGTGATGTCGCGGAAGTGGCGCTCCTCGCCGTCATAGAGGATGGCGCCTTCATAGCTGCCGTGCGGGTAGACGCCGCTCAGCACCTTCATCAGCGTCGACTTGCCGGCACCGTTCTCGCCGACGAGGGCGTGGATCTCGCCCGCCTCGACGGTGAAATTGACGTCGGAGAGAGCCTTCACGCCGGTGAAGCTCTTGGAGATGCCGCGCATCTCAAGAATGGCGTTCATCGAGGGTGTTCCGTCGCGAAGGAGGCAGGTGACGGCCGAGATCGGCGCGCCACCCGCCCGCCGCCTCACTCGATCTGGTCTTTGGTGTAGTAGCCGCTGCCGATCAGCACTTCTTCCCAGTTTGACTTGTCGACTTCGACCGGCTTCAGCAGGTAGGAAGGCACCACCTTGACACCGTTGTTGTAGGTCTTGGTGTCGTTGACAGTCACTTCCTTGCCGCTGAGGGCGGCATCGACCATGTCGGCGGTGACGCGGGCCAGTTCGCGGGTGTCCTTGAAGATGGTCGAATATTGCTCGCCGGCGAGGATCGACTTGACCGACGGGACTTCCGCGTCCTGGCCGCTGACGATCGGCATCTTCATGTCGCCGCTGCCGTAGCCGACGCCCTTCAGCGAGGACAGAATGCCGATGGAGAGGCCGTCATAGGGCGACAGCACCGCGTCGACACGCTTGTCGCCGTAGTAGGCGCTCAAGAGGTTGTCCATGCGGGCCTGGGCGGTGGCGCCATCCCAGCGCAGGGTGGAGACTTTCTCCATGCCCAGCTGGCCGCTCTGCACGACGAGCTGCCCGCTGTCGATCAAGGGCTGCAGCACCGACATCGCGCCGTCGTAGAAGAAGTAGGCGTTGTTGTCGTCCGGCGAGCCGCCGAACAGCTCGATGTTGAACGGCCCCTTCGCCTCCGGCAAGCCGAGACCCTTCAAAAGCGACTGCGCCTGCTGCACGCCGACCTGGAAGTTGTCGAAGGTCGCGTAGTAGCTGACGTTCGGCGTCTCGCGGATCAGCCGGTCGTAGGCGATGACGATGATGCCCTGGTCGGCCGCCTGCTGCAGGACGTCGGACAACGTCGTGCCGTCGATCGAGGCGATCACCAGCACCTTGGCGCCCTTCGTGACCATGTTCTCGATCTGCGAGAGCTGGTTCGGAATGTCGTCCTCGGCGTACTGCAGATCGGTGCCGTAGCCACGCTCGGTCAGCACCTTCACCATGTTGTCGCCGTCGGCGATCCAGCGGGCGGAGGACTTCGTCGGCATGGCGATGCCGACCGTCGGCTTTTCCTGCGCCATCGCGGGTGCGGCGAAGAGTGCCGCCCCGAGCGCGAGTGCAGACAAGGTCGCGATGAACTTCATGGTTCCCTCCCTGGGTGTTACGTCGACTGCCCGTCGGTGCGGGCTTCCTCCTGCGCCGCACGACGGCGGCGCGCCTCTCCCGCCCTCACCCCGAGGGCGCGGGTTTCCTTGCCTTCAGCTCGAGGGCCGGCGCCGCCCCGCGGCGGCCCCCCTCAATGGACACGGCGACCGCGGGCAGCGTCACCAGACGGCGCGGCCCGCGGCGTCAGTGGTTGTCGCGCGGGATGCCCATCGTCTGGGCGATGCGCTGGTAGCGCACCGCCGGCTCGAGCACCGCGCCGGTATCGAGCTGGCCGACGATGCCGCGCTGAATCTCCTGCCAGGGCGTCTGGTGCGCCGGGTAGGCGTAGCCGCCGGCCTCCTCGAGCGCCTTGCGGCGCGCCTCGAGCTCCTCTGCCGGAAGCAGGATATCGGCGCTGTTCCGCCGGAGGTCGATGCGCACGCGGTCGCCGGTGCGCAGCAGCGCGAGAGCGCCGCCGGCGGCCGCTTCCGGCGAGGCGTTGAGGATCGACGGCGAGCCGGAAGTGCCCGACTGGCGGCCATCGCCGATGCATGGCAGCGCCTGGACGCCGGCGCGGATCAGGTATTCGGGGGCGCGCATGTTCACCACTTCCGCCGAGCCCGGATAGCCGATCGGGCCGGTGCCGCGCATGACCAGGATAGTACTGTCGTCGACGGCGAGCGCCGGGTCGTCGATGCGGGCGTGATAGTCTTCCGGCCCGTCGAACACCACGACTGGACCCTCGAAGGCCTCGGGGTCTGCGGGATTGGAAAGGTAGCGGGCGCGGAATTCGTCGGAGATGACGCTCGTCTTCATGATCGCCGACGAGAAGAGTGAACCGCGCAGCACGCGGAAACCGGCGCGCGCCTTCAGCGGCTGGTCGAACGGGCGGATCACCTTGTCGTCGAGGATGCGCGCGTCGCGGCAATTGTCGCCGATGCCGCGACCGTTGACCGTGAGGGCGTCCTCGATGATCAGCCCCTTCCCCATCAATTCGGCGACGACGGCCGGCACGCCGCCGGCATGGTAGTAGTCCTCGCCGAGATACTCGCCGGCCGGTTGCAGATTGACCAGCAACGGCACCTCCTCGCCGAAGGTCTGCCAGTCGTCGATGTCGAGCTCGACGCCGATATGGCGGGCGAGCGCGTTCAGGTGGATCGGCGCATTCGTCGAGCCGCCGATCGCCGAGCAAACGCGGATGGCATTGAGGAAGGCGTCGCGCGTCAGGATGTCCGACGGTTTCAGGTCCTCGCGCACCATGTCGACGATCCTGAGGCCCGTCCGGTAGGCCATCTCTTGGCGGTCGCGGTAGGGCGCCGGGATCGCCGCCGAGCCAGGAAGTTGCATGCCGAGCGCCTCGGCGAGCGAGTTCATCGTCGTCGCCGTGCCCATCGTGTTGCAGAAGCCGGTCGACGGCGCCGACGATGCGACGAGCTTGATGAATCCCTGGTAGTCGATCTCGCCGGTGGCGAGCAGCTCCCGCGCCTTCCAGACGATGGTGCCGGAGCCGGTGCGCTCGCCGCGGAACCAGCCATTCAGCATCGGCCCGACCGAGAGCGCGATCGCCGGGATGTTGACGGTCGCCGCCGCCATCAGACAGGCGGGCGTGGTCTTGTCGCAGCCGATCGTCAGCACGACGCCATCGAGTGGGTAGCCGTAGAGCACCTCGACGAGACCGAGATAGGCGAGGTTGCGGTCGAGTGCGGCGGTCGGCCGCTTGCCGGTCTCCTGGATCGGATGGACCGGGAACTCGATGGCGATGCCACCTTGTTCGCGGATGCCCTCGCGCACGCGCTTGGCGAGCTCGAGGTGGTGGCGGTTGCAGGGCGACAAATCGGAGCCGGTCTGGGCGATGCCGATGATCGGCCGGCCGCTCTGCAGCTCTTCCTGGCTCAAGCCGAAGTTCAGGTAGCGCTCGAGATAGAGCGCCGTCATGTCGGCATTGTCGGGGTTGTCGAACCAGCTCTGCGACCGCAGCCGTCCGCCATTCCGCGGTTCATGGCCGTGCATCGGTATGCTCCTTGATCAGGCGTCGGCGAACGGGCGCCACAGTGGAAGGGCTCTCATTTACGGCGGGGACGGCCGGCGCAGATAGCCCCCGGAGGTGACGAACAAGACACAGGCTGGTGAGGGGCAGCGCGCCCTGAAGCCCCCTCACCGCCCCCACCGCAGCACCAGCGGATCGAGCCTGCGCGCGATCTCGAGAAGTCCAGCGCGGGTCGCCGGATGCAGCGGCGGCAGCGGCGCGCGCAGCGTGTCGTGGGCGATGACGCCGCCTTCCTGCATCAGCGCCTTGCAGGCGGCGAGGCCGCACTGGCGGTTCTCGTAGTTGATCAGCGGCAGCCAGCGCTCGTAGGCGGCGAGCGCCTCCTCCCGTCTGCCGGCGAAGTAGGCGTCGGTAATCTGGCGGATGCCGTCGGGATAGCCGCCGCCGGTCATCGCGCCGGTGGCACCGGCGTCAAGGTCGGCGATCAGGGTGATCGCCTCCTCACCGTCCCACGGCCCCTCGATGGCGTCGCCCCCAAGCTCGAGGAGCGTGCGCAGCTTCGCCGCCGCCTGCGGCACCTCGATCTTGAAGTAGGCGAGGTTCTCGATCTCCCGCGCCATCCGGGCGAGGAAGGCGGCCGACAGCGGCGTGCCGGCGACCGGCGCGTCCTGTACCATGATCGGAATGGTGATGGCATCGGAGACCGCCTTGTAGAAGTCGTAGATGCCCTGCTCGCCGACACGGATGGTGGCGCCGTGGTAGGGCGGCATCACCATCACCATCGCCGCCCCCGCCGCCTCGGCGCGGCGCGAGCGCTCGGCGCAGACGGCGGTGCCGAAATGCGTGGTGGTGACGATCACCGGCACGCGGCCGGCGACGTGGTCGAGCACCGTCGTCATGACGATCTCGCGCTCGGCGTCCGTCAGCACGAACTGCTCGGAGAAGTTCGCCAGAATGCAGAGGCCGTGCGAGCCGGCATCGATCATGAAATCGGCGGCCCGCTTCTGGCCCTCGAGGTCGAGACCGCCACGTTCGTCGAAGACCGTCGGGACGACGGGGAAGACCCCGCGGTAGGGCCGGCCTGAAGTCTGGTCGGGCATGCTCATCTCGTCGTCGACCTCGTCCTACGTCGTGCTGCTGGCCGGTGCTGCGGCGGCGTGGCGCTGCAGCCCGTTGAAGATCACCGTCGTCATCGCCGCCGCCGCCCCCTCCCCGTCACCGCCCTCGATCGCATCGACGATGCGGCTGTGGGCGTCGACGGTGACCCGGTAGGCCTCCTCGTCGGCCGGCGCGCTGAGCACGAAGGAGGAGCGCAGCGCCGCCTCGATGACGGCGCCGATCGAGCGCATGAACGGGTTGCCCGAGGCGCTGGCGATGCGCAGATGCAGGCCGAGGTCGGCGTCGGCGAAGCCCACCGAGCCGCGCCCCGACTCCAGCGCCATCCGCTCGATCGCCTCGCGCATCGCGGCGACGTCCGCCTCGGTGCGCCGCTCGGCCGCCAGCGCGGCCGCGCGCGGCTCGACGGCGAGGCGGATCTCGGCGAGATCGCGCAGGAAGCGTGCATCGATACCGCCGTCGAGGTGCCATTCGAGCACGTCGGGGTCGAACATGTTCCACGAGCCGCGCTCGCGCACCACCGTGCCGACGCGCGCCTTGGTGGTGAGCAGGCCCTTGGCGACCAGCGTCTTGACGCTCTCGCGCAGCACCGGCCGCGATACGCCGAACAGCACGGTGAGCTCGGCGTCGCCCGGTAGCTTCGAGCCGGCCGCATAGCGCCCGCCGATGATGTCGATGCCGATGGTGCGCGCCACCTCGGCGTGGTTGGAGTGGGAGCGGCGCGCCGGGATGACGACGAGTTGCGGGCTCACGGCGCCGTCACCCCCGCGGTGCGCCGGCCGCTGCGCGACAGCCCGACGGAGAGCTGCTGAAAGGCGATGAAAGCGAACAGCAACAGGCCGGTGGCGATTTTCGCCCACCAGCTCGAGAGCGAGCCGTCGAAGCTGATGTAGGTCTGGATGAGCCCCTGGATGAGCACGCCGATGAAGGTCCCGAACACCGTGCCGTAGCCGCCAGTAAGCAGCGTGCCGCCGATCACCACCGCCGCGATGGCGTCCAGTTCGACGCCGACGGCCGACAGAGAATAGCCACTCGAGGTGTAGAGCGAGAAGACGATGCCGGACAGCCCCGCGAGCAGGCTCGAGAACATGTAGATGCGGACCGTCGCCGGGCCGACCCGCACGCCCATCATCTCGGTGGAGGGCCTGCTGCCGCCGAGCGCGTAGACGTTGGCGCCGAAGCGCGTGGCGTGCAGCAGCACCGCCCCGGCGGCGAACACCGCCAGCATCAGGAGCGCGATCAGCGTCAGCCGGCCGCCGCCCGGCAGGCGGAACACCGTGCTGGAGATCTCGGCATAGAGGGGGGCGTTGATGGCGATCGATTCGGTCGACAGCAGGAAACTCGCACCGCGCGCCAGGAACATGCCGGCGAGCGTGACGATGAACGGCGGCATCTCGAGATAGTGGATCACCGCCCCCATGCCGGCCCCGAACACCGCCGCCAGCACCAGCACCAAGGCGAACGCCACCGGCGGCGACAGCCCGAAATGCTCGATGGCGATGGCCAGGAAGACGGTGGTGAAGCCGATCACCGAGCCGACCGACAGGTCGATGCCGCCGGAGATGATGACGAAGGTCATGCCGACCGCGACGATGCCGAGGAAGGCGTTGTCGGTGAGGAGGTTCGCCACCACCCGCGTCGAGGCGAAGTTCGGGTACTGCAGCGCGCACGCAACGAACATCGCCAGGAAGACGACCGTGGTGACGATGACGGGAAGGTGGCGCCTCATCGCGGCCTCCTGCGCAGCGCCATCGCCAGCCCGGCGAGCCGCGGCGATTGCACCAAGAGCACGGCCATCACGACGACCGCCTTGACGACGAGGTTGAACTGCGGCGGGTAGCCGGAGAGCAGGATGCCGGTGTTCATCGCCTGGATGATCAGTGCGCCGACGACGGCGAGCCCGATCGAGAAGCGCCCACCGAACAGCGACGTACCGCCGATCACCACCGCCAGGATGGCGTCGAGCTCGAGCCAGAGGCCGGAATTGTTGGCGTCGGCACCGAGGATGTCGGCGGCGGCGATGACGCCGGCCATCGCCGCGCACAGGCTGCACCAGACATAGACGGCGATCGTCATGGCGCGTGTGCCGATGCCGGCGAGCGTGCTCGCCCGCTCGTTGCCGCCGGTCGCCTCGATCATCAGCCCGAGCGCCGTGCCGCGCACCAACAGCAGCGTCACCACCAGCATCGCCGCGGTGATCGCCACCGGTGCCGGCACGCCGGCGATGGAGCCACCACCGATCCAGGCGAGCGCGGGGTCGGTGAAGGTGACGATGCGGCCCTCGGTGATCAGCTGGGCGATGCCGCGACCGGCGACCATCAGGATGAGCGTGGCGACGATCGGCTGGATGCCGAGGCCGGCGACGAGGATGCCGTTCCACAATCCGCACAGGGCGCCGACGCCGAGGGCAGCTGCGAGCGTCACCGGCAGGGAGTGGGTGTCCGCCAGGCTCGCGGCGATCGCCCCGCAGATCGCCATCACCGCGCCGACCGACAGGTCGATGCCGCGCAAGGCGATGACGAGCACCATGCCGATCGACAGCAGCGCCACCGGCGCGCCGCGGTTGAAGACGTCGATCAGGCTGCCGAACAGCCGGCCGTCCTGCAGGCGGATGTCGAAGAACTGCGGCGAGACGATCCAGTTGATCGCCAGGATGACGAGCAGCGCGAGGATCTGGGGGACGCCGCTGCGCGGCAGGCGGAGCGTCATCGGGTTCGCCTCAGGCCGCCTGCGGCGTCTCGCCGGCGATGGCGGCGAGGATCGCCGGCACGCTGACGTCGGCCCCGGTGAGCATCGCCACGTGCGCGCGATCCCGCAGCACGGCGACCTCGTCGGCATAGACGGCGATCTCCTCGAGCTCGGAGGAGACGACGAGCAGCGCCATGCCGTCGGCGCAGAGCTGGCGGATCAGGCGGATGATCTCGGCGTGGGCACCGACGTCGATGCCGCGCGTCGGCTCGTCGAGGATGAGGAGGCGCGGCTCGGTGGCGAGCCAGCGGGCGAGCAGCACCTTCTGCTGGTTGCCACCCGACAGTAGTCCGATCGGGCGCTCCGGATCGGCCGGGCGGATGTCGAGCAGGCGGATGAAGCGGCGTGCGATCTCGTCCTGCTCGCGCCGGGGCAACGGCTTCAGGACGCCGCGGCGGGCCTGCAAAGCGAGTACGATGTTCTCCCGGACCGTCAGCTCGGCGACGATGCCCTCAGTCTTGCGCTCCTCCGGGCAGTAGCCGAAGCCGTGGCGGACGGCCTCGCGCGGGCTCGCGAGCCGCACCGGCCGGCCATCGACCGCGACCGTACCGCAGTCGGCGCGCTCGGCGCCGAACACCAATCGCACCGTCTCGGTGCGGCCGGAGCCGAGCAGGCCGGCGAGGCCGACGACGTCGCCCCGCCGCAGAATCAGGTCGAAGGGGGCGAGATAGCCCGTCTTGCCGACCCCCTGGAACGCGACGACGACAGGGCCCTTCGCCTCGTCGCCGGCGGGCGCCCGCTCGTGGTTCGCCTCGCTGAGCTCTCGCCCGAGCATCATGTGGACGAGCTCGAGGCGCGGCAGCTTGGCCGTCTCGCGCTCGCCGACGAGGCGGCCGTTGCGCAGCACGGTGATGCGGTCGGAGACGGAATAGACCTGATCGAGAAAATGGGTGACGAAGACGATGCCGATGCCACGGGCGGCGAGCTGGCGCATCACCGTGAACAAGACCTCAACCTCGTGGGTGTCGAGGCTGGCCGTCGGCTCGTCGAGGATGAGCACGCGGGCGGAGAGATCGACGGCGCGGGCGATGGCGACGAGGCTCTGAACGGCGACGGAGTACTCACCGAGCGGCACGTCGACATCGAGAGACAGACCGAAGCCGGCGAGGAGTTCGCGGGCCTGGCGGCGCATCTGCGAGCGCCGAACGAGGCCGAAGCGGGTCGGCTGCCGCCCGAGATAGAGGTTCTGCGCCACCGACAGGTTCGGCAGCAGGTTGACCTCCTGGTAGACGGTGGCGATGCCGGCGGCGACGGCTTCGTCGGCCGTCGCCGGGGCGATCCCCTCGCCCGCCAGGCGCACGGTTCCCGCATCACGCGAATAGATGCCGGTCAACGCCTTGATCAGCGTCGACTTTCCGGCGCCGTTCTCGCCGAGGAGGGCGTGAATCTCGCCGGCACGGACGGTGAGGTCGACGGCATCGAGGGCGCGAACGGGGCCGAAGCTCTTGCTCAGCCCACGGATCTCGAGGAGGGGCGGCGGCGGGGCGTCGGGCAGCATGAGGCGGTCCGATCTGGGGACGTGCAGCGGCGGAGCATTGGATCGAGACGGCCGGCGTCCCGAGGGACGCCGGTCGGATCGGTCGGCTCAGTAGCCGAGGTCCTTCTTGCTCTCATAGACCTTCATCGGGTCGTCGGCGGCCGTGTAGAGCTTCGATTCGGTCTGAATCCACTTCGGCGGCACGGTCCCCTTCTCCTTGAAGGCGACGATGGCGTCGAAGGCCGGGCCGGCCATGTTCGGCGTCAGCTCGACGGTGGCGTTCGCCTCGCCGGCGGCCATCGCCTTGAAGATGTCCGGCACGGCGTCGATCGACACGGTGAGCACCTCGGAGCCCGGCTTCAGGCCGGCCTCCTTCATCGCCTGGATGGCGCCGACCATCATGTCGTCGTTGTGGGCGTAGACGGCGCAGATCGACTTGCCGCCACCCTCGGCCTTGATGAAGCTCTCCATCACTTCCTTGCCCTTGGCGCGGGTGAATTCGCCGGTCTGGCTGCGGACGATGGTGACGTTGGCGTGGCCGGCGATGCCGTCCTCGAAACCCTTCTTGCGGTTGGTCGCGACGCTGGCGCCGACGGTGCCCTGGAGCTCGACGACGTTGCAGGGCTTGCCGGCCACCGTCTTCACCAGCCACTCGCCAGCGACCTTGCCCTCGTGGACGCTGTCGGAGGTGACGGCGGTCAAATAGAGGTCCTTGCCCGACGGGTCGATGTCGCGGTCGAGCAGCACGACCGGGATCTCGGCTTCCTTCGCCTCGGCGAGCACCGTCTCCCAGCCGGTCGAGACGACGGGTGCGAGGAAGATCGCATCGACGCCCTGGGCGACGAAGGCGCGGATCGCCTTGATCTGGTTCTCCTGCTTCTGCTGGGCGTCGGCGATCTTCAGCGTGATGCCGCGCTTCTCGGCTTCCACCTTGGACACGGTGGTCTCCGCGGCGCGCCAGCCGGATTCGGAGCCTATCTGCGAGAAGCCGACGGTCAGGTCGGCTGCGGCGGCGGCCATCGGCAGCGCCGTCGTGGCGAGGCCGAGGCACAGGGCGGTCAGGCACGATGAAACGGGCGTGCGGGCGGTCATCGGGGCGTCTCCCTGGGATGCAGTGTCGTACGGCGCTTCTGCCGAGCGCTGAGGCAATCCTTCCACATCCCGCCCCGTCTGAATAGTCATATTATTTTACTTTTCATATGCCGCCTCGTGATCCCCTGGCGCGTGGCGCGCGCCTTGCTTGCGGCCTTGATGTCCCCTGCTGGCAATCCTGTGACTGGACCCGGCACGCAACCGGCGGCATGTTCGCCGAGCAGACGGTGCTGCCGGGGAAAGGCGCGACATTTCAGTGGAAGGCCTTCGTGCAGACTGAGTTTGGTAGCGAGCCTCCCCTGACTGCGCCTCGGACCGGTACCGTCTTGCTCGCCGCCAGCGTGCTCGCCGTCGTGCTGGTCCTGATCGTTGTCGGGCTTTCGCTCTGGCAGCAGCGTTCGGATGCGTGGCGGACGGCCGTGCGGTCGGCAGACAACCTGCGCACCGTGCTGTCGCTCGAGATCGCCAACCGCTTCGCTCTCATCGAGATCGTTCTCAGCGAAGCCGCGATCAGCGTCACGGACGGGGCTATTCCTCCGGCGGCGCAAGCACGCATCCTCACCCGTGCGGCGGCAACGGAACGCTATATCGACTCGGTGCTGATCCTCGGCCCCGCCGGCGACATCGTGCTCGATTCGCATTTGCCGGCCCGGCACGGGAACTTTGCCGACCGGGACTACTTCAAGGTTCACGTCGAGCAGCAAGACCGCGGCGTGTTCGTCGGCCGCCCCTATCGCAGCCGCCTGCGGGGCGACGATCCCAGCATCGGCTTTTCCCGTCGCCTCGAAACCGAGAATGGCGCCTTCGGAGGCGTCGCCCTCGCCGCCTTCCGCCTCGCCTATTTCCGCGACCTGCTCGCGAGCGTCGATATCGGTGAAGGCGGGATCCTGGCGATCAACCGGGTCGACAGCATCTTGCTGGCGCGCCATCCACCGCTCCTAGATGACAGGGATTTCGGTCTAGACGTTTCAGGTAGCACGAACTTTCAGCGCGTCATCCGCGAGCGATTCGGAACCTTCACGGCGACGGCTGCGATCGACGGCGTCGAGCGCTTGTATGCGTTCGGATCGATCGAAGGGACCGATCTCTTTCTGACCGTCGGCCTTTCGGTCCGGGAAATCTACGCGGAATGGAACCTCCGCGCCCTCGTCATCGGCGCGGCAACCCTGTTCATCTGCACTCTGCTCGTCGGTCAGGCCGTGCTGCTGCGCCGAGAACTCGGCCGCCGGGCGGCAGCCGAGGCCGCCCTGGCGCTTCTCTCGATGACGGATTCGCTCACCGGCCTGCCAAACCGGCGTTGCTTTGACGAATTCCTTGCACGGGAGTGGCGTCGGGCCGGCCGAACGGGCGCGAACCTCTCGCTCCTGCTGATCGACGCCGATCGCTTCAAGGAGCTGAACGACCGCTTCGGCCACGTCCTCGGCGACGAGGTGCTTCGCCAGCTCGCCGCCGCCATCGCGGGGGAGATCCGTCGCCCCGGGGATCTCGCGGCGCGCTATGGCGGCGAGGAGTTCGCCGTGGTCCTGCCGGATACCGACATCGTCGGCGCACGGCGGGTCGCCGAGACGATCCGCCGGCGCGCGGCCAACCTCGCCGTCGGCGACGGCGTCAAGTTCACCGTCAGCGTCGGCGTCGCGAGTGCTGTGCCGAGACCCGACGCGCCGGTCGGCATCCTGATCGCGCAGGCGGATGCTGCCCTCTACGCCGCCAAGAGCGCGGGGCGCGACCGGGTCCACGACGCTCGCAGCACGCCCAACGCTGACGGACCCGGACCCAGCAACCCGTTGCCAGTCTGACCGGCGCCCCCGGTCCGATCAGTCCCCGATGCACGCCAGCGGCACCGGCGGCAGTGGGGTCCTCCGAAGGCTCGGCATGCTGCGGCAGCGGCCAGAAAAAAAGGCCGATCGCGAGGCGATCGGCCTAAGTCTAGGGAGGAAACGCCCAAGGAGGGCGACTTCGAAGATACTGCTGCGGCGCACAAAATCAAGTGTGCATTGCACACATTCATCGAGAACAGCCGCCTGCGGGCGCCGTCACAGCATTTCCAGGGGCGTTGCCCGCCGCGGCGGCGGGAACAGCGCGTCCAGGCGCGCGCGGTCGCGGTCGTCGAGATGCAGCCCCAGGGCACCGAGGTTCTCGCGCAGGTGGGTCGCGCTCGATGCTTTCGGGATCGCCACCGTTCCCGGCCGACCCAGCACGAAGGCGAGGGCCAGCTGCGCAGGCGTCACACCCCTCTCCTCGGCGAGCCGGCGCAGGCCGGCATGACCAATGAGCCTTCCCTGCTCCACCGGTGAGTAGGCCATGATCGGAACGCCGTGCCCCGCGCACCAGGGTGCGAGGTCGAACTCGATACCGCGCCGTCCGAGATTGTAGAGCACTTGGTTGGTGGCGCAGCCCGGCACGCCACCGAGCGCCGCGAGTTCGCGCATGTCGTCAGCGTCGAAGTTGCTGACGCCCCAGCGTCGAATCTTGCCCGCCGCCACCAGATCCTCGAAGCCGGCGAGCGTCTCGGCGAGCGGCGGGCTGCCGCGCCAGTGCAGGAGGTAGAGGTCAATCCGGTCGGTTCCGAGCCGCCGCAGGCTTCGCTCACACGCCGCCACCGTGCCACGCCGTGTGGAATTCTCGGGCAGGACCTTGGAGACGATCAGCACCTCGTCGCGCCGCCCGTTGATCGCCTCGGCGACAATGCACTCCGCCTCACCTTCGGCATACATCTCGGCCGTATCAATCAAGGTGACGCCGAGATCTATCCCGCATCGCAGGGTGGCCACCTCCTCGCGGCGCAACGCCGCCGATTCGCCCATGCGCCAGGTGCCCTGCCCGAGCACCGGCAGACCGGGCGGGTAAGGAGCCGGCAGCAACCCGATCACCGGTGTCTCGAGCACTGCGACCTCCTGTTCGCCGTCGCGGTCGTCGTCCTGCGTCCATACGGCGCCGGCATCCGCAGCCGACTCTAGCCGGCCGCCCCGATGGTGCAAGGCCGCCGACCTTGCTGCGGCGCAGGCCGCCCGCTAGTGAGTGCCTCGATTTCTCGCCAGCCGGGACCATTCTCATGCCGGAACGCTCCTCGACCAAGGCCGTTCAATTCGCCGAACGGCTGTCGCGCATCGTCTTCTGCACGGCAGCCGCTGCACTCGTTCTACTGTCCTTCGGCCTGTTGGCGACCGCCATCGGCGCCGTCGTCTCGGCGGCGACTGGTGGCCAGTCGATCGCCGAGGCGCTCCTCGACGCCGTCGGCTACATGGTCATCGCCATCGCTGTTTTCGACGTCGCGAAGTACCTTCTCGAAGAAGAGGTCGTACGGGTCCGCGATCTCCGCTCGGCCGCCGAGGCTCGGCGCAGCCTGACGAAGTTTCTGTCGACCATCGCCATTGCGGTGTTCCTGGAGGCGCTCGTCGGGGTGTTCGAGGCCTCCAAGGTCGATGTGCGTTTGATGTTTTACCCGACGCTTCTGCTGGTCGCCGGCGTCTTCCTGATCCTTGGCCTCGGCGTCTACATACGCCTCTCGGCAGAAGCGGAGGCCCATGTTGGGCCAAAGGACGAGCGCGCGGACGCCGAGCGGGAGGCGGAGGATCGCCGCGACGGTTCCTGACCCCTCGGAGCGCCGCCCCCTAGAACGCCGCATTCTAGAACCCATCAGAAGAATCAATTTCCGCTTGACCTCCGGACAAGCCATGTCGATAGTCGTGCAAACGTTTGCGTAAGGGGTGCATCGCCGCCCTGGCGCTATCGCAAAAGGCAAAACAGGGAGGAAGAAGCCCATGAAGACCCACAAGACACGCCTGGCGGCACTCGCCGCATCCGCCGCGATCGCAGGCCTTCTCGCCGGCGGTGCGCAGGCGGCCGACCCGATCAAGATCGGCGCCTCGCTGCCTCTCACCGGCAACTTCTCCGTGAGTGGCACGAAGCACCAGCAGGGCTACCAGCTCTGCGTCGACCTCATCAACGCCAAGGGCGGCGTCGACGGCCGCCAGCTTGATCTGATCATCTCCGACAACCGGTCCGACACCGAGACGGCGATCAGCCAGTACGAGCGCTTCGTCAACGCCGACAAGGTCGACATCCTGTTCGGCACCTTCTCCTCGAAGCTGTCGTTCCCGGTCTCCTCCGTGCTCGAGAAGTACGGCATGGTTCACCCTGTCCCGGCCGGCGGCGCGCTGCGCATCTGGTCGCAGGGCCACAAGAACATGTTCTACTTCCAGCAGGACGTCGCCGAGCTGATGGGCAGCTCGCTGACCAACATGATCGCGGAGCGGATTCCCGCAGACCAGCGTCCGAAGACGGCAGCACTCGTCAAGGCCGACGACTTCTTCGCCAACGGAATCGCGGCGGGCCTTGCCGGTGGCACGGTGTCCAATCCGGGTGGCGGCATCGTCGCCGACTTGGCGCCGGGCTTCCTGAAGGAGATCGGGGTCGAGCTCGTCATGGAAGAGACGTGGCCGGAGGAAGGCTTCTCCGACTGGCTCAACCTCGCCAACTCGATCAAGCAGGCGAACCCGGATCTCGTCATCGGCCTCACCGCCTCGGCGGAAGAGGCGGTGCAGCTGACGCGCGCCTTGCAGACCGTCAAGGCGCAGCCGAAATTCCTGTTCTTCAGCCAGGGCACCCAGTCGGAGTACAAGACCGGCACCGGCGCGGCGGCGGAAGGCGTGATGATGCCGACCTCCTGGCACCCGGCTGTGGCCTTCGTCGGCGAGATCGCCGGCGGCACCTTCACCAACGCCGACTTCGTCGCCGCCTTCACCGAGAAGTTCGGCAATGCGCTGGACGAGGATTCGGCCATCCCGTTCGCCGTCTGCCAGGGCATGGAGCAGGCGATGCGCGGCACCGGCAGCACCGAGAACGCCAAGCTCTCCGATTGGCTGCACGCCCGCACGAAGGCCGACCCGGTGAAGACCGTGCTCGGGCCGTTCTCCTGGGACGAGCGCGGCGTGCCTGAGGACCGCTCGGTGCTCGTCGCGCAGTGGCAGGGCGACGACCTGAAGTTCATCTATCCGACGAACGAGTTCGAAGGCGTCGCCACGGTCGTCTTCCCGAAGCCGCAGTGGTGAGTTGCTGACAGGCCGAAGACCACGAGACGTCCGGTGCCGCCCAAGGGCGGCACCGGAGCAAGACAGAGCCGCCTCAGCGGTTTGAGTTTCGACCGGATGCCTTGCCCGCGTGGCGGATGCCCGGACGCCCGTACCGCCAAAGCGGCACGAACACTATCCGAAGCGCCGCCCCCGGCGGCACCGGCTCAGCGATGACCGACGTGCGCCGGCGGCCCGGCCGCCCGCGCCCGTTCTGGTGCGCGCATCAAGGGAGAAATCGATGCTCGAGGTGCGCAGCCTCTGCAAACACTTCGGCGGCATCCGCGCCGTCGACGAATGCTCGTTTACGGTCGAGCGCGGCAAGATCACCGCCCTGATCGGGCCGAACGGCGCCGGCAAGACGACCGCCTTCAACTGCATCTCGAAGACGCTGGCGCCGACGAGCGGCGAGGTCTGGCTCGAAGGCGAGCGCATCGACCACCTGCGCGCCCACGCCATTACCCGCCGCGGCCTCAGCCGCACCTTCCAGATCACCCGCAACCTCGAGGACCTGACGGTGCTCGAGAACCTCGCGGTGCAGTCTCGCGTCGTCGGCCTGAAGGCGTTGTTCGGCCCGGCGATCAGCCGGCAGGAGCGCGACAAGGCCTTCGAGATCCTCGATTTCCTCGGCATCACCCGGCTCGCCCACGAAGAGACGCGGTCGCTCTCCTACGGCCAGAAGAAACTGATGGATTTCGCCGCGCTGTTGATGAGCGATCCGAAGATCATCCTGCTCGACGAGCCGGCCGGCGGCGTCAATCCCCGCCTTCTAGAAGAAGTCGTCGGCCACATCCGCAAGCTCAACGCGCGCGGCCTGACCGTGCTGATCGTCGAGCACAACATGGAGCTGGTGATGAGCCTTTCCGACAAGGTCGTCGTGATGGCGCACGGCCAGGTCATCGCCCAGGGCCCGCCGAGCGTCGTTCAGACCGACCCGCTGGTGCTCGAAGCCTATCTCGGCGGCGCGGCCACGACCGCCGCACCGGAGGTGGCCCATGTCTGAGCTTCTCGAGGTTCGCGACGTCGTCGCCGGCTATGGCCGCGGCCCTGCCATTCTCACCGGCACCTCGCTGACGGTCCGCCCCGGCCAGGTGCAGTGCATCATCGGACCGAACGGCGCCGGCAAGTCGACGCTCTTGAAGGCGATCTCGGGCCTTTTGCCGGTGCGCTCCGGCGAGATCCGTTTCGAGGGCGAGCGCATCGACGGCCTGCGCCCCGACCAGATCCTGCGCAAGGGCATCTGTTTCGTGCCGCAGGAGCGCGCCCTGTTCCCGCGCATGACCGTGCGGGAGAACCTGCGCATGGGCGGCTACGTCATCGACGACAAGAAGGTGCTGGACGCCCGCATCGAGGAGGTGCTGCAGCAGTTCCCGATCCTGCGCGAGCGTGCCCAGCAGCGCGCCGGCACGATGTCGGGGGGCCAGCAGCAGATGCTCGCCATGGCGCGCACCCTCATCGTCAAGCCGAAGATCGTCATGCTCGACGAGCCGTCGCTCGGCCTCGCGCCGAAGATCGTCCAGCAGATGTTCGAGATCATGCACATGCTGAAAGATCGCGGCATGACGGTGATCCTGGTCGAGCAGAACGCCATCATGGGCCTCAGCAACTCGACCTGGGGTGCGGTGCTCGACCTCGGCAAGACGCTGTTTGAGGGCCCCGCCCCCGAGGTGCTCGCCGATCCGCGCATCAAGGAACTCTATCTCGGCAAGGCCAAGGCCGCAGCGTGAGGCCCGTGCCACCACGGACCGCTTCGCCCGACCAAGGCCTCCGGCAAGGAAACCGACTTCCATGAGCAACGTCATCCAGATCGTCATCCTGGGCCTCGCCCTCGGTGGCGTCTATGCGCTGATGGCGTCCGGACTCACGCTGATCTTCGGCGTGATGCGGATCGTCAATCTCGCCCACCCGGTGCTGATCATCGCCGGCGCCTTCGTCACCTTCTGGTTGTTCCGCCTCTACGGCGTCGACCCGATCCTGGCCATGCCAATCGCGGCCATCGCGCTGTTCTGCGTCGGCGTCATTCTCTACAAGCTGATTTTCGAGAAGGAGGCCGCCAGCGCCAAATACTCGGAGATGACGGTGCTTCTGACGTTCGCCGTCGCGATGATCTTCGACGGACTGCTCGGCTGGCTGTTCACCAACACCCAGCGTGTCACGACCCCGAGCTACGGCACCGATGCGATCTTCATCGGTGACGTGTTCATCCCGACCGGACAGCTCTATGCCGGCATCGCGAGCCTCGTCGTCATCGGGCTGCTGCTGCTGTTCCTGCAGTATACCCGCTTCGGCTACGCCATCCGCGCAACCACGCAGAACCGTGCGGCGGCGCAGTTGATGGGCGTCAATGTCGGTCTCGTCTCGCTCGTCACCTTCGGCATCGGGATCGGGCTCGCCGGCGCGGCCGGGTCGCTCGTCAGCTTCATCTTTTCCTTCTTCCCGGCCAAGCACTGGGAGTGGATCGCCATCCTGATGTCGCTCGTCGTCCTCGGCGGTATGGGCAAGCTCGGCGGCGTCATCGTCGGCTCGCTGATCCTGTCCATCGTCGCCGCCTTCGTCGGTGCCTACATCGGCTCGACGTGGTCGACGATGACCTTCTTCCTCGCTTTGTTCGTCATCCTGCTGGTGCGGCCCCAGGGCCTGTTCGGCGATAAGATCGAGGAGGCCTGACCCATGGCCATCCAGCAGCTCGACGTCGACAACGTCATCGACGCCCGCCGGCAGTACAACGCCGGCCTCGCCACCGAGGACAAGGGCAAGCGGGTCTGGCAGTTCCCGGTCCTGCTCCTTCTCGTCCTCGCCCTCTTCCCGCTCGTGCAGGTGATGGACGGCTACAACTACGTCCTCCATCTGATGCTCTACACGTTCATGTACGTGGCGATGGCGTCGAGCTGGAACATCCTCGGCGGCTACACGGGCTACATCTCACTCGGCCACAACGTCTTCTTCTGCATCGGCGGCTATTTTTCGGGCATGATCCTCGCCTATTTCGGCGTCTCGACGCTGATCACGGCGCCGCTGGCCGGCCTGGCGGCGGCGGCGGTCGGCTTCGTCATCGGCTCGATCACGCTGAAGATGCGCGGCCCGACCTTCATCATCTCGTCGATTGCGCTCCTGATGGTCGCGCGCATCCTGTTCGACAACTGGCACTTCGTTGGCGGCTCGAACGGCATCACGCTGCCGCAGCTCGAGCTCGACGCCCAGTGGATGAAGATCCCCTACTACTACGCCTTCCTCGTCATCGCCGCCCTGACCATCTGGACCTCCTACAAGATCAAGCATTCGAAGTTCGGTCTCGGCCTGCGCGCCATTTCGCAGGACGAGGTGAAGGCGGAAAGCGCCGGCATCAACACCCGGCTCTACAAGGTCTCGGCCTTCGCCATCTCCGCTTTCTTCGTCGGCATGGCGGGTGCCGTCTGGGGTGAGTACCTCACCTACATCCGGCCGAATATCTTCCTGGTCATTCTGGTCGCCGCCAACCTGGTGCTGATGTGCATCCTCGGCGGCAAGGGGACGGTGGCCGGACCGATCGTCGGCGCCGTGCTGTTGATCGCCTTCAACGAGCTGTCGGTCGTCTATCTCGGCTCGAGCGAGCTCAACATCCTCGGCACTGGCGTCGTCATGCTGCTCGCACTGATGTTCTTCCCGACCGGCATCATCGGAACGCTCGCCGCCAAGAAGAAGCTGCCACGCTTCCTCGACTGGGACTGACCGGTCGCCGCAAGACGAGCCGCCGGCGACCCGCCGGCGGCATCCCTCCGGGACGAGTCGCCATCCATGCCCGAGTTCGTGCTCTACAACGCGCCGCAGTCGACCTGCAGCCAGCGCGTCCGCTTCGTGCTCAACGCCAAGCGGCTCCCCTTCGAGGAGCACAAGCTCGACCTGTTCGCCGGCGACCAGCTGAAACCGGAGTACCTCGCCATCAATCCGAACGGCGTCGTGCCGGCGCTGGTCCACGAGGGCGTGCCGATCATCGATTCGGCGGTGATCATCGAGTACCTGGACGAGGTGAAGCCCGACGTGGCACCGCTTCGCCCGAAGGGCCTGAAGGACATCGCGGCGATGCGCTCACTGATGCGCTTCATCGACGAGGTGCCGACGCCGGCGATCCGGGTGCCGTCCTACAACCTCGCCTTCCTGCCGCACTTCCAGACGATGAGCGAGGCCGAGTTCCAGGCGCTCGCCGACTCGAAACCGCTGCGCCGCGAGTTCCTGCTGACCATGGGCCGCACCGGCTTTCCGCAGGCGGAGATGGACGGCGCCATGGGCCGCCTCGCCCGCGGCATCGCCCGCATGGACGAGACGATCGCAGCGAGCGGGGGCCCGTGGCTGATCGGGGGTGAGATCACGCTCGCCGATGTGGCGGTGATGCCGGTGATCGTCCGCATGGACGACATCAACCTCGCCACAATGTGGGACGACAAGCCCGCGGTCGCCCGGTGGCTCGAGCTGATCCGCGCCGAGCCGGCCTACGCGCCGACCTACTATCCGGGCTCGCTGCTGACCGAGAAGTACCCGCATCTGCGCGAGCAGCTGAAGAAGGCTGGGTGACGGCGGCGCTGCTCGCGGAGGGTGCGCAGCTCGCAGCGGAGACGAAAACGGCCGGGCGCGATGCCCGGCCGTTTCGTCACGGAGGCCGGCCTTCGAAGCAGGACCGGCCCACAGGGTTCTTCTACTGCGCCGCGCTGCCGCCGGCCTGCAGCATCATCTGCAGCAGCGGGCGCACCGCATCGGCGCAGGCCTGCGTCGAGTCGTCGTCGGCGCACTTGATCATGATGCGACCCTCGCCGGGGGCGGTGAACACGAAGCTCGCACCCTTGCTCGGGTGCATCATCATGCCGTGCTGGCCATGCGGGCCGCCGCGCGGATGCATCTTCCGGCCTTCGCCGCGCTTTCCATCCCGCATGCCTTCACCGCGTGCCCAATCGGGGCGGCCGGCGCCCATGCCCGGACCGCGGGCATCGGTTTCATCGGAGGAGCCAGCCTGCGGGGCGGCGGCGGGCGGCATACCGTCCGCCGGTCCGCCGGGCGGGGGGGCGTCGGTCTGCGCGGCGGCCATGCCGGCCGAAAGCAGGATGGCGGCGGCGGCGATTGCGAGCGTCTTCATGAGAAGATCCTTGTTGCTGGGGTCCATCGTGCTGGCTCGGACCCGGGGCCCCTGCCCTGCATTCGGAACGCCGCCTCGCGCCTTCCCCTACGCAGGCAACGGTGACGGCTTCCCTCGGGCGCGTTCGGGCGGCACACTCGGGCGATGAGCGAACCCTTTCCCGGCCCCCGTGTTCACCCGTTCTCCATCGGTGGCACTCCAGCCCTGATCGTCTCAGACGGGCCGATTGCCCTCGGCACGCCCGTCGACGAGTTCGACGACCTGCCGGCAGAGACGGTCAGTGCGCTGGCGTCGCGGTATGGTCTGCCGCCCGACCGCACGCCGCTCGCGCAGAACGCCCTCGTCGTCGTGCTGGACGGCCGGCCGGTGCTGTTCGACACCGGCACCGGCCCGGAGCTCGCGTTTGGCCCGGACACCGGCCGCCTCATCGAAAGCCTCGGTGAGGCGGGGCTCAGGCCGGACGACATCGCCGCCGTCGTGCTGACGCACATCCATCCCGACCACGCCTGGGGTCTGATCGATGCCGATGGCCGGGCGGCGTTCCCGAACGCCTTGATACACGTCGCCGCCGAGGAACTCGCGTTCGTGGCCGCGCCGTCGACGACGGGGCTTTATGTCGGCCGCCACCGCGCCGTGATCGCCGCCTGCAGCGGCCGCTTGCGCCCATTCGACATCGGTGGCGAAGTGCTGCCCGGCGTGACCGCCATCCCGACCCCAGGCCACAGCATCGCCCACACGAGCTACCGGGTGAGCAGCGGCGGCGAGACCGTCCTCGTGCTCGGCGACATCATGCACCACCCGATGCTCGCCGAGCGCCTGGACCTCACCTATCGCTACGACTTCGACCGGGTGCGCAGCGTCACCACGCGGCGCGCCGTGCTTTCGCGCTGCGCCGCCGATGCGACCCGCGTCCTCGGCTACCACTTCCCCTGGCCGGGGCTCGGCCATTTCGCCGTCGCCGGCGACGGCTACATCTTTCAGCCGGACTGACGGAGAACACGGCAGTACCATCCGGCAGAGGTCGCCCGACATGCGAACGCCGGCGGTGGGAGGGCCGCCGGCGTCGCCTCGTCGAGGCATCGACTTGAGGGGGTGGCTCAGCGCCCGCAGGGCTGAGCCGGGGTCCCGATTACTCAGGAACTTCCAGGCCGGTCGGGATCTTCACGCCCTCGCTCTCGAGCTTCAGGCCGGAGAGGAGCGCCTGCGTCTCGAGCAGGGCGGCGAAATCCTCTTCCAGATAGGCCTTCGGATCGGACTTCAGCGAGGCGGCGCCGAAGTGCACCTGCAGCGCCTCGCGCGTCGTCGCCGTCACCGGCATCGGCACACCGAGCTCGCGTCCGGCGGCTAGGCCGAGATCGAGGTCCTTCTTCAGGAGCGCCGGGGTGAACGTCGTCGTCCAGTCGAGGTTGACCAGCGCGTTCGACTTGTAGCGTGTGAAGATCGAACCCATCACCGAGTTGTTCATGAACTCGAGGAAGGCGTGGCGCGGCACGCCGGCCTTCTCGGCCAGAACGGTGATCTCGACGAGGTTCTGCGTGACGACGCCCAGCATGACGTTGTGGGCGATCTTGCAGATGCGGGCGAGCTCACCCTCACCGACATAGGACACGCCGTTGCCGGCGATCGTCTCGATGTAGGGCTTCACCACCTCGTAGACGTCGGCCGGGCCGGACACGACCGACGACAGCTTGCCGGCCTTGACGCACTTGCCGTTGCCGCTGACCGGCGAGGCCATGAACTGCGCACCGCGCTCTGCGAGCCGGCGGCGCATCTCGACGGACTGCTCGACGGCGATCGAGGAGCAATCGACGAAGATCTTCGGCACCGGGCTGCCGGAACCGTTCAGCACGCCATCGGCACCGAAATAGACCTGCTCGAGATCCTTGCCGGTGGAGACCATGGTGAAGAGGATATCGACACCGGCGAGGTCGGACGGCTTGTCGACGATCGTCGCGCCCTTCTTGGCGAGCGGCTCCGCCTTCTCGCGCGTGCGGTTCCAGACGTGCACGTCGTGCCCGCCCTTCACCAGCCGCTCAGCCATCGGGTAGCCCATCCGGCCCATGCCGATCCAGCCGATCTTGTGCCTGTTCACCTGCATCACTTCCCTCCAGGGGCTCTAAGGCTGCGCTTCCTCGACAATGTTCTTGCCGACGGTCGCGGATGTCGTTCCGGTTCGCCGGGGTGCGGTCCGATCGGCCGCCGGCGGGTTGTCGTGGCGACGGCGATCGTCCCGCGCGCCCAGAATATGCAATCGTTTGCATTCCGGTTTCAAGTGGTTTTCCAGGCAGTCCGGCGAGAATCTGGCCGGACGGCCCGGGTCGCGACGGCGCCTCGGCTGCCGCCTCGTGTCAGCCGACCTCGGAGGCCCAATCGCGCGTCTCGATCACCTGCTTCAACTTCGCCAGGAAGGCCGCCGAATAGGCGCCGTCGAAGGCGCGGTGGTCGAACGACTGCGCCAGCAAGCCGACTGGCCGGATGGCGACGACGTCGCTGCCGTCGACCTCGATCGCCACCGGCTTCTTCTTCACCGCGTCGGTGGAGAGAATCGCCACCTGCGGGGGGTTGATGATCGGCGCCGTGAACAGCGTTCCGAACGAGCCATTGTTGGAGATCGTGTAGGTGCCGCCGTTATAGTCGTCCGGCGTCAGCTTGCCGGCCTTGGCCTTGTCGATCTGTCTGGCGAACGCCTTGACCAAACCCACCACGGTCAGTTCGTCGGCATTCCTCACCACCGGCACGACGAGGCCGTTGTGCGACAGGTCGACGGCGATGCCGAGGTTGACCTCGCTCGGCACCTCCAGCCCGTCGCCGTCGAAGCGGGCGTTGACGAGCGGGAAATCGGCGATCGCCAGGCAGACAGCGCGGGCGATGAACGGCAGGTAGGTGAGCGACAGGCCGTACCGCTCCTTGAACGCCACCTTCTGGGCGTTGCGCACACGGTCGACGGCCGAAAAGTCCGCCTCGGTCGCCTGGAAGACGTGCGGGATCGTCGTCCACGACTGGGTGAGCCGCGTGCCGGTCATCTTGCGCACGGTGTTGAAGGTCGTGCGCGTGCCCGGCTTCGCGGGCTCGGGAGCCCGCGCAGCAGCCGGGGCAGACGACGGTACCGGAGCGGAGGGTGCAGCTGGTGCCCTCGCCGCGGCGGCCAGGACATCGGCCTTACCGATCCGATCGCGGCCGGCGGCCTTGGCAGCGGCCGACAGTGTCGCTGCGTCGAGGCCCTGCTGGGCGGCGAGCCGGCGGGCAAGTGGCGTCATGCGGACGCCGTTACCGCTCGCGGCGGCCGGGCCGAAGCCGGTGGTGGGCGTGCGCACCTCGTGGAAGACGTCCATTGTGATCGGCTGAGCCGGCAAGAGCGGGTTCCCGACCACATGTCCGCCACCGTTTGCCGAAGCGGATCGATGAGGCTCGACAGGAAGTAACGGGTTTCCGACGACATAGCCGCCATTCCCCGACGCAGCCGTGGCCGGAGCCGGCGCGAGCTCTACCGTCTTCGGCTTCGGGGCGACCACGTCGCCGCCGATCACGCACACCACGGTGCCGACCGGGACGGTCTCGCCCGCCGCGACGCGGATGTCGGACAGGACGCCGGCGCCGAGCGCCTGCACTTCCATCGTGACCTTGTCGGTCTCGATCTCGAACAGCGTCTCGCCTTCGGCGACGGTGTCGCCCAGTTTCTTGAACCAGCTGGCGATCTTGCCCTCGGCGACGGTCTCGCCGAGCTGCGGCATCACGACGTCCATGCTCTGCCTCTCCTCACGCCCCTGGACAGTTGCCTGAGACCTCGGGACTGGATTCCCTCCCCGTCACGCCCCGGCTTCGCCGGCGCGCCCGCCCGGTGCGACGCAGCCCGATGGACCGGCGCGCACCGGGGCCGGAGCCGCCCGGCCAGGCCGGGCGACGACGGACTGCGATCGACTTCTTCCAGGCTCACCACTCGACGGAGACGTACTGCGTCTCCAGGAACTCCATGAGCCCCTCATGGCCGCCCTCACGCCCGATGCCGCTCTGCTTGACGCCACCGAACGGAGCCGCCGGATCGGAGACGAGGCCGCGATTGAGCCCGATCATGCCGAACTCGAGCTTCTCCGACAGCTTCAACCCGCGCTTGACGTCCTTCGTGAAGAGATAGGCGACGAGGCCGTATTCGGTGGCGTTCGCCCGCTCGACGGCGTCGTCCTCGCTGGAGAAGCGCGTCAGCGCCGCCACCGGGCCAAAGATCTCCTCGTGGAAGCAGCGCGCATCGTCCGGCACGTTCGTCAGGACGGTCGGCGGGTAGAAGTAGCCCGGACCGTTCGGCAGGCTGCCGCCGGTCAAAACCTTGGCGCCGCGCGACACGGCGTCGTCGACGAGCTCAACCACCTTATCGAGCGTCTCGCGGTTGACGAGGGAGCCGACCTCGACGCCCTCCTCCAGGCCGTTGCCGACCTTCATCGCGCCCATCTTGGCGGCGAGCTTTTCGGCGAAGGCGTCGTGCACCTTGTCGTGCACATAGAAGCGGTTCGCCGCCGTGCAGGCCTCGCCGAGGTTGCGCATCTTGGCGAGCATCGCTCCGCCGACGGCGGCGTCGACATCGGCGTCCTCGCAGACGATGAAGGGAGCGTTGCCGCCGAGTTCCATCGCCGGATTGACGATGCAATCCGCCGCAGACTTCAACAGCTTGCGGCCGACTTCTGTGGAACCTGTGAAGGAGATCACCCGCACCCGCGGATCGTGCAGCATGGCGTCGACGACGGCGCCGGAGCGCCGCGAAGGCAGCACGTTGACGACGCCCTTCGGCACGCCGGCCTGCTCCAGGATCGGGATCAGCGCCAGCATCGTCAGCGGCGTCTCGGAGGCGGGCTTCACCACCACCGGGCAGCCGGCGGCCAGCGCCGGGCCGATCTTGCGGGTGCCCATCGCCGCCGGATAGTTCCACGGCGTGACGAGCACGCCGATGCCGGCCGGCTTGTGGTGAACGAGGATGCGCGCGCCGGAGGCCGGTGCGCGCATCACCTCGCCGGTGTTGCGCACGGCTTCCTCGGCGAACCAGCGGAAGAACTCCGCCGCATAGAGGATCTCGCCGCGCGAATCCGGCAGCGCCTTGCCGTTCTCGAGCGTGATCAGCGCCGCGAAGCGCTCCTTGTCGGCGACGATCAGCTCATAGGCCTTGCGCAGGATCTCGCCACGCTCGCGCGGTGAGCGCCCCGCCCAGTCGGCGAACGCCGCCTGGGCCGCGTCGACGGCCGCGATGGCGTCCTCGACGGTGGCGCTCGCCACCGTCGCCAGCGTCTCGCCCGTCGCCGGGTTCTCGACGGCGAAGCTCGCGCCATCGGAGGCGTTGCGCCACGTGCCGCCGATGTAGAGCTGCGTCGGCACGCCCTTCAGGATGTCTTCCGTCTTCATCGTCAGGCTCCCAGCGTCCTGCGCACCCGTTCCGCGATCCGGTCCGGCGTCGGCAGGACGATGTCCTCCAGATTATCAGCGGCCGGGAGCGGAATGTGCGGCGTGGTGATGCGGACGATCGGTCCGTCGAGGTCCCAGAAGCACTCGTCGGCGGCGATGGAGGCGATCTCGGCGCCCCAACCGCACAGCCGCGGGTTCTCCTCGACGGTGAACAGCCGGCCGGTCTTCACCAGCGAGCCGAGGATCGTCTGGGTATCCAGCGGCACCAGCGAGCGAACGTCGATGACCTCGGCGTCGATGCCGAACTCCCTTTGGAGCTTCTCGGCGGCCGCGAGCGCGCGCGGCACCATCAGCGCCAGCGCCACGATCGTCGCGTCCTTGCCGGGCCGTACGATCTTCGCCTTGCCGAGCTGGTCGACGATCTCGCCGTCCGGCACCTCGCCCTTCGTCGCGTAGAGCGACTTGTGCTCGAAGAAGATCACCGGGTCCTCGTCGCGGATCGAGGCGGCGAGCAGCCCGATGACGTCGAGCGGCGTCGACGGCGCGACCACCTTCAGGCCGGGGATCATCATCGCCCAGTTCTCGACCGACTGGCTGTGCTGCGCGCCGAAGCGCGAGCCGGCGCCGTTGCCGGTGCGCACGACGAGCGGGCACTTGACCTGGCCGTTCGTCATGTAGCGCGACTTCGGGAACTCGTTGGCGATGTAGTCGAAGCACACCGCCAGGAAGTCCGAGAACATGATTTCGGCGATCGGCCGCAGGCCCGTCATCGCCGCGCCCATCGCGGCACCCAGGATCGCCTGCTCGGAGATCGGCGTGTCGCGCACCCGCTTGCCGCCGAACTCCTCATAGAGCCCGACCGTCGCCTTAAAGACCCCGCCGGCCTTGGCGACGTCCTCGCCGAGGAACACGACGTTCTCGTCTCGCCGCATCTCCTGGGCGATGCCGCGCGCGACCGCGTCGCGATAAGTCAGTTCCGCCATGCCCAGCCCCCGTCGGCGTAAACGTCCGTCGTCATGATCTCGACCGGCGGGATCGGCGCGGCCTTGCACGCCTCCGTCGCGGCTTCGACCTTCTGCTTGGTCCGCTGATCGACCGCGTCCACGTCGGCCTGCGACACGCCGAAGTCGGCGAGGCGCTGCTTGTAGATCTTGATCGGGTCGCGCTTCATCCACTCCTCGAGCTCGCCCGGCGGGCGATACTTCGCCGGATCGGCGCGCGAATGGCCGGAGTGGCGGTAGGTCATGCACTCGATCAGCGAGGGCCCGTCGCCGGACCGCGCCTTGGCAAAGGCGGTCTGCGCGACGCGGTAGACGGCGTCGGCATCGTTGCCGTCGACGATGATGCGCTCCAGGCCATAGGCCGAGGCGCGGTCGGCGGCGGGATGCTCGACCGCCGTGACGTCGCCGATCGGCGTGTATTCCATATAGAGGTTGTTCTCGCAGACGAAGACGACCGGCAGCTTCCACACCACCGCGAAGTTCAGCGCCTCGTGGAAGGCACCGATGTTCGTCGTGCCATCGCCGAAGAAGCACACCGACACGTCGTCCTGGCCGAGATACTGCGCCCGCCAGGCGGAGCCGCAGGCGATCGGCAGGTGGGCGCCAATGATGGCATAGGAGCCCATCACCCCGTGCTCGACGGATGTCAGATGCATCGAGCCGCCCTTGCCGCGCATCAGGCCATTGTCGCGCTGCATCAGCTCGCCGAGAACCTTCTCCATCTCGACGCCGCGGGCGAGCGTGTGGGCGTGGCCGCGATAGGTACAGAACGATTTGTCACCCGGCTTCATCGCCACCGCAAAGCCCGCCGCCACCGCCTCCTGCCCGAGCGACAGATGGCTCGTTCCCTTCACGAGGTTCTGCAGGAAGAGGTCGAAAGCGCGCTTCTCGAAGTCGCGGATCTCGACCTGCACACGGTAGAGCTCCATCCGCGTGTCGAGGCCGATGTCGTCGTTCGTGACCGGCTTGCCCGGTGCGTTCACGGCGGATCTCCCTTGTCCGTTCAGAGTCCGGTTTTCGTCACGAGAGGCCCTCGCCTCCCGCCAGAGTTGGATGTCGTGACGACCCTCGTTGCAGGTCGCCATCCTCGACCACCACCCTTGTGGTTATCCCGGGCCGCGTGCCTGGTACCCCTGCAGCGTCGCCGCCTTAGGGAGGATCGTCGTTTAGTGCGATGCCCGGAGCGTCGATCCCCGGGATACGCCCGGGGATGACCACGGCGAGGGCGAGGCGCCACCGAACGCCCGAGAGCGGACGCCAGGGCAGCCTCCCCCGCTCAGTAGCGGTTGGCGATCGGCAGTTCCTCGGCCGGGAACAGGCTGATGACCTGGCAGCCCTTGTCGGTAACGACGACCTCTTCCTCGATGCGGGCGGCCGAGTAGCCGTCCGTGGCGGGGCAATAGGTCTCGAGCGCGAACACCATGCCGGTCTTGATCTCCATCGGCCGGTCCATGGAGACCAGCCGGGAGATGATCGGGCGCTCGTGCAGGGCAAGGCCCAGGCCGTGGCCGAACTGCAGACCGAACGCCGCGAGCTCGTTCGGGAAGCCGAACTCCTCGGCCTTCGGCCACACGGCCGCGACCTTGTCGGTCGAGACGCCCGGCTTGATCAGCTCGATCGCCTTGTCGAGCCACAGGCGGGCCTTCGAGTAGGCATCGCGCTGGCAATCGGTGGCGCGGCCGACGTTGAAGGTGCGGTAGTAGCAGGTCCGGTAGCCCTGGTAGGACTGCAGGATGTCGAAGAAGGCCTGATCGCCCGGACGGATCAGCCGGTCGGTGAAGTTGTGCGGGTGCGGATTACAGCGCTCGCCGGAGATCGCGTTGATCGCTTCGACGTCGTCCGAGCCCATCTCGTAGAGCATCTTGTTGGCCTTCGCGACGATGTCGTTCTCGCGGACGCCCGGCTTCAGCTCTTCGTAGATCATGTGGTAGACGCCATCGACCATCGCCGCCGCCTGGTTGAGCAGCACGATCTCGTCGATGTTCTTGATCTCGCGGGCGTCGAGCATCACCTGCTGGCCGTCGACCAGCTTCAGGCCGCAGTTCTGCAGCTCGAGCCACATGCCCGGCTCGACGAGGTCGACACCGAGCGGCATGTCGGCGACGCCGGCCTCGACCAGCAGCGCCTTGATCTCTTCGGCGTGGCGCTTCATCAGGCCCGCCGCCGGCGGCACCGTGCCGCGCATGCCGAGCATGCCAGCGCGGAAATTCTCCTGCGGCATCCAATCGCAATAGAGCTTGTGATGGACGGCGGCCGAGCCGAAGTCCCACAGGATCGGCTCATTGTCGCCGGCGAGCAGCGCGAAGCGGCAGAGCTTGTCGCGCTCCCATTCGCCGATCTTCGTCGACGTCACGTAGCGGATGTTGTTCACGTCGAACAGCAAGAGCGCGCCGAGGCCGGAGGCCTTCAGGGCCTGCTTGGCGCGCGTCATGCGGTAGCTGGTCAGCCGGCGGAAATCGACGCGCGTCTCGAAGTCGACGCCCGAGTGACCATGCGCGGGGATCGCGCGATCCCAGCGCCAGTGCGGCTCGAGCGCATGCTTCAGGGCGGTCTCGCCGTCGACCAGACGCGGCTTGAGAACCATCTCGTTCATCCGGGCATCTCCTCTTTCGTCTCCGGCCGCGCCACGGCGCTCGCCGGGCAGCGGTTCGCCCGCCAATGCAATCGTTTGCAAGTATCCCCCGACGCGATTGGAAGTCAAGCGTCAGTGCGTGCATTCCTCCGTCGCGGGGATGGCCCTTTTCGCATGGCTCGCATCAACTTGTCGCGTGCCTCAGCACCTCGACGGCGAGCGCCTCGATCTCGGCCGCTGCCTTCGAGCCCGGCGCCGTCTCCATCACCGTGCGGCCCTCGCCCATGCTCGCCGCGAAGGCGACACGGCTGCCGATGGACACGGCGGCGGCGGGATGGCCGAGCTCGCGGATCGCCTTGACGATCTCGGCGGTCAAGGCCGCACGCCCGACGGCGCGGTTGACGACGATCAGCGAGCGCCTGCCCTCGTTGCGCACCTGCTCGAGGGTCGGGGCCGTCGCCCACAGGTCGACCGGCGTCGGCTGCACCGGCACGCAGACGAGGTCGGCCGCCTCGATCGCCGGGCGCGATTCCGAGTCTGACTTCGGCGGCGTGTCGACGACGACGAAATCGTGATCACGCGCCAGCGACCGCGCTTCCCGGCGCGCCCCCCAGCCGCTGGCCGTGCGGAACACCAGCCCCGTGCCCGCTTCCCCCATCGACGCCTCGCGCCGCTCGAACCATTCTCCGAGGCTGCCCTGCGGATCGACGTCGAGGATGGCCACACTGTTGCCCGCCCTGAGCAGCGCCACCGCCAGGTGGGCCGCTATCGTCGTCTTGCCGGAGCCGCCCTTCTGCTGCGCGAACGTGATGATGCGTCCCATGGGAAACCGATCCTCAGTCGAGGTTGGAGCCTGTCATGCTCACAACACCAAAGGTGCCCAAAAAGCCCGAATGCAAGAGGCCGGCCGGCCGCTTTGCAAGCGTTTGCGGTGCACCTATACTCATCACATGACTCGCGGTGGCCCGGTGGAATGAAGAAGCGCGTAACTTTGAAGGATGTCGCCGAGGCGGTCGGCGTGCATGTCTCGACGGTGTCGCGGGCGCTCGACCCAAAGACGCGCCATCTCATCACCGCCGAGGTGGCCGAGCAGATTCTCAAGGTCTCGTCCGAGCTCGACTACCGCCAGAACGCGGCCGCCTATTCCCTGAAGACCAATCGCACCCGAACCATCGGCGTCGTCGTCCCCGACATCACCAATCCGGTGTTCCCGCCGATCATCCGCGGCATCGAGGACCGTCTCGCCGCCAGTGGCTATGTGGCGATCCTCGCCAACACCGACGGCAACCGCCGCCGTGAGGCGAGCATCACCCAGATGTTTCGTGCCCGCGGCGTCGACGGGCTCATTCTGGCGAGCGTCGAGCGCGATGATGACGCCATCACCCGGCTTTCCCAGGACGGCCTGCCGATCGTCACGGTGAACCGCCAGGTCGACGATCCCGGCATCTCCTCTGTCGTCAACGACGAGGACGCCGGCATGAAGCTGATCCTCGGCCACGTCTCCGGCCTCGGCCACCAGCACGTCGCCAACATCGCCGGCCCGCAGGCGCTGTCGACAGGCGCAACGCGCCTCATAGCCTTTCAGCACCACCGCGACCTGCTTGGCCTCGACGACGATCCGCGCCTCATCGCCGTGGCGAACGCCTTCAATGACGAGGAAGGCGTGCGCTGCGCCGAGGAGCTGTTGTCACGCGGCGTAGTGTTCACCGCCATCGTCTGCTCCAATGACCGTCTTGCCATAGGCGCCATCGCAGCGCTGCGCCGTCACGGCCTCTCCTGCCCCGACGACGTCTCGGTGACCGGCTACAACGACATGCCGATGGTCGACCGGTTGTTCCCCGCCCTCACCACCATCCGCGTGCAGCAGTACGACGCCGGCCACGAGGCGGCCGACATCCTGCTCGAGATGATCGAGACGCCACTGGAACTCCGCCGGCGCCGCCACGTCGTGCTGCCGGTGGACCTGATCGTGCGCGAATCGACCGCAGCACCCTCGAAGGCCCGCAGCCGCGCGCGACGCGCCCGCACGGCAGCCCGTGCCGCTGCACCCGACCCGGCAGCGATCCCCGCCGCCGAGTAGGCCCCGCGGCACAGTTGAGCAGGCACCGCTGAACAGGCTACGCTGACCGGTCCTGTCCGCGCCCTCAGTCCTGTCCACGCCCGTCGATGTCGGCGCGCGGGTCTCGCTCGATCTTCGCCGCGAATGGCTCGAAGGCCCGGTCCGACAGGGCGGCCGGCAGCAGGCGCGACAGTCGCGCACCGAGGGCCAGCAGGAACGGGAAGGCCACGACGGCGCGTTTGCGGGCGATGCCGCCGGCGATGATCCGCGCAGCCTTCTCGACCGGCATCTCGAACGGCTTGGAGCCCTTGTGGCGGGCCGACATCGGCGATGTCACGAAGCCGGGGCAGACGACGGTAACGGTGACCCCCGACGGCCGCAGCCAGCCGCGGATCGCCTCGCCATAGGCAATCAGCGCCGCCTTCGTCGCCGAATAGGTCGGCATCGCCGGATAGCCGCGCAGCCCGGCGACGGAGGCGACGATGACGATCTGGCCGTGCCGGCGTGCCCGCATCGCTTCGACGAGGCCCCCGACGGTGTCGATGGCACCGATCAGGTTCACCTCGATCAGCCGCCGCACGTCCTCATCGCGCTCCCGCGTCTTCTTCGGTCCGAGTCCGGCAGACACGCCCGCGTTGGCGATCAGCACATCGACTTCGCCGGCCGCGTCCACGGCGGCGAGCCAGGCGTGCAGAGTGGCGCGGTCGCGCACGTCGACAAGCGCCGTTTCGACGACGGCGCCCTTGGCGCTGCAGGCTGCCGCGACGTCCGCGAGCCGCGCCGCCTCGCGCCCGGCCAGGGCCAGACGTACGCCGGGACCTGCGAGTTCGGCGGCCAGCGCCGCGCCGATGCCGCTCGAGGCGCCGGTCAGCGCGATCGTGCGCAGCGCACCGCCATTCGGCGAGGCTCGGTCGCCGGGGGCTGCGTTCACCCGCGATCCCTGAGGATGCGGGCCTTGTCGCGGTTCCACGTCCGCTCTTTGTCCGCCTCGCGCTTGTCGTGCAGCTTCTTGCCCTTGGCCAGCCCGAGCTCGACCTTCGCCCGCCCCTTGTCGTTGAAGTAGAGCTTCAGCGGCACGACGGTCATGCCGTCGCGCTGGACCGCGCCGGCGAGCTTGCTCACCTGCTTGCGGTGCACGAGCAGCTTCCGCGGCCGCCGCGTCTCGTGGTTGAACTGGTTCGCCTGCAGGTATTCCGGGATGTAGGCGTTGTAGAGGAAGAGTTCGCCGCGGTGCTCCGCCGCGTAGGCGTCGGCGATGGTGCTCTTGCCGGCGCGCAGCGACTTCACCTCGGTGCCGGTCAGCATGATGCCGGCCTCGAGGGTGTCGAGGATCTCATAGTTGAAGCGCGCCTTGCGATTGTCGGCGACGACCTTGATCGGGCCGGTCGGCCCGCGGGGTGCATTCATCGCCGGTCCATCCTCAATTCAGTCCGGCGTGCTGCATCGCCGCGCGGACCTCGCCTTCGGCGGCCGCGGTCAGCGGCAGCATCGGCAGGCGCAGTTCGTTCTTCACCTTGCCCAACACCGACAGGCCGTACTTGGCTCCCGCCGGGCTCGGCTCGAGGAACATCGCCCGGTGCAGCGGCGTCAGCTTGTCGTTGAGCTCGAGCGCCGCCGCGTAGTTTCCCTGCAGGCAGGCCAATTGGAAGCGCGAGCACAGCCCCGGCGCGACGTTCGACGACACCGAGATGCAGCCGTGGCCGCCGTGCGCCATGTAGCCGAGCGCCGTGCCATCCTCGCCGGAGAGCTGGATGAAGTCCGGACCCATGGCGTGGCGCTGCAGGCTGACGCGGTCGATCTTCGCCGTCGCGTCCTTGACGCCCTTGATGTTGCGGCCGTCCTCGTAGAGGCGGGCCATCGTCTCGACGCTCATGTCGACGATCGAGCGCGGCGGGATATTGTAGATGATGATCGGGATGCCGATGGCGGCGTCGATGGCCATGTAGTGGCGATACAGGCCCTCCTGGCTCGGCTTGTTGTAGTAGGGCGTCACGACCAGCACGCCCTGCGCCCCCGCCGCCTCGGCATGGCGCGCGAGGTCGATCGCCTCGGCGGTGTTGTTCGAGCCGGCGCCGGCGATCACCGGGACGCGCCCGTTCGCCGCCTCGACGCACAGCGTCACGACGCGCTTGTGCTCGTCATGGCTGAGCGTCGGCGATTCGCCCGTGGTCCCGACCGGCACCAGGCCGTGGGTGCCCTCGGCGATCTGCCATTCGACGAAGTCGGTGAACGCCTTCTCGTCCACCTTGCCGTCGCGCATGGGCGTGACGAGCGCGGTGATCGAACCCTTGAACATGGCGTTTCTCCCGAGGAGCAATCATACCGGCACTCCTGGCCGGAAGCGGCGCGACAATAGTCGCCGCCCCTCCCCGCTTCAAGGACGGGTGCTGAGGTCGCGAATTCCCTCCCCGCCCACGCGGCGGGGTCCTCTCCGGCGGTCGCCGACCGAACTGTGACACACACCACAGCGCCGGGCGCATCGACCCTCGATTGTAGCGGGACGTCGCCATCGGATCAGCGGCGATTGTTGAGCCGGGAGATCTCGATGAACACGTCCATTGCCGCGCTGATCGTCGTCGCGGTCGCCTCGCCCCTGACGTCCTATGCCTCCGCTGCCTCTGCCGCCGAGATGCTCGGCCAGGGGGGCAAGCCCGCGGCGTTCGAATCCGCGCCGACCGCGAAGGGCGAGAGGAGCTTCTTCAAGACCGTCGTCCTCGAGTGTGGCGGGCCGAATTGCACCGGGACCTTCAAAGGCAAGGCCGGGCGCCTCACGACGATCACGGAGATTCAGTGCGCCGCCCAGTCGACCGGCCAGGCCCAGGGCGGCCAGGTGTCCATCAAGGCTGTGTTCCTGGAACTCCTGCCGATCGCTTCGCGGTCGACCGACGGCGCTGCCGAGCTCGCCATCGTCAAGACGCCGACGAACTTCGTCGTCGAGGGAGCCAAGTCGGCCGTTATCAGCTTCTTCTTCTTCGGCACCCCCAACCTCGTCACCTGCATCGTCAAGGGCACGTCGAAGCCGTCGTGAGCAGGTCGGCTGTCGGAAACGCTTTGTTCACCCTGACAAGGTCACAATTGCGCGGTTCGCCTGTCCTTCCGGCGTGCGGACCGCCCGTCCGGTCGCACTCGGTGGCGTGTCGCGCTATAATCTCGCGTGGGACGGGCTGAACTGGAGTGGGGACGCGGTCGGCATCGCCGGTACGCGCTAACGACGAGAGTTGTGATGCGAGCCTCGATGCGACGCCTGCGCCTTCCCGTTTCGACGATCGCCGCGCTGGCGGCGGCGAGCACTGTCTGGTCGCCCGTCTTCGCCGAGACGTCCGCGCTGGTGCCGCTGCCGAAGTCACGGCCCTTCCAGTCCGTCACCGGCGCAGCACCGGTCGATCTCGCCACCGCCTACGCGCCCTCGACCACCGAAGTCGACGCCATGATGGCGCCGTCGACGCCGGTGGCCCCGGGCACCGGCACCGGCCGGGCGATGCCGTCCGATGTCGCCGCCGGTGACCTCAAGGCGGCGATCAAGGCGGCCGATGCCGGCGATGGTCGCCGCGCCTACGCGATCCGCAACGGCCTGTCGAACGGCACGGACCGACGCATCGTCGACTGGTTGCTGATCCGCTCCGATAGTCCGTTCATGACATCGAACGCGATCACCACGTTTGCCCGCGAGGCGCCCGGCTGGCCGAGCCCGGAGACGATGCGCGCCCGCTCCGAATCGGCGCTCCTGCGCGAGAACCCGCCGGCCGGCACCGTCGTCGCGTTGTTTCGTGCCTCCCCGCCGGTGTCGATCGACGGCGCCCGCGTCTATGCCCGTGCGCTGGTGGCGTCGGGCGATCGCGGCACCGCGGCCGAAGTGATCCGTCGCGCCTGGCTCACCGAGAAGATGTCCGACGCACAGCAGGACGCGACGCTGAAGGAGTTCGGCAACCTCCTGACGCAGGCCGACCGCCGCCGTCGCGCCGAGATGCTGCTGTTCGACGACCGCTCGCGTCAGGCCGCCAAGCTGAAGCCGCTGTTGTCGGCCGGCGAGCGCGCCTATGTCGACGCTCACATCGCCACGAACCAGAAGTCGAAGGGCGTCGCCGCGGCGCTGAACGCCGTTCCCGCCAATGTGCGTGGCCTCGCGAGCTACAAGTTCATCCAGGCGCAGCATCTGCGCCGCCAGGAGAAGTACGCCGAGGCGGCGCAGGTGCTGCTGTCGGCCTCGCGCGACCCGGTCGTGCTGATCGACCCGGATGCCTGGTGGATCGAGCGCCGGCTCGTCTCGCGCGAGCTTCTCGACAAGGGTGACGCCGCCACCGCCTATAAGCTCGCCGCCACCCATTCTGCCACCGGCAACGTGCAGTTCATGGATGCCGAGTTCCACGCCGGCTGGTACGCCCTGCGCTTCCTGAAGGACCCGTCGCGGGCGATGGCGCATTTCAAACGCCTCGACCAGGTCGCCAAGACGCCGATCTCGAGCGCCCGCGCCGAATACTGGATGGGCCGCACTGCCGAGGCACAGGGCTCCGGCATGGCCTCGACCTTCTACAAGCAGGCGGCCGCCTACGGCATGACCTATTATGGTCAGCTGGCGCGCCAGAAGCTCGGCGCGTCCTCCGCCGGCGTCGGCGCACCGGCGAAGCCCTCCGGTGCCGACGCGGCCTCCTTCGAGGCGAACGACGTCGTCAAGGCGATCAAGCGTCTGATCGCCATCGGCGAGATGAACCGGGCCTGGCCGTTGTTCAAGTACCTCGCGGAGACGTTGCCGACGCCGGGGCAGGTGGCGCTGCTCGCCCAACTCGCCGAGCGCAACGGCTACCACCACTTCGCACTGAACGTCGCCAAGGAGGCGCAGAACCGCGGCCTGCCGGTCGCCGGCCTCGCCTTCCCGACCGCCGGCATCCCGGCGGCGGCGCGTGTGCCCGGTGGCATCGAGCGCCCGCTCGTCTACGCCATCGCGCGCCAGGAGAGCACCTTCAACGCCGGCGCCACCTCGCCGGTCGGCGCCCGCGGCCTGATGCAGATGATGCCGGCGACGGCCGCCGCCACCGCCAAGAAGTACGGCATCCCGTACGCGCCGGGGAAGATGAACGACGCCACCTACAATGCCACCCTTGGCGCCGCCCACCTCGACGAGCTCGTGGACAAATTCGACGGCTCCTATGTGAAGATCTTCGTCGCCTACAACGCCGGCCCCGGCCGCGTGAACCAGTGGGTGAAGCGCTACGGCGACCCGTCGGACCCCAGCGTCGACGTCGTCGACTGGGTCGAGCGCATCCCGTTCAGCGAGACGCGCAACTACGTGCAGCGCGTCATGGAGAACGTCACCGTCTATCGCGAGCGCCTCGGCACCGGCCGCCTCGCCGTCGAGCACGATCTGCGCGGCCGCCCGAACGGGTGAACGGGACCGGGTGCCGTTGCGGCACCCGGTCCGTCATCGATCGACGACTCGGCCTTACTCTCACCGTGAAGCTCCGGCACTGCGGCGCGCGGCTTGCGCAGCCGCTCCGCTTGCGCCACACCGTGGCGCCGCTGCACGAGTGACCCGATGACCGAGACCGCCCTCGCCTCCCCGCCCGCCGCCGACACCGTTGCGGGGCCTGCGCCGAAGATCAGCTTCGTCAGCCTCGGCTGCCCGAAGGCGCTGGTCGATTCCGAGCGCATCCTGACGCAGCTCCGGGCCGAGGGCTACGAGATCACCAAGAGCCACTCGGGTGCCGACGTCGTCGTCGTCAATACCTGTGGCTTCCTCGACAGCGCCAAGGCGGAATCGCTGGACGCCATCGGCTCGGCGCTCGCCGAGAACGGCCGCGTCATCGTCACCGGCTGCATGGGGGCGAGGCCGGAGGACATCACGTCCGCCCACCCCGGCGTGCTCGCCGTCACCGGCCCGCAGCAGTACGAGAGCGTGGTGGAGGCGGTGCACCGCGCCGTGCCGCCGGCGCACGACCCGTTCCTCGACCTCGTGCCGCCACAGGGCATCAAGCTGACGCCGCGCCACTACGCCTACCTGAAGATCTCCGAGGGCTGCTCCAACCGCTGCTCGTTCTGCATCATCCCGTCCCTGCGCGGCGACCTGAAGAGCCGGCCGATCGCCGACGTGCTGCGCGAGGCGGAGAAGCTCGTGAAGGCGGGGGTGAAGGAGCTCCTCGTCATCAGCCAGGACACGTCGGCCTACGGCGTCGACATCAAGTACGCGACGAGCCTCTGGAAGGAGCGCGAGGTGCGCGCGAAATTCCTCGATCTCGCCCGCGAGCTCGGCGAGTTCGGCGTCTGGGTGCGGCTGCACTACGTCTACCCTTACCCGCACGTCGACGAGGTCATCCCGCTGATGGCCGAGGGCAAGGTGCTGCCCTATCTCGACATTCCCTTCCAGCACGCCGCCCCGTCGGTGCTGAAGGCAATGCGCCGGCCGGCGCACCAGGAAAAGACTCTCGCCCGCATCCGCCGCTGGCGCGAGATGGCGCCTGACCTCGCCATCCGCTCGACCTTCATCGTCGGCTTCCCCGGCGAGACCGAGGCCGACTTCGAGGAACTGCTGGGCTTCCTGGACGAGGCGTCGCTCGATCGCGTCGGCTGCTTCAAGTACGAGGCGGTCGCTGGCGCCACCGCCAACGCGCTCCCGGGCGCGGTGCCCGAGGAGGTCAAGGCCGAGCGCTGGCACCGCTTCATGGCGCGCCAGCAGACCGTCAGCGCCCGCCGCCTGAAGGGGCGCGTCGGCCGGCGGGTGAAGGTCCTCGTCGACGCGTCGAACGGCCTTACCGCCACCGGCCGCGGCCCCTGGGACGCACCGGAGATCGATGGCACCATCCGCCTCACGGGACGCCGCCCGATCCGCGCCGGCGAGTTCGTCACCGCGAAGATCGACCGGGCGGATGCGTATGACCTGTACGGGACGGTGGTGGGGTGAGGCGCCAGGTTTAGCGGCCGAGGCGCATCAGATTGACAAAGTCGTTGTAAGTCAAACGCTTATCGATAATGCCTTGGATGAGCCGGTCGCAAGTCAGTGTCATCGCGGCTCCGTCCTTCACATTCAGGAAGACCGCAAAGATCCTGGGCGCGCTTGGACCGAGGGCTTTGAACTCCTTGTGGCATTCGGCACGCATTTTTTCTCGGAAGCTCTTGTCCTCGGTCAAGCTGACACGCAACTGGTCATACTGGCCGGCTGTCGGCATTTTTCAATTGCAGGCAGCCAAGACCACCACCAGAGCCGAGAACACCAATAGCTTGCTCGTTCGCATCCCACACCGACCCTGAAGGTACGCCGCTCTCAATCAGCGGCGGCAACCTAGAGTCGTTGCCGGCCGGCATCAAGGGCCGAATGCCCTATCACCGCCGCAGCAACAACTCCCCCAGCGTCAGCGCCACCACCTTCGTCGCTGCCTCTAGGTCGGAGAGCTCGAGGTGCTCGTCGGCGCCGTGGGCGTTGGCTTCCAGGATCGAGCGCGGGCCGGCACCGTAGAGCACGGTCGGAATGCCGGCGGCGGCGTAGTGGCGGGCGTCGGTGTAGAGCGGCACGCCCGTCGGGTGGACGGGCACGCCGAGGATGGCGGCGGCGTTGCGGGTGAGCGGCTCGACGAGGCGCTCGACGCCTGGCAGCGGCTTCAAGGGTTCCGCCAGCATGATGCGCCGGCACTCCACCTCGGCGCCCGTTGCCGGCGCAGCCGCCTCGATCAGGGCGATCAGCGCCGCCTCCACCGCCTCGCCGTTCTCCTCCGGGATCAGCCGCCGGTCGAGGCGCAGCGACACCCGGTCCGGCACGACGTTTGTGTTGATGCCACCCGAGATCAGCCCGATGGTGATCTGCGGCGAGCCGATGCCGGTCTCGGCGCTAACGATGCCGGCAAGCCGCTTCCGCTCGCCATAGATTGCCGCCAGGATCGGCACCGTCGCCTCGAGCGCGTCGATGCCGGTGTGCGGCATCGCCGCGTGCGCCTGTCGGCCGCGCACGACGACCTCGAGGTGCAGACAGCCGTTGTGGGCGACGGTGACGGCGTAGGAGAAGCCGGCCGACAGCGCGAGGTCCGGCTTCGAGACGCCCTGCATCAGCAGCCACTGCGGCCCGACGAAGCCGCCGGCCTCCTCGTCATAGGTGAGATGCAGCTCGATCGTGCCGGACAGCGCCGCCCCCCGCTCCTCCGCCGCCATCAACGCCTTGAGGGCGAAGGCGTAGGTGGCGAAGTCCGACTTCGAGACGGCAGCGCCACGGCCGTAGAGCGCGCCGCCGCGGATGATTGCGCCATAAGGATCGACGCTCCAGCCGTCGCCCGGCGGCACCACGTCGCCGTGGGCGTTGAGCGCAATCGTCGGGCCGGCGCCGTCGCCGAAGCGGTGGCGGACGACGAGGTTGACGACGCTCTTCATCCCGTGCGGCCGCAGGAAGGCCTCCGGCACCGGGTGGCGCTCGACGGTGAAGCCGAGGTCTTCCAGCAGGCTCGCCGCCGCCTCGCCGGCCTCGGCGCAATCGCCGGGCGGGTTGTCGGTCGGCAGCCGGACGATCTCCTGCAGGAACGCCACTTCCGCCTCGAACGACGCGTCGATCGCGGCGAGGATGGCCTCGTCCAGGACGACGCTCGGCAACTCCTGTTGCGGGTGGGTCATCGGCGTTCCCTCTCCTTCTCGGCGAGCCCTTCCACCGCGCGCACAAGTGCTGCGACGGCGAGCCCGATGTCCGCCGGCGAGGCGTACTCGGCCGGATTGTGACTGACGCCGCCGCGGCAGCGCACGAAGATCATGCCGATGTCCGTCAGCATCGCCATCGCCTGGCCGTCGTGGCCGGCGCCCGACATCAGCCGCCGCGGCAGCAGGCCGAGGGCGGCGACGGCGTCGGACAGAACGTCGACGATCGCCGGCGTGCACGGCGCGGTGTCGCGGTCGTGGGTGACGGCGATGTCGATACCGACGCCGCGGCGCGCGGCGATCTCCGCGGCCGCTGCCGCAATCGCCGCCATCGCGTCGCGTCTGGGCGGATCGGACGAAGCCCGGACGTCGAGGCTGAGCTCGACGGCGCCGGGCACGACGTTGACGGCACCCGGCCGCACCGCCATGCGGCCGACGGTTGCGACGAGATCGCTCGCAGCACCGGCATGGCCGATGCGCTCGACGGCGAGCACCAGTTCGCTCGCCGCTGCAAGCGCGTCCAGGCGCAGCCCCATCGGCACCGTGCCGGCATGGCCGGCCTCGCCGCTGATGGTGATGACGGCCCGCGTCGCCCCGGCGATGGCGGTGACGACGCCGAGCGCCAGGCCCTCGCGCTCCAGCACCGGCCCCTGCTCGATGTGGACCTCGAGGTAGCCGACGGCATCCTCCGCAGCGATGCGCGCCGCGGCGACCGCCTCGGGGTCGCAGCCGTAGGTGGCGAGTGCCGCCCGCACGCTGACGTCATAGGCGTCCGTGCGGTCGAGATCGGCGGGATCGAGGATGCCGGCGACCGCCGAGGAGCCGAGGAGCGTCGTCGGAAAGCGCACGCCCTCCTCGTCGCCGAAGGCGCAGACTTCGATGGCAAACGGCAGGGCCGCACCGCTGCGGCGAAGCTCGTCCGCCGCGACGATTCCGGCAACGACGCCCAAGGGACCGTCGAAGCGGCCGGCGTCGATGATGGTGTCGATGTGCGAGCCGAGGATCAGCGTCCGCCGCGTGCCGCTGGCGGCCTCCCATCGGCCGCGCACGGTGGCGAGGGCGTCCTCGCGGACGGCGAGCCCGGCTGCGCGCATCCAGACGGCGACGAGATCGGCGGCACGGCGGTGCTCCGGCGTCAGGTAGAGCCGCGTCAGCCGGTCCGGCTCGGCGCTGATCCAGGCGAGCTCGGCGAGCATGGCGTCCGCACGGGCGCCGAGGGCGGCCGGATCGAGGGGGATCACGGCTGCACCCGGTCTTCCAGGCGGAAGCGGAAGATGCGCTTCACCTGGGCGAGCGCCGTCGCGCGCTCGACGTCCGGCGTGTTGCCGATGCGCGCCTCGAAGGCGGCCAGGATGTGGTGCTTGGTGGCCCCCTTCACGGCGAGGATGAACGGATGGCCGAAGCGTGCCTTGTAGCGGTCGTTGAGGTCGAGGAAGCGGGCGTGCTCGGCAGCCGTCAGCCGGTCGAGGCCGGCGCCGGCCTGCTCGCGCTTCGAATCGTCGGCGATGGTCCCGGCGATGGCGGCGCGCCCGGCGAGGTCCGGATGGGCGTTGAGGAGGGCCAGTTGCGCCGCCGCGTCGGCTGCGTCGACGGCGGCGGCGAAGGCGGCGATCATCGCCTCGCGGTCGGCGAACGGCCGCAGCAGCGCCGCCCGCTCGGCCACCCACGGCGAGTGCTCGGCGACGTCGCCGAAGCGCGCGACGAAGGCGGCGCCATCCAGCGCGTTGACGGCGGTGATCGCGAGCGGGCCGCCGGCCACGGGTGTCTCGGAAGGGGAAGGGTCGGCCAAAAGTCGGTTCCGTCGATCGGGCTGCGGCCAGACCTTACTGCGCCGCGATCCATGCGCCCAGTTCCTGCCGCTCCGCCGGCGTCATGCCGGTCTCGTTGCCGAGGGGCATGGCATTCGACTGGACGGCCTGGGCGTTCACCGCCTGAGCGTAGCGCCTGAGATCGGCGACGTCGTCCAATACCACGCCCTTCGGCGGCTCCGTAAAGCCCTCGTGCGTCGGCCGGGCGGCGTGGCAGACGGTGCAGTGCGTTGCGACGATCGCCATCGCCTGCGCGTCCGTGACGGCGGCGCCGTCGGTGGCTGCGGTCCGGGGCGCCGTCGCCACGACGAGAGCGACGAGGGCCACCACCGTCACCGGCAGCACCCAGGCGATCTTCGCAAAATGATCTCCGGCCTCGTGGCGGTTGATGAAGTGGCGGACCGAACCGCCGGCGACGACGACGAGGGCGACGACGAGCCAGGCGTGCGGGTGGCCGGTGAGCAGCGGATAATGGTTCGATACCATCATCAGCAGCACCGGCAGCGTCAGGTAGTTGTTGTGCAGCGAGCGCTGCTTGCCGGTCTGGCCGAGCGCCGGGTCGGGCGCCTCTCCGGCGATCAGCGAGGCGACGACCTTTCGCTGGTTCGGGATGATCACCCCGAAGACGTTGATCGCCATGATCGTGCCGATGAAGGCGCCGACGTGCAGCAAGGCCGCGCGGCCCGAGAACACGTGACTGTAGAGATAAGCGGCCGCGAGGATCAGCGCGAACACGGAAAGCGCCAGCAGCGCCGTGTGGCGGACGAGCCAGGAGCGGCAGAGGCGGTCGTAGATCAGCCAGCCGCCGGCGAGCGAGAAGAGCGAGATCAGCACCGCCTCGCCCGGCGTCATCTCCAGAACGGCCGGGTCGATCAGGTACTGGCGGGCGTTCCAGTAGTACTGCACCACCATCAGCGCCAGGCCGGTCAGCAGCGTCAGATAGGCGTCCCAGCGGTACCAGATCAGCTCCGGCGGCAGCGTCTTGGGGGCGACGAGGTATTTTTCGACCTGGTAGAAGCCGCCGCCGTGCACCTGCCAGGCGGTGCCGTAGACGCCGTCCGCCATGCCCTCGCGCTTGCGCAGCTTGAAGTCGAGGGCGATGAAGTAGAACGACGTGCCGATCCAGCCGATGCCGACGACGAGGTGCGCCCAGCGGGCGAGCAGGTTCAGCCAGTCGGCGAGGAAGGCGGTCATCGGCGGGTCCGGCGCGGGCCGCGGGCGGCGGCGGGTGTCTCATGGTCGAGGGGCGGCGCTAGCGGAGAGGCGGTGGACAGCGCAGCGTGGCGCACGGCCTCGTCGGCGACGAGAAGCTCGGCTGCGGTCATCGCGGCGATCGCCGCGGGCTCTTTTGACGTGACCCCTCCGATCGCGCCGATCGGGCAGACGAGCGCGGCGATCGCCGCCTCGTCGTGGCCGGCGGCGCGCAGTTGGCTCTCGAAACGGGCGCGCTTCGTCGGGCTGCCGATGACGCCAACATAGGGAAAGCGCCCCGCCTTCAGCGCCGCTGCGACGACCGCGAGGTCGAGCGGGTGCGAGTGCGTCATCCCCAGCACGAAGGCGCCGTCTGGCGCCGCCGTCAGCACGGCTTCGGGGTCGGCCTCGCCGGAGAGCGTCACAGTGCCCGGCACATGGCGGGGGAACGCCTCCGGGCGCGCGTCGACCCAGGTCACCGCGAACGGCAGCGGCGCCAGCGCCATGACGAGGGCGCGACCGACATGGCCGGCGCCGAACAGCAGGAGCGGCCGGCGTTCGTCGCCGAAGCGCTCGCGGATCGTGCCGTCGGGGTCGGTAGAGAAGTGTTCGGATGCGGCCATAACCCGTGGGGAAACACTCGACGCGAACCCTCTCCCCGCAGGGGGGAGAGCCTGCCCCGGACTTGATCCGGGGTGGCCCGGCAAAGCCGGGTCGGAGGGGGCCCGGCCGCGCAGGCGGCCGGGTGCCACGAGCGGAGCTTCCAGTTCGAACTGACGGGCCCCACCCTGCCGCGCTGTTCGCGGCGTCCCTCCCCCTGTCAGGGGAGGGTAAGGCATCGCGCTCGTGGCGACGGCTTCATCCATAGAGGCAGCGCCCGTCAAACTGGTGTTTTCGGGCATCACAGCGACGCGTCGCACCACCCGCCCGTCGTCACCGACATGCCCGACCATCTCGAACACCCCCGCCGCCTCCCGCACGGCCAGCGCGGCGACGGCCTCCCGGTCGCCCACATCGAACGTCTCGAACAGCAGCTCCACTCGGCCGCCGCAGCACTGGCCGAGTTCCGGGCCGAGCGCGAACCGACGCCGCACACCGCGGACCACCCCGCCGCGGGCGAGTTCCGCCGTCGCCTCGGCGATCGCCCGCCATTCGAGCGTGCCGCCGCCGATTGTGCCGGAGAAGCGCCCGTCCGGCCGCACCATGAGCCGCGCCCCGGCTTCGCGCGGGGCGGAGCCGCGGACGGCGGCGACGGTGACGAGGGCGCAGCGGCCCGCCGCCTCGATCGCCTCCGCTATCGCCCCCCACACCCGCATCGCCGCCCTCAGCCCGTGAGCGCCAAAACGGCGCGGCGGATCGCCTCCGGCGTTGCCGGCGCGTCGAGCGGCGGCACGACGCCGGGCTTCAGGCTGGCGAGCGCCCGGGTGATCGCCGAGAACACCGAGACCGGCAGCATCAGCGGCGGCTCGCCGACCGCCTTCGACTTGAAGATCGTGTCCTCCGGATTGCCGCCACCCTCGTAGAGCGACACGCGGAAGTCCGCCGGCACGTCGGTCGCCGTCGGGATCTTGTAGGTCGACGGCGCGTGCGTGCGCAGCCGCCCTTCCTTGTCGAAGACGAGTTCCTCGGCCGTCAGCCAGCCCATGCCCTGCACGAAGCCGCCCTCGATCTGGCCGATGTCGATCGCCGGGTTGAGCGAGGCGCCGCAGTCGTGCAGCACGTCGACCCGGTCGACGCGCATCTCGCCGGTCAACGTGTCGATCGTCACTTCCGAGCAGGCGGCGCCATAGGCGAAGTAGAGGAACGGCCGGCCGGTGGCGTTGGCGCGATCCCAGTGGATCTTCGGCGTCGCATAGAAGCCGGACGACGACAGCGAGATTCGGGCGAGGTTGGCGAGGCGCGCCACCTCGCCGAACAGCCGCCGCTCGTTGCCGGCGACGACGTGACCGTCCTCGAAGCGCACCGCCTCGGGCGTGCCGCCCCAAGTCTCCGCCGCAAAGGCGGCGAGGCGGCCGCGGATCGTCTCGGCGGCGATCTTCGCCGCCATGCCGTTGAGGTCGGTGCCCGACGAGGCCGCCGTCGGCGCGGTGTTCGGCACCTTCGCCGTGGTGGTGGCGGTGACGCGCACCTGGTCGAGCGCCACGCCGAACACCTCGGCCACCACCTGCGCTACCTTCACGAACAGCCCCTGCCCCATCTCGGTGCCGCCGTGATTGAGATGGATCGAGCCATCCAGATAGACGTGCACCAGCGCGCCGGCCTGGTTGAGGTGGATGAGCGTGAACGAGATGCCGAACTTCACCGGCGTCAGCGCGATGCCCTTCTTGAGGATCGGGCTTTCCACATTGAAGGCGTCGATCGCGGCCACACGGGCGCGGTAGTCGCTCGACGCCTCGAGCGCGGTGATGAGCTCCGGCAGGATGTTATGCTCGACGGTCTGGCCGTAGGGCGTCACATCGCGGCCGGCGCCGTAGAGGTTGGCGAGGCGCACGTCGAGCGGGTCGCGGCCGGTGGCGATGGCGATCGCGTCCATCACCCGCTCGATGCCGACGACGCCCTGCGGGCCACCGAAACCGCGGAAGGCGGTGTTGGAGACGGTGTCGGTGCGGAGCCGCCGGCTGGCGATCCGCACCACCGGCAGGAAATAGGCGTTGTCGGCATGGAACATCGCCCGGTCGCAGATGCCGAGCGACAGGTCGCGCGAGTGGCCGCAGCGGGCGTACTGATCCATCGCGATGGCGGTGAGCCGCCCGTCCGGCTCGATGGCGGCGCGCCAGTCGATGCGGAAGTCGTGGCGCTTGCCGGTCATCATCATGTCGTCGTCGCGGTCGAGCCGCAGCTTGGCCGGCCGACCGGTCACGTGTGCCGCGAGCGCGGCCATCGCCGCCCACTGCGTCGCCTGGCTCTCCTTGCCGCCGAAGCCGCCGCCCATCCGCCGCACTTCGGCGACGACGTAGGCCGCCGGCACGCCGAGCACGTTGGCGACGAGGTGCTGCACTTCCGTCGGGTGCTGGGTGGAGGACAGAACGCTGATCTCGCCGCCCTCCCCCGGCGTCGCCAGCGCCACCTGGCCTTCGAGGTAGAAGTGCTCCTGCCCACCGATGCGGATGGAGCCAGCGACGACCTCCGGTGCCGCGGCAAGGTCGGCGTCGACGTCGCCGCGCACAAAGGCATAGGGCGGCAGCAGGTCGTCGCGACCGCTCGCGAGCGCCTCGTCGATGGTGACGACCGGCGTCTCCTCGGCCACCTCGATGCGGCCGAGGCGAGCGGCGCGGCGGGCCGCCTCGCGCGTCTCGGCGACGACGGCGAACACCGGCTGGCCGTGGAAGCGGATGACGCCGTCGGCCAGCACCGGCTCGTCATGCGAGTGCGCCGGGGAGACGTCGTTGAGGCCCGGCACGTCGTCCTTGGTCAGCACCGCGACGACGCCCGGCGCGGCGCGGACGGCGGCGAGGTCGACCGACAGGATGGTTCCCCGCGCGGCCTTCGCGTAGCCCGGGACGACGTGCAGCGTGCCGGCGGGCTCGCGGACGTCGTCGATGTAGAAGGCGGCGCCGGCGACGTGCTTCTCAGCGCTGTCGTGCGGCGCCGGGCGGCGGGCGACCTTCAGCGGCGGCGTCGCCGCAGCGGCTTCGTCGACGGGATCAGGCAGCGGGCGCAACGGCGGCCTCCCGCAGTCCGAAGACGCGCGTGGCGGAGGTGGGCGTTCCGGCCGCCTCGATCAGCGCCTTCACGACGAGCGAGCCGGCGACGTCGAGGCGATAGGCGGCAGAGGCGCGCATGTCGTCGAGGGGCTGGAAGTCCTGGCCGAGGCCCGCTCGGACGGCGCGGGGCAACGCCGGGTCGCCGAGCCGCGCGCCGGTCAGCACCGCCTCGGCCGCCTCGGCCCGCTTCGGCACGCCGGCCATGCCGCCGAAGGCCACGCGGGCGCTGGCGACGCGGTCGCCATCGAGTGTCAGCCGGATCGCCGCCATCACGGCGGAGATGTCCTGGTCGAAGCGCTTGCTGATCTTGTAGCAGCGGAACACGTCCGCCGGCCCGAGCCGCGGCACCTCGACGGCGACGACGACCTCGCCGGGCACGCGGTCCTGGCGGCCGTAGGCGAGGAAGAAGTCCTCCAGCGGCAGGCGGCGGACGGTGTCGCCCCGGCGGAGTTCGAGCGTCGCGCCGAGCGCGATCAGCGCCGGCGGCGTGTCGCCGATCGGCGAGCCGTTGGCGATGTTGCCGCCGATTGTGCCGGAGACCCGCACCTGCTTCGAGCCGATGCGGCGCCAGAGCGTGCCGAGATCCGGGTCGATCGCGGCGACGGCGGTGGCGGCGGCGTCGTAGGTGGCGGTTGCACCGATGCGGACGCCGGCCGCCGTTTCCTCGATCGCATCGAGCCCGGCGACGCGGCCGAGCCAGACGATCTTCGGCAGATCGCGCAGCTGCTTCGTCACCCACAGGCCGACGTCGGTGGCGCCCGCGACGATGGTCGCGTCCGGGTGCTCGGCCAGCAGCCGGCAGAGCGCGTCGAGCGAGGCCGGCGCGGCGAAGAAGCGGGTCGCGTCGCCGACGACGAGGTCGGCGCCGTCGCAGAGTGCCGCGAGGCGGGCGGTGGTTTCGCCGGCACGGGCCGCGAAGCCGTCGGCGGGCGCGCCCGCGCAGCTCGTCAGCGCCGCATCGACGATCGGCCGGTAGCCGGTGCAGCGGCAGAGGTTGCCGGCGATCCAGTCGCAGACGGTGTCACGGTCGGCGGCGACGCCGGACTGGTAAAGCGTGAACAGCGACATCACGAAGCCCGGCGTGCAGAAGCCGCACTGCGAGCCGTGCAGGTCGACCATCGCCCGCTGCACCGGGTGCAGGCCGCCGCCGTCGGCGAGATCCTCCACCGTGACGACCTCGGCGCCGTCGATCATGCCGAGCAGCTGGATGCAGGCGTTCACCGGCTCATAGACGAGCCGGCCGCCTCGTATGCGGCCGAGCGCCACGGTGCAGGCGCCGCAGTCGCCCTCGTTGCAGCCCTCCTTCGTGCCGACGCTCCCCTCAGCGAGGCGGAGGTGGTCGAGGAGCGTCGTCGTAGGGCCGACGTCAGCCAACTCGACGACGCGGCCTTTCCTGCTGAATTGCAAGTTCTTGCGCGTCATCGTTCAGCTGCCACGGTAAGTCGAGTAGCCGAACGGCGAGAGCAGCAGCGGCACGTGGTAGTGGCTGTCCTCGGCGATGCCGAACCGGATGGGGATGTCGCCGAGGAAAAGCGGCTCAGCGAGCGGCGCAGTCGCGGACGCGCGCAGGTAGTCGCCGGCGCGGAAGACCAGTTCATAGGTGCCGGTGCGGAAGGCCTCACCCTCGAGCGCCGGGCGATCGAGGCGGCCGTCGGCATTCGTGACGGCGGTCGAGAGGTGCTCGCGGCCACCGGCCACGATCCTCCACAATTCCACCGTCAAGCCCGCTGCCGGCTTGCCGAGCGCGGTATCGAGGACGTGCGTGGTCAGGCGACCCAAGGGCGACCTCCGCTTCGCGAACGCCGGCTGAGCCGGAACGACGAAGCTTTGAGCATGGCGCCCGACTATGCAATGCGACGAAGAGCGAGGCTAGGCCGGTACGGTGGCGGGTCCTCAGACCGTTGAGTGGTTGAACCGGCTCGACGGGGATTCCCCCTGCCGGAATGTTTGTGATTCCCTCGGCTTCCACGGTTGTGGAGGCGGTCATGGGAACGTCGCTGAAGATCCAGGAAGACAACTCGTCGGGCGAGTTGCGGCGGCTGGCGCGGCGGGAGCGCGGTCGGAAGGCGGCGCGGCTCTATGCCATCGCCAACGCCCTTGATGGGCTGAGCCGGGCCGAGGCGGCACGGCTCGCCGGGATGGAGCGCCAGGCGCTGCAGGACGCGGTGCTGCGCTTCAACGCGGAGGGACCGGACGGCCTCGCCGACCGGCCCAAGGGCCACCGCGAGCGTCTCCTGACGGCGGACGAGGAGGCGGCGCTATCGGCGCGGGTGCTGCGCGGACCCGATCCGCAGGTCGACGGGGTCTGCGCCTTCACGCGGCCGGACCTCCGCCGGCGGTTCGAGGGCGAGTTCGGCAAGACCGACCACCCGTCCAGCCTGACGCGGGTGCTGCACAGGCTCGGCTTCTCACGCCAGAAGGCGCGGCCTGTGCATCCCCAGAGCGACGGGGAGGCGCAGCAGCCATGCCAGGCGGCAGCTCATCGCCGAGCCAGATCGGATCCGAGCGCTCTGCTCCTACCCATGGAACACAAAGGTCGCTTGATAGACTCAGCGGTATGAGGCTCCGGCCCTCAGGCGGCGACCTCGACGGCCGCCCCTTCGACCGAGGCGGCACCCTCGTCCGCCCCGGGCGCCGGCCGCAGCGCCGCCAGCGCCTGCTCGATCACCTCGAGGCCGGCACCGCGCCGCACCGATTCGACCGTCAGGATGCGCCGGAAGGTCCGCGCCCCCGGCCGGCCTGAGAACAGCCCGATCATCGGCCGCACCATCGGCGCGAGCGGCGCGCCGCGCGCAAGGTTTTCCGCGACATAGTCGCAATAATCCGCCACCGCCGCGGCGACGTCGCGGACGTCTGCCGCCTCGCCATAAATCTCCGCGTCGACGCCGGCGAGCAGGTCGGGATTGTGGTAGGCGGCGCGGCCCAGCATGACGCCGTCGACGAAGGCGAGCTCGGCCTTGGCGTCGGCGAGCGTCGGCAATCCGCCGTTCAGTCCGACGAAGGTCCCCGGCAGCCGCGCCTTCAGCCGCCGCACCCGTCCATAGTCGAGCGGTGGCACGGTGCGGTTCTGCTTCGGCGACAGGCCGGACAGCCAGGCCTTGCGCGCATGCACCCAGATCGCGTCGGTCCCGGCCGCCACGACGGCATCCGCGAGCGCGTCGAGCGCCAGCTCCGGGTCCTGGTCGTCGATGCCGATGCGGCACTTGACGGTGACGGGGATGGCGACCGCCGCCTTCATCGCCGCGACGCAGTCGCCGACGAGCACCGGCTCCGCCATCAGGCAGGCACCGAAGCGGCCGTCGCGCACCCGGTCGGACGGGCAGCCGACATTGAGGTTGATTTCGTCGTAGCCGAAGTCCGCGCCGATCCGTGCCGCTTGCGTGAGGATCGCCGGGTCGGACCCGCCGAGCTGCAACGCGACGGGATGCTCGACCGCCGAAAAGCCGATCAGCCGCTCGCGGTCGCCGTGCACCACCGCGAGCGCCGTCACCATCTCCGTGTAGAGCAACGCGCGCGCCGACAGCGCCCGGTGCAGCACCCGACAATGCCGATCCGTCCAGTCCATCATCGGTGCAACGGCGAACACCGGGGCGTCGAAATACGGCACTTTGTCCGCTCTCCTGGGACTTTAATGTGGGCGCGCATCCGCAGACCTCGCCCCAGCTGGCTTTACCCGGTGGGACCACCATAGCGCCACGGCAGAAAAACGGCATGGTGCTGCGATGATGAGCGACTGCGGCGGGCCGCGACGGTGGAACCAATGCGGTCGCACGGCGTTCAGCCGACGGCCGGTGCTCCGTTCCAGCCGCGGCCGGCGCAAATCTCAGATCACGGCTCCAAGACATCGGCACGGTTGACGTGGATCAACGACCACGGGCAAGGCGCGTGTCTTTCTCACGCCATCGCGCCGCGAGCCACCACCTTCCCTGGTGGTTCTGCGACAGCATTCGGAAGTTGTTCGTGAGCCGGCATACTATAGGCCCTCTGATTTTCATTGTGTCGAACGAAACGACTTTATAGCGTCGAGGCTGGTCCGCCTGTGGCGCATCCTGCGAGGATCGATATGACAATGACGCTGTCTGATTCCGAGCGCTCGGCTCTCGACGCCTACTGGCGGGCCGCCAACTATCTGTCGGTCGGCCAAATCTATTTGCTCGACAACCCGCTTCTGCGCGAGCCGCTCAACCAGGATCACATCAAGCGCCGGCTGCTCGGCCACTGGGGCACGACGCCCGGCCTGAATTTCATCTACGCCCACCTCAACCGCGTCATCAAACGCGACGACCTCGACATGATCTACATCACCGGCCCCGGCCACGGCGGCCCGGCTCTGGTGGCGAACGCCTACCTCGAGCGCACCTACAGCGAGGTCTACCCGAACATCTCCGAGGACGAGGAAGGTCTGCAGCGCCTCTTCAAGCAGTTCTCCTTTCCCGGCGGCATCCCGAGCCACGTAGCGCCCGAGACGCCCGGCTCGATGCACGAGGGTGGTGAACTCGGCTACGCGCTCTCGCACGCTTATGGCGCCGCCTTCGACAACCCGGACCTGGTCGTCGCCTGCGTCATCGGTGACGGCGAGGCCGAAACCGGCGCGCTCGCCACCAGCTGGCACTCCAACAAATTCCTCAATCCCGTCTCCGACGGCGTCGTGCTGCCGATCCTCCACCTCAATGGCTACAAGATCGCCAACCCGACCGTGCTCGCCCGCATCAGCCACGAGGAGCTCGACCAGCTCTTCCGCGGCTACGGCTACACCCCCTATTTCGTCGAGGGCCATGATCCTGCGGTGATGCATGAGAAGATGGCCTCGACCCTCGACGCCGTCTTCGCCGACATCCGCCGCATCAAGGAGGATGCCGCAGCGAACGGCTTCACCGGCCGCCCGCGCTGGCCGATGATCGTCCTGCGCTCGCCGAAGGGCTGGACCTGCCCGCCGGAGATCGACGGCAAGCGCACCGAGGACTACTGGCGCTCGCACCAGGTGCCGATGGGCGAGATGCACGGCAACCCGGAGCACGTGCGCATCCTCGAAGGCTGGATGAAGTCCTACCGGCCGGAAGAGCTCTTCGACGAGACGGGACGCCTGAAGCCGGAGATCGCCGCGCTGGCGCCCACCGGCCATCGCCGCATGAGCGACAACCCCCACACCAATGGCGGCCTGCTGCTGCGTGACCTGCGCATGCCGGACTTCCGCGACTACGCCGTCGACGTCCCATCGCCAGGCGCCACCGTGGCGGAATCGACCCGCGTCATGGGCACCTTCCTGCGCGACGTCATGGCGCTCAACGCCGAGGCGCGCAATTTCCGCCTGTTCAGCCCCGACGAGAACAACTCCAACCGCTGGCAGGACGTGCTCGAGGTCACAAACCGCGCCTGGGTCGCCGACACCGAGCCCTATGACGACCATCTGGCGCCGGACGGCCGCGTCATGGAGATGCTGTCGGAGCACCAGTGCCAGGGCTGGCTGGAGGGCTACCTCCTCACCGGCCGGCACGGCTTCTTCTCCTGCTACGAGGCGTTCATCCACATCGTCGACTCGATGTTCAACCAGCACGCCAAGTGGCTGAAGGTCTGCAACGAGATCCCCTGGCGCCGGCCGATCGGCTCGCTGAACTACCTGTTGTCGAGCCACGTCTGGCGCCAGGACCACAACGGCTTCAGCCACCAGGACCCGGGCTTCATCGACCACGTCATCAACAAGAAGGCAGAGATCGTCCGCGTCTACCTGCCGCCGGATGCGAACTGCCTGCTGTCCGTCACCGACCACTGCCTGCGCAGCCGCAACTACGTCAACGTCGTCGTCGCCGGCAAGCAGCCGGCGCCGCAGTGGCTGACGATGGAGGAGGCCGTCCGGCACTGCACCGCCGGCCTCGGCATCTGGGAGTGGGCGAGCAACGACAAGGGCTCGGAGCCCGACGTCGTCATGGCGTGCTGCGGCGACGTGCCGACACTCGAGACGCTCGCCGCCGTCGACCTGCTGCGCCAGTACGTGCCGGATCTCAAGGTGCGCGTCATCAACGTCGTCAACCTGATGAAGCTGCAGCCGGCCTCCGAGCATCCGCACGGCCTCAACGACCGCGACTTCGACGCCCTGTTCACCACCGACAAGCCGATCGTCTTCGCCTTCCACGGCTACCCGTGGCTGATCCACCGGCTGACCTACCGCCGCAACGGCCACGACAATATCCACGTGCGTGGCTACAAGGAGGAAGGCACCACCTCCACCCCGTTCGACATGTGCGTGATGAACGAGCTCGACCGCTTCAGCCTGGTCGGCGCCGTCATTGACCGCGTGCCGAAGCTCGGACCGCGCGCCGCCTACGCCAAGCAGGCGCTGCGCGACAAGCTGCTGGAGCACCAGGAATATATCTGCCGCACCGGCGACGACATGCCGGAGATTTCCGGCTGGACCTGGGGCGGCGCCAAAAGCGGCGCCGCGGCCTCCTCGACCGAGGCCGACAACGTCTGACGACACCGCCCGCTCCGGCGCGGTTCGCCGGCAACGAGACGCCGGGGGAAACGGCCGTGCCGACACCTGAGACGCCGAGGGTCCCTGTCGCGGCGGCTGACGACCAGCCGCCGCTCCTCACCGACGCCGAGCGCGACGCCCTGCTGCAGCAGTACGGTTGTGGGCCGATCCGCTTCTCAGGATCGGAGAACGCCCTCTACGAGCGGCACCTGATGTTCGACCACGTCGTCGATCCCGCGGCCGCCGCGCTGCGGGATCGCTTCGAGGCCGTCGCCCGCTCGGTCCGCGACGTGCTCTCGCAGCGCTGGGTGCGCACGGAGGCGACCTACGCCGCCCGCGATCCGAAGCGCGTCTACTACCTGTCGCTGGAGTTCCTGCTCGGTCGCTCGCTCACTGACAACATCGGCAACCTCCTGCTCGCGCCGATCGTCCGCCGCGCCGTCGAGGCCAAGGATGTCGACTGGGCCGGCATCCTCGCGGAGGAGCCCGACGCCGGCCTCGGCAATGGCGGCCTCGGCCGCCTCGCCGCCTGCTTCATCGAATCGATGGCGACGCTGCAGCTGCCGGCGATGGGCTATGGCCTGCGCTACGAGTACGGCATGTTCACCCAGGACATCGTCGGAGGCTGGCAGCACGAGCGGCCGGACAACTGGCTGCGCCGGCCGGACCCGTGGGAGGTGGCCCGGCCCGACGAGATGGTCGAAGTCCGCCTCGGCTGCTCCTTCGAGGTGCGCGGCGGTTCGCTCGCCGTCGTCCCCGGCCGGCCTTCCAGCCTCTACGGCATGCCCTATGACCGACCCGTCGTCGGCTATGGCGGCCGCACCATCAACACGCTGCGGCTCTGGGCGGCGACCGCGCCCGACGAGTTCGACTTCCACGCCTTCAGCAGCGGCGAGTTCGTCAGCGCGCTCGCCGCCCAGCTCAGCGCCGAATCGCTCACCCGCGTCCTCTATCCCGACGACACCACCAGCGCCGGCCAGGGCCTGCGCTTCGTCCAGGAGTATTTTCTCGTCGCCTGCTCGATCGGCGACATCGTCCGCCGCTTCCGCGCCGGCAACGACGACTGGCACACGCTCCCCGACAAGGCTGCGATCCAGCTGAACGACACCCATCCGAGCCTCGCCGTCCCGGAGCTCCTGCGCGTTCTCCTCGACGAGGCCGGCCTCTGCTGGGACGAGGCGTGGGACATCACCGTCCGGACGCTCGCCTACACCAACCACACGCTCCTGCCGGAGGCACTGGAGCGCTGGCCGCGGGCGTGGTTCGCCGCCCTCCTGCCGCGCCACCTCGAGCTCGTCGTCGAGATCGACCGCCGCCTGCGCGACGATGTCAGCCACCGCTTTCCCGGCGACGACGGACGGATCGCCCGCGTCAGCCTGTTCGAGCCTGGCGCGGTCGAAAAGGTCCGCATGGCGAACCTCGCCATCGTCGGCTCCCACAGCACCAACGGCGTCGCCGCGCTGCACTCGCAGCTTCTGCGAACCGAGACGGTCGCCGACCTCGCCACCGTCTTCCCGCAACGCTTCGGCAACAAGACCAACGGCGTGACGCCGCGGCGCTGGCTGCTCGGCGCCAACCCGCCGCTCGCCGCCGTCATCACCGAGGCGATCGGCCCCGGCTGGATCACCGACCTCGACACGCTCGCGCGTCTGCGCCCACTCGCCGACGACGCCGCCTTCCGCGCCGCCATGCTCGCCGCCAAGCGCGACGCCAAGGAGCGTTTCGCCGGCTGGTTGCGCGAGCGCCACGGTGTGGCGGTCGACCCGGACGGGATCTTCGACACCCAGGTGAAGCGCATCCACGAGTACAAGCGGCAGCTCCTGAACGCGCTGCGCATCATCGCGCTCTATCAGGACCTGCGCGCCGACCCGGGCCGCGTGGTGCCGCCGCGCACCTTCTTCTTCGCCGGCAAGGCGGCGCCGGCCTACCGCTTCGCCAAGCTCGTCATCAAGTTCCTCAATAACCTCGCCGAGACGATCGACACCGACCCGCTGGTGCGCGGGCGTCTCAAGGTGGTGTTCCTGCCCAACTATTCGGTGTCGCTCGCCGAGCGCGTCATCCCGGCCTCGGACGTCTCCAACCAGATCTCCACCGCTGGCTACGAGGCGAGCGGCACCAGCAACATGAAGTTCATGATGAACGGCGCGCTGACCATCGGCACGCGCGACGGCGCCACCATCGAGATGGCAGACGCGGCGGGCGAGGAGAATTTCTTCCTGTTCGGCCTCACGGCCGCGCAGGTCGCCGACACCCGCGGCTGGTACAATCCACGCTGGCACATCGAGCACGAGCCGCGCACCCGCGCCGTCGTCGACCTGCTGATGTCCGGCCACTTCAACCGCGATGAGCCCGGCATCTTCGACCCGCTGATCGACAGCCTCACCGGCCGCGACCACTACATGCTGCTCGCCGACCTCGGCGCCTATCTCGCGGCCGACGCGCGCCTGACCGCGCTCTACGCCGATCCCGACGCCTGGGCGCGCACGGTGATCGCCAACATCGCCGCGAGCGGCCGCTTCTCCAGCGACCGCACCATCAAGGAGTACGCCACGGAGATCTGGGGCGTCGCCCCCTGCCCGGTCGATTAGCGTTCACAGTCAAGCGGATCGGAGGCGCCGCTAAAAGAACGTCTGCAGTGCGAGGCCGGCGAGCGCGCAGCCGGCGAGGACCAGCACCAGTCCGAGGCGGAAGCGGAAGATCGCCACCGCCGCGGCGAGCGACAGCAGCAGCGCGGCAGGATCGAGGCTCGAAAGCACCGGCAGGTCCAGCGTGAGCGGCCCGACGGCGACGCGCTCGACGGTGCGGAAGACGACGTGCAGTCCGAACCAGACCGCGAGGTTGAGGATGACGCCGACCACCGCCGCCGTCACCGCCGACAGCGCCCCCGACAGCGCCGCGTTGCCGCGCACCCGCTCGACATAGGGCGCGCCGACGAAGATCCACAGGAAGGACGGCACGAACGTCACCCACAGCGTCAGCCCCGCTCCCGCGACGCCCGCCGCGAGCGGCGCGAGCGCACCGGGATCACGGAAGGCGGCGAGGAAGCCGACGAACTGCAGCACCAGAATCAGGGGCCCCGGCGTCGTCTCGGCGAGGCCGAGGCCGTCGAGCATCTCGCCCGGGGCCAGCCAGCCATAGGTCGCCACCGCCGCCTGCGCGACATAGGCGAGCACCGCATAGGCGCCGCCGAAGGTGACAACGGCCATCACCGAGAAGAACGTACCGATGCGGCTGAAGACGTCGTCCGGGCCGGCGAGCGCCAGCAGCAGCGCCGTCGGCGCGAGCCAGAGCGCGAGCCACACCGCGGCCGTCGCAACGGTCCGTCTCCAGGCGGGCGGCGGCGGGTCGGCGATGGCGGCCTCCACCGCGATCGCCGCGCCGCCATGGTGCGAGACCGCCCGGAAGGCGTCCGAGCCGGCCCGCGTGGCGAGATAGCCGATGCCGCCCGCCGCCAACACGATCAGCGGAAACGGCACGTGCAGGGCGAAGATCGCGACGAAGGCTGCCGCGGCGAGAAGCTTCGCCGGCCCCGTCTTCAGCGCCCGCCCACCGATCCGCACCACGGCCTGCACGACGATCGCCAGCACCGCCGCCTTCAGCCCGAAGAACAGCCCGGCGACGAGCGGTGTCTCGCCAAAAAGCGCATAGGCGACGCTCAGCGCCAGCATCGCGACGGCGCCCGGAGCGACGAACAGCACGCCGGCGATCAGCCCACCGCGTACGCCGTGCAGCAGCCAGCCGACATAGGTGGCGAGCTGCTGCGCCTCCGGACCCGGCAACAGCATGCAGAAGTTGAGCGCGTGCAGGAAGCGCGGCTCGGCGATCCAGCGCCGCTCCTCGACCAGCACGCGGTGCATCAGCGCGATCTGTCCGGCCGGGCCGCCGAAGCTCAGCAACCCGATCCGCGCCCAGACGCCGACCGCCTCGCGAAGGCTCGGCCGCGCCACGAGGCCCACGTCTTCGCCTTCCCCCGTGGCCACCGTCATGCCGTCATCGCCCCGCCACACCGCTTCCCGCCGTCATGTCTGGTCACCGCTCAGAGCCTGTTCGGACGGAGCGCGGAACAGCGCCAGCTCCCGGACGTTGGGCTGCAGGCACCAACCATAGGAGGACCTCATATGATCCTTGCCCTGGCACTCGCCACCTTCGCCTGCGTCCTCGCCGCCGCCATCATCGACCTGCTCCGCACGCCCCGCCCGGCGCCGGGTCAAGCCGGCGGTCGCGATTCTTCCACCCTTCTCCACGCCCAGGCACCAGCGACCGCCGCGGCTCATACCGTTCCCGTTCGCTGATCGTCACGGCTGGGTCGCCGCACAGCCGGCGCCTCGTCGCGTCGGCGGCCGACTGGCCGGCTCATCCATCGCCTTACCGGTGGATCGGGTCCTTCCAGAGCACATCCTCCGGCTTCTCGACCGGCTCGATGTCGAGGTTCACCACCACCGGGTCCTGGCCCGAGCGCACCAGCACGCATTCGAGCGTCTCGTCGCGGCTCGCATTGATCTCCTGGTGCGGCACGTAGGGCGGCACGAAGATGAAGTCGCCCGGCCCGGCCTCCGCCACGAATTCCAGGTTCTCCCCCCAGCGCATGCGGGCCTTGCCCTTCACCACATAGATGATGCTCTCGAGATCGCCGTGATGATGGGCGCCGGTCTTGGCGTTGGCGTGGATGCTGACCGTCCCCGCCCAGATCTTCTCCGCCCCTGCCCGCGCCTTGTTGATCGCCGCGGCGCGGTTCATCCCCGGCGTCTGCGCCGTGTTCGGGTCGAGCGAATTGCCTGGGATCACCTTCACGCCATGCTCGCGCCAGTCGACCGTGCCTGCCGCCGGCGCCGCCTCGGCGTGATCGTGGGAGTGCCCGTCGTGGGAGTGTCCGTCGTGGGAGTGCCCGTCTTGTGAGTGATCGTGTGACACGCTGCGCGCTCCTCTCAATCTCGGTCGGCCGGGACCGTCCCGACGGCCGCGCCACTCCTCGTCACCCATCCATCCGGCAGGCCGCCGGCGAAGTCAAAGCGCCGCTGCCGGCCTCACGCTGAAGCCAGCGCCGCCGCTCGCTCGCGCAGCTGGAACTTCTGGATCTTGCCGGTCGACGTCTTCGGCAGCGGCCCGAACACCACCGTGTGCGGCACCTTGAAGCCGGCGAGCCGGCCGCGGCAGTGGGCGACGATGTCGGCCACCGTCACCTCGCCCGCGCCGGGCTTCAGGGTCACGAACGCGCACGGGCTCTCGCCCCATTTCGGGTCGGGCCGCGCCACCACCGCCGCCTCCATCACCGCCGGGTGGAAGTAGAGCGCCTCCTCGACCTCGAGCGACGAGATGTTCTCGCCGCCGGAGATGATGATGTCCTTGGCGCGGTCCTTGATCTCGACATAGCCGTCGGGGTGGACGACGGCGAGGTCGCCGGTGTGCAGCCAACCGTCGGCGAGCGCCTCGTCGGTCGCCTTCGGGTTGCGGTGGTAGCCCTTCATCACCGTGTTGCCGCGCACGACGAGCTCGCCGATCGTCGCCCCGTCCGCCGGCACGGCCGTGCCGGTCTCGCGGTCGAGCACGTCCTGGTCGGAGAGAGTGAGGTTGCGCACGCCCTGGCGCGCCATCAAGACGGCGCGCGCGTCGAGCGGCAGGTCCTCCCAGCCGGGCTGCGGCGCACAGCCGGTGGCCGGGCCGTAGCACTCGGTCATGCCGTAGAGGTGGGTGAGGCGGAAGCCCAGCCGCTCCATGCCGGCGATCACCGCGCTCGGCGGCGCAGCCCCGCCGGTCGCCACCTCCACCGGCCCGTGGCCGAAGGTGATCTTGTGGGCCTCGGGGGCGTGGATCAGCATCGTCAGCACCACCGGCGCGGCGCAGAGGTGCGTTACCTCGTGCTCGGCGATCAGCCGGAAGATCGCCGCCGTGTCGATCGCCGGCAGGCAGATGTGGCGCGCGCCCACCGCCGTCACCGTCCACGGGAAGCACCAGCCGTTGCAGTGGAACATCGGCAGCGTCCAGAGGTACACCGACTCCGGCCGCACCCCGAACGTCACGGCATTGCCGAGCGCGTTCAGGGTGGCGCCGCGGTGATGGTAGACGACGCCCTTCGGATTGCCCGTGGTGCCCGACGTGTAGTTGAGCGCGATCGACGCCCACTCATCCGCCGGCCCCGACCACGCCGCCGGCGAGACGGCGGCGAGCGCCGCCTCATAGTCCTCCGCCCCGAGCGCCGCGCGCACATCCGCTGCTGCCGCGACGGCGATCAGCCGCGGCCGCGGCCCGTCCAGTTGCGCCAGCGCCGCCTCTGCCACGCCGGCGAGGCTCGCGTGCACGACGAACAGCCGCGCCCCGCCGTGTTCCAGGATGAAGGCGATGGTGGCGGCGTCGAGCCGCGTGTTGATGGCGTTCAGCACGGCGCCGGCGAGCGGCACGCCGTAATGCGCCTCGAGCATCTCAGTACCGTTCGGCGACAGCACCGCCACCGTCTCGCCCGGCCCGACGCCGGCTTCTCGCACCACGGCGGCGAGCCGAGCGGCACGGTCGCGGAAGGCCGCATAGGTGAACCGCCGCTCGCCGTCGACGATCGCAGTTTTGCCAGGATAGACGTCGGCCGAGCGGCGCAGGAAGTCGAGCGGCGTCAGGGGCACGAAGTTCGCCGCGCGCGGCGGCAGCGGGTCGGCGGCAGTCTCCACGGCGCTTGCCTCCTCCCGGTCCCCCGCCTCTCCGGACGGGTGTCGTTCCCCCATTCCTCCGGCAGTCGCGGGAGCGGGTCAACCGGCGAGGTCGACCCGCTCCCGCGGTGTTTTCGTTTCGTCAGACCTGCAGGCCGCCGGACACGTCGATCACGCCGCCACTGATGTAACTTGCGTGCGGTCCGGCGAGGAAGCAGATGGTGCTCGCCACTTCCTCGAGCGTCGCGATGCGACGGATAGCGTGCAGGTCCATCATCGCGTCCGGGAAGTTGTCGCGGACGGCGGCCGACATTTCGGTCGGCATGATTCCGGGCTGCACGATGTTGACCGTGATGTTGCGGCCGCCGAGATCGCGGGCGACGCCGCGCCCGTAGCCGGCGATCGCCGCCTTGGTTCCTGCATAGTCGGCGCCACCGGCGAACGGCATGCGACTGGCGACCACCGAGCCGATGAAGATGATCCGCCCGCCATTGGTCAGCACCGGCGCCGCCGCGCGGGTCGTCGCCACCGTGCCCATGACGTTGATCTGCCACTGGCGATCGAGATTGACGGTGTCGAGTTCGGGGTCGTCGACCGTCCGGCCCTGCACGGCGATCGCCGCGTTGTTGACGAGGATGTCGAGCTGGCCGAAGTGCGCCATCACCGCCGCGACCAGCGGCTTCGCCGCCGCCATGTCGGCCTGGTCGCTCCTGATCGCGAGCGCCCGGACACCCTTTGCCTTCAGTTGCTCCACCACCGCTTCGGCCTTTTCCGCCGACGCGACATAGCTGATGGCGACATCCGCCCCCTCGTCGGCGAGTGCCAGGGCAGTGGTGGCGCCGAGCCCGCGCGAGCCACCGGTGATGAGGGCGACTTTGCCCTTCAACAAGTTCGACATGACAAATCCTTCTGTCCACGATGAGGCACGCCCGTTCATCGCGAGCGTCACTCGAAACTGCGTAACGATCGTTACGATAACGACCGGTACGAATGTGGACGAGAGGTGTCAAGCGGATTTATAATGGGCGTTATGAAAATGACTGGGATCGGTTGATGGGGCGCCATCGCGAATTCGACGTGGAAAAGGTCCTCGACGCCGCGCTCTGCGTGTTCTGGCGCAAAGGGTACGAGGGGGCGTCCTACGCCGACCTGACCGCGGCTGCCGGTGTCGAACGGCCTGCCCTCTACTCCGCCTTCGGCAACAAGGAGGCGCTCTTCCGCCGGGCGCTGGTCCGCTACTACGAGCGCTATCTCGACTTCATGCCGGAGGCCCTCGAGCAGAAGACCGCCCGGGATGTCGCGGCCTGCATCCTCCACAACTGCGTCGATCTCCACACACGCTATCCCGCGCACCTCGGGTGTCTCGGCATCAACGGGGTGCTGGCGGGATCGGACGAGGCCGAGCCCTTGCGACAGGCGCTGATCGAGGCGCGGGCCGTCGGAGAGGCGCAGTTGCGCGAGCGATTCGAGCGGGCGAAGGCGGAGGGCGACCTGCCGGCGACGGCACATCCGGACGTCCTCGCCGCTTACCTGCTGGCGGTCACGCACGGGATCGCGGTACAGGCGAAGGCAGGGTTCAGCCGGCAGATGCTGCAGGCGGTCGCCGAGCAGGCATTGGGGGCCTGGCCCGCCGACACGCCCGCCGCCGCCATCCGGTCGTCGTGACCCCAGCCCGGCGGCGCCGGACCTCTACCGCCTCGCAGCCGGCGGGAAGCCCTGATGAAGGAACAGCGCCGATGCCGCCCGCCCGACCCGCCGACCCCTTCGACGTCTCCGGCCGGCGCATCCTCATCACCGGCGCCTCCAGCGGCATCGGCCGCCACGCGGCCCTGATGCTGGCCGCGCGCGGCGCCCACGTCGTCCTCGCCGCGCGCCGCCGCGAAGCTCTGGAGACAGTCGCCGCGGCCGCCCGCGAGGCCGGCGCCGCCGGTGCGGACGTGGTGCCGCTCGACGTCACCGACACCGCCTCGGTCGAGGCCGCGGTCGCCGCGGCCACCGCGACGGCACCGCTCGACGCCCTCCTCAACAATGCCGGCATCGCCGCCACCGGCTCTGCGCTGGATCAGTCGGTGGAGGGCTTCGACGGTATCCTCGCCGTCGACCTGCGCGGCGCCTTCCTCGTCGCCCAGGCCGTCGCCCGCACCTGGACGGCGGGCAAGCGCGGCGGCGTCGTCGTCAACGTCGCCTCGATCCTCGGGCTCAGGGTGGCGAGCCACGTCGCCCCCTATGCGATCGCCAAGGCCGGACTCGTGCAGATGACGAAGGCCTTGGCTCTCGAATGGGCGCGCCACGGCATCCGCGTCAACGCGCTGGCGCCGGGCTATGTCGAGACCGACATCAACGCCGACTTCTTCGCCACCGACGCTGGCCAGGCCCTCGTCAAGCGCGTGCCGCAGCGCCGCCTCCTGTCGCTCGAAGACCTCGACGGCCCGCTGCTCCTCCTCCTCAGCGACGCCGGCCGCGGCATGACCGGCGCGGTCGTGGCGGTCGACGGCGGCCATCTCGTTTCTGGATTGTGAGGCACGCCAGATGGACTTCTCGCTGTCCCCCGAGATCGAGGCGGTGCGCCGCCGCGTCGCCGATTTCGTCGCCGCAGAGATCCTGCCCGCCGAGGCCGAGCCGGACGTCTTCGATGACCACGAGAACATCCGTCTCGACCGGCTGTCCGCCCTTCGTGAGAAGGCCAAGGCCGCCGGCCTGTGGGCGCCGCAGGCACCCGTCGCCCTCGGCGGCATGGGGCTGCCGGTGGTCGGCTGGGCGGCCTTCTACGAGGCGGCAAACCGCTCGATCTTCGGCCCAGCCGTGTTCAACTGCGCCGCCCCCGACGACGGCAATATCAACCTGCTCTCGAAGGTCGGAACACCGGCCCAGCAGGACTGGTGGCTGAAGCCGCTGATCAATGGTGAGGTCCGCTCCGCCTTCGCCATGACCGAGCCGCACCCCGGCGGCGGCTCCGACCCGACGATGATCAAGACCCGCGCCGAGCGCGTCGGCGGCAAGTGGGTGATCTCCGGCCGCAAGTGGTTCATCACCGGCGCCGGCGAGGCCGCCCACTTCATCGTCATCGCCCGCACCTCCGACGATCCCCGCCGCGGCCTCACCGCCTTCCTGTTCCACCGCGACCAGCCCGGCTGGGAGATCGTCCGCCGCATCGCCATCATGGGGCCGGAGGAGCATGGCGGCCACTGCGAGCTCCGCTTCGACGGCCTCGAGGTCGCCGACGAGAACGTCCTGATGGGCGTCGGCGACGGCCTGAAGGCGACGCAGATCCGCCTCGGCCCGGCGCGGCTCACCCACTGCATGCGCTGGCTCGGGCTCGCCAAGCGCTCGATCGACATCGCCATGGACTATGTGGCCGTCCGCGAGGGCTTCGGCATCCGGCTCGCCGAGCGCGAGAGCGTGCAGATCAAGATCGGCGAGGTGATGCACGCCATCGCCATCGGCCGCCTCCTCGTCATGCACGCCGCCTGGCTCATCGACCAGGACGGACGGGCCGGCAAGGAGGTGTCGAGCGCCAAGATCCACGTCGCCGACACGCTGCAGCTCGCCGTCGACACCGCCATCCAGCTCTGCGGCGCCCGCGGCTACTCGAAGGACACCGTGCTCGAGTGGATCTACCGCTACGCCCGCCAGGCCCGCCTGGTCGATGGCGCGAGCGAGGTCCACAAGATGGTGATCGCCCGCCACGCCATGACCGGCGGCACCGGCGCGTGGAGATGGGGGCCGGAGGAGCGGGAGCCGCACCGGTGAGCGAGGCACCGCCGCTCCCCTTCGACGCCGCACGACTGGAGCGCTTCCTGCGCGAGCGCTTCGCAGCCCTCGGCGAGCCGCTCGATGGCGCCATGACCGTGACGCCGGTCGCGGGCGGCCAGTCGAACCCGACCTTTTTCGTCACGTTCGGCGAGCGCCGGCTGGTGCTGCGCAAGCGACCGCCGGGCACGCTGCTGCCCTCCGCCCACGCCGTCGACCGCGAGTTCCGCGTCCTCGACGCCCTGTCGCGCCACACGGCGATCCCGGTGCCGCGGCCGCTCCTCTTCCAAGCGGGCGAAGAGGTGGTCGGCACCGCCTTCTACGTGATGGAGCGGGTCGAGGGCCGGGTGTTCCACGAGAGCGCCCTGCCCGGCCTCGCGCCCGATGAGCGTCGCGCGCTTTATGCCGACGTCGCCTCCACGCTCGCGGCGCTCCACGCCGTCGACCCCGCCGCCGTCGGCCTCGGCGACTACGGTCGCCCCGTCGGCTACTTCGCTCGCCAGTTCGCCCGCTGGCGCGGCCAGTGGGAGCTCTCGAAGGACGGCGACGATCCCGCCATGGCGGCGCTCATCGCCTGGCTCGCCGACAACCTGCCCCCGGACATCCCCGCCGACGGCGGTCCAGCCGCCTTGGTCCATGGCGACTTCCGCATCGGCAACCTCATCGTCCACCCGACCGAGCCACGCGTCGTCGCCCTCCTCGACTGGGAGCTCTCGACGCTCGGCGACCCGATGGCCGACCTCGCCCACTTCGTCTCGTTCACCTGGTACATGACGGATGCCGAATATGGCGGTGTGATGCAACGGGATTTCGCCGCAGAGGGGCTGCCCACGGAAGCGGAGTTCCTGCAGCTCTACGCCGACGCCGCGTCGTCCGCCGCCGCCTTCACACCGGCCCACCGCGCCTTCGGGCTGTTCCGCACGGCGGTGATCTTCGCCGGCATCGCCGCCCGCGCCCGCGCCGGCAACGCCGCCGCCGGCAACGCGGCCGAGGTCGGCCGCCTCGCCGCCGTCCTCGCCCGCCGCGGCCTCTCGGCCACCACGGCCGGCTGACGCAAAACGGCGACGCCTCGCGTCACTGCTCCCGGATCGCCTTCAGCCGCTTCCACACCGCCCGCGTCCGCCACGCCGCCGACGGGTTCTGCGCGTCCCAGATCGCGACGCCGACCTTGCGCTCCGCCGGCAGCACCCAGGCGATCTGCTGCACCACCGTCTTGCCGAGCCACGACTCGCGATCGGAGGGCATGCCGAGCAAGAGCTTGTCGGCGTGTTTGCCGGCCGCCTTGCGCTGCCACGCATAGGACTGCCAGCTGGGCGCGCCCCGGCCGATCTCCTGGTAGCCCATCGACACCAGACCATCGACGAGCGGCAGCAGCTCCGGCCACCACGTCGTGTTCGGCGCGTTCCAGACATAGGAGAAGCTGTCGAGCACGAGCTCCTTGCCGAGCGGCCGCAGCCGCTTGCGCAGCGCCTTGATGAAGGCGACGTACTCGGCCTTGTCCTCGGCCGTCGGGTCCATGCCCGCGCCCTCGAGGTCGACATCGACGCCGTCGAGGCCGAGCGCCTGCATTTCGGCGACGAGCGCATCGGCGAAGGCGTCGCGGTTGGCGCCGAAGGCGTTCTTCGCCAGCGCCCAGTCCCAGCCCCACTCGCCATTGTAGACCGTCAGCATCACCTTGATGCCGTTCGCCTTCCCCCACGTGCGGAAGCCGGCAATCTGGGCGTCGGTGATCGTCCCGTAGCGCGACGACCGCTCCAGCCCGCCGGCGGCCGACGGCACCCAGAACTGCAGGCCGAGGTGGGTCAGCGCGTCGGCCGGCCCGACGCCGTCATAGCGCTCCGCCAGCCGGTCACGCGAGACTTCGATGGCATAGGGCGCCACCCACGTCTTCACCATCCGTGCCGTCTCGGCCGCCTTTGCGCCACCGAAAGCCGCGCTGATCAGGACGAGTGCGATCGCCAGCGCGAGAACCCTGCGCAACATCATGCCGCTCTCCTGTCGCCACGCTGCGGCCGCAGCGCGGAGCTTTCGGGCAGCCTAGTCGATGGCGCTGTTGCAGACCATGCGTCGGCGGTGCAAACCGATGCCTCGGCGGCCCGGCGCCTTCGTCCTGCCGCGCGCGAGGAACTTCGCAATGGATCTGGTCACTCTGGCCGCGATCGGGCTCGGCGTCGTCGCCGTCGCGGCGGCGGCCGTCGCAGTCTGGCAGTGGTCGGCCCACCGCGCCACGCTCGCCGCGCTCCACGAGGCGCAGGCGGAGGCGGAGACGCTGCGACGTCACGACACGCAGTTGCACGAGGCCTTCGAGGTCTACCGGGAGCGCCACAAGCACGTCACCGACCGCGTCCGGCCGCGCCGCCTCAGCGACGAGCAGCGCACCGCGCTCCGCATGCACCTGCGCGAACTCAAGGGCCTGAGGGTCCGCATCCGCGTCGCCGCCGACACCGAACCGGCCATGGCGGCGGCCGATCTCGCCAGCGCGCTGATCGCCGGTGGCGCCGCGGTGGAAATGGAAGACACCGACGTGCGCCTCGGCGACAGCCAGACCGGCGCGCTGCTCGAGGTGCCGGAAGGCGGGCGCGGGCGCTTGTTTCGAGCCGCCATGCGGTCCTACGGGTTCCCGATGGCCGATGGTGCGCTCGCGGTGGTGCGCCTGCGTCGTGGCGGCGCCGAGGACGACGCCCCGGAGGCGGTGATCACCATCGGCTCGCCGCGCGTGCCGCCGGAGCTCACCGACCTGCCGCCGCCGCCGAAACCGCCTGCCGCGAAGAAGCCGACGGCACCGGTCGCCATCAAACTGCCGACCAGCGGCGCCTCGTCGATCGAATGACGCCGATCGAATGCGCCGATCGAATGCGCCGATCGAATGACGCCCCGCCTCACCGGCCGGCGAGCTCGGGCCGCGGTTCCGCAGCGGCTGTCTTCGTCGGGACGGGCAGAACGCCGGCGTCCTCGACATCGGCGGGGCAACGGCCGAGCGCCGCCAGCACCTCCTCGTCGCTGACCGGCCGGAAATCGGTGAAGAAACCGCCGACCGAGGCGAAGCGCTCGTGCATCTCGAGGCAGACGAGCTCGTCGACGTCGCGCCGCAGCCGCTCCAGCACCGACGCCGGGCCGACCGGCACCGCCAGGATGATCCGCGTCGGATGCCGCTGCCGCAGCGCCCGCAGCGCCGCCCGCACCGTCGCGCCGGTGGCGATGCCGTCGTCGACGAGGACGACGACGCGGTCGCGGACGTCGACCTGCTGGCGGCCGGCCAGATAGCGCAGGCGCCGCCGTTCGATCTCGGCCCGTTCCGCCGCGGCGATGACGCGGAAATCCGCCTCGGACACCCGCGCCGAGGCGATGACGTCCTCGTTGCGCAGCACGATCGGCGCATCACCGTCGACGACCGCCCCCATCGCCACCTCCGGCTGCAAAGGTGTGCCGATCTTGCGGGCGATGACGAGATCGAGCGGCGCGTGCAGCGCCTCGGCGATCTCCGCCGCCACGGGCACGCCGCCGCGCGGCAGCGCCAGCACGACGGGCTTCGTCGGGAGAAGATGGGCCAGTGCGCCGGCGAGGCGACGGCCGGCAGCCGCACGGTCGAGGAATGGCATGGTTCGTCCTCCCGATTCCGGGTGTCGCGCCCCACGGCCATTTTTCATCGCTCGAAGTGACCGGTGTCTTCGGCCATGGCCGGCCGCAGGTGCCGCCCCGATGGATGAAAGTGCGCCCGTGCCACTCCACCGTCCTTGCGCTGGATCAATCGCGGTCGCCGGACCATCACGAGACCGACCGTCCGCGCACGATTGAAACGCGCCCCGGGCATCCTGCGTTCCCGGCCCACCGGCCCTCCCTTACGACCTCGCCTGGGCTTTCCGCACGGTGGCCTCGCAGGCCTGTCCCAGCCTACAAACGTGCAAGCCGACACCCGCGCCCGAAGCGTGGCGCAGAAGCGGCGCAGCCCGGAGGACCGCCGACGATGGATCAGACGCCCGAGGGCAGCTGGAGCGTGGTGCGCGACGGCATGCGCATCGAGTGGGACGTGCCGCTCGTCATGGACGACGGTATCGTGCTGCGCGCCGACGTCTTCCGCCCACTCGACAACGCTCCTTGCCCGGCCATCCTCACCTATGGGCCCTACGGCAAGGGCCTCGCCTTCCAGGACGGCTACAAGACGGCGTGGGAGATTCTCACACGCGACTACCCCGACGCGCTCGCTGGCACCTCCAACCTCTACCAGTCGTGGGAGGTGCCGGACCCGGAGAAGTGGGTGCCGGACGGCTACGCCTGCGTGCGCATCGACAGCCGCGGCGCCGGGCGCTCGCCGGGCTTCCTCTCCGTCCACGGTCCGCGCGAGACGGCCGACCTCTACGACTGCATCGCGCTCGTCGCGGCACTCCCCTGGTGCTCCGGCAAGGTTGGCATGTGCGGCATCTCCTATTTCGCCGCTAACCAGTGGCGCGTCGCGGCGCTCAACCCGCCGAGCCTTTCCGCCATCTGCGTCTGGGAGGGCTATTCCGACAACTACCGCGACGCCACCCACCACGGCGGCATCCTCAGCGTCTTCCGCAAGAACTGGCAGGAGATGCAGGTGAAGACCGTGCAGCACGGCCTCGGTGAGCGCGGGCCCCGCAGTCGTGTCACCGGCGAGCTCGTCTGTGGTCCCGAGACGCTGTCGGAGGAGGAGCTGGCGCGCAACCGCGCCGACATGCCCCGCGACATCCTCGAGAACCCCCTCGACGGCGACTACTACCGCGCCGCCAACGGCGACCTTTCGAAGATCACCGTGCCGCTGCTCTCGGCCGGCAACTGGGGCGGCCAGGGCCTGCACCTGCGCGGCAACATCGAGGGGTTCGTGCGGGCGGCGTCGCAACACAAGTGGCTGGAAGTCCACGGCGGCGCACACTGGGCGGAGTTCTACACCGACTACGGCGTCGGCCTGCAGAAGCGCTTCCTCGGCCACTTCCTCAAGGGCGAGGATACCGGCTGGCTCGACCAGCCGAAGGTGACGCTGCAGATCCGCCGCCCCGGCCAGATCCGTTTTGAGGGCCGTGCCGAGACCGAATGGCCGCTCGCCCGCACGCGCTGGACAAAGTTCCACCTCGATACCGCCGGCATAACGCTTGCGACCGCGCCACCCGCCGCGCCCGCCGCCGTCGACTACGAGGCGATGAGCCCCGGCCTAACCTTCCTGACGCCGCCGCTGAAGGAGGAGACCGAGATCACCGGCCCCGTGGTGGCGCGGCTCTCGCTGTCCTCCGAGACCCGTGACGCCGACGTCTTCCTCGTCCTGCAGGTCTTCGATCCGGCAGGCGAGGAGGTCTCTTTCTATGGCGCCCTCGACCCGCGCACGCCCGTCGGCCAGGGCTGGCTGCGCGCCTCCCACCGGAAGACCGATCCTGAACGCTCGCACCCCTGGCGTCCCTGGCACAGCCACGACGAGGTCTGGCCGCTGACGCCGGGAGTGCCCGTCGCCCTCGACGTCGAGATCTGGCCGACGTGCGTCGTCGTGCCCGCGGGCTGGCGCATCGGCCTCAACGTCCGCGGCTGCGACTACGAGCGGGCGGGCGACGCCGCCGCCCTCTCCAACATGCGCTATCCGATGAAAGGCTGCGGCCCCTTCCTGCACAACGACCCCGACGACCGCCCGCCGGAGGTCTTCGGCCACCGCTACACCCTCCACTTCGGCCCCGGCCACGAGAACTGGCTGCAGCTCCCGGTGATCCCGAAGGCGTGAGCGCGCCGTGCACCCTGACAAGCAAAAGGGGAGCGGCGGCTGCCGCTCCCCTTCCAGATCTAACCTTCAGATCCGCGGATGGGCCGCGGACCCGCCGCTCACCACTGCTGGAAGCCGGCGATGACATAGCTGCCGGTCTTCGAAGTCCCGGTGGCCTCGAAGACGTTACCCTCCTTGCTGGCCGCGCCGCGGCCCGAAAGGGTGACCTTCTCGCTCTTCTTGCCGACCTTCTGGGTGACTTCGCCGCTCAACTTGCAGCTCGACGACATCGCGACACTGCCGCCGAGGCTGCCGATCGGGGTCTGGAAGTTTCCGGACAGGTAGCAGCGGCTTTCGGTGATGTCGCCCTTCGAGTTGAGCTCGATGAGGCAAAGCTGGGGCGTCGACGTCGACACCAGCAACACGCCGGCGAAGGCCTTCTGGGAGCACTTCTCGGCCGCGGTGGCGGTGCCGCTGGCGGCGACGGCGAGAACGGCGGCGACGGCGAACGTCTTCAAGGTCTGCACAGCGATTCTCCGATAGGTTGCGAATGCCGCAATCTGTCCAACAACCCGCCCCTGGTTGAGGCACGCCCCTTTCACGAACAAGGCACGCCAGAGCGGGGGCATCCGAACCTGCAATCAGCGGACGTGACATTCCCGGGGTGGTCGAACACGCCCGCCCGTTCGCGACACCACCGCACGGCAGCGGATGACGCTTCTCACCCCTGTCCCCCCGCTCCCGTTTCTGCGCTAGGCTCGCCGGCGGCTGTCGTGGCTGTTCTCGATGTTGGAGGGTTCGCGATGACGAGGTCCCGGTTCCGCCCGCTGTTCCGCCCGCTCCTGCTCGCCGTGATGGCGCTGTCGCTCGCCGCGGCACCCTGGCTCGACGGAGCCGCGCTCGCCGCCGGCACCTGGAACCGCGGCAACTCCGCCGATCCCGAATCGCTCGATCCCCACAAGACCTCGACGGTCTACGAGGCCCACATCCTGCGCGACCTCTTCGAGGGGCTCGTCATGCAGGACGGCACCTCCGACCTCGTCCCCGGCGCCGCCGAGAGCTGGACGGTGTCGGACGACGGCACCGTCTACACCTTCAAGCTCCGCGACGATGCCGTCTGGTCGAACGGCGACCCGGTGACGGCTGAGGACTTCGTCTACTCGCTGCGCCGCCTGCAGGATCCGGCGACCGGCGCCGAGTACGCCTCGATGCTCTACGTCGTGAAGGGCGCCGAGGAGGTGAACACCGGCAAGGGCAAGCCCGAGGACCTCGGCGTGCGCGCCGTCGACGACAAGACCCTCGAGATCATGCTGAAGGCGCCGACCCCCTACTTCCTCGAGATGCTCACCCACCAGGCGGCCTATCCCGTCCACAAGCCGTCGATCGACACGCTCGGGGCCGAGTGGATCAAGCCCGGCAACCTCGTCTCCAACGGCGCCTTCACGCTCGCCGAGTTCGTGCCGAACGACCACATCAAGCTGACGAAGAACCCGAAGTTCCACGCCGCCGACACGGTGGCGCTCGACGTCGTCAACTACATTCCGACCGAGGACCGCTCCACCGCCATCAAGCGCTTCGAGGCGGGCGAGCTCGATTCCAACGACGACCTGCCGACCGAGCAGCTCGCCGATCTGCGCGCCAAGTTCGGCGACCAGATCAAGATCGGCCCCTATCTCGGCACCTACTACTACGCCGTGAAGCTCGACAAGCAGCCGTGGTCGAACGGCAAGCTCCGCCGCGCCGTGTCGATGGCGATCGACCGCGACTTCCTCGCCGAGAAGGTCTGGGGCGGCAGCATGATCCCGGCCTATTCGATGGTGCCGCCCGGCATCGAGGGCTACACGCCCGCCACCGCCGACTATGCCGAGATGACGCAGCTCGACCGCGAGGACGCGGCCGCGGCGATCCTGACCGAGCTCGGCTATGGCCCGGACAAGCCGCTGAAGCTCGAGATCCGCTTCAACACCTCGGAGAACCACCGCAACACCGCCGTCGCCATCCAGGAGCAGCTGAAGCCCCTCGGCATCGAGGTGACGATGGTCAACACCGACACCAAGACCCACTACGGGCTGCTCGAGCAGAAGGGCGACTTCGACTATGCCCGCGCCGGCTGGATCGCCGACTACAAGGACCCGGAATCCTTCCTGGGCATCTCGCGCAAGGCGAGCGGCAACAACTATTCGACTTATGACAGCCCCGCCTTCGAAGCGGCGATGGACGCGGCGGCCGCTGCCGGCAGCGATCCCGCTGCCCGCTATGCCGCACTCGCGCAAGCTGAGAAGATCCTCGTCGACGACCTCGCGAACATGCCGCTGCTCTATTACAGCTACCACAACATCGTCTCGCCGAAGCTCGACGGGTGGCAGGAGAACGTCATGGACGTGCATCCCTCCCGCTACATTTCGAAGAACTAGGCAGCGGACGCCGGTGGCCGGTTCGCCCGGCCGCCGCCATCCCCGCGAGGCGACCGCCCGGTGATCTCCTACGCCATCCGACGGCTCCTGACGGCCGTGCCGACGCTGTTCGTGATCGTCACGATCTCGTTCTTCCTGATGCGGCTTGCGCCGGGCGGGCTGTTCAGCCAGGAGCGCGGGCTGAACCCGATCGTGAAGGAGAACCTCGACCGCCTCTACCGGCTCGACGAGCCGCTGTGGCGGCAGTACCTCGACTATCTCGGCAATCTCGTCCGCGGCGACTTCGGACCGAGCTACAACCTGCCGGACTTCACCGTCGCCGACCTCTTCCGCGTCGGCCTGCCGGTCTCAATCGAGCTCGGCGCCTCGGCGCTGACGCTGGCGCTGGTGCTCGGCACCCTCCTCGGCGTCGTCGCGGCCCTCCGGCAGAACCGGCCGACCGACTATGCCGTCACCGCGCTTGCCACCGCCGGCAGCACCATCCCGACCTTCGTCGTCGCGCCGCTCTACCAGCTCGTCTTCGCCCTGACGCTCGCCTGGGTGCCGGTCGCCGGCTGGGGCGGCGGCGCCCTCGTCAACAAGATCGGCCCGGTCGTGGTGCTGGCGCTGCCGCAGATCGCCATCGTCGCCCGGCTGATGCGCGCCTCGATGATCGAGGCGCTGACCTCCCACCACGTCCGCACCGCCCGCGCGCTCGGCCTGTCGGAGGCGACGGTGGTGGTGAGGCACGCGGTGCGCGGCGCGTTGCTGCCGATCGTCTCCTATGCCGGCCCGGCGGCGGCGGCGCTTCTCACCGGCTCCGTCGTCGTCGAGACGGTGTTCGCCATCCCCGGCGTCGGCCGCTACTTCGTCGATGCAGCGCTCAACCGCGACTACACGCTGGTGATGGGCACCGTCGTCGTCGTGGCGGTCTTCGTCATCGTCTTCAACCTCGCGGTCGACCTCCTCTACGCCGTCATCGACCCGCGCGTGCGCCATGACTGAGGCGGTGCCGCTCGCCCCTCCGGCGGAAGTCGGCCGCTCGCTGTGGGCGGACGCCTGGCGGCGCCTGAAGGCGAACCGCGCCGCCGTGGTCAGCGCCGTCTATCTCGTGCTGATGGCGCTCGCCTGCGTGTTCGGGCCGCTGTTCACCGGCCACGCCTTCACGACGATCTACCCCGACTATGTCCGCACACCGTCGAGCGTCGCCGCCCACCCCTTCCCGGAAGAGATCGAGGGTGCGCTTGCCGAGGCGCTCCGGCGGGCGCGCGTCGAGCCGACGGCATGGAAGCAGCACGGCGGCCGCATCGAGGTGACAGTGGCCTCGACCCGCCCGATCGATCCGCGCATCGGCCGCTATCTCGACCGCTCCTCGAGCTTCGAGGGGGCACAGGTGATCGCCACCGCCCCGGACGGCCTGTCGATGACGCTGGCGGTCGACCTCGAGCGCCAGCGCTTCCTGTTCGGCACCGACAACACCGGCCGCGATCTCCTCACCCGCACGCTCGTCGCCGGCCGCGTCTCGCTCGCCATCGGGCTGCTCGCCGGCCTCGTGGCAGTGACGATCGGCGTCCTCTACGGCGCCGCCGCCGGCTATTTCGGCGGCCGCGTCGACGAGGCGATGATGCGCTTCGTCGACGTGCTCTACTCGCTGCCGTTCATCTTCCTCGTCATCATGCTGGTGGTGTTCCTCGGGCGGAACTTCATGCTGATGTTCCTCGCCGTCGGCGCCGTCCTCTGGCTCGACATGGCCCGCATCGTCCGCGGCCAGGCCCTCGCCATCCGCCGCCAGGAGTACGTCCAGGCCGCACAAGCCCTCGGCGTTTCGCCGTTCGGCATCCTCTGGCGCCACGTCATTCCCAACACGCTGGGCCCCGTCGCCGTCTACATGACGCTCTTGGTGCCGCAGGTGATCATCCTCGAGAGCTTCCTGTCTTATCTCGGCCTCGGCGTGCAGGAGCCGCTGTCGAGCTGGGGCGTGCTGATCGCACAAGGGGCGAAGAACATCCCGTCGGCCAACTGGCTGCTGATCTTCCCCTCGATCTTCCTGACGACAACGCTGTTCGCGCTGAACTTCCTCGGCGACGGCCTGCGCGACGCCCTCGACCCACGGGACCGCTGAGGATGGCGGACACGATACCCCCGCCAACCGCCGACCCGGTGCTCGAGATCGACGATCTGCGCGTCACCTTCGCGACGCCGCAGGGCGACGTCGAGGCCGTGCGCGGCCTGTCGATGACGGTCGCCGCCGGCGAGACGGTGGGCGTCGTCGGCGAATCGGGCTCCGGCAAGAGCCAGGCGATGATGGCGGCGATGGGCCTGCTTTCCCGCAACGGCAGCGCCACCGGCGCCGTCCGCTACCGCGGCCGCGACATCCTCGGCCTGTCGTCGCGGGCGCTGAACGACATCCGCGGCGCCCGCATCGGCATGATCTTCCAGGAGCCGATGACCTCCCTCGACCCGCTCTACCGGGTCGGCAGCCAGATCGCCGAGCCCTTGGTGCGCCATCGCAAGACGACGTGGACAGCCGCCCGCGCGCACGCCGTCGAGCTTCTCCGCCTCGTCGGCATTCCCGAGCCCGAACGCCGGGTCGCCGCCTATCCGCACGAACTCTCTGGTGGCCAGCGCCAGCGCGTGATGATCGCCATGGCGATCGCCAACGAGCCCGATGTGCTCATCGCCGACGAGCCGACGACGGCGCTCGACGTGACGGTGCAGGCGCAGATCATCGACCTCCTGAAGGACCTGCAGGCCCGCTTCGGCATGGCGATCGTCTTCATCTCCCACGATCTCGGCCTGGTTCGGCGCATCGCTCAACGCGTTGTCGTCCTCCGCCACGGCGAGGTGGTCGAGACCGGCCCGACCGCCGATGTCTTCGAGCGGCCGCAGCACCCCTACACGCGCCTCCTCGTCGATGCCGAGCCGCGTGGCCGCAAGGCCCCGCCCCTACCCGGCGCGCCGGAGGTGCTTCGCGCGAAGGACGTCGCGGTCGAGTTCAAGCTCGGCGGCGGCCTCCTGCGCGGCGCGCCCCTCGTCATCCGCGCCGTCGAGGGGGTGAGCCTGACGCTCAAGCGCGGCCAGACCATCGGCATCGTCGGCGAATCGGGCTCCGGCAAGTCGACGCTCGGCCGGGCGCTGCTGCGCCTCGTGCCATGCGTGGGCGACGTCACCATGCTCGGCCAGCGCCTCGCGGCGCTCGATCCAGCCGCGCTCCGGGCGCTCCGACGCCGCGTCCAGCTGGTCTTCCAGGACCCGTTCGGCTCGCTGTCGCCGCGTATGACGGTGGGCGACATCGTCGGCGAGGGCCTGCGCGTGCACGCGCCGGAACTCTCCGCCGCCGAGCGCGACCGCCTCACCGTTGCGGTTCTGGAAGACGTGCAGATCGACCCGGCGACGCGGGGCCGCTATCCGCACGAGTTCTCCGGCGGCCAGCGCCAGCGCATCGCCATCGCCCGGGCGATGATTCTCCGGCCGAGCATCGTCGTCCTCGACGAGCCGACCTCGGCACTCGACCGCTCGGTGCAGAAGCAGATCGTCGAGCTCCTGCGCCGGCTCCAGCAGCAGCACGACCTCTCCTACCTCTTCATCAGCCACGACCTCGCCGTGGTGCGAGCCTTGGCCGACTGGATCCTCGTCATGCAGCGCGGCCGCGTCGTCGAGGCCGGACCGACGGAGGAGATTTTCGAGGCCCCGCGAACGGACTACGCCCGCGAACTCATCGCAGCGGCAAACCTGACATGAAGTCCGGGTAGCCGGGATCTCGGCGCATTGATCGCCTTCCCTGCGCGTCCAAACTGGGCGCAGGCTCCGGCGCGCCGCCGGCATTCGCCCATCGACCAGCGGAGTTGCCCATGACCACCGCAGCCCGACAGACCAACCCCGTCGGTTACTTCGAAGTCCCCGTCGCCGATATGGACCGGGCCATCCGGTTCTACTCTGCCGTGTTCGGTTTTGATTTCGAGCGCGAGACGATCGACGGCTACGAAATGGCGTTGCTGCCGTTGCACGATGGTGCGACGGGGGCCACCGGAGCCTTGGCCAAGGGCGACGTCTATGTCCCCTCGAAGACGGGCGTGATCATCTATTTCTCGGTCGCCGACATCGACGCGACCCTCGCCGGCGCCGTGGCCGCGGGCGGCGCGGTGCTCTACCCCAAGAAGGCGATCGGCGCGGCGGGCTTCGTCGCCGAGATCGAGGACAGCGAGGGCAACCGCATCGCCTTGCACACCCGTTCGGCCTGACGCGCGGTACTCTTCACGCCAATCTCGCTACAGGCGCATCGGCGGCGTCCTGCCGGGAGACCCTGAGGCTCCGCGGCCGGCGGACGACGCCAAAAACAAAGGCTCCGCTCGATCGCTCGAGACGGAGCCCTCATAAATCGCTGCAGCCGCCCGCAAGAGGGCGGCGGCGTTCGGTCAGATGTTGACCGAGTCCTTCAGCGGCTTGCCGGAGCGGAACTTCGGCACCTTGGCGGCCGGGATCTTGATGGTGTCGCCGGTGCGCGGGTCGCGGCCCTCGGAGGCAGCACGCGAGTTCACGACGAATGAGCCGAAGCCGACGATGCGGACTTCCTTGCCCTGGGCCATCAGCGCGGTGATCGCGTCGAAGGTGGAGTCGACGGCCTTGGCGGTGTCCGCCTTGGTCAGGCCGGTCTTCTCGGAGACGAGCGTCACGAGCTCGCCCTTGCCGACGCGTTCGACAGCCGGCTTGGTGGCTTTCGCCGGCTTCGCAGCCTTTGCCGCCTTCTTTTCCATCTGGTTGTTCCTTCTTCCGATCGGGGCCCGGGACACGCAGATCCCGTCGCCATCGCCCTCTTGGTGAGCGGAATCGGCCGCAAAGGCAAGCCGGAAACGCCCCGGAATCGGGGCGTTTCCTAGGTTTTTTTCAGGTTTTCCGGGCGTTCGGGTCCTTCAGTGGGCCGTGATCGCCGCGACGTCCTCTTCCACCCGCTTGGCGCGAGCGGCCTCGGCGTCGGCCTCGGTCCACGAGATCGCCTCCGGCACGCGCACCAGTGCGAGCTTCAGGACGTCGTCCATCCGCGCTACCGGCACGATCTCCATGCCGCTCTTGACGTTGTCCGGGATGTCCGCGAGGTCCTTGGCGTTCTCCTCGGGGATCAGCACCGTCTTGATGCCGCCGCGCAGCGCGGCGAGCAGCTTCTCCTTCAAGCCGCCGATCGGCAGGACACGGCCCCTGAGCGTGATCTCACCGGTCATGGCGAGGTCGCGCCGGACGGCGATGCCGGTCATCACCGAGACGACCGCCGTCGCCATCGCGATGCCTGCCGACGGGCCGTCCTTCGGGGTCGCCCCTTCCGGAACGTGCACGTGGATGTCGCGCCGGTCGAACAGCGGCGGCTCGATGCCGAAGTCGATGGCCCGCGAGCGCACATAGGAGGCGGCCGCGGAGATCGATTCCTTC